>Ga0180007_10004095_pt1 | contig 15672 bp, 19 predicted proteins | sample MM_PC_MetaG_FD_121122 | JGI IMG/M metagenome (GOLD analysis project Ga0180007, IMG submission 121122) | Groundwater microbial communities from the Aspo Hard Rock Laboratory (HRL) deep subsurface site, Sweden - MM_PC_MetaG | ecosystem: Environmental > Aquatic > Deep subsurface > Groundwater... | reverse complement strand
TGGTAAAGAGAAAGTTACAGAAAAAGAAATAGAAACATTTTCTGGAAAGAAGAAAAAACTAAAAACAATTCCTTTTGATGGTTGGGAATGTTAATTTAACAACTAAATAGAGCAGTGTTCTGAAGTGGGATAGAATGGCGGAATAGGTAAAGCGGTTCGTTTCCGATAGTATGCTAGCTAACTAACGAACGACTAATCGGATAATTGTAGAGTGACCATTCCTATTGCTAGCTGATTATGTTAGTTAGGCAAATCTCTACTTCTATCTCACTTCAGAGCAAAGGCGGTTTGTATTTCATAATCATCAGGGAAACTTGGTGACTGATATAGCCATATAAACCGCTCTGCTCTATATAATAATTAAGGGGAATGTATGGGTGATTGGAAAGAAGACCTAAAAAAAGGACAAAAAGTTGAAGATGAATTTATAGAAGTCCTTAAATATCTTGATAATAGTGCTTATAGAAAAAGAGGTTATTGTAGGGAATACGATATTGTAATGCCTAGTTCTAATAAGTTATTTGAAGTAAAATATGATGACTATTCTAAATATTCTAGTAATTGGTGCTTTGAATATAAGTTTAGAGGTGAAGCGTCTGGGTTGGCTGTAACTAAAGCTGATTATTTTGTAATGGTAGATGATAATGATTATTGGATATTTAGAACAGATGACCTGAAAGCATTTATAAGGAATAATTGGGATTGCTTTAGAAAAACTAAAGGTGGAAATAATAATGATGTTAATATGGTACTGGTAAAGAAATCTGATTTGGCTAACTATGGTGACTACTGTAAAATAAATAGGCAGAACCCTGACATAGATTTATTAAACGGATTTATCAATGGCTAAAAAACCAGCGTATTATAGAAATAAATGTGATAAATTGACCCAAGAGTGGGGACGTAGAACCTATGATAAATGTTTAGTATGTCCTAAACCTATGAACGTATTGCACCATTACTTTCCTAAATCTGTATCATCAGCTTTGAGATATGATGAAGAAAACTTGATACCATTATGTAAGGATTGCCACTTTGCACATCATAGTAAATCAGACCCTAAAGTACACAATGCTATAAATGATATTAAAGGTAAGGCGTGGCGTAGTAGGTTATTAAAGAAAAAAGAAGATTATGTGAAAACTAATATCGGATATTACAAAGGGATAATTGACAGTTATAGAACTAACTGATATAATCCTAATAAGGAGTACAAACTATGGAAATAAAAGCACTAGGTTGGATAAAAGAATATAAAGAGAAATCTTTAATATCAGGTGATAAATCTGTAAGGGTCACCATAGAATTTAATGACGATAATTTAGATAAGATAAAGGCACTAGCTGGATATTTAGCAGACGTGCCTTATTTAGTTGAGATAAAAGATGAATAATCCAGAAAATACAGGGGCAATCAGGGACGAAAAGGGTAAATTCCTTAAAGGTCAATCAGGTAATCCTAAAGGTAAACCAAAGGGTGCTATTAGTATTGTGGCTAAACTAAAGGAAAAACTGGAAGAAGTACCACCTGACCAGCAGAAGACATACCTAGAACTGATAGTAGATATACTGATTGAGAAAGCGATTGATAGAAAAGATAAGGACGTATTAAGAGATATAATTGATAGGATTGACGGTAAACCTAAACAGACTACTGACCTAAACGTGAATAAAGAGGAAACAGAGGAAGCATTAAAAGCACTAAAGGAATATCTAGATGCACATAAGCCAGAAGCTATTCAAGATAAATGATGAGCAGATTATTCTTTCTGGTAGTCAACAAGAGATATTTGATGTAATAGTCCATAATGTAGCACCGAGAGTACAGATAATTGCACCTACACAGTACGGCAAATCACTATCAGTTGCATTAGCTTGTATAGTCAGGGCTATCGTACAAGGTGAGAAGATTGCAATAATTGCACCGTCACAGGATAAGGCACAGATTATTATGGGACACGTTATCGAACATATATTTGATAATCCGTTATTCTTGGCACAGTTGGAGTATGATAGTTCGTTAGAAAAACTAAAACAGGAACGGTCTAAACGAAGACTTACCTTTAAGACAGGCGGTGAGATATTTACTTTATCAGCAGACGCTAGGAACAGGACAGCTACTACTAAAGCGTTAATGGGATTTGGTGCGCCTACTGTGATACTAGATGAAGCAGCCCATATCCCTGATGACCTATTCTCAACTGCTATGCGTATGGTCGGTGGTTATAAAGATAACTTTGTATTAAAGATTGGTAATCCGTTTGAGCGTAATCACTTCTACCGTAGCTGGAACAGCAATAAGTATTACAAGATATTTATAGACGCTGACCGTGCATTGAAAGAGGGTAGATACACCCAAGACTTTGTAGATGAGATGAGGGATGAGGCATTTTTCTCAATTCTATATGAGTGTAAGTTTCCTGACGCTGATGATATAGACGAGCGAGGATACAGGACTCTAATGACACCAGAGGAGATTAAAGAGCGTATGGGTAAGGTTGATGCTAAAGGTGAGAAGGTGTTAGGCGTGGATATTGGCGGAGGTGGGGATTTCAATGTTTACTGTATTAGGACAGACAATTATGCTTGGATAAAAGGATTTAATAGAAGTTCTGACACTATGACTAACATTTCTGAAGTAGAGCGGATAATGAAAGAAGAAGATATAGATATGAAGAACATATTTGTAGATGATACTGGAATAGGACGTGGAGTTACTGACCGATTGAAAGAGAAAGGGATTAAGGTCAATGCTGTAACGGTAGGGGAACAGGCACAGGATAGTGATAGATACTTCAATCTAAAGGCAGAATTATTTTGGGAAGCTAGGAAGTGGGTAAGACAAAACCACATACAAGATGACGATAAGTTTCTACAACTGGCTAACATAAAATACAAGACGGCTAGTGATAGGAAATTGAAAATAGAACCTAAAGAAGATTTAAGAAGACGAGGAATTAAATCACCTGATTTCGCAGACGCATTTATGCTTACATTTGCACAGCGAACTAAAGGTGCTGGACTATTCCTGTAACCGAAACATTATGAAGACAAAACTAGACCACCTTAACGATTTGTTAGAGGGAAACGAACAAAGGTTAGTACAATTAGAAGTCGGTATGGAAACTGGCGAATACCGCAAAAAAAGAAAAGATATTACTGACGAAGAAAAATGGGCTATTGCTAAACGTATTACTCAAATGGAATTAGAAGTAGCTGACTTTGAGGAAGCGTTAGTGGTAATCAGGAAAAAGATTAAAGATGAAACTAAAAAGCAAAAGTAATAGGGACGTTCATATCGTTACCTCGTGGGACGATTTTCGTGATGAAGATGAAAAGCTGATTGGTTTATTAGAGCAATACGAGATACCAGCAACACTATATATCCCAGTAAACGAGATTATAGAACCACGAAAGTTGGAACTAGCCCGAAAGGCGGCAGAACGATTTGAAATAGGAAGCCATACTGTCAATCACCCTATATTAACTAGCATTGATATAGAACAAGCGAGTAAAGAAATAAATGACAGTAAGAGTATATTGGAACAGGAAATCGGAACTAAAGTAACTTCGTTCTGCTACCCACGAGGACGGTATGATGTTAATACAGTAAAGATGTTGATTATGGCTGGTTACAAAAATGCTAGGACTACTATTGTGGGTAATACTAAATATCCTGATGACCCTTTCAGAATTAAGACTACTGCACACGTTTACCAGAGAGATGAATATGATACACAGACTTGGCTTGAATATACACTTAATAAGTTTGACCAAGTTATGGAATATGGTGGTTACTTTCACTTATGGGGGCATTCTTACGAGGTAGAAAGGGACAGCGAATGGGGAAACTTAGAGTGGTTTTTTAACTATATGAGGACACAAATCAATGCAAATATATCTAGCTAATCAATCAAAACAGGGAGTGGGTGGCGGTTGGACATTTATGCATAATCTGCGTAAAGGTTTAGAACTCATAAAAGCTGATGTTGAGTTTGTAGATAATGTTGATGAGTGTGATATTTATTTCATATCGGGTTCTAGTATGGTTACGAGAGAAGAAGTTATGCAGACCAAAGCTAAAGGGAAGAAGATAATATTGAGAGTTGATAATATCGCACGGAACAGTAGAAATAGGAATACAGGAACGACTAGGCTGTATGATTTCGCACAGGTAGCAGACCACGTCATATTTCAGAGTGAGTGGGCGAAGAATAAGATACTTCCGTTGATAGATAGCGAAAAAGATGAGATTAACGGTAACGGTCTTTATGGTCAGGGTGGCAAGAAACAGTTTGATATAAAGCGGTCAAGTACCATTATAAATGGCGTAAATACGCACATATTTAGCACACAGGGCGATAAACTTGAAAAAACGGTAGATACTAGGTATTTGATAATACGCTTCAATAGGGACAATAATAAGCGTTTAGAGGAAAGCCTAGATATGTTCACAGAGGAGTGGATAAAGAACAAAAATATAGAATTATTTATTGTCGGGAATTACAGTAGAGAACTGGTAAATTCATATTTTGATTTCTACTTGGGAGAAAGATACCAATTCTTTGGAGTAATAGAGAACCGTACACAACTAGCTGGGATAATGCGAAGCTGTGATATTTTGTTATACCCTAGTTATTCTGACGCATGTCCAAATTCTGTTCTTGAAGCTAGGGCTTGTGGCGTAGAAGTATGGCATAGAGGTCACGCTGGAATACCAGAAGTTATGAACTATGATTTGGATATATCTTTAGAGCGTATGGCTAAAGAATATTATCAACTAATGAAATCACTATGAAGATATTAGTTACAGGTTGTCTAGGATTTATAGGTAGTAAACTATATGCCGAAATAGAAAAAGACCACGAGTTAGTTGGTTATGATATTAAAGTTAATGACGATATTAGAGATAGACGGAAACTGGAATATCTATTTGAAACAGAGAACTTTGATATTGTTATTCATTTGGCAGCACTTACAGGAGTTAGACGTGGCGAACTATATCCTGATGAATATATATCAACGAACGTGATTGGAACAAAGAACCTAGTGGAACTTTCAGAGAAGTACGGAGTGAAACACTTTATCAATTTTAGTAGTAGTAGTATTTATGGTGAAAGTAAAAAGGCTTTATCAGAAGTAGATATGCCAAACCCTAATAGCATTTATGGTATGACAAAGTTAATGGCTGAACAGATAGTTAGGAGAAGTAGTTTAGAGTGGACTACAATTAGACCGTTTACCGTATATGGCGAGAACGGAAGACCAGACCAAGTATTAGTTAAGTGGGCTAATGAAGTTAATGCTGGAAAGCCAATTACATTTTATGGTGACGGTAATACGGTTAGGGGATATACATATCTAGGTGATTTAATAAGGGGAGTAAAGTTAATTATAGAACACGGTGGGATAGGAACTGTTAATCTAGGTGGTACTGAACCTATATCATTGAGTGAACTTTGGGATATTATAGGAAACCCTGAAAGAGATGTTTTAGAACTACCATTTGGTGATAGAACTAGAAGTGTAGCTGATATTGAAAAGGCAGTAATAGCTTTGGGTTGGACGCCTCAATCTGATTTTAGAAAGACAATTAAAAAACTATGGAAAGAACTATGTCAGTAAGTAGAAAAAAATATACAAGTGAGGTCGGAGTAATAGGGACAGGATTTGTAGGTGGGAGTGTTATTAAGTGGTTTAAGGGTTGTAGAAAATACTCCTTAACAAAGGGTGATTTTAGTGAGGTGGATAAACAAAAGTATATATTCCTATGTTTACCTACACCATTCAACGAGATTACTGGTTTTGATTTATCTATATTACACAGCAATATAAATAGATTATCAGGTAGTAAAATTATAATAATCAAGTCAACTGTATTGCCGAGAACTACGGAGTATTTTGCAAGAGAGTACCCACAGCATAGGTTCTTTTTTAACCCTGAATTTCTAACAGCCGATACAGCGTGGTCAGACTTTAAGAATCCAGCAAGACAGATAGTCGGATATGTAGATGATAAGGATAAACGTATGGCTACTACCATTCTTAATATGTTGCCTAAGTCGGAAGCACAATTTATCTGCCTAGCTGGTGAAGCGGAAATGACAAAGATGTTAGCGAACTGTTATTTGGCTACTAGGGTAGTATTGGCTAACGAGTTTTACGACTACTGCGAGAAAAAGGGAGTAGATTATGAGAGAGCAATATCAATGATGGCGTCAGGTGATAAGAGAATAGAACCTACGCATTGGCGAGTATTTGATAAAGGGTACAGAGGGTATTCAGGCTACTGCTTTCCTAAAGATATGGGTGCTATGAGTGTAGACAGCGACAGCACAATCATTAAAACAGCACATAAAGTGAACGATAAATACATTAACGCTACAAAGAAATGAGTTATTACAGAGAAGCACTAGAAAATTGGCTAGGTACTTTATCAATTAAAGCAGATAAGGTTGCTGATGTCGGCGGTAAGGATAAGCCTATGGACGATAGACGAGCAAAGAGTTGGGAAGTTAAAAGGACTATTGAATATGACCTACCTGATTTTGACCTAAACAAAGACCTGATTTATAACGATTGTGATGTACTATTTTGCCTAGAGGTATTTGAATATATCTATGACCCCGTAAGAGCAATAACTTCTTTGGCGGCGTTATGTAAGAAAGGCGCTACACTCTATATCAGTTTTCCTTTTATCTATCCGCATCATCAACCCCTTGGAATGGACTACTTACGCTATACACGTTCAGGGATTATTAAGCTATGCGATATTGCTGGACTTACTATAATGGATTTAGAGGAACGATTAGCAAAAGTACCTGAAACCTTATTGGACTTTTATAAGACAGAGGGTATGCACGTTGGGGGTGATAGTACCGTTACAGGCTTTTTATTAACTGCAAAGAAATGAATAAAATATCAATATTCACTACACTAGGTAATATAGGAAATACACCAGACTACTGGCAGTATGCTTGGCGTGAAGCATTGGATAGTTATATTGATTTTGCTGATGAGGTAGTAATTGTTTGTGGTGGTAAGTTTGAGGGATACGGTAATTTTGAAAAGGTTAAGTTAATACAGAGTGATTGGGCTTATGACTTTAGTTGGGAAACTATTGCACAGCATTTCAACGCTGGACTAGACGCTTGTACCGGTGATTGGATAATGAAAATGGATATTGATTACTGTATTCACGAAAAGGATATGCCTAATCTAAAGGCACGTATGGCTAAACACTATGAAGAACAATGGAACTTATTATCATTTGTAAAATACACCGTACTAAACCAGCACAGAGCATATCAAAAGGTGAAGCTACCATTTATTATTAGAGGGAATATGAAAGATATTATCAGGTTCGGAATACCTACTGATGATGAAACAAGTGCTTGGGGTTACCCTATATTCGTAGACGGATTTGATGAGAAACGAGGATTGCCAACAGGTACAAGTATTCCTGATAGTAATATAAGAGATACAGGAGTAAATATATTCAACTACGATAATACGTTCAGAGATAAAGAAACAACAGGTAAACATTTCCTACGGTTTAGTAATGCTAGAGAGAAAGCTGGGTTTCCTAGAGAGTGGGGGGAAACAGAAGAAGAAGCGTTGCAGAAATTCCAAGATATGATGTGGTCAAGACTAAAAAAGACTACTGGTTGCTACCACCCACTAACACTAGATTGCCACCCTAAATATATGCACGAAAGAATTAAGTCACTAACACCAGACCTATATGGGTACAACAGTTGGAAAAGGTAATTGGGAAGAACAAATGGAACACGAACCTACTCGTGAATATTACGAGAGGGTAAAGAAGTTCAATGTTAAGAATAAAACTGTATTGGAAATAGGATTACAACACGGTATATCGGCTAGAGCATTTTTAGAGAACGGTGCAATACTAACGTCAGTTGACCCTACAATTACTAATAACACAGTAGAGAACCTAAATGAATTTAAGTGGGAATATGCAGAGATGAGGTCAGAAGAATACTTTAAGGATTGTGATAAGGAGTTTAGTTTTATCTATATTGACGGTGACCACCACCACAAAAGTACAAAGTCGGATATGAATAATGGTTGGGTTCATTTATCAGACGGTGGAACTATGGTAGTACACGACTTTGGTCATAATAATAATTTTAGAAAAGATACCGATTATGGAATTACACAGGCAGTATGTGAATTTGCTAAAGAGAGAGAAGTTAATTTTGAGGTAAGTCAACCTTATCCTATGTTCGCTATTATTAAAAAGAAATAATATGAATATACTTATCACACCAGACGTAGATGATTGGGCGATTGGTACTTTAACTAAAGCGATAGTTAAACATAACCCACGTTTTAACTTTATAAATGTATTGGTACACCCTAGAGGTATGGCACAGGCTTTCCTACCTTTGACCGAAGCACTAGAACAGGGAGTTGATTTGTGGCACGGACAATACTGGAACTCATCACTTAATGCTATTGAAGCTATACCTGAATTGGCTAATTTACCTACCCTACTAACACACCAGAACCATAACAGCCTAGAGGAAAAGGATTGGAGTGTATTTAATGGAGTGGTTGGTGCTACACATTGGGCTTGTGATGTACTAAAGAAAAACCATAACTACGTTTACCATATTCCACATAGCGTTGACCTAGATAGATATTCATATATTACCGATACTTGTGAGGAAGATAATGTAGGTTACGTTGGTAGAGTAATGCCACATAAGAACTTGCATAGAGTTTGCGAGGGTGCAAAGAATAACGGATATAAAGTAGTAGGTGCTGGATATATTGAGAAGATAAAATACTACAATGATGAGGTTCAGAAATATGTTAAGGACGGAACACTTACATTTATAGGTAAAGACGGACGTGCTGGAAAAGCACCAGCTAATATGAAAGATGACCTGTATAAGAAGATGAAAGTATTTGTGATGTACTCAACTGGTGAATATGAAAGCGGAACACTCCCACTATTCGAAGCTATGGCTAGAGGAATACCTGTGATGGCTACAAGTCAGGGAAGTGCTAGGGACTTAATTGAAGACGGCAAGAACGGAATTATATTTACCGAAGACAACTTTGAGAAGAAGTTGAAAGAGTTAATGGAAGATAAAGAGTTAAGAGAAAAGTTAAGAAGTAATGCGTGGCAGACCATAAAGAATTATAGTGAACAACGATTTGCTAGGAACTACGCTAAAACATATTATGATATTGCCTTTAATAAACAGCCAGTAGTATCAGTTATTATCCCTACGTTTGAGAGAGCAGAACACTTGGCTGATACAATCATATCAATAGATAGTCAGGCGTATATTGCTAAAGAGATTATAGTTATAGATGACGGTAGTGATGATGACGGTGCTACTAAAATGATATGCAAAGAACTAAAGCAAAGAATAAAGACACCTTTACTGTACCTAAACACTAACGATACCAAGCATTACGGATTAGCAAAGGCACGTAATATGGGAGTGGTTGAGAGTTTAGGTAAGGTATTATTATTCCTAGATGACCGATTAAGTTTAGAGGACGGTGCTTTAGAGGAAATAGTAAACGTACCAGATAAGGTTTGGTGCTTTGGTGCTAAACGTACTAAAGCTGGAATATCAACCAAGAGGACGTTCATAGAGAACTTTAGCTGGATAAAGAAGAAAGACTTTGTTAGAGGTGGTATGTTTAACGAACGTATGGGATATTACGGTGGTATGAGTCAGCTACTCCGTGAGCAATATAAAGATAGAGTTGAATTTAAGTATAATGATAAAGCAGTTGCTAAAGAGGACTTGAAAGCAAGTAGAGGACGTAAGACAGATATATGGAAAGCTAAAGATATAATCAATAAACTGTATGAGTAAATCATTAGAGATTGGCTGTGGCGATAAAGACCATTGGCGAGAGGGATTTGATGAACGTATGGACTTAATAGATTTCGGTCAAGAGATAGTTGGTGCTTTAGAGGACGGAATACCAAGAGAAGATAATACTTATGATGAGGTATATGCGTCACATATCCTAGAACACCTAGACCCTAAAAAACTGATATATGTAGTCAATGAAGTACACCGTATACTGCGTCCAGAGGGCATATTTTGGGCGGTAGTGCCACATAAAGACAATAGTAGTGCTTACATACCATCACACTTAATTCGCTTCACAGAGGACAGTTTTACATTTTTTACTGGAAAGCTAAATCCTGATTATAATGACTTGGCTATGTTACACGGTGGAGTTGGGAGTGCAGTAAAGATATGGGAAACAACAGAACTTGTAACTAATAATCGCTTACATATCCATTGGAAAGCTGTTCCGAAAGGAAAATAAATATGAATAAACTTAAAATCGTAGCAACTTGTTGGCATGTCATGCATTGGCACGATATGTTCAACGCCTTAAAAGATGACGCTGATTTCTTTTTAATAGATAATCCAGCAAAGGAGTGGCGTAGAGAAGAATACTTGGCTGCTAGACCAATACCAGATAATGTTACGTTTGTACCGTATTATGAAAAAGGTAAATATGATTTTGCAATCCTGAACGTTGACCAACAATGTATCAATGAGAAATTAGGTAAATCTAAAGTAGTAAAAGAACTTAATGAGGTAATACAGGATATTCCTAAAGTTTTTATAAATCACGCTACACCTGTATATCCCGAGTTTGTATGTACTGACGGAATTACTAAACCAGACGGCGAGAAGATAGTAAGGAAGATGATAATGGATATAATCGGTGATAATGTAATGGTAGTCAATAGTTATAAATCGGTTCAGGAGTGGGGGAGTGGTTATCCAATATGGCACGGAATATCCGCAGATGAGTGGTTGCCTATGAAAAAAGAACCTAGAGTATGTACAGCAGTTAGTGCTGGTGGTTGTGATGAGTATTACAATAGGGCTTTAATGAATAGAGTTGCACAGAAACTACCTGAAATAAACGGTCACATATTATGGTGGGCTAAAAAGAATAGCAGTAAGTTATACCGTATGGGCGATACATATACCAAGCGAGAGAACTACCAGAAGTTTTTAGGTCAATCGTTAGTATATTTTGACGGCACATTTAGAACGCCTATGAATAGAGGTAGAACAGAAGCAATGTTAAGTGGTTGTTGCGTAGTACAGGTAGAGGGCGCACACGATTTAGAGAGATTTGCAGAGGACGGAAAGAATATGATTATAGTCCCTAATGATGTAGATAAGATTATTGAAACCATTGATGACCTACTGGAAAATAGATATGAAGAAGCAGTTGAAATTGGAAAGAACGCTAGAGCAACGGCTATTAAGTATTTCAACAGAAAACAATACCGAGAAAGTTGGCTTAAACTTATTAACGAAAAAATACTATGCAAATAGATTTCCTCACGTTTGAACATTTCCACGGAAGACCAGATGGCAGTACAGGTTCATCACTTATTAGGGCTAAATGGTTAGCAGATAAATGGGACGAAGCTGAAATGTGGAAAGTAGGTCAAAAATCTGATGTACTTATATTACAAAAAGTATATTGGGAACAGATGATTGATGACTATAAAGGGATTAAGATACTAGACCTATGCGACCCTGATTGGCTTAATGCTGATGTAGATATAGTAGATGTTATGAGTAAGGTTGATTGGATTACTACCAGCACAGAGGGACTTGCGAAGTATTTAGAACCAATGACCAAAACTCCTATAACCGTAATACCTGATAGATTGAATATGGATTACTTTGGCGAACCTAGAGAACATAGCGAGAGGGCTAGGAACGTAGTATGGTTCGGATATTACCATAATGCTAAACAGGTATTGAATAGCACTATATTACAAAGTCTTAAAATGAGAGGGTTAGGATTAACAGTAGTAAGTAATGACAAGTTTGAACCGCAGAACGATATGGGAGTAGAAATTACTAATATAAATTACACTCCTGAAAATGCCTATATGGACATTAAGGGTAGCGACTTTGCTATAAATCCACCTAGTATGAGTAAAGGATTTAGGTTTAAGAGTAATAATAAGACCCTAATTAGTTGGGCTTTAGGACTACCAGTTGCTAATACAGCAGATGAAATGGATAAGTTCTTGAAACCTGAATTTAGAAATCAGGAAATAGAAATTAGACTTAAAGAAATAAAGAAAGATTGGGTGGTGGAAAAAAGTATTAAACAATATAAAGATATAATAAAATGTATTCAGAACAACAAAAAAGTGAAATAGTATATCGCTTCCTAAAACATTGTGAGAAGATAGGTTTTGGGGAAATAGATAAAATAACCGTTGCTGACGGATTACCTGTCGGAATAGAAAGACCGATACAATCCGTTAGGTTTGACAAAGACCTAACTAATACTCCTATGAATACAACTATTGATGTAGAATAGTTGCCACAAGAAAGCACACACAGAGATAATTGACAAAATAATGTGTTAATACTACAATAGACGTAGAAACTCAAACGACAACGGAGAGTAACTAATAATTATTGTCCGATTTTTTTATGTCAAAGATACAAACTTGGTTTCAAAATGCACTAGGTATTAAAGCACCTGATAATAAAAAGCTTATTCCTTTTGCACCATTAGATGAGGGTATATTTACAACTAACGATTTAACAGTTGAACAGCAATTAACACAGTACAAGAGTTGGGTTTATGCTGCCGTATCTAAAATAGCGCAAGAGTGTGCTAGTGTAGATATTAAGTTAATGCAAATGGAAGCAAATGGTGATGTTAAAGAGGTAGACCAGCACCCTGTACTAGATTTACTAGATAGTGTTAATCCGTTTACTACATTTTCTGATTTAATTGAGATTACAAAGACATACGAACTACTTACAGGTGACGCTTTTTGGTGGTTATTAAAAGGTACAGGTGGTGAAGTAGTAGAGATATGGCAGTACCTAAGACCTGATTTAGTCAGCGTAGTACCGTCTAAAGACACGTTTATTTCACATTACAATTACAAAGTCCCCGGTCAGGGGAATATAGTACGGTTTGAGGTAGATGAGATTATACAATTCAAAAGGATAAATCCTAATAATCCATATAGAGGAGTATCACCTGTTAAAGCTGGTGAGTGGGCTATTGGAACAGATAACCAAGCGTCAGAATATAACTGGCGGTTTTTTGGTAATAATGCTAGACCTGATTTCGTGTTTAACTTCCCAGACGGAATTGATAGTGATGAAGCTAAACTATTTAGAACTCAATGGGAAAATACACATCAGGGAACACGCAACGCTGGTAGAGTAGGGATTATGAGTAAAGGGGAAATCAAGAATATTGGACTATCACAAAAGGATATGGAGTTTCTAAACCAACGTAAGTTTAGTAGAGATGAGATATTAACTATGTTCAAAGTACCGAAAGCCATACTAGACCCACAGGAAGTAAACTATGCGTCAGCACAGACAGCAAAAAATATCTTTATGGAACAGACTATTATTCCTGAAATGATTAGATTTGTGAACACATTAAACGAATTTTTACTACCGCATTATAAAGACGATAGGTTATTCTTTGATTTTGAAAGTCCTATAAATGAAGATGTTGAAGTTACTCTAAAGAAGTATGAAACGCTATCAAGAGTTGGTGCTATATCACCTAACGAGATTAGGCAAATGGAAGGACTTGAACCGTTTGACGGTGGTGATGAGATAAAACCTACGCCAGAGGGCAATATAGGCGCACCTGCGAAGCGATTTAAGGGGGTTATAGGTAAACATAAGACACGTTCTACCTCTGCTGAAATGATTGAAAAGATTAAGAAAGAACTTAAAGATAGTAAGGCGCTAGATAAGAAAAAGAAGATTAAACTTACCGATAATGGTGAAGTAAACAAAACTGACCGTGAGAAGTGGGCTGACAGATACTTTAAGAAACAAGATGACGCTATAATGAAAGACGAGAAAGAGTTTGCTAGTTTGCTATCAGCAGAGTTTGTAAGACAAAAAAAGAACGTACTCAAATCAATATCAAGTAAAAATGTATCTTTTACCTTTAACATTAAAGGCGAAGAGGGTGAGTTTATTGATATATTTAGTGCTGTTCAGAAAGCATTAGTATTAAAATATGGTGCTAATGCGCTAGAGGAACTAGGTTTTGGTGGATTTGATACTACCGAAGCCGTAAAGAACTACCTAAAGTCAGACGCATTGAAATTCTGTACTACTGTAAATGAAACTACTAAACAGCGTATTACTAACATAATTAGCAAAGGTCAGGAAATGGGTCACTCATTACCGAAAATATCTAAAGAGATTGAAGATACAATGAACGGTTGGAGTGATATTAAAAATCCAAGTGCTAGGGCTAGAGCAATAGCACATACTGAAACTGCGAAGTCAGCTAACTTTGGAAGTGTAGAGGGCTGGAAACAATCAGGGGTAGTAAAGGGTAAAGAGTGGTATGCTAATCCTGACGCTTGTGATATTTGCCAACCAAGACACGGTAAGATAGTAAGCATAGATAAAGACTTTAATTTTCCAAATGATATTACTGATAGTACGTTCGGTGATGTATCTGCACCACCAGCACACGTTAATTGCAGATGTCTAACACTACCAGTTGTTAAGAGTAAAGCAGAGTTTAATTTGGAAATGAAACGACAACAGGAAGAATTAGTAAAAACAATATCTGAACTAAAATTAAAAGGTGATAAAACCGTTGATGAAATCAAGAAACAAAGTGGTGAAGAAATTAAAAGTCTAAAAGACACTAAAGACAAACTTGATAAAATCATAGGTGATGAATAAAGATAAGCAACGTAAAATCAGGTCAGGAATAGAAAAAATACTTGGCGAAGATAAATTAGATGTCAGGGTTATTATGCCTGATAAGTTTTTGGCTAACCTTAGCACGGTATTACAGTCGCAAAATAGTGAGATATTAGACCTTATTAGAGAGCAAAAAAAGATACCATACCTAGACACCCTTATTGATGAAAATCAACGAACACACGCACTTTTGGAACGATTAGAGGACGCTATAAAGGAGAATAAGATTGATAGGGTTGAAATAAAGAACTTTCCTCAACCTAAAGAAGTTAAGATACCTGAATATCCAAAAGAGATAGATATTAAAGAACCAAGTTGGTTTGAAAAGTTTAGTGATAATAGAATTGTAGGAATACTGAAAGACGGATTTAATGGATTGGCGAAACAGTTGAGTATGGATAAGTATATGGATAAGAAGAACGCACTTGCTGTTCGGTTAGTAGATAAGACAGGTAAGAGTTTCTATGACGCTGTATTTCAAGCGATACAGGGTGGTATGCCTAGTACAATGACGGTAGCTGGTGCTGTATCAGTAACGAACTTTCCAGCAGATTATCCTGACACAACGAGTGCTGGATTATTAACTACAATAGAAGCTAATCAATTACCAGACGGACATAATGTAACAGTAAACACTATTTCAGGATTTGCTTTAGAAAGTGGTGGAAATCTAGCTGCAATCAAAACCGCAGTAGAAATATTAGATAATATAGTCGCAGGTTCAGAAGCACAGGTTGATGTTTTAACGCAACCAGCAAGAGATAGACTCACCGATAATCAGGGCGTAGCCTTACAGACAGATGCTATAATGGCAGACACCACAGCACTTACTCCGAAGTACAAAGCGATAGTTGCTACGACAGGTGATAATACTTTAATTGCAGCGTCAGCTGGATTTAAGATGA
>Ga0180007_10004094_pt1 | contig 15672 bp, 15 predicted proteins | sample MM_PC_MetaG_FD_121122 | JGI IMG/M metagenome (GOLD analysis project Ga0180007, IMG submission 121122) | Groundwater microbial communities from the Aspo Hard Rock Laboratory (HRL) deep subsurface site, Sweden - MM_PC_MetaG | ecosystem: Environmental > Aquatic > Deep subsurface > Groundwater... | reverse complement strand
AGAGAAGTGAATGGCGGAAGAGTGCATGAAAGTTTTGAAGTGATGAAAAAAGAATTGAGAAATTTTTTGAAGTACAAAAAGTTTAAGCAAGACATGGGGAAATACTTACGTCCTTAGCTATAAATAGCTCAATTAATAATTGCTCAGCAACAAGATTAATTTGATAATGATTATATGGAAAAGGTTTTGGTGTAGGGGTAACAAATAATATTGCTATTTTATCTTTGTTCAGGGATAGTGTTGGGAAAGTCCAGCCACTCTTTAATATCTTTCAACGCATAAGTTCTGTAATCTTCCTTGTCTAAATCCCAAACCTGAAGGAGCCACTGAGTTTCCTTGTGGTATTCATTGTTTCCTAAACTTATTTCCAAGGGAATAATTTTTCGCTCGCTCGTTTCCCCGCGATGATTTTTATATCTGACTGATATTACAATATCTTCTGGCTGTTTTCCCTTAAGCGCAGTTCGGACATCTTCTGGAAGATCCATAGAAAATTAAACATCTAATTGTATTTAACAGTTTCTAAAATAAAAACGAACACAGCATCTGAGTTTCGCCTCTTGTCGGAGACTAACGCAACAGACGTAACCAGCTTAACTTCTGTGTTCGGAAAGGGAACAGGTGTGTCCTGGCTACTGTGACCGTGTTCACTATTTCTGATTGAGAAGCATATATAAATCTTTTGAAACTTGTGTTGAGATGAAAAAAGTCTTTTCAAAAATATTAGAATTAGCAAGACAGTATTATGAAAAAGGGCGCATTTATGATTTGCCACAAATAGACTGGATGATAAAAAAAGGTGAAGCTATTGCTAAAAAGGAGAAAATGAATAGAGACTTACTTTTGCCAGTAATTATCCTTCATGATATTGGGTATTCTAAAGTCGGTGAAGAAAATCCGAACGTTAAAGACAGGACTATCAAAAAAGAACATATGAAAAAAGGCGCTACGATTGCTAAAAAAATTTTGAAGAAGGTTGATTATGAGCCAGAACTTTCCAAAGCTGTAGTTTATTATGTTTCTGTCCATGACAATTGGATTTTCGGAGATAATAAACCATTTACCAAATGTAAGGAAATGGCTTTGTTCAATGACCTTGATTTTCTTGTTGGAATCAGAAATAAGAGAATGTTCGATTTGAGAGCTAAATCACTGAAGATGTCTCCGGAAGAAATGTACAATGATCTTCTCAAGGAAGAGAAACTGATAAACAGGCCTTTCTGTTGTGCTGAAACCAAAAAAATGTTTAGTTCGTTTCTGAAAGCAAGGAAAAAGGAGTTGAAACATTAAATATGAAAACTAAACTCTTAAAACATGAAGCAAGAGAAAAAATTGAAGAATTTTTTTCAAGGAAGGATTTCAAGCCCGAGGAAGTCAGAAAGATAAAAAGACTTGCGATGAAGTTTAAAATCGAATTGAAGGGCAAGAAGAAACTTTTTTGCAAAAAGTGTTTGTCAAGATTAAAAGGGAAAACAAGAGTTGGGAAATCCCACAAAACGGTTGAATGTGGGGAATGTGGTTACAAGAATAGATTTAGGACGGATAGATAAAACCGAAGATTATCCTACAACAAGTTGCTCAATCTCTCAACTCACAACCGACTTCGTCAGACTCGTCTAATGAACAATGATTATCTCGTAGAAAACAAGGGACTGTGATAATCTCCCATTATCTGGATTGTTGATAATCTAAAAGTGGTGAGAATTATAGAAGCTATTAATGATTGGCGCTGGGTGAAGTTCTGGACTTCTGGACTTTAGCGAAGAATGTTTTTAATAATTATTAATTCTCGCTGAATAAACTTGAGAGGGTTCTTTCTTTGTATGCTCTAAGGAAAGTTATGAAATAAGCTAGGACTAACGGTCCGATGATTAAGCCGAGGATGCCGAAGATGAAAAATCCGCCGAGCATTCCCACCAACATGACTGCTTGTGATGTGCGAGTTTTCTTTGAAACCCAGTGAGCTCTGAGTACGCTGTCGATCGACGAAACTATGATGAGATTGAAAAGAAGGAACCCGATTGCTAAAAGTGGTTTTCCTATTATTAGCAGATAGATTCCGACGGGAATGTAAATGAACCCTGGACCGATTACTGGAATTACGCTTAGGATAACTGCAACAACTGTCAAGATTAGAGCGTTCGGAATTCCGAAAATTAAAAATCCTAATCCTGCAAAAACTCCCTGAATTAATCCTCCTACGATTTGTCCGTAGATGATGCTTTGGGTTATATCTTTGAATTGTTTTACTAAATGTGCTTCTTGTATTCTACTCAAGGGCGAAAGTCCTGAAACAAATTCTCTTAACTTTGATTCGTCTTTTAAGGTAAAGAAGAACACAAATGCCACTAACAAAATTTGTAGAGAGATGACCAAGAAGTTTAAGAGAAAATCAACTAAGGAATTCAGGATTGAGGAGGTTATTTTGCTTAATGCGTTGGTGAATGAAATGTGAACCTGTGCTAAAAACTGCTCTGAAGCAGACGGGAAAATGCTTCTCGCTAAAGAGTTTATGTCGAACTCCTGGGAGAACTTGAAAATTTCGAAAACCTGCTGCGACATCATTGGAGTTAAGAACCAAATCGGAACAAGTATGAGCGCTAAGACGAAGATGCTAACAAGCGCAGCTGCAAGAGATTTGTATTTAACCCATTGTAAAATCTTTTTGTAAATTGGAAAGAAAATATAGGCGAGGATAAGGCCGCCGATTACTGCGAGCAGGACTGGTCTGAGGATTAAGAAAACTAGAACTGCCAGCAGAGCTATGAAAAGTATTACTGAAATTCTCTTTATGTCTTTTTCTGTTATAGCCATGGATTAAGAAAGGAAATTAGATATATAAAAGGTTCGGGTGGAACAAAGTGGAACTGAACAATTTATAAACTTGTTTTTTAAGATTAGTAGATGAAAAACGTTATTCGCAGGATATTTTTTGACGAGATTGATGAACAAGCCCATTTAGAGTTTGTAAAATTCAGCAAGGGATTGTTTCAAAATAGGCATTTGCTCGAGGGGAAAAAGCAAAAAGACAAGTGGGCGGTTAAGACAAGCGCAGAGTTTGCGAATTTTTTTGTCAGAGAATGTTTGAAAGATGAGACAGGAGATTTGCAATTTAAGGGGATAATTGTTTCTACTGGTAATTTGAAAGATGATTGCGATTTTCCGATTGAGAATATAAAAAAATATATGGGGATAAGCCAGCTTGTTGTTGATAGTTCTGTCGCTGTTGAGAAAATTGTTTCTTTAATGGAAAAGCATCCTCGAGCTTTTTACGCTTTGTCGTTTTCTACAAAGAACTGTGATTTAAAAATTAAGGCAAAGCCGCCGAAAAGCGGGAAGCCGGGAAAGAAAGGAGGAGATGGCCCGAAGGCAGATTTTTGTTCTTTGAAAACTACGAACAAGGAAATTGTTGATGATTTGTTTTTTGATTTTCCTTCCTTTAAGGAAATTAAGATTAAACATGAAATTGAAATAACGGAAATTGAAATTCCTGAAGGAGTTGAAAATCCGGTAGAATTGAGGGAAAGCGCGAAAAGAAAGGGGATTGTGAGGAGAATTGTTAACGTTGATGGGCGTGAAGAGATTAAAGAAAAAGAGTTTGTTGTTTGATTATGTATTTTGTTTTACCTAAATGTTTAAAGAATGTAAACTGTTCTTTTAGAAATGCCAGAAATTCAAGATATTGCTACTCAGATTAGGGAAGGAGATAGGTTGGAGATAATTTTGAATGAACGTGCTTGTTATGATTCTGGATTGCACGATAAACCAATGAGTTTTCCAAGAATTTATGCGTGCTCTGAACAGGGCGTTGGGCGTGGCAAGTTAGACGGAAAGAAAGTTTTAGGTTATGTTTTTGGAGGCCATCTTCCTGCAGCTCAAGAGGTAACTTTGGGTCCAATGGTTCAGGACAATGGCAGACCTTCTCTTGCACCATTGGGTTGTTGGATTGTAAAATTTGATGCAGTTAAGGAAGCTGAAATTCTTAAATAGGGGAATCTGTCCTTTTTCGAATAGCTTCACTAATATCCCTCCTCGCAGCCACGTACGGAATTAATCAAAAGGGTTGAATGTTTATTTATTTTTTCAGGCAATCAGAAAACTATTTAAAACAGGGCTGCTTGATTTCATAACATATCACATAACAGAGCTCATATGAAATCTCATAATGAAAAGATAATTGAATTGATTAGAAAAGAAGAAATTGTGACGAGCTCAGAAGTTGCGCGATTTTTGAAAGTTTCCTGGAATACTGCTGAAAGTTATTTGAAGGAATTGTTAATCGCTAACAAGATTAGGAGAAAGAAAAAGGAGGGCACGACGTTATGGATGAAAAAATGAAAGGTGGGCAAGCAACGATGTGGATTGTTTTGGCGATTGTTTTGCTGGCCTCGGTGATTTTGTTTTTCTTGCTTTCTGGAGATGTTAAAATTATAAAACCCTCGACAGGCGACGCTCCTTTTGAAATTCAAACGTTTCTTGAATCATGCGCAAGCACTTCTGTTTCAGAAGCTGTTGACATTATGCTGCCGCACGGGGGATTTATTCAGCCGAGGAATATCATTAGATTTGACGGGGGCAATGTTGAATATATCTGCGATACCATCCAAGCATACGACCCTTGCATCCAGCAGCATCCGATGCTGATAAATGAAATGGAGATGGAAATTAAAAATTATATTTTTGATGAGTTGGAAGATTGTTTTGGTGAAATGGCGGAGAAATATGGAGCCAGAGGATGGGAGATGACATTTGCTTCTTCGCTGGATTTTGATGTTGACCTAATGCCTGGAAAAGTGGTTTTAGATGTTAGAAAAGAAATTGTAATAGACTGGGAGGGGGATAAAAAAACATTTAAGGAATTTGATGTTGAAATTAAAAGTCCGCTTTATGACCTTGCCAAAGTTGCTCTTGAAATCGCTGCGCAGGAAGGAAAGCCAGGACAGTGTTATTTTGAAAATGTCGGCTATTCGCTGACTTATCCTCGTTACAACATTGAACTTTATAATTTGTTTCCAGACGGAACTAAAATTTTCACAATCAACGATAAAAAATCTGGCAAATTCATGCGCATTGCTACGCGAAGCTGCGTGGTGCCGAGGGGAATATGAAAATTAATAAAAATCAGGTTAAAGCAATTTTTCAAATAGCTATATTGGTAATTGCAATTTTTGCGTTCGCAGATTTTTACGCAGAGTTTTTTGATGAGGGAAATCTTGTTTCTGCAGCTGAGGGCACAGACCCTTTGGCGTCTTTGCAAGAAATCGGAATTGACCCGGGGATGTTATTGGAAGGAACGCCGTTTGGCAGAATATTTTCCAAATTGCAAAACATTGGGCTTGACCCAAATGCGGCTTTGCAAAAGATTTCAGAGATTAGCGGGGGCGGTGTGAGTGTTTGTTTGGAAACAAAAGAGCAAGGAAAAAAATGCCAGATAATGCAGAACAAACAATGCGAAGAAGTTTGTCTTGATGGACAGTGCGTTCAGGTTGCAAGTTCTCCGAGCCAGGGACTGACGAATATTCCTGACGAATGCAGACTGGGAACTTGTTTAGATAGGGAAGAAGGAATTTGTCTGCCAAACTCGCCAAAAGGAGAATGCGATAGTTATGGAGAAGACAAAGCAAAGTGGTTTGACGACCCGAATGGAAATGTTGAAGAATGCTTGAAGGCCTGTTGTGTTCTTGGTTCAGAAGTGCAATTTACTACGCAACTGCAATGCCAAAGAATTGCAGAATCTTATGGACTGGAGTTTCCTTCTGACAGTGCGAAATTTAATTCAGAACTAAACTCGGAGATAGATTGTAAGTTGTTTGCAGTTCGGGGGGTTAAAGGAGCGTGCACTTTTACTATTGCAGAGCAAGATAAAAAAGAATGCAGATTTGTCGGACGAGAAGAATGTGAAAATCTTGGCGGAAATTTTGAAGAGGAGAAGTTATGTTCTCATCCTGATTTAAACACAATCTGCGCGGCAAAAAACCACACTGCCTGTGTTGACGGCTTGGAAGAGGTTTACTGGTTTGACAGCTGTGGCAACGTAGAAAATATTTACGGAACAGATGAAACTGGGAAACAAGGAATGGTGATTCCAAAATACGGAAGCTGCGAAATTGGCGAGCCGGGAAACTTGTTGAAAAATCAAGAAACTTGCGGGAACTGCAATCAACTTTTGAGCAGTGTTTGTGGAGAAGAAATTGAAGAACAAGAATTAGATGATTCTCCTGACGGCGGAGTTGTTTGCAGGGATTTGGGATGTGACGACGAAGGAGTGCGGAGAGAACACGGAGAAACATGGTGTGCGTATCAAACAGATTTTGGTTTGCCTTTGGATGTTGAAACTCCAGGAAGCAGTTTGATGCAGTTTATTCCAGGAGGGATTGGATTTTTGGGCGGGATAATAAACGGTCGTTCTATTGGGCCGCCTGGGAGTCAGTTTTTCAGAAAGAGTTGTATCAATGGGAATGTTACGCTTGAAGCTTGTCAAGACGGAAGAAGAGCTATCTGCGTTGAAACAAAAGAAGAGATTAATGGAACTAATCAGGAAATTTCAGTTGCTTCCTGCAGGTTAAATCGGTGGGTAGAATGTTTGAATTACAATCCTACGAGCGAAGGCGGCGGTTCTCAATTTGACGCCATAATTGGAAAAATAGAGGCTCAAATTGCTATGACTAAATGCGAAGCAGACCCTGATTGTTTTGTTAAAACAGTAAATGTTGACAAGGACTTCCAGTTTCCTATTTGCTTAGCAAAATATCCTCCTGGTTTTAGTTTAGGAAATGACGGCGGGGGCGGAGAAGCTGTTTGCGGATATGCAAGCCAGACCTGCCAAGCTGTTTTTGTTAAAGAAGCTGTGGCTGGAGGGTTTGGCGGTGGTGTTTGGAAATGCACAGCGAATTGCGGATGCGTAACTGGAAACGACCCTGATACTGCTCAACCTTCAATGAAATTTGTGAGTGAGATGAGTGACTTTTGCACAAGTTTGGGAGACTGCGGATTAAAAATAAATTATCTTGGGGCGCCTGGCGGTTCTGGAGGTTTTTCTTTGAAAAAATGCGTTACAGAAGAAATTGAAGGTGAGTGCAAAAGAAAAATGCCGGTTTTTTCATTGTCCTCTTTGCTTGGCACGTTAATTAATCCTGCAACTCAAATGGGAGACATCCAGCCTAAGCCGGGAAAGTATATTGACGCGAGCGACATTGAAGCATTTTCAAGAAGTCTTGGGGCAAGCACTGAAGGCGCAGGTTCAGTTTTATCAGCGCTTTTTGGTTTAGACGATGGAGGAGATGAAGGAATTGGTTTGCAAGTTCCTGGAGTAAAAGATCCCGGGCTTTATAGTGGAACTGAATTGCCTTACATTGCCTCAGTTCCAGGGGCTGGGGCTTTGGGATTAGCCGGTGCTGCAAAGATAGGATTAATTCCTTCGGCTGTTTCCACTACTGGCGCTACTTTTGCAACAGAAGCTGGAGCATCGGCTGCCTTTGACGCTGCAATTCAGGGAGGAGCAACGACTGCTAGTCAGGGTATTACAGAGGGAGGTTTATTTGAAGTTGTTTCTACCACAAGTGTAATGAATCCAGCAATTCAGGGAGTAAGCCAAGGATTGACTGCGGCGGCGATTGCTGCGGCTGCGGCAGGAATTTTAATTTCTGTTACAGGAATAGGGAGAGGTTTAGGTCCTGGGTGGAGTTACGCTTATATGGGAACTGCTGCTGTTGGCGGAGCTATTGTTGGACTGACTTCTACTACTCCTGGAGTAATAGTTTTATATGAACTTGGAATTCATACATTAATTCCATTCTTAGAAGTTTTAGGTCCAATAATACTGATAATTGCTTTCACAATGATACTGTTAAATTTTGCTTTTGGAGTTGGAAGCGTCAAGAAAGTTGAAGTGACTGCAGAGTGCAAGCAGTGGCAGCCGCCTGTTGGCGTTGGAAGTGAAACTTGCAACAAGTGCGGGCAAGACGGTTTTCCATGCAACGAATATGCGTGCAGTTCTCTTGGCGCGAGCTGTCAGCTTGTTGGCGAGCATCCGAATGTTGTTTGCGAGGACATGTCGCCGGATGATGTTTCTGCTCCTGTAATCTCTGAATTTGAAGAAGCGCTGGAAGAAAACTTTGAAATAACTTTAAGTTCTGAATCTGGATTTGCAATTAGAAAAACAGGGGGAAACAGTGGATGTTTGGAAGACTTTGAAAGTGCGACAATTGGTATTGAAACAGATGAATACGCGTGGTGCAAGTTTAGTTTAGACAGCGAGGCAGAGTTTGAAGACATGAATGATTTTGGAACCAACTCTTTGAAAAAGGAGCATGTTTATGGAGTAAGTTCTCTTGACATTGTGAATTATTTTAATGACATTGGAGAACCGCTGACAGAAGAGGAAGAAGTAGATGTTAGTTTGTTTGTTAAATGCCAGGACGCGAAAGGAAATATTAATTCGAGAAATTATGTTATTAATCTTTGCATTATCAGAGCAGACTGGACAGCGCCGTTTCTTACTTATATCAGCGAGAGAGGAGGATATCTGCCTTACGGGGCTGAGGAAGAAACAATTGTTGTCAGGTCGAACGAGCCAGTTGAAATGCGGTGGAGTTTTCAAGACAAGGATTTTGACGAAATGGAAAATTCTTTTGTCTGTCCGGTTTCTGAATCTGTTACAGATTGCTGGGCAGAAATTCCAATAGAAAGAGACAATGTTGTGATTTATGTTCGGGCGAAAGACCATGCTGAATGGGCTGGAACAGAAAGAGAAGAAGACAGAAACGAAAACCAGGAAAGTTTAGTTGTGAGTTTAGAGAGAACAGAATCAGCTTTGGCAATTGATTCACTTGTTCCTGAAGACGGCGCTGTGATATTTACTAACCTGCCGGTTGTTACTGTGGATATTGAAGCGCGAGTTTCTGGAGGACAAAGTGAAACAATTTCCTGTTATATTGGACAAGGCAGAATTGATGCGATGAACTTGGAAAGTCCTGGTGTTTACAAAAAATCTTATGACAGATTTAGGCCGGGCGAGCATATTTTGCGCATTGAATGTGAAGATGAAGTCGGCAACAGCGCTGTAAAAGAATCTTCTTTCAAAATAGTTGAAGACACAACTCCTACAACTATTGCGCGGGTTTACGACGATTTCGGAACTTTGGTTGTAATAACAAGAGAAGAAGCAACCTGCAGTTTTAGCAATGAAAACTGTCATTTCGATGTTGAAGATGGGGAGTTAATGGAAGGAACAGAACTTGTCCATAGAACTGGTTTTGACGGCGAGAAAACTTATTACATCAAGTGCAAAGATGCTTTTGGAAATGAAAAGTCAGATTGCGACATTGTTGCTGCAGGAGGTTTGTTTTAATGAGGTGGGGAAACAATTATAAAGAAATTCTCATTCAAAAAAGAATGAGAAAGGGGCAGACAACGGCGTTCATAATTCTTGCATTGGTTATTGCTGTGCTGGCTGTTTTGCTTTTCTTTTTTTATCCTAAGATGAGCTCAGTTTTTGGACTTGATGCAGAGCCGAATAGTTTTATGAGTTCATGCATTGAGCCGGAAGTTGTGGCTGGAATGGAATTGCTTTCAAAACAAGGAGGATATGCAAATCCTGAAGGTTATATTTTATATAAGGGAGAAATGGTGAAATACCTTTGTTACACTTCGCAATATTATCTTCCTTGCCTTGTTCAACAGCCATTGTTGGTTGCAAAGTTTGAGCGGGAACTTGGGGAGATGATTAAGGCGAAGGCAATTTCTTGTGCTGATGAATTGGAGAATTATTATGAGAGCAGAGGTTATGAAATTTCGCGCGGCGAGGACGTTAAGGTCGATGTTTCAATTGTTCCAGACAGGTTGAGCGTTGTTGTTGAAGCGGGGATGACAATGACGAAAGACACAACTCAAAATTATAAATATTTTAAATTTAACAAGGCGACGAAACTTTATTCTTTGCTGATGACTGCTCTTAGCATAATTGATTTTGAGTCAACTTACGGTGATTCAGAGACAACGCTTTACATGCAGTATTATCCTGACTTGCAGATTCAGAAAACTAAATTAATCGACGGCTCGACAGTTTACACTGTAAGGGATGTAACAAGCGACGAGAGCTTTACGTTTGCTTCGAGAAGCTTGGCTTGGCCGCCAGGTTATGGAGCGACGGCATAACATGGAAAAAAGAAATTTAGAAAGAATAAATCCTGAAACTATGGGAGTTAATCAAAGAGAAATAGCTTGTTGTTGGGTAAAAATGTCTCCGCCCCGCCAAAAGGTTATCCCAAAGCAGGAAGGATATGTGAGAGCAGGTGGGCTGGAAAAATATGGTGCAGAAGTTAAATGGAAGTTTAGCATAAAATGACAAAACGAAAAATTATATTTGGAATGTTGGTTTTCTTAGTTTTATTTGGAGTTGGAAATGCAATTGGCGGCGGTGAAATAGTTGGAACGCTGGAGGCAACTGTTTGTTGTGAAAAGACAAATTCTGGTTTGCATTGCCAGGATGTGCCAGAAGAAGATTGTTCAAGCGATTCGGAGTTTGCGATTCCAACTGCATGCACTTCGACAAGTCCGTGCGACCCTGGTTATTGTTATGACGCAACTGAAGGGACGTGTTTGGACAATGTGCCGCAAATGATTTGCAATGAAGAAGGTGGGACGTGGTCTGGGGAAAAGCCAGAAGCATGCGGGCTTGGATGCTGCATTTTGGGAGACCAAGCATCTTTTGTAACTTTAGTGAGATGCAAAAGACTTTCGAGTTTTTATGGTTTGGAAACAAACTGGAATGGGGAAATTACAGACGAGCCGCAGTGTATCTTAACTGCACGAGCTGAAGAAAAAGGTGCTTGTGTTTTTACAGAAGAATTTGAGTTGACTTGCAAGTTAACTTCGAGGAGCGGGTGCGGTGAAAACATGGTTTCTGGTTCAAGAGTTGAAGCAGAGCCAGAAGATACAATTGTGAGAGAGGAAGAAGTTGAGGAGGAAAGTGAAGAAGAGGAAGAACCTTTGGAAAGTCCGACTGGATGCGAAGCTGTCGGAGATGACGTGAAGTTTTGTCCAGGAATGTTGTGTTCTGCTGACGAACTTGGAACAGTTTGCGGGCCGAGTACAGAAACAACCTGCTTAGATGGGCATGAAGAAATTTACTTTGTTGACACTTGCGGAAATCCTGCGAACATTTACGATGGAAACAAGATAAGCGACGCAGATTATTGGACTTATATCAAAGATAAAGGTGAGAGCTGTTTTCCAGAACAGGCAAATGAAAATTCTCAGACCTGCGGGAATTGTAATTATCTTCTTGGAAGTTATTGTCGGGGGGCGAATTCTGAAACAGCGAGGGCAACTTACGGAGAAAACATTTGCATGGACTTGAACTGTCCGGCTTCTGAAGAAACTGGCGGGGAAGAGAGACTGCACGGAGAAAGCTGGTGTGGTTTTGATGTTGCGCGGGACTTTACTTTTCAGGCCACAGAGCAAAACTTTGTTACTGATTTGTTGAACGAAGCGTTAAGAAAAGTTAAAGGAAATTCTCCGATAAGCTTGAACTTTCGAGGGATGGCGACGCCAGTTGGAAGTGAGTTTTATCGGTATGTCTGCTCGCACGGGGAAGTTTTAGTTGAGCCGTGCGCTAGTTTTAGAAATGCAGAATGCATTGAAAGCAATGTTGCTGGTTATTCAGAGTCTGCGTGCCGGGTGAATCGCTGGCAGGACTGCACTTCTATTTACAAAAAGTTGGACTGTGAAAACACAGACAGGAGAGATTGTCTTTGGATGGATGGGCCTGAATATGTTTTAATGGGCGGCGTGTTTTCTTCGGAAGACGGTGAAGGCGGGACGAGAGTTGATAAGTCATCACTTGGAAATGTTAAAGAAGAACTGAAGAAGTTTAATTCAGGAGAAAGAGAAATTGGTGCTTGTGTGCCGAAGAATCCGCCTGGCTTGCAGTTCTGGGGAACTGAAGGCGAAGAAGGAGAAATAGATAACAGCGAAGCTATGGGTGTTTGCTCCCAAGCAAATGCTGTTTGTCCTGTGACTTATGAAAAAGGACTTATTGGTGGAGATTGGGAATGTGTTAAGTATTGCGAATGTTTGGAAGATGTGACGCAGTTGAAGAGAGCTCAGCTTTGCATGTCTTTGGGAGATTGCGGACCAAAAGTAAATTATGCGGCAGTTCCTGGAAGAACACAAGGCTACAAAATCTTTGAGGAGAAAATGTGATGAAAGGGAAAAAGATTATTGCTGGCTGGCAGGTGTTTCTTTTAGTTAGTTTTAGCTTTGCGGTTGCGTTACCTAAAATGAGGTATAATCTTCCCTAAAAAGAGGTATAAATATGATAACAAACAAACAGCTTAAGATTGTTGACGTGTTGAACAAAACTCCAGGCGCTGCCTTAACATTTAGCGAAGTAGGAAAGAGAACTAACATAAAGTCCCATAGTTTTCTACAAAGGGCTTTGGCTCAATTCGAAAAAGAGGAAATAATCAAATCGAAAAAATCAGGTGTTTCTGTTTTTTATGAATTGGATTTCTCTCCTAAAACAATTTTATACATCTCCTTAGCGGGCTATGAATTTTATAAAATTCCTGCTAAGGTTACTGAACATCTCATACAGGAGATTTCTAAAGAGACATTGTTTTTTTCAATGGTTGTTTTTGGAAGTTATGCTAAAAATGAACAGAAAAAAAATTCTGATTTAGACGTGTGTGTAATAGTTGAAGATAAGAAGATTACTAATAAGGTTAAATCCAGAATGGAGAATGTGAAAAGAAGAGAGATTATTGGGGTTCACTCTTATGTTTTTTTTGTCAAAGAATTTGAAGCAATGCTTAATTCAGAAAAAGAAAATGTTGGGAAAGAAATTGCCAGAAATCACTTACCTATTTATAATCCTCATTCTTTTTATAGGGTTGTAGAAAAATGGAATCGCAAATAAAGTTGTATTTAGAGAGGGCAGAGAATGAAATTGTTTTAAGTGAAACTCTTTTTAAGATTTCTTCTGATGAGAAAATACAGGCTGATGTTTTTAGCATAGATAAAGAAACAACGTTTTACAGCGCTGTGATAAGTCATGCTTACTACTGTATTTTTTATTCTGCAAAATCTTACCTTTTATCAAAGGGAATTAAAACAAAGTCTCCTCGTGAGCATAGCAAAACATATCTTGAATTTAAGAAGTTTGCTGAAGAGGGAGTTTTAGATAAAGAATTGCTGGACATTTATGATGAGGAATTTTCAAAGGCAGAGATATTGTTAAAAATTTTTGGGGAAGAAAGAAAAAAGAGGGGGCAATTTACTTATGAAGTTCTTCCGCAGGCGAATAAAACTCCTGCAAAAGAATCTATTGAGCATGGGCAGAAGTTTTTCAAGATGATTTATAATTTATTGAGGGAAAATGATTAAGAAACAAATTATTGCTGGCTTGCAGGTGTTTCTTTTAGTTAGTTTTAGCTTTGCGGTTGCGTTTTTGATTAGCGAGGAGGTTGGAGTTGGGAGTGCTGCACCGCCTGCTGGAATGGATGCTATTTACAGAAGTATGAGTCCTTCTACTGGAATAAGTTCTGCAGTTCCTGCGAACAATGTCATTCCCGGCTATATAATAACTGATGGAAAACTTAATATTTTGAGGGGTGGGGAATCTGTGCTTGCAGAAAGAGGAATGTATGCTTATCCTGGATTTGATGGGCAGTTAGTTGTAGGACAAGGTGGTGAAATAACTGGTGCAATTGGAAGTGACGGGGCAGCGTATACTGCTGGTTTAGGAGAAGGTGGAACATGGGGATTAAATCCTGTAAAAGAAGGTGCAGGCTTGGTTGGAACTGGTGGTGGAAATGTCGGAGCAGGAACTGCTCCAGCAGGCCTCAAAGGAATCCTCTCGGGAACAACATTTGGAACAGGTGGCGGTGCGGGTATTGCAAGCGCATTATTTTCTGGTTTAGCTTGGGGAGCAATTATCGGCGTTGCTGCGTATGGTTTAGCAAAAATGTTTGGGCAAAATGAACAACAAGCAAAATCTATTGGGTTGGGTGGAGCTATAGGCGGTTTTGCAGGAACAACATCTTATTTCTTAGCGCAACAAGGAGTATTGGGAACAGCTTTACAAGGGAGCGCAGGACTATTTGGCATTGCGGCGGGAGTGATTCCTGCTATTGTTATCATTGTTTTAACATACAAAAAAACAAAAAAAGAACTTGTGCATTTTGAGTGTTATCCTTGGGAAGCGCCGACTGGGGGAAGCAATTGCGAAAAGTGCAACGAGAATCCACTTATGCCTTGTTCTGAATATCGATGCAGAAGTTTAGGCCAGGGATGCGAGCTTATCAATCAGGGAACAGAAGAAGAAAGATGCGTTTGGGTTACAAAGGGCGATACTGCTGCGCCGCATATTGAGCCGTGGGCAGAAGCATTGAGTCCAGAGGGTTTGAAATATATTCCTGATTCTGGAATCAGCCCGCCGAATCGCGGATTTAAAATTGTAGATAATGAAGGAAACGAATGTTTGAAAGCGTTAACTGTTTTAGAATTTGGCGTTATTGCAGACGAGCCAGCGCAGTGTAAAATTGATTATGCTCCAAAATCCAGTTATAGTGAAATGGAGAGTTTCTTTGGTAATTCTAATTTGTTTGTTGAAAAGCATTCGTGGAAAATGAAAGTTCCAAGTCCATTTACAGAAGAAGGAGAAAATGTTCCAGAAATCGGAACTGGCGGAACATTTACATTTTGGGTGAGGTGCATTGACTCAAACGAGAATGGCGAAGAGTCTGCAATGGTTGTATTTAGATATTGCGTTGACGACGGGCCTGACTTGGAAGCTCCGAAAGTTGAGGGAACTTCAATACAAACTGGAAGACCTGTAAGGTTTGATGCAGACAATGTTTCAATAGAGGTTTATGTAAATGAGCCGGCAGAATGCAAGTGGTCAAGACAAGACAAGGCATTTGATGCAATGGAGAACGAAATGGATTGTTCGAGCGAAACCTACCAGCTCAACGCTGACTTGAATTATGTCTGTTCTGGAAAGTTGACTGGAATCAAAGACCAGGAGGAGAACTGGTTCTACTTTAGATGCAAGGACCATTCAACTGCGCCGGGCGGGAGAAATGTGATGACAACGAGCTATCCGCTTTTGCTGGAAGGGACAGAACCGCTTGTGATTAACAGCGTCGGGCCTGAAGAAGAATTTATTGGAAGCACGAGCATTGTTCCTGTGACGTTGACTGCAGAAACAGCGCACGGCGCAGACGAGGGCTCAGCAGTTTGCTCTTTCACAACAACTCCTGAAAATTTTGATAGCTTTGTTGCAATGGACAACACAGGAAGTTACATGCACAACCAAAGTTTAGACTTGGCTGGAGGGAATTACATTTATTACTTCAGCTGTATTGATGCAGCAAACAACAGAGCAGAAGCAAACACAACATTCAGCGTGGTTGTTGACACAACTTTGCCAAAGGTTACAAGAGTTTTCAGAGATGCAGATGTTTTGAAAGTCATAACAGACGAAGATGCAAAATGTTATTATTCTTTGACAAACTGCGATTACAATCTTGAAGACGGCTTGGCTTTGACGTATGAAAATCCTACAGAAAGATCTGTCCATGTAATTCCTTGGGATGAGGCAGTTACTTATTTCATAAAGTGCGAGGACTTTATGGGCAACCAGCCAAGACCAGACCAGTGCCACATTGT
>Ga0180007_10004091_pt1 | contig 15683 bp, 17 predicted proteins | sample MM_PC_MetaG_FD_121122 | JGI IMG/M metagenome (GOLD analysis project Ga0180007, IMG submission 121122) | Groundwater microbial communities from the Aspo Hard Rock Laboratory (HRL) deep subsurface site, Sweden - MM_PC_MetaG | ecosystem: Environmental > Aquatic > Deep subsurface > Groundwater... | reverse complement strand
CAATCTTGTTACTTCTTTGTTTGCCTTTCATTTGTTTGGTGGGGGTTATGTTGGGCTTTTCGGAGCTTTGGCGTGGACTTATATGGGTTATCACGTGCAACAATCAATAACCAGAACCCAGGGTTTTTGCTGGTTGACTGGGACACTTCTCTTTATCTCCCTTTCTCGTCCCGTTCTTGCTGGTATTAGCCTTGGGTTTATGGTGTTGTGTGCTAATCCGCCATATACAATGTATTTCACATATATACTAAGTGGATATTTTATTATTAAATCAATATTTTAACGTTCCTGAGGGTAGCCCTAATGAATATTATGCTATCTTACCATTGGGGTTAATTTGTCTGGCGAGTTATTTGAGGTGCCAAAATGTCACCACAAAAATTGAGGAATTAGGAATACATCGTAACGAGAAACCCCTGCACTTTGATGACCACATACGATTTGGAAAATCCGACCAAGAAATCATAGACCTTATTAAAAAACACAACCCTAAATACATAGGCATAGGTTGTATGTTTTCCCGACATTATAACGAAGTAGTTGAAATTGCCACACTGATAAAACAACACTTCAATGTTAAAATAATCATAGGCGGTTCACACGCAAGTGCCAATACAATTAACGAACCCTGTTTTGATTATGTGGTTAAAGGTGAAGGTGAAGTGGCTTTATTTCACCTGTTAAAAACTGGCGAAGTAATAAGACACACCACTAAAAACTTAGACGATTTCCCTATCCCAGATTACGACCTGGTTGACACGAGGGCTTATCTTAATGATACGTTTATATCGCCATTTCTTATGCGACCCCCGTCTTTGGGCGTAGTTTCATCACGAGGATGCCCCGAGAACTGCATATTCTGTTCAGTCCGTAATGTATGGGGTAGGTCTTGGCGGGGTAAATCAGCACAACGTTTTGTAGGCGAGTTAGAACTTTACCATAACAAATATGGGGTTAATGAATTCGCATTTTTAGATGATTCTATCAGCACCGACATAAATAGGTTTGAAGATATTTGTAACTTAATTGTAAAAAAAAACTAAACATAAAATGGACACTACCAAACGGAATATCACACTGGAAATTGACGAAGAATATAGTAAGATTGATGAAGCAATCAGGGTGTTACAGGATTACCCTGGGTATAGAATCTGGAAGCTTACGAGTAAGAAAATTTATCCGAAAAGAAAAAAGCCTAAGCCAAGCAAAAGAAATAATTCAAGAGGCAAACAAATTAGGAATGTGGACAAACATAACAAACATAATGGGGTTTCCAAATGAAACGCAAGACGATATTAAAGAAACATTTAAATTTTCCAAAAAGTCGGGAGTGGATTTCGCTTCATTTTATTTGTTGTGCCCAATCCCCAGTTCTGACGTGGCTAAATTCTTCCCAGAACTTAACAGCAATGGTATGGCAGAAGAAGGGTGTGATACAAATTACTTTTCAAAAAAACAACTTAAAGAAATCCAAAAGAAAGCATACCAAAAATTCCTGTTGCACAAGTTATCGGGATTCTGGCATATATTAGATAAGATAAAAAACTGGGAAGATTTTAAATTCGTTATGAAAATTATTAAGGTCGGCATAGTAATATTGATAAGAACTTTTACAATGAAGAATACATTGACACTTTTATACAAACATTCGCCTAGGCGATTTCAGAGTTGAGGACAATATCACGGGTGGCACTCTGAAAGGGACAACTCTCTATTGACGAGTAGGGATAGTTAGAACGATGTTCGCCACACAAAAAAAGCCACCCGACCAAATTTTATGGAACTATTAATAATAATATCTATAGCGTTTCTAATCAGTGGTTACCAGGTGTGGCGTTGTTTCAAATACCTAAAAAAGTCTATTAGGTTGTCCCATAATTATAATGACAAAATAGAACAGGGAACTATGAAGTTATGGGAATATTTATTCTTTATCATACCAATTAGATACAGGGATTATTATGACAATGTGGGTTCTCAGGGTGGGAATTTTTACCTAACACCGTTGGTGTTTTTCTTTGCTTTGTTTGGTAATCCTTTGGGTTGGATATTTGTAGTAACTTGTATGTTTCTTTCCCTCGGCGGTAGGTTGTTTAAGTTAGTCCACCTTATTATGTTGAGGCTTCCTTTTTACTGGGGTTATTTTGTGGCATTGGGTATTGTGGCACTTTCGGTAGACGGATTAAGAAAATTCGCACTAAATAACCAACAACTTATATTACTTAATATCTTGTTGGGTAACTTGTTATTTTTTAATAAAGGTTGGCTACCTGTATATCCCTATAATCACTGGACAAAACCACCATCTGCTTGGTTTGATACCCCGCTTCTAAAGTATTTAGAGGAAAATGCTCGAGGCTATAGGGTAAACAATTTGCCGTATCCAGTCTATCACGGACAAATCAATCATATCAAATCTATGGGATATATGGGTGGCAACCATTTGAAAGAACAGGGAATATTCAGGGGAGTAGATAGGGTTGGTGCAGGGGCTTATAATTGGTTTGATTTTTTGCCAGATTCAGTAAAGTTAGACCAATATGGGGTTAAATATCACATAGGCGATAGACCCAGTAATGACCCCAAGTGGGTTAAGGTGTTTGATGGTTTGTGGGAAAATAAAAACGTATTGGATAACGATTTGGTGTTTTAATGTGGATACAATTCCACTTTTATTTTAAGAAAAAGAATAGTCCCCTAAAAAGAAACTATTACTTGACAAAAAAACAACTTAATGAATTCCACTATTTCTTATACACTTTGGTAAAAAAATATAACCCCAAAAGGAAGTTTTTTCTGTTTGAGAATAAACCAGACTGTTTCTTTTCTATGGAACTAAATTCAATTCCCAGAACCAAGAAGATGGTTTTCCCTGATTTTATTACAAGGGTTTTAGTAAAAAATTCCAACGAAACAGCCAATGGAGAACCATTCTTAGACGTAATGAATATTATGACTGATTACATTTTGAACCTGAGAGATTGTAGCCCTTTTTCGGAAGATTTTATAGGCAAGGTTTCCCATTGTGCTTTTAATGGTTTAGGTTGGACACGCAGAAAAGAAATTTGTTATTATAGGGAAATAGTTAAGCGTTGGGAGGTTATTTTTTAATGGTATTGCCATTAGGTAGGGCAGTAAGGTGGAGAATAAAAAAGATAATCAACATAATAAAGGAGATAATATGTCTAATATTTTCATAACTGGTGGTTTGGGATTTATCGGCTATCACCTAACTTTACAACTCCATAATCTCGGGCACAAAATAACCATTTATGACAAGTTTGTAAACTACATAGAACCAGAAAAATCAAGTTATCATTTTTATTTAATGAAACGCATTAAAGACCTAAACGGAAAAGCCACAATAGTAAGGGGGGATATAAAGTGCAGGACTACACTACGCAGGGAATTACATAAAGCTAATCCTGATATAGTGATACACTTAGCAGCCATACCCCTTGCCACTTACAGTAAAAAATACCCAGAAGATATGTTAGAAACAAATCTCATAGGAACGGTTAAGGTGTTAGAATCATTAGAAGGGACTAAAGTAAAAAGATTTATTTATGCTAGTAGTAGTTTTGTGTATGGCAATTTTAAATATGAACCCTGTGACGAAGAACACCCCACAAACCCCATAGATATGTATGGCACAACTAAATTAGCAGGAGAGATGTTCACTAAATTGTATTGTTCACAATATGGGGTTGATTGGGTAATAATACGCCCCAGTGCCGTATATGGACCAACCGACTGTAACCAGAGGGTATCCCAGATATTCCTTGAAAATAAATTAAAGGGTATCCCAGTATTTTTAGAAGATGGCGGAGAAGCAACATTGGATTTCACTTATGTAAAAGATACGGCTATGGGTTTTGTTTTAGCCACAGAACACCCAGATGCAGTAAACAGGATATTTAATATTACTTTCGGAAAATCACGTTCCATAAAAAGCTATGCCAATATATTAGGTTGCCAAACAAAAGACACCATATCAGATAAAGAACGCCCGAAAAGAGGAGCATTGGATATACGCAAGGCTAGTGCTATAATGAATTATGAACCCATATATCCTTTAGAAAAAGGCTTAAAGGAATATGAAGAATATGTAAAATCAACCCTTTTGGAATAGGAGAGATAAATGATAGAATGGGAATTTGATGTAGATAGTGAACAAGTGGACTTGGATAGATTGCATAGAGAATTATCTGATATTCCTGCAATAGTGGCACTTTCTTATATAAGAACATTAGCTCAAAAAGCACCTATTGTTTATCAAAGATATAAGAATATAGAAAAACAAAGGCGTGGAAAATATCAAGTTTGGGATTGGAATGAAATAGATAGATTTTTGCCCACAAATAATCATACCCAAAAAACAAAGGAGATAAATGTATAGTAATAGCATATTCACCATTTATAATTACGAAATAAAAGTAAAAGAAATAAACAAGCCAATTTATCTTATACCTTTTGGAGATATACATAGGTTTGCCCCATTGTGCGATGACGAGAAGTGGTTTGAGTTTATAGAGTGGGCAAGAAAAAAACCTAATTGTATGTTTTTAGGTATGGGCGATTATTTTGATTTCCTTTCTTTCAATGAACGTAAGGCTATGTCGCAAATTTTGCACGAATCTTCCTATAAGACCATAGAAGAAATGATAGTAAGCCACACAGATTCTTTAATAAAAGAAATAGAATTTATGCGTGGCAAGATAGTGGGATTTATTGAAGGAAACCATTATGGCGTGTTGGAATCTGGCATTTCTACCACACAATATATGTGCGAAAAACTAAAAACAAAATATCTGGGAGTTAGTTCATTTATAAGATTAAGTTTTATTTTCGGCAGAAGAAGAAGTGCTTCCATAGATATTTGGGCACATCACGGCAGGGGTGCTTCAAGATTATGTGGTGGTTCTATCAATACGGTAGAACAGATGTGTAATGTCGGGGAAGCGGATATTTATTTAATGGGGCACGACCACAAAAAATCAGTTGCCCTGAAAACAAGACTTTCTTTGAATGGTAGTGGTAAATTAACACTACACCAACATAAGATTTTATTAGGCAGGACAGGTTCATTTTTAAGGGGATATGTAGACGGAGAACCCAGTTATATCGCCAGGGGTGCTATGGCACCTACAGATTTAGGCACATTGAAAATTGAATTAACGCCAAAAAGAGACCAAAGAAATTCAAAGGATATATTTTATATAGATATGCATTGCAGCCTCTAAAAGATATTACTTGACATTCACTATAGGGGGTAAAATGAAAAACGAGTGGGATATAGTAAGGCAATTTGAAAAAGAAGTGGCAGAATTCGCAGGTAGTAAATATGGGGTAGCTATGGAGAGTTGCACTTTTGCTTTATTTTTGTGCTGTAAATATTTGAATGTAGTAACGGTTGTGCTCCCCAAACATACCTATCCTGGTGTTCCCTGTTCGGTAATCCACGCTGGTGGAAAAATATTCTGGCACGAAGAAAAGTGGATAGGTGCTTACCAACTTGACCCTTATCCTATCTGGGATAGTGCCAAACGATTTAGACCTGATATGTATGTAAGGGATAGTTATTATTGTTTGTCTTTTCACGCCAAAAAAAGAATACCCATAGGCAGGGGTGGAATGGTATTGACTAACGATAAAGATTTTGTAGATTGGGCAAGAGTGGCAATCAGAGACGGAAAACACGAAGTTGCTTTCTCTAAAGATAAGTTTGATATGTTAGGTTGGAACGCCTATATGACACCAGAACAGGCAGCACGAGGTTTACAATTATTCCACGCCAACGAAGAATATGTGGATTTGGTTGAATATCCAGATTATCCAGATTTGAGCCAATTTGAGGTGTATAATGTTTAAAATAGTAATCTTTATCCCAGCATATAACGAGGCAGAAACAATAGGTTCGGTCTTAGATGAAATAAATAAATTATATTCTAACATACACGTAGAGGTTTTAGTTATTGATGATGGTTCTTCTGACGCTACTGCTTTAATAGGATTAGCCAAAGGTGCTAAAGTCATACAACACCCATACAATATGGGGTTAGGTGCGTCAACCAGGACTGGGCTTCGTAGAGCCTTAGAGTTAGATGCAGATATAGCCGTAAAGATAGACGCTGATTTCCAACACGACCCTAAAGATATTTTAGAAGTCATAAAACCCATAACAGAAGATAGGGCAGATGTGGTCTTTGGTTCAAGATTTATGGGCGGGTTAAAATATAAAATGCCGTTATATAGGGCAGTAGGTAATAGGTTTTTTAGTTGGGCGGTTTCTAAACTCACGGGGTTAAAAGTAACTGACGGGCAAACAGGGTTGATGGCTTTCAGTAAACGATATTTAAAAGAGTTTAACATAATTTCAAACTACAATGAAACACAACAGTTGATAATTGACGCTTGGAGAAAACACTTTAGGGTAATAGAAGTTCCTGTTGTTTTCCACAAAAGAAAAGGTGGTAAGTCATTCATATCATTTAAGTATCCTTTCAAGGTCATACCCACGTTAGTTAGATTGTTTATGCAAAGCGACCCCTTAAAGTTTTTTATGATATTAGGCAGTGTGATGTTTCTTGCGGGATTATTTTTTAGGATGGATGCAACTATGGTGGGTGGGATATTGATGTTAGTTTTAGGGTTGGTTATTGATGCCATTGGAAATAAATGATGTCTTCGTTGTTAAAGATAATCGTATTTTTATTAGGGTTTAGTGGTATATTATATTACAAAAATTCCCGGATTAAGAAATCTAGCTAGTGATTTCGCCATTAATAATAAACTAGGCAGGTTTATTTTTATTCTTTTATCCGGCCGTAAAAATAAATAAATAGCTTAAAAATGGAAAAGATACTTTTGTTACAGCCACCGGTTTCCTTTAAGGAGAAGGCATTCGCCCTCATTCCTAATTGCCCCCATTTAGGGCTTTTATATTTAGCCTCTGCTTTGATTAAGCAAGGTTTTGAGGTTAAGTTCCTGGACATTTCTGATAATAGTCTCAACTTAAAAGAAATTCTTGAATTAATTAAAACTGAGTCAATTAGAGTTGTAGGCATAACTGCTATGACACAGAATATAAAGGGAGCTGTCCAGTTAGCTAAATTTCTAAAAGAAAATAAATGTTTGGCAAAGATAATTGTGGGTGGACCACATGTCAGTGCAGATCCAAAGCTCATTGAAAGATTCCCTTATTTTGATGCTGCCATAAGCGGTGAATCAGAATTAACATTTCCTAAGATAGTCCAGGATTTAATCAGAGGCAAATCAATACAAGGGATAATAAAAGGCGAGACCCCCATGAATTTAGATGACTTGCCTTTTCCCGCCAGGCATATTGTTGATCACTCCATTTATAAAAGAAGGGGCGTTTGGGCTAATGGCATATTCGCAACTCGAGGCTGCCCATATCACTGTAATTTCTGTAGCATCCCTGCTATTGATAAGAGAGTTCGTTTCCGTTCACCTGATTTGATTGTTGAGGAGATGAAGGAGTGCGTTTCATTGACTGGAATGAAATTCTTTAACTTTAGTGATGATGCTTTAACTATTAAGAATGAATTTGTTTTTCAACTTTGCGAAAAAATATTAAAGTTACCCTTTAAGATTAAATGGGAGGCACAATCTCGTATTAATTATGTTGATCGCCCTATGCTAAAAATAATGAAGCGGGCTGGTTGCACCAAGTTGCTATTTGGCATAGAATCGGGTAATGAACGAATTAGAAACCAGGTTATTGGTAAAAGTATAACCGATGAGCAAATTGTAACAACGACTAATATGTGTTGGCAGGAGGGCATAGAGCCCGACCATTACCTCATGGTTGGTCAACCTACTGAAACAGAAAAAGAGATTATGGATACAGTTAATTGTTCTTTAAGGTTCAATCCTAATATTATTGGAGTTTTTATTACTATGCCGTTACCTGGTTCTCCCTTATTTGAACGTGCTATCCAGGAAGGTGTAATCGAAAATGATGTAATTGATAAGTATATCAATGGAGAATATGGTCAAGGCTACCAGGGTTGTTGGCCATATTATGTGCCCAAAGGATTGACGGCTTCAGAATTAATAGCATACAGAAATCTAGCCTATAGAAAATTTTATTACAGACCTAGTTATATCTGTAGAAGGATAAGGCAGGATTGTGGATCATTTACAAAATTAAAGAGGGATTTTAAGGAAGGCTTGAGCTTGTTTCTTAAGAATAGACCTGCGGATGATTTTAATGTAGCTAACAATTAAAATGCCTAAAGATAATCGTATTTTTATTAGGGGTAAGTTTCTCTTTTTTATGTGGGGTACTTATGGTATGCCTCCAGAAAAAGTCAAGGAGATTTTAGATGAACAATTTTTTGGAATGTATAAATTGCCTAAAAGAAAATAAGAAATATTTTGAACAGGGAGTTAAGTGGAATTTTCCAGCAAATGTAATATACCAGGGAAATTCTTATTGCAGGGAACACTATGAAGATATTGTTAATAAACCCAAGCCTAATACAAAGTAGCGTAGGGCACTATTCCAAATCCCTAGAAAAGAACAGGGGGATATATCCGTCTTTAGGGTTAGGTTATATTGCTTCGGCGCTAATAGATGATGGTCATATTGTTTTTATAGCAGATTATGATGCCCAACCTAATCCACAACTATACATAGAAGGGATAATGGAACGTATAAAACCCGACATGGTGGGGTTCTATCTGATGACTTGGACATTCAAGGAAGGCCTTACTCTATTAAACAAAGTAAAATGGATTAACAACAATGTAATTACTGTTGCTGGTGGTCCGCAGGTTTCTTCTTTCCCAAAAGAAACACTTGAATTGGGTAATTTTGATTATGCGATTTTAGGGGAAGGAGAACACACAGCCAAAGAATTAGTTAATATGATTGAATACAACCTTAACCCAACTAATATTGATGGTCTGGTTTGGCGTAATGGAGAACAGATTATCCAGAATAAACCACGTGCATTAGAGCACAACCTTGATTTGTTTACATTTCCTGCTTGGCATAAATTGCCCATATTCAATTATTATGACGTATTCACTTACGATAGGCATTTTGCCACACTCATAGCCACAAGGGGTTGTCCCTATATATGCACTTTCTGCGACAGGAAAAATCGTATGGGTTCATTATGGAGACGCAGGTCAACCGAAAATATCATAGCAGAAATAGGAATGCTTAAAAAACAATATAATATAAACGAGTTTATGTTCTTTGACGATAACTTTGTGGTAAGCAAAATCTGGACAGAAGAATTCTGTTATAGTGTAGAACCACTAAATATAAAATGGGAGTGCAGGGCAAGGGTAGATATTATGGATAATGACCTTTTGAAGATAATGAAGAAATCTGGTTGTTATAGGATAAGATATGGTATGGAAAGTGGTAATGATGAAATATTAAAAACCCTTAAAAAAGGAATAACCGTAGAACAAATAAAGGAATGTGCCTATCTTACTAAAAAATCTGGTATAGAGATATTCGCTTATTTTATGCTCGGAAACCCTTATGAAACCCCAGAACAAATGCAAGAAACCATAGACCTGGCTTTGGAAGTAGATGCCGATTTTACTTTGTTTTCAAAGACAATTCTTATTGTAGGCAGTGAATTATTTGATTGGGCTGTAAAGATGAAAATAATCAAAAAGGATTATTGGTTAGACTACCTTAACGGAAATGAAACAAATCCCGCACCCACAATACCTAATCCCTATACACAGAAATATATCAAAAAAGCAAACCAGAAATTCTATATGCGACCTGCATACATTTATAGGCGTTTGAAATCAATCAAGTCTTTTTATCAATTTAAGAAACAATTTAAAATGGCAAAAGGTTTATTATGAAAGTCCTACTAATTGAACCCTCAACAGGTAAACAGGGTATAACTACTTTCCACTATCCGCCACTGGGGTTGTTGGCACTTGCTTCTTATATCCGACAATATGGCTATGATGTTTCTGTCTGCGATTTTAATGTTGGTGATGAACCCAATGACGTAAATGTAGACGTGGTGGGGATAAGTTGTATGTCTTTGACTATTTTTGAGGGTTTAAGAATTGCCAAAGAATTCAAAAAAATAAATCCCAAGATTAAAATTGTATTAGGTGGTATACATCCTACCATAGACCCCAAGAGTTGCGAAAGTTCTTACGTAGATAAAGTAATCCAAGGCGAGGGGGAAATAAAATTCCTAAACTATTTAAGGGGCAAAGAAGAACAAGTTGAACTGATAAAAAACTTAGACATACTACCCATACCTGCTTATGACCTTATAGATTTGAAAAAATACTATTCTCCCTATGCTTCAAGATTTCCCTTTGCTACAATGGTATGTTCCAGGGGTTGCCCATTTCATTGCACTTTTTGCGGGAATGGGAAAATGTATGGTAATACATATAGACGGCAAAGTTTCACAAGGACATTAAGAGAAATTGACTATTTGATTAAAAATTACCATATTAGAGAACTATCATTCAAGGATACCGAATTAACCCTAAACGAAGATTTGCATTTACTAAGTTATTGGTTAATTGAAAGGGGCATTATCTGGTCTTGTAATGGCAGGGCAAGTAACGTAGACGAAGTTTTATTGAATACTATGTATTGGGGCGGTTGCAGAACCATAACTTACGGCGTAGAAAGTGGTAATGAACAAATCTTAAAATATATGAAAAAACCCGTAACTAAAGAATCGGTAAGGAGGGCAGTAAAACTTACTAAAGAAGCAAAGATACAGGTTGTCTTGAATTTTATGATTGGTAATCCTTACGATACAAAAGAAACCATAGAAGAAACAATAAATTTTGCCATAGAGTTAGACCCAGATTATGCCTACTTCGGTTATACCACCCCATTTCCTGGCACAGAATTAAGAGAACAGGCCATACAAAACAAATGGTTATTTGACGAAAGGTTAGAGGCAATACGTTATGACAAACCGATAATGAACGCCACAAATTTACCAATAGAAGAACTTAACGAGTATTTAGATATTGCTTATCGCAGATTTTATTTGCGACCAAAATACATACTAAAACAGATTAAAAATTTCAGGTTAGGAAAACTAAAAAACTACTGGGAAGGATTATGCAAAATACTAAAGTCTGCTTAATCAATCCACCTATGGACTTTAATAAGTCTTTAGGTAGGGCAAAATCAATCGCTAAATATACAGCTATGGCACCTATGGGATTAGCCTATATTGCTTCCTATCTTTTGAGCAGGGGGGTTGAAGTAGATATAATAGACGCCTATGCCGAACAGCTTGATATTGGACAGATAGTGCAAAGGGTGGGGAATACCACAATCGTGGGGATAACCTGCGTGACTCCAACGTATCCAACAGTGCAGAAGATTGCAAAATGTCTTAAAGACAAGACTGTGGTGGTTGGCGGACCCCACCCTACTGTCTGCGAGATTGATAAAGGAATGATACGTGTAAAGGGTAGTGGCGAAAAACCTATGTGTGAATTATTGGGAATAAAATATACAGACGAACAACCTTTTCCTGCATACCAGAAACTTCCACTGCATTTATATAAAGCCCCACCCCATTGGGCGATTAGGGAACCTGTATTTTATATGTTTCTTACCCGTGGTTGTCCATTCCATTGTACGTTTTGTGCCGCAGAAAACTTGGGAAAAAAACGCCAACTAAGAAGCATAGATAATATTATGGCAGAAATATCAACTTTGTTTTATGAATATGGTGCAAAACAAATAATGTTCCAAGATACCTGTTTTCCATTGGAAAGAAAATTCGCAATAGAATTCTGCGAAGAAATGATAAAGACAGGATTTAATAAAAAAATAGTCTGGACAACTTCTACAAGGGTAGATGTAGTTGATTACGAATTATTAACAAAAATGTATAAAAGCGGGTGCAGAATTATCAATTATGGGCTTGAAAGTGGCAATCAGGCAATTTTGGACAAATGTAACAAGGGATTCACCTTAGAACGGGCAGTTAAAACCCTTGAATTGACCCGTAGGGCAAAGATTATGGCTTTTGGCTCCTTTATACTGGGTCTGCCAGGAGATACGCTTAAAACGTGTTTAGAAACGATTTCTTACGCCAAAAAACTACCACTTTCCTATGCCCAGTTTTATTTGTGTGTTCCTTATCCTGGCAGTAAAATTTATGAAGATTGGGAAAATAAATCTATCAACTGGGAATCTTACACTACAATGGGTTCATTCACGGATAATGTAGTGTATGTTCCAGAGGGCATGACAGCAGAACAATTAAAATCCCTGCAAAGTAAAGCCTATAAAGAATTTTATTTTAGACCAAAAATAATTTTAGAACAATTAACACACATAAGAAACATAAAAGACATCTTTAGGTATATTGATGTCGGAAAGGCTTTGTTAGGTGTATTATGACCCTAAAAACAAGGATTGAGGAGATAGCTGATGATTATTTCATATGCGAATGTCCTACAGTTGGTGGAGTGCTTAAATGTGAATGTCCAGAAGTCAAGATTCAATTTATCTCCGACATACTCAAGGCAGTAAAGAAGAGTCTGCCTGAGAAGAAAACTACTGTTTATTATCCAGATAGACAAAACTGGGAAGGACATTTTTACAACCAAGCCATTGACGATATGTATGCAGGGATATGAAAGAGAGGTTGAGATGATGCGTCTATGTAAAGATTGTGGAGTATTTTTAGACACTAGTCCACAGAGGAAAAGAAGAAAGAACTGTCCTGGTTGTGGTAAGAAGTTGACGATATGAAAGAGAGGATGAAATGAAAGAAAAAATAGGATATATACTTGTCCGTGGTCGTTTGGGTGTGGTAAAAGACAACAAAAGATATTTCCCAACCATAAGAGAAATGACAGAAGAAATTATACAAGAAATAGAAAAATCGTATGTGCCTATGAGTAATTATTTAGAACTGGAGAATAAATGCAAATACTAACAATTATACTACTTAACTTTTTGTTTTATTGGAGAACACTAAAATACGAATTCATAAGTGATGACAAAGCAATACAAGCAAGAACACCTGAGGGTGGATACCCAAATCCCAAGAATGCCTGGCAAAGATTTTATATGCAATTCAGGTGTAGGCGTTATATCAATTCTAGGGAAGTCCATTTAATGAATTTTGTAGTGCACTTGATTAATTGTGTGTTGATATATGTGGTGTTTGGTATGAATGATATTGCTTTCTTGACGGCAATTTTATTTACCATAAACCCCATTAACCTGCAATGTGTAGCCTGGTGCAGTGGAAGGGCTTACGCTATTTCCACCACATTAGTATTGTGTATGTTTATACTACCATTTATGGCACCGTTATTCTTTTACTTGACAAGATTTTTTAGTGTTAATGCCATATTTGCACCACTTTGTTTTATTACTACTAAATATTGGTATCTGGCACTTATGGTTCCTGTGGGGTTGTGGTTAGAAAGAAAACGCCTGAAAGAAAAATCAACTACAAGTGTATCCGTAGAAATGAAAACCATAGGATTAAGGAAAGTAGTAACTTTTATAAAGACATTTGGTTATTACTTTATGATGTGTTTGTTCCCTGTCAGGTTAGGTTGGCACCACCAATTTGTCTGGGGTATAGGCGTTACCAAAAAATATAATGACCAGTGCTATTCTATCAACAAGGAATTCAGGTATGGGTTAGCCATATTTTATTTTGTGGTAATTAATATATTTCTTAACTGGTCGCCTTTCGTATGGGGATTACTTTGGTTTTCAATTAACATAGCCATGTGGTGCAACTTTATAACCTGGCAACAACAGATTGCAGAAAGGTTCTGTTATTTGGCTAATGTAGGTATGATGTATGTTTTGGCAGGATTTTTACTGACCTTGCCTACTCCGTTGAATTTATTATTGATAGGGATATTTATCGGGGGTTATGCCATAAAGAACTGGATTACCACACCAGCATACAAGAATGAATACTGGCGTATTGAACAATCAATTATGGACATACCTAATTCGCATTATGCCTGGTTATATCGGGGATTTAAGAAATTCCACGCCCAGGATTACGTAGGTGCATTATATGATTTTCAGGAAGCACGTGTCCACTCTACACACGAATTCAAGGTTAATTTTAATATAGCCAGTTGTTTTATAATGCTTCAACAAATAGAAGAAGCCAAGAAATATTTAAAATATGCCGAAGATGAAATGTATATAGGCGAGGAACCCAGGTTAAAACCTATTGTAGATAATATGTGGGCTTTTATTAAAGAAATTGAAGAAACAAAGCAGATTAACGTGCAGAAAGTGGTGTTATTTTCGTGAGGTGAGAAATGGTAATGTTTATTTTTTGCTTTATTTGTTTTTTAATTATTATATATTTAATACAGGACAGTTAAACTACTTGTTTTGATTTCTTAATAAAGATTTCAATGTTTGAATCCCTGCCACAGTTTTTGTTCGTGAAACATCTTTTAATAATTTTTCTATAATCTCTGCATTAATCCTGCGTGTGCTGCCAGCTGATGCTTTCAATAGTGCTCTGTATAATTTTGGATTTTGTAAAGCAAACCCACCGATTAGACCTAATCCACCACCAACTGCTCCACCACCACCAATTATCCCTAATGCACCAATCATACCTGGTACTCCCAGTGAACTGCTGATAAACCTAGCTTTTAACAAGGAAACAGCACTTTCGTGAAGTTTTTGGGAAAGTGTAATTCTTTCTGCGTGTTTAGCTATTTTCAAACTCTCTGGGAGAAATGGGTCAAAAGCAGCTTGTGCAGTTTGTAGTGCCCTAGTGTTACTTTCCTTAAAGGAGTTTCTCATAACACTTTCCATTTTGGTTAAACTAGATGCTCCCCTTAGACCTTGTTCAATTTCTGATATTTCCCTTGCTGACTTAAAAGATTTTAACCTATCAAGAAAATCAAAACCTACATTTCTTTCAAGAAAAGAACTCAAACTTCTGGCTTCTTCTTGACCAGTTAGGTCTTTGACATTTGCGAATTTACGTAAAGTGATTTCAATTTGTCTTGCGTTCTTAATTTTATTACCTGCCCTTAATGGAGCAGCTGCTTCCATCATATCCCTGAAAGCATCAGTTAAATCGCCAACCACTCCACTACCGTGTTGTTTATCAACAATGCGTGTTATCCCCCTTAATCCACTAAGATATTCCCTAAGTTGATTAGATAGTTTAGCCACTCCCTTAAATTCACTACCAGCTATTTGAACATCAAAAACCTTTAGGGTATCAATAAATTCTCCAAACTTCATACTCTTATAAGGAGTAATAGCTTTACTTACTATTCCTTTAGGAATTTTTGTTCCAGCTGGTATTTTGGATATAGGAGTAAAAAAATCTTCTATGAATTTACCAAATAGCTTTTTTATTTGTGAACCAGAACTTGTTTTTACAAACATAGGATTCTCAAAGAAAATATCTCCAGCTTGAGTTGAGGTTCTGTTAAGGTATCCTACATTAACTAATTCATCAGCCAACATACTATTGACAGAAGTAATGTGTTGTGTAACATCAACCTCTTTTGCTGCTATCCCCAAAGCTCTTCTGGCTTTGCCAAGCTCTGAACCCATTTTCTCAAATAAACCCTGTGGTCCAGCTAGTTTGTTTTGTATGTTCTCAGCCATTTTTACTGCGTTTCCATCTTGTAAAAAATTACGTAAACTGCCACCTTTATTT
>Ga0180007_10004090_pt1 | contig 15685 bp, 11 predicted proteins | sample MM_PC_MetaG_FD_121122 | JGI IMG/M metagenome (GOLD analysis project Ga0180007, IMG submission 121122) | Groundwater microbial communities from the Aspo Hard Rock Laboratory (HRL) deep subsurface site, Sweden - MM_PC_MetaG | ecosystem: Environmental > Aquatic > Deep subsurface > Groundwater... | reverse complement strand
TTTATCAGAACTATCAGTCTCAGTTACATCAATAGGTTCTATATCATCGAATATTATGTCCTCATCTTCAGAAGATTTTTCTTCGTCTTCGCCACCCTTAACTGAAACTGAGTGGGCTGCCTCCTCAAGAGGAGATTCTTCCTCAGGAGCGATATCATCATCTTCTGGCAAATCCGCAAGGCTTGGCTCACCCTCATCATTAGCAATATCTTTTTCTGGTTCTTCTTCAGAAGATATTGTACTGGAATCACTAACGTCATCCTTGTTGCTCCTTGTTATCCGAGTTATTGACTCGAGCTCAACCATACCAGCATCCTGCATATAAGCTAACACCTGATCAAAAACACCGGGATCAAAACCAAGATCTTTCCTAAGCTCGGAAACGGTCCTTTTTCCAGTAATGGATTTATAAATCTGAAGGCCAATTTCACCAAATTTTTTCAAGAGAAGATTTTGATTTTTAAAACGCTGAAGGGGACCCTTCTCAATCTTTTTTATTTTATACTCTCTACTATTTTCGGCCATCATAACCACTCAACAAGCTTTAGCTATCGCAATGCACAGTAACATAATCATCAAAATGTTTATTAACATACTCAATAATATTAGCGCATGGAATTTGATGAACTCATCATTACTACTGGTGTTGATGCACTTGTTAGACTCGTAAAAGAGAAACAAAGGGTCGAGTTAGAAGATGCCGCAACTGTTCTTAGCATCTCTTCAGAAACTCTGGAAACCTGGGCAAGAGTACTTGAGGAAGAGGGAATACTTAGTATAGAATACAGGTTAACAAAAATATATTTGGTATGGGTTAAACCAACCGAAGAACAGGTAGCCATAGAAACTGAATCATTTTATGAAGAAAAAAAAGATGTGAATGCAGAAGTAGAAAAAATAAAACAAAGAACAATAAACAGCACAACTGAAATGGAAGAACTGCAAAAATCATTTTCTGATTTTTATTCAAAGGCATATATCAGAATAGATGAATTAGAAAAGTTAATTGCACCTTTGCCAATTGGCCCCGGGGGTGCAGGCGCATTCCAGAAACACCAGAAGGAATTGGTCGGTATAGAAAAAGAATTGCATGAAATAAAAACTGGAATTGTAGATGCAGAAAGCGAAATAAAAAACCTGAAAATAGAAAAAGGATCAAGCGAAAGCAAGGCATGGATAGAAAAACTTGATGGAACGGTAGGCGAATTAAGGACAATGCAGAATGAATTTGCAGATATAAGAAAAAAAGTCAGTACTCAAAAGATGCCTGAGGATGCTAGATTACCTGATATATCAGACATAAGAAAGAAATTTGAAACAGTAAAAAGCGAATTTGTTTCACTTAGGGCAAATAATGCAAAAATAAGGGAGGATATGATAAACCTCCATGAAAGTTCTGAAATACTGAAAAGTGTTGCAGAAATGATAATGGAACATGAGGGCAAGATTGAGGGAATGAGTAAGGAACTTGGAACACTTTCAACGCAGGCAGATAAACTTCTGGAAAAAAGCCAGATAATAGCTGAAAAAATAAAAGAACATGCAGAACTTGCAGGCAGACTGAACGATTCAGTTACAGTTGCAAAAGGGATAATCACAAGATTTCCCAATCAGAAAAAAGTTATGGATGAATTAAATAGCATTGATAAAAAGGAGCAAGAACTGCTGGAGAAAAATGGGAGCCTGGAAAAGATAATAGAAGCAGTTGGTGGAAGACAGGTAACGACAAAACAATTTGAAGAGATAAGTAGAAGGATGGATGCAAAGGCTGAAAGAATGAGAAGGGACATAGATGCCCTTGAAACAATACTTGAAGATGAGAAAAGCACATACATGACATTCCAAAAAATAAAAGAAAGAATAGTGCCATCCATAGATTCTTACAAGAAAAAAATGACAGACATGGAAGAACTCATAGAAAAAGTGAAAAAAGAATCGTTGGAAGAAAGGAAAAATCTTGAGAAAGATGCAATCAGCATACAAAAAACCCTTAAGGAAGGAAAGATGAAAGAGCTCATGAAAGTGGCCGAAGAGATAGGCAACAAAAAGAAAATACTTGATCAGATAAAGGATTCATTTGATGAACTTGTTGCCATATCAGATAACCTCACCAAAAGAATAACATTATTATCACGAGAAGCAAAATTACTTGAGATAAGAAGAGGAAGCGGAGGGATGGCTCCTGAAGAAGAACAAAAGAAAAACCAGGACCTCCAACACAGGGTTGAACTTAGCAATGAAGAGGAACTTGAGTTCAAGAAAAAGAGAGAAGAACTCAAAAGGCTGATAAGAACATTGTGGGAAAATGAATAGACATTGTATAACCCACACAAACACACCGTGCTACAGTTACCTCATGCTAGATGACACTCCGCATCTTTAAAAATACTCGAGTATATATGGATGTGTGGTACGATGGCCAAAGACAAAGCAGATATTAAGGAAGTTGTAAAAAAGGACGACGAAACAGATAAAAACGAACAGGAAACAGTATCAAGGCCAAAGGTAATTTTATTATCGTCTTATGCATTCGGAAGCGAAGGTCTGCCAGTAGAAGTAAGGATATATAAAAAAGCAGAAGATTTTGTACCAAAATATGAAGTAACTATTCCGGGCATAGCCGAAGGCACCAAACTTATACTTGAAACAAAACTTAAAGCAGAACTAGTAACAGAAGTAAAGCTAGATGTAAGCGAAATACTTGATCCAAACAAATTTGCAGAGGTTAAGATTAAATTCCTTGAGGCAGCGAGAAAAATATTAAAACGCAATTTCCCCTCGCTTCCAGAAGATAAAAAAGAAGTACTTGCAGTATACCTTCTCCAGAAGACATTAGGACTTGGCGAGATGGAGGCACTCTTATCCGATGAACAACTCGAAGAGGTAGTGGTGAATAATGCAAGAGAACCGGTATGGGTTTACCACAAAAATTTCGGATGGTGTAGTACCAATCTAAGAATAAGAAAAGAAGAGAGCATTTATGATTATTCATCAATGATTGCCAGAAAGATTGGCAGACAGATAAACATATTAAATCCGATGCTCGACGCACATCTTCCGAACGGTGATCGTGTCAATTCAACACTATTCCCGATTTCAGCATTTGGAAATACGATTACAATAAGAAAATTCTCACGAAACCCATGGACTATTACAAGCTTCTTAAAAACAAAAACAATATCCCCAGATGTAGCCGCACTGATATGGCTATGCATGCAAAACGAACTTTCATTACTTGTAACTGGAGGAACAGGAAGTGGAAAAACGTCATTCCTGAATGCGATGACTGGATTTATACCTGCAAATCAACGTATTGTCAGCATTGAAGATACTAGAGAACTTACATTACCATCATTTCTGCACTGGGTACCAATGGTAGTGAGAGAATCAAACCCAGAAGGCAAGGGAGAAGTTACAATGCTTGATCTTATGGTAAACGCATTAAGACAAAGACCAGACAGAATAATTGTCGGAGAAATAAGAAGACAAAGGGAAGCAGAAGTCATGTTCGAGGCTATGCACACAGGTCACAGCGTGTATGCTACATTACACGCAGATAATGCAGATCAGACAGTTTCAAGACTTACAAACCCACCAATAAACATCCCAATCGAAATGCTTGATGCACTTTCAGGTGTTGTTGTTACATTCAGACATAGAAGGTTCAACATACGAAGAGTACTTGAATTTGCAGAGGTGAAGAGAAATGGGAAGGTCAACACAATATATAGATGGGATGTGAAATCTGACACAGTAAAAGGCGTCGGTAAAATGAGCACCCTTGTTGACACATTATCGTTATATTCAGGTATGGATGAAAAGGAAATCGAAGAGGATGTTAACGAGAAAATAAAAGTTCTTGACTGGATGGTAAAAAAGGATTGTTATGATGTCGATGATGTCGGTCGTGTAGTTTCGCATTACTACAAAGAACCCGAAGAGATTCTTGGATATGTAAAAAAGAATAAAGCTCCTGATTTCTTAGCAAAATGAGGAGGGTGCAGAGATGGATGAAACAGAGGCATTTTCCGCGGCTATAAATGAAGCGAAACGGCTAGAAAAAAAACTGATTGAATATGCACCGTATAAAGGAGACATAAAAATAGATGTCAGAGTTGAACTTGAACCTGAAGAGTATCTTGAACTTGATTACCAAGATCTTATTAATATATACGAACGCACTCAGAAAATAGTACGTGCGTCAGGACTGGAAATATATTCAGCAACACCAACTGCATCAAAACCAGAAATGCCCGACCAGGAAACGATAGATGTTGAGACAAAGATAAAAGAAATGACTACTGAAACCTTACAAAGAGCCGAAGAAATATCAAAAGAACCAGAGATAGAACTGGAAATGTCGGCATATCCAATTGAAAACGATGAAGAAACAATTATATCAGAACAAGAAAAACAAACTCCACAACACGAACCAGATATCCTAGATATGGTTGAAAAAGATCTTGAGATGGAGATAGAAAAATCAAAAGAACCAGAAGTAGTAAAATCAGAACCAACAGTAGCTGAAACAAAAAAACAGGAAAAATCTGAAGAAATAGAAATAGAGGGGTTTGCACTTGAAAACGAGCCTGAACTTCCTATAGAGAAACCAAAAATAGCAGAAAAACCAAAGGCAATAGAACAGCCAACTGTACGATCTCAACAGACTGTAGTGGCCAGGCAACCTGAAAAACCGCAGTTACCACCGGTATTACGAGAAACACCTGCAGAAGAAACATCAAAAAGATATAAACAAATGGAAGAGGAAATCAGAAGAGTAGTTGGTGAAAAAGCAGATGAACTGGTATTAAAGAAGAAGATGCTTGACCTTACAAAACAGCTTTTCAAAGAAAAAATAACAAGCAAGCGAGAGGAAATAAAAACCCAGATAACAGTACTGAAAAACATGCTTGTTAGTGCAAAAGAAAGTGGAACCAAGGCAACTAAAACAAGGAAAAAGGAGAAAGATGAAACCCACACAAAACTGCTTGAAACTATAATATCAGCACAAAAAACAGAACTGGCGCAGACAAAAGATGAGATAATTAATGCATACAAGAAAAGAATGCAAACGATCAAAAATAAATTCTATGAAGAAAGGAATGCAGAAGGAGCAACGCCCACAACAAGAAAAAATGCGCACCGAGAATTCATAAAATCAATATCAACACTTGCAGAACAGCTACCGACAACTATCCCACAATATGCTATGAATCTGAGTAAGAAACATACTGCAGAAATAGAAAATCTAAAACAATCGCTTGATGCAAAGGACACCACAACATTACAGATGGCAAAGAATAGATCGAACGAAACTGTAGGTGGATATGAAAAAGAATCCAACATGGTAAAAACCATAATAGCAAAGGAAATGGAAAATATGCTCGATAACTGTTCTGATATAGAACAAAGCGAAGGGACAATAAAGAAGGCAGATAATAAAAAAGAGAATGTAAAGGAAATTATTAATGAGATAAATGACACTGACGACGGAACGCTGCTGTATTATCTCCATTCCAAAAACCAAGAATATTATAAACAATATGAGAGAAAACATATTTCAAAGGCTGAAGCCATCTTCAAAGCAAAAGCTTTATTAGCTAAGGAGAAGGGATTAGATGATATCACAGTAAGAAGATATTTTAGTCAGGAGGAAGTATAGCATGAACAAAAAGGAAGCTGTTGAAAAAACCCAAAAAAAGAGAGGGCCATTCACATCAATTGCAGAGATGTTCGCCTCCAGATTTCCAAATTTGAAGAATAAACTGAAAATGGCAGATATGTCTGAAAGCCCAATAGAATTTCTTGAGAAAGTAGTTACTTCTACAATATACATATCCTTAGGCCTGATTATAGTCAGTTATTTGTTCATGATAACCCCATTGACATATAATCTAAAAACAGATATAATGATGTTTGTTGCAATGGTTATCATACCTTTGCTCCTGATACCTTTAGTAGTTTTTTTCTATCTGATGCTTTATCCTGAAGCAAACAGAATAAAGAGACAACGGGAAATGGATTACGAGATAGTTTTTGCAGGTAGACATATAGTAATAGCGTTGAAATCCGGAATGCCGTTGTTCGATACGTTCGTAGGCGCATCGCATGGATATGGTGAAGTTAGCAGGGAGTTCTCAAAACTTGTAGATAACGTTGTGTTAGGTATGCCAATGAGCCAGGCAATAAGAGAAATAATAAAGTATAATCCATCAAGCTATTTTAACAGAATGATGATGCAAATTGCAAACTCAATATCAAGCGGATCGGATGTTGGTGGATCTCTTGAAAGCGTTATTGATCAAATATCAAAGGAACAGATAATAGCACTTAAGGCATACAGCCAGAAACTTACTCCAGTAGTTATGTTTTATATGGTATTTGGAATAATCGTTCCTTCCTTGGGAATAGTATTGGCAACAGTTATTTTCTCAGTAGTAAGCGGTGGAATAATCGCACCACCGTCTGAACTGCTTTGGGTGGCATTTGTTTTAATTGCTTTGATCCAATTCATTTTCCTTGGATATATAGAAAGTTCTAGACCAAAATACCTATTATAGGTGGAAATAAAATGACGAATGAAAGTACTGTATTTGAGCGGGCCGGACGGCTTTTCTTCACAAGGAGCCAGATACGAGATTTGGAAAAACAAGTCAATGGTGCAGGAATCGGCATGCCCACAGATGCATTTGCAGGTTATGTTGGTATTAATATAATAATCATAACCATCTTCCTCACGTTTATCATTGTATTGTACCCACCACTAAGTAGCCCCATAGCAGGCATGGTAAGTAATTATATTGAGGTGCCATTTGCATTAATCGCACTGATTATCTTCATAGGATGTATGATTGTAGTTTATCTTGGCACCATGGCAATCCTTTCAACATACTTGATAATGAAATCAGAAGACAGAAGAGAGAAACTTGAAAATGTACTACCAGATTTTCTAGTGCTTGTTGCATCTAACCTGAAAGCAGGAATGGCGCTTGATCAGGCTATGTGGTATTCTGCAAAGCCGGAATTTGGATTACTTGCAGTTGAAGTGAAATCCATTGTAAAAGGCGCTTTCAGCGGAGAGAATATGGTAAATACATTAGATCATCTTGCAGCAAGATTTGATTCAAAGGTCTTCAATAGAACAATATTACTGATAAAACAGGCGAATGCCACAGGCGGAGCACTCACAGATGTACTTGAAAGAACAGCTGATGATGTTAGAAATACCCTAATAATGAAAAAAGAAATAGCCGCTTCGCTTGTATTGTATGAGATATTTGTATTATTCGCAGCTACAATAGGAACGCCGTTCCTATTTGCAGTAGCATCAAAACTTATAGAAATATTTGAAAAGATAACTCCAAGAATAACTGGAATCCAAACAAGTGCAGGTGGCCCGTTCGCAACATTCTCAAACATGAAATTTGGAGGTGCAATGATAAGCTCTTCTGATTTCTTCTGGTTCAGTATACCAACAATATTCGTAACTGCACTGATATCATCATTCATAGTAAGTGTAATAAGAACAGGAAGTAAAAATCAGGGGATGAAATACTTTCCATTTGTACTGGTAGTATCATACCTGATTTATTGGGTAGTTAGCAGTATGGTAGATTCATTTTTCTCAACAATTGGATAAATATTCATGATACGTGATTCATATGGAAAAAAACGGATATAAAAAAGGACAAGCTGTGATGGAATACCTTATCACATATGGACTTGCCTTGTTTGTCATATTGATAGTGCTTGCAATACTTGTGGCCGTGATATTGCCTTCATTAAAGGCACCGGAAACATGCCAGTTCAGTCAACCTGGATTCAGCTGCAACAAGAAAACACATGCACTGATTTCAGATAGTGGAACGGATGTGGTAAGCGTTGCATTCCAGCTCGATAATCAACAGGGAAAAGGTGTGCAAGTGACAGGAATACTTTGTACGGATGTTGCATCAGGCAATATTGATAAGGAAAGCGTTCATAGCTTTGGAGCGGAACATGCATTGCCCCCAGCAGAAGAACATTTGGTTCTCCCAGCATCCCTTGTTTCAGGACAAAATATAGAAATGGTTATTTACTGTGTAGATGACAACGGCGTACCGCTCCATCTAGCTACAGGAACAGACTTCACAGGAACGGTAGCAGTGACATACCATTTCGAGAATGAAGTAAGTTCAGCACCAGAGAGACTTGCATTAGCAACTGTTTCGGGAACTTTGCAAGGATCTGACTGAAGTTTGAATTTAATTTTTTATTTTTTCTTCTTTTTATTGTAATAGTACAATAAAATTTTTGAAATTCTTTGTGAATTTCAATTCTTTTTTTATATTTTTATCTCGCGCGTATTAGCATTATGTTTTTCAATAATTACACACTATAGTTCAGATAACGGGCGATCAACAAAAATCATACCAATTCTACGAGAGTAGTTGGTTAGACTTGATCTTTGTACCTCAAAGGATTTGGCTCGGAGTAGGGTAGTACGTATTGAATTTAGAGCAATTTTTATTTTTTGTAGATCAGAAGAAGACATAGATTTAAAATCAATGGGCCTGAGAATTTTTTCCAATGCTGTCAGAGCAGTATGTGAGACATCATAGATATTAGTTTCAATTGCTAACTTTAGTGTATCAATAGCTTCTATTTTTTTCAATTCCCCAAGAAGAGAGATGTTCCCTAGGAGTTCATGCAAATTTTTATCAGGATCAACCAAAAGAACACAAATATTGGTAGTTGTTGATCTGAACAGGTCATCCGTTGGAATTAGGGTTGCAAGTTCTCTTGCACCCCATGCCCTCACACTAGAATCAGAATCTGCCAATGCTTGTCTAAAAAGAACAGTATCGCTAACACCGAAAGATTTTGGTTCCCTAGGTAATTTTGACCCAAAAGGTGAATCAGCAGTTAATAGGGATTTTTCAGGCCGTTTTTGCATAAAGAATACCTAATATATTATGAAACAACCTGTTTATAAATACACTTGAAACCACTTAAAAACACAATACACTTAACTCCCAAACTTTTCAGCCCTTTCAGTGATATTCAGAATCAAATTAACAACATCCTTTCCCCTGATATGCCCTAATCCACCATCCATGCAGCTGATTTCATCGAATTTCTTGACTTTATCCACCCGTTCACCACCATAGACAAGAATCGGAACTTCGTGGCCAGAATGGCCTTTCCTGCTCACAGGAGTGGAATGATCCGCCGTAACTATGATACACGCACCCGTTTTCTCAAGTTTTGGCATTATACTATCGATCCTTTCGATCATCTTCTTTTTTCCGTTAAAATCGCCATCATGACCAGCATTATCACATCCTTTTATGTGCATAAATACCAGATCATAGTTTTGCAATGCTCTTACTGCAGAATCCGCTTTTGCATTAAGATCAGTATTTTTATCACCAGTAGCGCCGGGAACAAGAATCACGTCCATTCCAAGATAGGTGGCTACGCCCCGATACAATGCACCGCCAGCTATGCAAACTGCATTAAGACCGAATCGCTCATAGAATGACGGTACCTGTTTATACACTCCAGCCCCTCTCAAAAGTATACAATTCGCAGGAAGTTTCCGACCTTTGTTCTCAGGTACGTCAGACAAACGACCTATGGCAAGTTGAGTGAATTTATTTACTATATCAGCCGTTCTTTTTGCATCTGATAAATCAACGAGCTGATGACACTCGTTGATCTGCCCTAAAGCATGAGGATCAGTATCGCTAACTTCAGAATTAAGACCATGCCCACGCAGTACCAAAACGCCCCTATGTTCCACCGAACTCATGAAAATGGCCTGAACACCATCTATTGTAAATGAAAGATATTTGGAAAGTGCTGACGCAGTTTGTGTATCAACCCTACCTGCGCGACGATCGGTAATCTCATTGTTTTTTAGAGTGGCAAAATTAGCCCTGAATGCAACATCCCCATCTTCAAGCTTTATACCAAGCCCCAGTGCCTCCAAAGGACCACGACCATTATAAAAAACAGCAGGATCATATCCAAGGATCTGGAGATGGGAAGTATCACTACCAGGAACAAGATATCTTTTCAGCGGAGTCATCAACCCAATTATACCATTTTTAGCGAGCTTGTCGAAATTTGGAGTTTTGGCTGCCTGAAGCGGGGTTTTTGGTGTTGGCAGATCGCCAAGCCCATCTATTATCATAAGTATTGCTTTTTTCATAATGGATAAACTAACACAAATGTTTTATAGTTGCCTATAACTTTTACATAACGTTGGAACTGGTGGATTACAACGGTAATAGAAGCTTTATTAAATTTGAATGGATAATAAGGATAAGAATTACTATTTTTTCCTGTGATTTTATGGAACTGGATATTTCATCGCAGATTAATGCTTTCAATGAATTCTTCACTACAATCCATAAAAATAGGATAAACGAACTTCTTCTAGTTTATCCGACAAAAAAAAGCCTTATGGTTGATTATCAGGAATTGGAAAAATTTGATCCAGAACTGGCAGATGCACTTGTAAAGGCACCGGATGTGATTATAGAAGCTGCAAAAGAAGCTATAACACAGCTTAACCTCACATTGCCAACTGGACAACTATTTACTCCAAATATAAGATTCTGTAATGTCCCATGCGAAGAAACACTTATCGAGGAGATCGGATCCAAAGACATTAACGAACTCGTGGCATTCAAATGTGTAGTTACGAAAAGGGCAGAAATAATGCATCGAGTAAAACTTGCAGTTTACAAGTGCCAGTTATGCGATGCCGAAGTAAGGATAATTGTTGGAAAGAATTTCAGTCCACCTAAACGCTGTGACAGCTGTAAAAAATATGCACTCAAACAAGAGGAAGAGGAAAGTACATTTACAGATATACAACGAGCAGAAGCGCAAGAATTATTGGAAAGAACAAAAGGTGGTGCCCCTGCAGCTCATATCGAATTATTACTTGAAGACGATCTGGTAAACAAAATTGCGCCCGGTGACAACATAGAGATCAGCGGAATATTAAGACTTAGACCTCCGCTAAAGACAAGACAAAAACAAGAATTGGTTTATAGTAGATATGTTGAAGCAAATAATGTAACCAGTCTTAAACGTGATTTTGAGGAAATAGAAATAACAAAAGAAGATGAGCGAAGGATAAACGAACTTGCAAAAAACCCAGAGGTGGGAACTACCATAATGAGATCAATAGCCCCTTCTATTTATGGACATACCGAGGTAAAAAAGGCTATCGCACTTCAGCTTTTTGGCGGAACAAAAGGAAAAATAATGCGCGGCGGTGCTTCCATAAGAGATACAATACACATATTACTGATTGGTGACCCAGGTATCGCAAAATCGAGATTTCTTCAGAGCGTTTCTGAGATAGCTCCAAAAAGTATCTATGTAAGTGGTAAGAGCGTGTCTGGAGCGGGGCTTACGGTTGCAGCAGAAAAGGACGAGCTTGGTGAGGGGGGGTGGACTCTAAAAGCAGGTGCACTTGTACTTGCAAGTGGTGGCAGTGCCCAGATAGATGAATTTGACAAGATAGATGATGAAGACAGGGCATCTTTGCACGAGGCTATGGAAACTGGAAGTATATCAGTAGCAAAAGCAGGAATTGTTGCAACGTTCAAGACAAAAACTGCAATTCTTGCTGCAGCAAACCCAAAGTACGGGCGATTTGACCAGACAAAAAATCTTTCAGATCAATTCGATGTTCCGCCAACACTGCTTTCAAGATTTGATCTTATTTTTCCGATAGTGGATGTTCTTGACGAAGAAAAAGACGCAAAACTGGCCCAGCATATACTCGATACGCACATGAACATAAATCAGGATTATGATGATGCGATAGATAGGGATCTTTTAAGGAAATATATATCATATGCAAGAAGAAAGATTTTACCTAAACTTACCCTCGATGCATCTGGAAAAATAAAGGATTTTTATATCGACCTTAGAAGAAAGAGCAAAGATGCCGGATCAGTAGCCATTACTCCAAGATATCTGGAAGGACTTGTAAGATTGGCAGAAGCCAATGCAAAAATGAGGCTCTGCAAAACAGTTGATGTTGAAGATGCAGAAATGGCCATATCGCTATTCAATTATGTTATGTCACAGATAATGACAGACAAAGAAACTGGAGCATTTGATGTTGATGTGGTTGCCACAGGAAAACCGAAATCCGAGCGTGAAAAATTACAAAAGGCTGACACCATACTTGACATTATAAGAGATCATCTGAGAAAGAATGATACTGCTGATGTTGAACAAGTGATTTCAGATGCAAAATCATATGACATAGATGACAAAACAGCCAAAAAGATAATAGCAGAACTATTAAGAAGGGGAGTTGTGTACGAAAAAGAGTACGGGCATATAAGGATAGTTGGTGAGTAGAAAACACTTTAGTAGAGAATAAATGCATCAATAACAATAAGATAAAACTGGCGAAAGGTAGTATCATGAAATTGATCGCGATAATAATTGGTTTGTTTATAGTAGCACAACTTCTTGGCATGTACACCGGATTGGTAATTCTATCTGATATGCATGAAAATGACTATGTAAAGGAAATGGTCATGACAAACAATGGCGATGAGCCGATAAACGCGGTTTTTCTTATTGTGTATATACTTTTTGGGGCAGTTATGATGATGCTACTTATAAGGGTTTTCAAAAAATACAGCATACTCTTCAGATTGATGGAATTCATGATGATCGCAACCGCAAGTTCCATTGTTTTTTATTCTGTCCTAAGGCTTGGCCTTGGCTATGATGAGAGCACCATTGGGGGTATCGTACTCGGATTGCTTTTCTCGGGGATAAGAACGTTTGTACCGAATCTGAAAAATACTGCCGCAGTATTGGCAACGGCAGGAGTAGGAGTTATAGTTGGAATTTCGTTCGGATTGGTACCATTAGTTATTTTCCTTATTCTGTTATCAATTTACGATTACATATCAGTGTTCAAGACAAAGCATATGGTAGAGCTTGCAAATTTTGTAGTTAAAAAAGATCTTGCATTTACCATAACTGCAAAACTACCGGCAGAGAAGAAAGGCGAACCTGAGAATAGGATGGATCTTGGAACAGGAGATATGATAGCACCGATAATGCTCGAGATTTCAGCGCTTTCGTTTAATCCTATTGCAAGCGTTTTTGTTTTTGTAGGAGCAGTTGTTTCAATGACGTTGTTCCTGTTGCTTGTGTGGAAAAAGAAGATGGTACTTCCTGCTCTTCCACCCATTGTCCTTGGAATGATTATTGCGCTTATGATTGGATTTGTTGTCGGAGCATATTGACAGAACTTAGGATTAAATTTATTTTTTTACTTTTAAATCTAAAACAACCTGCACAACCATTGGCGCATAAGGCCTTACAATTCTTTGTGAAATGACTTCAACAGAAACACCGGCAGGATCAGCGTATTTTTTTACTTTTGCCAATGCCTCACCAAACGGATCATCTATGCTGACCATAGTATAGAAATGGATTATTCCTCCATCTTTTACACCTGCAAATGCAACATCAAGAAATTCTTCTCCGTTTCGTGGTAATGGCATGGTAACGCGGTCTGCGAAATCCCGGTAATGCTTTGGAACGATTTCACGCACATCGCCTTCGAGCGCTTTGATATTTTTTATTTTGTTGAGTTTGATATTATCTTCCATGTATTTTACCGCATCTGGATTGAGCTCGATCGCAACGATTTCAGAATCAGGATGGAACTTGCTGATCACCAATGGAAATGGACCAACGCCTGCAAACAATGCCAAAATGCGCTCGCCTGACTGAACCAAACCCGCTATCCGTTTTCTTTCAGTGCTTAATCTTACAGAAAAATAGACCTTTGAAACATCCAGCTTCATCCTGCAGTCGTTTTCCTTGTAAATGGTTTCTGTGCGTTTTTCACCTGCAATCACTTTTACTTTCCTTATCCGGTATTCACCCTCCATCGGTCCGAGCTTTTTCAACACGGTTTTGATGCTCCTATGAACACGAAGGAGTGCTTCGGCAATCTTTTTTTCCTTTGGCTCAAGAGATTTGGGAATTTCTATGATTGCTATATCTCCAATAAGATCAAATGAAGTAACAAGCTCGTTAAGCTCAGCATCAGTCAGAAATTCAGAAAGTTGATCTTTCAATTTAAAACCAGATCTTTCGACTTTTGGCATATCGCGCTCGACGACTTCGAACTTATATTTCTTGCTTGCCTTTAGAATCGGAAGAAGAATGAATTCACCTTCCTTGATTATATTGTAATCCTTAGACAGGTTTTCATCTGCGATAAGCGTCTGGCGTATTTTTTCTGCCTGCTTCTTTGGAACTTTAAGGAATTTCATATTGAACAATAAGCTTTTATCAGATAGGGATTTTAAAGGTTCGAATCACTTCCACTGCACCATGCTTCTTGTTACCAGATTGAAAAGTTTCACTTTTCAATTTACTCCAAAACAATAGCAGGTTTATCAGGCAACGCAGCTTTCGCTTTTGGATGGTCTGCTTTGTCCTCATGGATAACTTCGATCTTGCATGAGAATTCCTTCCCAAGGAAACCAACTGCATCATTCAATGCTTCGAATTCTTCTTTTTCAGAAAGCGCATCTGGCAATGAATGGATGTTTTTCATAATTTGTTTTCCAACTCTTTGGACATCTGCCATAGGCATTTTTTCTGCTGCCGCGGCTCGCATCAGCTCATCAAATTTCTGATGTTTTTTTGCGAGCTTGTAGAATTCCCGTTTCCATTCTGATGCAATGAAAATTTTGATAACAGAAGGTTTTTTACCTATAAGTGCAGAAATCTTCTCTACATCTGCATGAACTTTTTGTATAAGTTCTTCCCCATGCTCAAGCGCATCACTGATATGAGATTCATCTGTCTTAGGGAATTTCTCAAATGAAACAAATTCTTTGTTGCCAAGTAAATGCCAATATTCTTCAGCATGATGAGGCATGAATGGAGAGATTGCCACCACCCATTTTTTGAAAAAATCATGGAGATTTGGTTTTTCAGAACGTTTCAGATACCATTGGAGATCAGTAGTAACCTCATAGAAGATCTCGAGGGCAAGCTGTCGGATTTCCAGTTTCTGATAACGGTCTTCTGCTCCTTTGATCTTGCGATTTAATCTGGACAAAAGCCATTTCTCAGGTCGTGTATGTCCAAGCTTGCTGTTTTTCCTTGACTTTTCAATCAAATCCGAGATTATAACAAGTCTTGACTTTACTCCATCTGCAACGCTCTTGTTGAAATCAGTATCACTTGAAAGATCTGCACCACAAACAACGGAGAATCTGATGACATCAGCACCATATTCTCTTATCGCTTTGCGCAATGGAAGTATGTTACCCATACTCTTGCTCATCTTTGCCCCATCCATAAGCACGAATCCATTTGTAACTATGCTTTTTGGCCAGTTTTTTTCCGGGAATATGGCAACATGATTCATAATAAAGAATGGTAAATGATTTCTCACTAAATCCGCACCACTGTGTCTTGCATCAAGAGGATACCAATAGATGAAACTCTCCCTTAATTCTTTCCATTCTTTCTTTTCTTTGCCTTTACCAAGAAGTATATAATCGAAAAACTCTTCAGTCATTTCTTTCTCATCAAAATCCTTAAGCAGATGTGCGATCGTATAAAATGCCATATAGATGGTACTATCAGAAAGTGCTTCAATTACTAGACCATCTTCAAATGG
>Ga0180007_10004089_pt1 | contig 15686 bp, 12 predicted proteins | sample MM_PC_MetaG_FD_121122 | JGI IMG/M metagenome (GOLD analysis project Ga0180007, IMG submission 121122) | Groundwater microbial communities from the Aspo Hard Rock Laboratory (HRL) deep subsurface site, Sweden - MM_PC_MetaG | ecosystem: Environmental > Aquatic > Deep subsurface > Groundwater... | reverse complement strand
GGGGATGAATTCACCTTGAATCTGGACCAGCTCATCATTGCCATCGGCCAGAAACCGGATCATCCCTTTGATCTGGAGGAGGCCGGCATTCAGATAACAAAAACAGGTCTTATTGAGGTGGAAGAAGAGACCATTACCGTGACCTCCGCCCCCATGGTTTTTGCAGGGGGGGATGCGGTGAAAGGGCCGGATACGGTGGTACAGGCCATTGCCGCAGGCCACGAATCTGCAAAAGAGATCGATGAGGCCATCCGACGACAGAACGGCGGGGAAAAATATCTGCATCCTGAAAAGGAGATTGAAATACCATCCCTTACGGACGAGGAGATCTTGGAAATCCAAAGAGTCTCCATGTCCGAGGCCGCATGTAGTCTGAGGGTAAAAGATTTTCAAGAGGTTGAGCTTGGTTTTTCCAGGGAAGAGGCCTTTAAAGAAGCGCGAAGATGTGTCCGCTGCGATATCGAGACCTAAATAAACCAGTTCCCCGCAAAGAGAGGGTATTCGATGGAAACAAATAAAAAAACAGATAGAAAAATAAGGATAAATATTGACGGCAAAGACCTTTTTCTGGATGACCAATTGTGCATACTGGATGCGGCCAGACAAAACAATATCCATATCCCCACCCTTTGCCATCATCCTGACCTTTCACCCTTTGGAGGCTGCCGGCTCTGCATGGTTGAAGTGGATGGTTCTTCCCGGCTGGTGGCAAGTTGTGTAACCCCTGTACGGGATGGAATGGAGATTTTGACCGCCACTCCAAGAATTATCCAGACCCGGCGGACCATTCTGGAATTTCTATTTGCCGAAAGAAATCATAATTGTATGTTTTGTCCGGACAGCGGCAGGTGTGAACTTCAAAAGCTTGCCTATGAACTGCAGATGGATCATCTGACCATAACCGCTTCCTTTGATAAATTTCCAATGGATATGACAAGCCCATACATGGCATTTGACCATAACCGTTGTATCCTGTGCGGAAGATGTGTCCGGGCCTGCCGGGAAATATCGGGGGCCCAGGTGTTGAATTTTATGAATCGAGGTTCTGAAAGTCTCATTGGGTTTGACTTCAATGACACAAGGGAAGGCTCAACCTGCCATTCCTGCGGCGCATGTTTGCAGGTTTGCCCCACAGGTGCCATCGTTAATCGCCTAAGATCCCATTATGCGGTCCGTGGGCATGACGTGGAAAAATGGCAGAAAATCCAGGCCTGCTGCCCCTTGTGCGGATTATTATGTTCCTGCACATATGGTATAAGTGATAACACCCTGTTAACGGTGGACGGCAGCCTCGGGAGCGACATGGACAGGCCTGACAGAGGGCAGTTGTGTGTCAGAGGACGGTTTGAAGTGCTCCAGACAAAGGGGCAACGCTTAACCCTTCCTTTGATTAAAAATAAAGAGGGAAACTGGGAAAAAACGGACTGGGAAACTGCAGTGGATCTTGTGGCAAAAAAATTCAATGGAATTCGGGACACCAGCGGGGGAAACGCCATTTTCGGTATGGCATCCAGCATGTGCACCAATGAAACGCTTTTGCTTTTTTACGCGCTTTTGTCCCGGGGCTGGAAATCCCAATCCATTGATACCCTGGACGGTGCCCATTTCAGAACCCTTTTGAAAATCCATGACCTGCCGGATGGAAACTTTCAGGAGGCTTCCTGGAAAATGATTCCCCAGGCGGATTTTATCCTGATGGTGGGCGTAAATTCCTTTCAGCAGCACCCTGTCATTCCATCATTGATTCATAGAAGTATCCTGGAAAAGGGGACAAAACTTGCGATCATCGGACGGCCAGATTGTATGCTGCCCTTTGTCTCTTTTTCTTTACCAGTAAACAAAGGGGAGGAATCCCTTTTGATCACCGCCATGTTAAAGAATCGGCTGGGGTTTGCAGAAGAATCATCCCGGATTATTCATGATCTGCACTTGGATGAAACAGCCGTCAAAACCTTCCATGAAATGGTCAATGCCTTTGCAGGTGCCGTAAATCCTTTAATATTGACAGGAGAAGGATTGACCGGCTTAAAGGATGCTGTTGGATTGCAGGATACGATAAAGCTTTCGCGCTTGAAGGGGAAGGTGTTTGAAAATAGTTTGGGAATCATCATTCTCAAACCCCATGGGAATAGTGCCGGCGCCTGGCAGTTGAAAATTCCATCTATCCAAGATCCTTTGTGTGAAAACAATATCAAAGGGGGGCTTTTGCTGTTATCCGGGGAAGAAGATCCTTCCCATGTTTATCCAGACCAGGTTTATCCGGACCCTGTGACGGCGGTTGATTATCTGGCGGTGATAAGTCCTTATTTTTGCGACACATTGGCAAAACATGCAGATATCATGATTCCGAACCCGACCTGGATGGAGGAAGAGGGCACCTATTGTTCGCTTGATGGCCGTGAAAGCGTGTTTAAGCAAAGAGTGCTCTTACCGCCTGATGGTGTCAGAGATATGCACTGCGTGTTGTCGGCATTGGCAAAAAAAGCAGGTGTTAATCTTGCGTAACAGGATCTCAACAGGGGAGGAAATTTAATGAAACTGCCTAAAATTGCAACTGTATGGCTTGAAGGGTGTTCCGGATGCCACATGTCTTTTCTGGACACGGATGAAGCCCTTTTAGATATTCTTGCCCGAGTAGAACTGACCCACTCTCCCATTACAGACTTTAAAGAGTTTGACTTCCCGGAACTTGAATTGGGAATCATCGAGGGCGCGATTGCAAATTCAGAAGAGGTTGAAATTGCAAAAAAACTTAGAAAGCAGAGTAAGATTCTCATGGCCTGGGGAGATTGTGCCGTTTTTGGCGGGATCAACACCTTAAGAAATTGTTTTTCAACCCGGCAGATATTGGAAAGAAGCTATATTGAATCAGAGAGTACCGTCAATGGGATAATACCGATGGATGAGAGCCTGCCCGAACTTCTGGATAAAGCGCTTCCGGTTAATAGCTTTGTGCCGGTGGATGTTTATGTGCCCGGCTGTCCTCCCTCTGCTGAAGTCATTGCCCATTGTTTGACACAGATCCTGGAAGGAAGGCTCCCTGTACTTTTACCCCATATGATGCATTTTGATTAAGGAGAGGGGCAGATGAGCAAACCGCAAACCATTACGATTAATCCCATAAGCCGTCTGGAAGGCCACGGCAAGGTCACCATCCATTTAACCCCGGACGGAAAGGTAGCGGATGCCAGGTTTCATATCACTCAGTTCAGGGGGTTTGAGAAATTTTGTGAACAACGACCTTTGGAAGAAATGCCGATTATTACCCAGAGAATCTGCGGTATATGCCCGGTAAGTCATCAACTGGCTTCTGCAAAGGCATGTGATGCTATTTTGGGTGTTGATATTCCACAGACGGCCAAATTGCTCAGAGAACTGATCCACATGGGGCAATTTATTCAATCCCACGCCCTCCATTTTTTTCACCTGGCAAGTCCGGACCTGCTTTTCGGCTGGGATGCGGATCCGGCCATACGGAATGTGGTTGGCGTGATCAACCGGTTTCCCGAGATCGCAAGAAAGGGGATCAGATTAAGAAAATTCGGTCAGGAGATCATCAATGCCCTGGGAGGCAAAAAAATCCATCCGGCATTTGCCGTACCCGGCGGCGTTATCAATTCACTTTTAGAAATTGATCGGGATATCCTGTTGAACGGGTTTGCCGAGGCCTATGAAACATCCGGGATCGCCCTTGATATCATCAAAGACTGGATTGAAAAAAATTTAGACCAGGTTAAAAGTTTTGCCAATTTCCCCTCTCTTTATGCAGGAATGGTCGATGAACAGGGACAACTTGACATGTATGACGGGAGGCTGCGGATAGTGGACCATGACCGGTCAATTGTTAAGGAGTTTGACCCGAAAGATTACCTGGAAATGATAGGGGAACATGTGGAACCCTGGTCTTACCTGAAATTTCCTTTTTATAAACCCCAGGGATATCCCGAAGGGTGCTACCGCGTAGGACCGTTGGGAAGACTCAATGCCGTGAGCGGCATGGGGTTCCCCAGGGCGGAAAAGGAAAGGGAAAATTACACAAACAAATATGGGAATGAGTGGCGGGGATGTTCTTTGTTATATCATTATACACGCCTCATAGAGCTGGTTTACTGTTTGGAAAAAGCAGAGGCACTCTTGAAGGGGGATCAGATTTGTAGTAATGATATAAGAATCACGGCAACTCCGGTTAATGAGCAGGGCGTTGGCATGATTGAGGCGCCGAGGGGAACCCTGATCCACCATTATTGGGTGGACCCCTGCGGCACCATCAAAAAGGTAAATCTCATTGTGGCCACAGGCCATAACAATATTCCCATGAACCGCTCCATAAAACTTATCGCCAAAGAATATATTCACAACGGCCAGGTAAAAGAAGGGCTTTTAAACCGGGTGGAAGGTGCCATACGCTGCTATGATCCCTGTCTTTCATGTTCAACCCATGCAATGGGTCAGATGGCACTCAAGATCCAGATCTATAATTTTTCAGGAGACCTTGTCCGGGAATTGATAAGGAAATGAGCCATGGATGCAATTGATACCTCAAGGTCCGACTGCTGGGTCATCGGCTATGGAAATTTTTTGCGCCAAGACGATGGCATCGGATCCTATATTATTGGCCGGGTGGAAAAAGCAATAAAACATAAGAAAACAATTCGAACCCTGGCCCTTCATCAACTGGATATCGTTCTGGTGGAAGAATTGCAGCATGCCCGTGCCATTATTTTTGTTGATGCGACAATGGATGTGGTAGACAATGGATGGAAACGGGTAAAGATAGCGCCTGAGTTCAGGGGCGTTTACCATGTGACCCACCGGCTTGATCCCTCTTTTTTTCTGGGCCTTATTCACTCATTGTATGAAAAATATCCGGAAACATGGCTTGTCACAGTTCAGGGCGACAACTTTGAATTCAGGGAGGGACTCACGGTTCAGGCCGAACAAAGAGCCTGCAGGGCTGCCTCTGAAATCATTGATTTTCTGGGCAGGCACTATGATCACCCCCAGATAACCGACAATCATCTTACCTAAGGGAGGATAAAATGGCTGCCAATAAAAACATACTTGTCATTGATGATGACCGGGACATGGTAAATACGATCCAAATTATTCTTGAAAGCAGGAAATATAAAGTAACCACTGCCTATAACGGCCAGGAGGGATATTTACAGATTGAAAAAAATATTCCCGACCTGATTATCCTGGATGTTATGATGTCCACGGATACCGAAGGGTTTGATCTTGCCTATAAACTCAAGAGGGATAAGCTGTACCAGGACATCCCCATTCTCATGCTGACATCCTTCCCCCAGGAAATTGTAAGACAGGGACCTGAAAAATTTCAGCACATCATGGGAGAGAGCTGGCCGGTCTCTGAATTTATGGAAAAACCCGTGGACCCGGATGAGCTGCTCGCCACTATCGGCGAAATCCTTGGGGAAAAGGAATCATTATTGTGAGCCTGGGGCATCAATTGGTAAAAGAACAATTATTTTTCAGGCAAGAACTGAAAGAAAGGGTTTATTGGTTTATTAACCTTCGATGGATCGCTTTGGCAGGCGCATTTTGCACAAGCGGGGTCTTTGTTTTTTTCAATCCCGGATCACCTGTTTTACCTTTTATCATGGTTCTTTTGATTGTTCTTCTTTATAATATTGTGTTTTTTTTCATCTGGTTGCGATTGAAATCCCATAAAACCGGCACAATCATACCCTTTGAGATTTTTGCCCACCTGCAAATTGTCTTTGATCTGGTGGCACTCTTTTGTCTTATTTATTTTACCGGCGGTATATATAGTCCTCTCTTGCTGTTTGTAATTTTTCATATTATCCTGACCGGCATTTTGCTTTCTCCTGCAAGCTGTTTTATCTACGCCGGCCTGGTTGTCCTGGCCTTTGGCATACTGATTTTTTTACAAAAATTAAGCCTTGTTCCCTCTTTTTTGTTCCGAAATCCCTTGTCAAACATTGGTCTTGAATTTCCCGGGATACTTTTTTTATTCCTGACATTTTCGGCATTTATTCTGATATCGGCTTTTCTGATCACTTCGATCAAATTAAGTTTAAGAACCAAGGGAAGAGAACTGCTCAAGGTTTCAAAGGAACTTTCTGCCAGCAACACCAAGTTGACAACCCTGTACGAAATGGTAAAGGAGATGGGCAACCTCTATGACCTGCAGGCATTGATGGATGCGGCAACCAGAAGCGCAACCGTCATCATGGGCGTCAAGGGGTGTTCCATTAAGCTTTTGGATAGCCAGGGGAAAAAATTAAAATTTTCTTCAATCTACGGCCTTAGTGAGGACTATATTGCCAAAGCGGCCATTGATATCGAGAAAAGCCCGGTAAATCAAAAAATTATCAAGGGGGAACCTTTAAGCATCGGTGAAATTGACAGGAAAAATTTTTTCCAATATCCCGAGGATCTCAAGAAGGAAGGCATTGCCTCCATGCTATGTCTGCCCCTCTGTGTTGAAAAAACTATGTTGGGTGTATTCTGTATTTACAGCGAGAAACCCCATTGTTTGGAGACAGAGGATGTGGCGTTTTTTTCTCTGATGGCGGATCTGACCGCACTTGGCATCAAGAATATCACAAGAGAGGTAAACAAGACATGGTTCCTGGCAAAAGCTGCTCACCAGCTTCGTTCACCCTTGAACGCAATTTTCAGCATGTTGGACCTGCTTCAAAAAGAATACCAGGGCCCCATGAATCCGGAACAAAAAGAGGTTGTCAAACGATGTAAAACCAGAATGAACCTGCTGGGTGGCATGATAAATGATTTGCTGATAATCGGGAAAAGACGAATGGAAACAAAAAAATCGGTCCTCTCCCGGGTGGATGTGAAGACCCTTTTAAAGAATTTAGTCACGCTGTATGAGCCCAGAGCATGGGAAAAAAACTTGAGTCTAAAATTTGAGATGGATGACCGGATTCCTCAAATAAATGCAGACAAGCAACTTTTGGATGATCTTTTTACAAATCTTATTTCCAATGCCATAAAGTATACGCCGTCAAAAGGAGAGGTGATGGTTGTTTTGTCCGTGGAAAATAATCGTCAGATTCAATTTCAAGTTTCGGACACCGGTATCGGTATTCCACCGGAAGATCATTCGAAAATTTTTTCCGAATTTTTCAGATCGGAAAATGCAAAGGAATTTACAGAAAAAGGCACCGGGCTGGGTCTTATCATTGTCAAAGAGGCAATAGACCTTTTGAACGGCACCCTGTCGGTTGAGAGTAAAATAGGAGAAGGAACCCGAGTTACCTGCCTCTTTCCCATTGCATCGTAACTACCTGCTGATTGAGGGGCGTTCATTAAATGGGAGATGGAAAGATTTTTTTCCAATTGTAAAAAAAACGGACACTTTCATGGCTTTTAGACAGCTCCGGACATTTCTTTAAAATCAGATCAAGCCGGTTTCTTATCTGCATGGGGTGTGCTTTCGAAAGTGCGCCGGCCCGGTTTTCAGGTGTTATTTTTCCTATACTGCGTTGGCATAATAGTTGCTATATACCTCTGCATATTCTTGATTCAAAATAAATTAGAGAAATATTTCCGACGTTCATCCTTCATCACCGGGAAGTGTAAAGTTTGAGAAACCTGTTAATTTGAAAAAAGGAGGCAAGAATGAACCAAGTCGCGTTCAAACAATCAAGTTCGGATTTGTCTGTATTTCCGGACCATTCAAGTTATATGGATTATTGTCTTGAATGGGCAACATCCAGACTCATGGGCTATGATTCCCTATCTGACCTTGAAAATGATCTTCCCAATATCAATGCCTACAATCATCTTGATCTATTGGAAGAGCCAAGGGATATCGTGTTATTAGATGATAAATCATTTAACAACAGTGATTATATCAAGGCCTGGAAATGTATTATGGATGGCAGGTTATTTTCTGAACATTTCGCAGCCGGAGAAGGGACACGTTTGAATTTGGGAACAAAATATTTGGTTAATGTGCAAAAAGACATCAAAATTTCAAAAAGCAATATCCCGGGCCAGACCCGGTGCAATCCCTCTGACCTTTTGCCCCTGTCACTGGGTGTTCGGCACATGCTCCAATATGCTTATGATATTTATGAGTTGTCAAAATCCCTGGGATATGATCCCAAAGAAGTTCTTTCCAAACAAAAAATGTTGATTGTGTTAAATGAAGACACGGCCGACATCATCATTGATGGATTTATCAACCATCGGTTTTATGGTTTTGCCCGGCAGAATGTTTTGTTTATGATCCAGGAAGCATATCATGGAATTAATCTGGAAAATAATATTGTTTTTTATGATAGCGCTTCGCCCAAACGGTTGTATAACCATGGTCATATCGCCATTGAGCAAACAATGCTAAACCAGATTTTTTATATCACCGAAACCCGGAGCCAAAACTATCTGACCTGTGATCAATTTGGTGACATATTAAAGGAGATGGAAATAAAAATCTCTTATAATATTGAAGATCTTGATTATCTGACCGGTTCCATTGATCATGAGGCCCTGGCCCTGGCCTTAAAAAAAAGCAAAGAAGGGTACAACCTGTTAATGGAAGTGGTTCCAAACCATCCAGATACTCCCCAAAAAGGCGGCATGGCAGCCTTTGATCCCATCCTGGGACAGGACGTAATGATTGAAAGTTTTCAACTAAACGGCATCCAAAATCACCAGATTAAATATTTAAATAAAAATATTAATTATTATCCAAATCCATACATTGCATGGGAAATGGTAAAAAAACAGGGGTTGAATATGCACATGGCCGTCAAAGGCGGTTATATTTATTTTCAACCGGTTATTGGGGATATCAATTTTCTTGTAAAAACAGCTCTGTTTTCCCGTAAAAATACACACCCGATAAATGCCTGGAAATCCTCAGCCACAACCCCATTGGCTGTTAATCGTATGCACATGCAGGATATGCAAAACGGATTCAAAGCCTATGCCAGTGTTTTTGTCGCCTAGAATAATAGGGAATGCCATTTTAAAATGAGTGTAATTGATTTTAAAAGGAGATTTGAAATGATGAAAGAACAATCCAAACAAAAAAAGACCACAAAAAAGATCGAATTTTTATTGTATGCTCCCCAGGCAAGTGAGGTCCTTTTATTGGGAGACTTTAACCAATGGAAGAGCAAAAAACATTCGATGGAAAAAGGAAATCAGGGTGCATGGGAAAAGACATTGATGCTTACACCCGGCACCTATGAATACAAGTATATGGTTGATGGACACTGGCATGAAGACCCTGTAAATAACCCGAATCGGTTGAACGCTTTTGGAACCTATAACAATTTGCTGACCATAGCAGAATAAATTGGTCCCTAACCTGCTAGAGGAGACAATAAAAATGAATGAAAACTCGCAGGAAAAAAGTTATAAATCGGGAGATTATGGAAAAAAAAGGTTGGGTGCCGCTGAATGGGTAGATGGGTATATTAAAAAATGGAGCAAAGATCAGACAGATAAGAAACAGGCGTTGGCAAAACTTTCTGTACGCCCGAGTATTTGTTTTTCACGACAAATCGGGGTGGGGGCCTTGGAAATTGCAGATCTTCTGTCTGAAATCATTCATTTCCGTGTCGTTGATAAAGAAATTCTGGAAGTAATGACCAAAGATGCCAATTTGTCACAAAAGATAATTGAATTTTATGATGAACGATACCCTGGCAAAACCAGCGAGCTGTTCTCCATGCTCACCAGTGAAAAAACATTTCTTAAAAGTGATTATGCAAGACAATTGGTCAAGACGGTCATGGCACTGGCCGATATGGAACCCACCATTTTTGTCGGCCGGGGAACCCATTTGATCTTGCCCCGGCATAATATATTATCGGTAAGGTTTGTATGCAGCAAGGAATACCGGGTTGACAGACTGGCCAATATGCTGAGCATCAGCACGCCAGATGCACAAACACGATTAAATATCATTGACCGTGAACAGCATGAATTTTTTAAAACCGTTTATGGTAAAAAAGAAACATCGGTTGACGAGTTTGATCTGGTCATCAACAGGGATTATATCAATGGTGTATATCAGGCTGCCCAAATAGTGGCCTGTGCCTACGAACAAAAATTTGGATCAGAAAAACTAAATAGGTGATAAAATGACATTTAAAAAAATCGTGTTTTGCACGGATTTTTCAGAGGGTTCCAATACGGCCTTTAATACCGCCCTTGAAATTGCAAAAAGCAACCAGGCAAGCCTGGATATCCTGCATATCAGAGAACCCGTCGTAAATTTTGTTTTCATGTCAGCAGGCGGGTTTCCCGAAGCTATAAATCAACCAGCATTGGCCAGCATTGAAGACGAAATGGAAAAACGATATGGCGCCAAGATAGATCCGGATATCTCCTTTAAAATAGTTGTCAGGGAAGGGCATCCCTCATCTGAAATAGTCGAATATTTAAAAGAGGTAAAAGCCGATCTGGTGGTGACGGGTTCCGCAGGTTTTTCCGGGATGGGCCTTGTTGTTTTCGGCAGTGTTTCAAGACGCATCGCCCATAAATCCCCCTGCAATGTATTGATTGCCAGACAAAAAAGTTAAAGCCATTAAGGAGGCTGTCATGGAAAGAAATTTTTTGATTGCCGTTTCCGAACAAAAGAAGGCTCTTCTTGGGGTTCGATTCGTTGGAAATTTTTTTTCCGATAAACAAGATATTAAATCCACGCTATTTTATTCCGCACCCAAGTCGGATGTGTTCTGGGCAAATCAGACAAGCGCTGAGCCTTTCTCTCGGCAAAAAGAGCAGATGGACAAGATTCTTGCCGGAGGAAAGGCTGCCCTTGAGATTGCAAAAAAAGAATGTATCAATCTGGGATTTTTACCGGAGAATCTTTCCCTGAAACAGCAAACCCAGGTATTTTCCACAGTAGTAGATATTATTCAGGAAGGAAAAAATGGTAAATATGATGCAGTGGTCCTGGGACGAAGAGGGCTTTCCATGCTGGGAGAGGCGTTTGAAGAAAATATCAGCAAAGATTTGTTTAATATGAAATTCACCTTTCCGATCTGGCTTTGTCGGTCCGCAAATCCGGTTAAAAAAAATGTTCTTCTCTATATAGACGGATCGGAAACTTCTTTTCGCATGGCGGATCATGTCGGGTTTGTCCTCAGCCTGGAAAAAAAGCACCGGCTGGATATTTTAATTGCAGACAAAACTGCAGATGCCGCCTCCATAATGGAAAGGTGTAGATCGATTTTATTGGAGAACGGGTTTCCGGAAGCGCTTATACGACTGCGGACGACAACATTGGAGAATGCGGCCTCGGCCATCCTTGATGCTGTGGATAAAGAACCTTATGCCGCCGTGGCTCTGGGCCGTTCCGGTCAGAAATCAAATCCGCTGCTGCGTCTTTTCAAAGGCCCTGTCTGTTCAATATTATTCAAGGAGCTAACGGATACCTCCCTGTGGATTTGTCATTGATTCGAAAGGAGCTTTGTCAAAGAGGAATTCGAAGCCATTGGAAAAGAGAGGCAGGAGAGGATAACGGCGTTGATAAAAGAGCATTTATGAATTGATTATTGATTGTTGAATTGATGTCATGAAGGTGGTATAAAAAATTCTTTAAGGAAATCATGAATTAAAGGATCTTTTTGGGAAAGTTTAATTTACACCACTTTTTTTTTGATAAACGGGATCATGAGCTGATCGGGATTGTCAATTCTGTTTACGATGCCGACAATATTTTCGGGTATACCCGCAAAATGTATTACCCTTTTTTCCATCCCTTGGGGATCAAAGAACTGGCAGAGTCCAAGGGGCTTCGTACGGCCTATGCCATCGTGAATCTGCTGGAGTCCATGGAAAGGGGGGCGATTGAAAATCGCCTTCAGGCCTTGGCAGCATTGAAAGATGAGGTGCTCAATACCGCCGGCGGCTCCATGCCGAAAAATACAGCCCGAATCCTTCTCCAGATAATGAAAAAACTGGTGCGGGCCAAGGGCAACGATTCGCTTCAACTACAACTTGCCCATAATTTCCGCATGGCCGCCTTTGGCAAACCCCGGGTGGTCAGACGACTGCTCAAGCACTATCATCTGTTGGAAATGCCCGAAGAATGGAATCAGATCTCCTTTGACGATCATGTGCATGATGCCAATACCTCGGGCCGCAAATCCCCCACCCACCTGATCATGGATGCATGGATAAAAGGGATCCGGCGCTTGCGGGTGATCTATTATCATTGTATTGAACCCAGGTATGCGGCAGAACTGATCCAAGCGGCCAGGATCATGGAAATAGATCTTCGCATCGGCATTGAATTCTGGGCCCGGTACCGGGATCGTTACGTCTCGTTTATCTGGGTATCCAGGGGGCTTCCCGATGCAGAGGCCTTTCTGTGTTTTCTTGCCGAACCCCATGTGGTCAATTTCATGGAACAGGGCAGGGCCGTGTTAAAGTACCAGGAAAAATATGTGGTAACGCTTCTGGATGCGTTTAACGCCCGATACCTGGATGAGATGTGCCAAAATCTGGATATTGAACTGCCACGGCTTTGTCCTGAAAGTTTTTTGCTTTTTGCATCTCCCGGCCAGCCATCCATTCCCCACCTTGGGGAATATATCCATTCGCTGGCTGTTGTTGCAATGAAACGCCGCATCCAAGCGTTGAGCCAGTCCTTTGGCCAGTGTGATGCCGGGGAACAGCAGGCCATTACAGATCTGGTGGAACGAATGGATTGTTTCAGTCCCCTGGAGGTTATGACCCGCTATCTGAGTCCTGCTCAATATCCGGATATCCTGCACCCTCTTACCATCAGCGATGATCCAAATGTTCCGGACAGACTGAAACTGAGTTACCAGGATTTGCTTGAAAAGATAAAGATGCTGCATCACGATTTCAGGATTACCCTGAAAATCGGGAACCTGAAACCCGAAGATATCCTTGAGATTCTGTATGATGGAAACGGCCTGATCACCCGGCTTGAAATCATCAATTTAAAAGATTTCATTGCCGGGAAAAAAGATCATATGCTTTCAATCAATGAGCTTCAGGAGGCCATTAATACCGGAAGCCTGTTAAAATTAAAACGGGTGGTAAGACAGATTAAAATGTCCATAGAAGAGGCCGGCTATGCGGATCAACCAGACCGGCTGAAAAAACTTTTCAATATTTTATATGATATTGATGCCCTGAAAAACATGTACACGGTACGGCCGCTCAAATCCAGGATCGGGAGCGATTCAACCGGGAAAGCACACCAGGCATACGGAATGGGGTTTGGTATTGTCAATACCCTGTCTCCCCGGGCCAGGAATGAAATCCGAAAGAATATCGGCAAGCGGCTGATCCTTCCGGCACGCATCAATGTGAGTCAGCGGATGACATCTTTTCCGGCAAATGAGATAAGCCGTGGTTTCAAATGGATGATGGCTGCCTTAAAATGGTTGCCCGGCCTTGATCAAATCATGCCCTTAAAAAAGAAGGAATGGGTCTTTGAGTCTTTTTTTCTGGATATGAAAAGCCGTGGCAATATCATCACCCTTGGCGGAATCCAAAAAAACAACCGAAACGGTTTGGCAATAGAATTATCAGTCGCACAAAAAACCATTCAAAAAAAATCATGGGAAAATCTTAATACAAAGTTCAAAAACTGCTTAAAAATCCTGATCGGGTTTGTTCCCGCTTTTGTCTGTTTTTCTCTCACCAAAGACTGGTGGTTTCTGGCCTATTTCGGTGCATTTATCTGGTTCGGTATTACCGGCTTCAGGGTTATTTTACAATCGGTTCTCGGCGGCGGCGGAATCAATCGGTCTTCCCTGCTCAAATGGAATGATTATGTCAGCTGGGAAAGACTGACAGATGCGTTGTTGTATACCGGCTTTTCCGTTCCCTTGCTGGATTATGTGGTTAAAACCCTTCTCCTTGAAAGGACGTTTGGCATAACCGTGACATCCAGCCCATTGATCCTCTATTCGGTGATGGGCCTTGCCAACGGGATTTATCTTTCCTCGCACAATGCCTTTCGCGGCCTGCCCAAGGGGATGATAACCGGAAATTTTTTCAGGAGTATCCTGGCCATTCCGGTTGCCGTTCTTTTTAATAGTCTGATCGGCGCCATATTGATATTTTTCAACACTCCGGGGGTTGACGGCGTTCTTCAAAAATGGGCTGCCATTATTTCAAAGGCCGCTTCCGATTCAGTGGCAGGTCTCATTGAAGGAACCGTTGACAGGTTCCAGAACATGGATCTTCGGAAGCGGGACATACAAAAAAAATTTTCAGACCTGTTTGAAACCTATTCCCGGCTGGAACTTCTTTTTCCTGAAACCGAGGAACTCAAGATCCTTGAAAACCCCAAGCTGCTGTTTTACAGCAGAAACTCTGAAGTAAAGGATCTGGCGGTGATGATCATCATCAATTCCCTGGACCTTTTTTATTTCTGGATGTATCTGCCAAGGGCAAGGATGACAATGCTGGATATGGTGTCGCGATTGACGCCGGAAGAAAAAACCATATTTCTGCAATCCCAGAAAATACTGGAACAGGAGCAATATATCTCCCGGCTTTTTGTGGACGGAATCCTTGGGAGTAATTTTCCCCGCCCCTTGTCCTTTTATCTGACCACGTATAAAAATTATCTTTTTGCCATCCAAAAGCACAATCACATTTAAGTCCAAAGAATCCTACTTGCAGGGCCTGTCCATTTATTTTACAACACCTGTCCATTTATTTTACAGAATATAAAAAAAACCAACAGGTGTTATGGTTCGCATGATTTGATATTGTTCTATTTTTTTGTTATATTTTCGACTACTTATGTTCTATTTTTGCCAGGCGTATTGCCTGGCATATATCTTGATACACAAGGGCATAGGTGTTGATTATGGAAAATTGTGGAAAGGAAAAAAAGAATGACACTATCATTCACTGAGCGGAAAGAATTTTACCAGATATTGAAAAGAAAAATAACCACATTGATACTGGTTGTTTCATTCTTGCCCATGATCATCATCACCGGGATCCTTTTTTATCGATTTAACCTGACCTATACGGATAAGGTTCAGGCCCATATTTCAGAATTGGTTCAAAAACACACCCAGAATATTGATACTTTTTTGTCTGAAAAACTAGGCAATATCCGATATGTGGCCCGGGATTTTGACTATGGTCAGCCGGTACATGTCTTTTTAAAGGACCACCTGGAATTATTGAAAACTGAATATAAAGATGTGTTTACCGATCTGGGACTGGTGGATGAAAGGGGCATTCAATTTGCCTATGAAGGTCCTTTTAAGCTTGAAAATGCAGACTACTCAGCGGCAGAATGGTTTATTGACGCTAAAGAGAAGCCCTTTTATATCAGTGATGTATTTATCGGCTTAAGGGGGCACCCCCATTTTATTATCGCTGTCAAGATTCGATCAAACGGGTCTGATTTAATTTTGCGATCCACCATCAATTTTACCGCCTTTAATTCTCTGGTGGAAAATATTCAGATCGGAAAAACCGGTATGGCCTTTATCATTAATGGCAAAGGCCAATTGCAGACCCAAATTGACCTGGACCTTGAACCGGCCATTATTGCATCTATGGCCGGTCGAGAGGGGTATGAAAATAACAAAACGATTTTTTCCAGGAAACAGGATGCTTCCGGAAAGACTTATTTATATGTGACGGCAATGCTTCAAAATATTGACTGGCTCATGGTGTATCGTCAGGATGTTAAAGATGCCTTCCATGAT
>Ga0180007_10004088_pt1 | contig 15686 bp, 16 predicted proteins | sample MM_PC_MetaG_FD_121122 | JGI IMG/M metagenome (GOLD analysis project Ga0180007, IMG submission 121122) | Groundwater microbial communities from the Aspo Hard Rock Laboratory (HRL) deep subsurface site, Sweden - MM_PC_MetaG | ecosystem: Environmental > Aquatic > Deep subsurface > Groundwater... | reverse complement strand
TTACGGCGCCGGCTTGAGAATCAGCGAAGCTATTGGTTTAAAAGTAAAAGACATAAATTTAGAAGAATTAACCATTCATCTTAAAAACGCTAAAGGCAAGAAGGACAGAATCACTATTTTCCCGGAAAAAATTAGAAGCGATCTTCAAGATTTAATGACCGGGAAAAATCTGAACGATTATCTTTTTGAAAGCGAAGCGCGTCGAATGGCGGAGGAGGTGGGATTTGAACCCACGGTCCACCAAAGGCGGACACGCGCTTTCCAAGCGCGCGCAATAGGCCACTATGCGACTCCTCCAAACAACAGGCTTATTATACAGTCCTTAAAACATCATAAGCAAGCGAAACGCAATATATATAGCGAGGGCCGTTTTTGCCCAGTTTTCTCAATTCCCCGCAAGCCGAAAGCATCGTTGCTCCCGTGGTAACAATGTCATCTATAACCACGACATCCTTTCCTTTAATCTGACTTATAAGCCCAGGATTTACCTTAAAAACTCCTTTAACATTCTTTTCTCTCTCCTCCCTACTAAGCAAACTTTGCGAAACCGTATCTTTATGTTTAATTAACACCGGAACAACTTTAACATTATACTTTTTGGCAAAAAGTTCGGAAATTATTAAACTATGGTCAAAAGTTCTCTTTTTATACTTTTTATAACTTACCGGAACAGGAACCATTACCGCTTTATCCCCTATCTCAAGATTTATGCCTTTAAAATATTCGCAAGCCAAATCCACCAACAGATTATAAACATCAAAAATTTTCCGCTTGTATTTCGCGTTTATTAAAGCTCTTTTAACAACGCCCTTATACTCAAAAGCCGCCAAAAACCTATCGGGAGTATATTTATTAGCGCAATTTATATGAATAAATCCATTAAGACAAGGCTTACCACATATAACACAATGGTATGTTAAAACATTCCTAATCTCCCCCTCGCAAAAATTGCAAATGTAATTCTCATTTACACCGCAAACTAAACAATGTTTAGGAAAAATATATAATTCTAACGCTTTTAACAGGTTTCCCACAATTGTTTCCCCCGCCCCACCACAATGCCCCCGACATAGCGGACTTGTAGTAGTGTTCCCCCCAGACCCTGTAGTAGTGTGGCGGTTTGTCCTTTAATATATATTAGCAAAAAACCCTTGCATTTTGCGCGCGGGTTTGATATAATACTCTCTAGTTTTTGGGGATGACTGGATTCGCCTTGAAAGCACTTTGTAAAAACCAAGCCGAAGAGCCAAACTTCGTTAAAAAACGGCAAAACAAAAATGCTGAAAAAGCAGAAGTTCCCGTGTATGCTGAAGTTTTAGTATAAACTAGCGGGTGTTCCACATAAATCTTTCTTTGCGGATTGTGTGGGGCATAAAATTAGCAAAGATGCGGTAGCGGAATACGGTTGAGGTTTCTCTTACCAAAGAAAACGAAATTATCCAACCTAAAGCTGTTTTCTTGTTTGTCGGTTTGCGTGGAAAACGGTTCACAATTATTAAACCGAATAAGCTTGTACGGGTTTTTTACAAAAAACTTTTAAGCACGCGGGTTCAACTCCCGCCATCTCCACACTTCGCCCCGATAAAAAATCGGGGCTTCGCGTGGCAAGCCATATGACAAACATCCTTTTTCTTTACTATTTCAAAATATTTCGGTAATATTATAGTGTGGTTGCGAAGATTGAACACAAGTCACTATTAAAGCAGGAGTATTATAAATCCTTAAGGGCCGAAAGTTTGATGACGGCGTTGGATGTGTTTAAAAAGTTGTTAAAATGAAGCTCTGCGCGGAATGGGTATTCCTTTCTCAAAGAGACTGCCTTAATCTAATTTGTCTCGCAAACTTCTATCCAAATCCCTCCTCTCCTGTTTTTCTTTTACAACCTCCTTTTTCTCGTATTTCTTTAACCTCCGCCCCACCCCTATTTCAAGCTTAATTAGATTGTTTTTAGTATAAACTTTTAAGGGGAACGCTTCTAAGCCTTTTTGGGATAAAAATCCCGCCAATTTATTTATCTCCCGTTTGTTAAGTAAAAGCCTGCGGGACCTAGTAGAGTTATAGTGGTTGTCGCTGGATTTGGAATACGGAGGAAGGTTAAAACCAACAAGCAAAACTTTTTCTTCTATTATCTTAACCAAACTTCCCCTTAAATTCCCCCTGCCTTCCCGTAAAGCTTTAGCCTCTAATCCTAAAAGTTTTATACCCGCCTCGTACTTGTCAACAAGCCCGTATTCTCTTAAAACCTGTTTGTTGGAAAGAAGAGGTTTCATAACGAAAACTCAATAATTTTAGAACCAACTAATATAAAGGCTTTATCCCCCGCCGTATTTACCGCAAAACCTTTTACATCCGAGAAATTTATAGAAGTATCTTTTATGCGATATTTTTTCTGAAACTCCCCCACTTTATCCACCACAACAATACTTCCATCGCCCGCGTTAAATATGTAAATATCGTTCATATCAATAGTGGTGTAAATAAAACGAGGTTCTTTTAGCGGAGAGGGCATATCTTTAAGCAAAAACGCCGAATCTTCTTCTCCTATATAAAGCTTTTTAACATTACCCTCGCTAAACAAAACATACACATTGCCATCCAACGCAAAATCAACCGCCTTCTCAAGAGAGAGCGGAACTTTAAGCCACACGCCCGCGGAATATCCCTCATCCAGTACGGATATTTTTGTAATGGTTTCTGAAGTTAATACATACCCGTTCCCGTAATAAATTTTAAAAGCCAAAGCCTTATCGTAAAAAACCTCCCCCTCAACATCCTGCTTTATAAATTGACCGTTATCCGTCGCCAAACTCATTCCAGAACCATTTAAAACATACACATTGCCATCATACAAATCCACAAAAAGAGGTTTCTCCCCAAAATCCGCTTTTGAAGAAACAGGAGTTTCCCCGCCAATTTCAAGCCCGACCCCAAAAGTTGTATCCTCATACCACACATATAAAACCGTGTCTGCGTAGGCTAGACCCGAAGGATTGTCCACCCCATCAACAGAAAAATCGTAAACAAGATTTCCTTTTTCAAGGGGAGCAACGCCTTCAATCTCGTCCAAAAGATCGGTGGCTGTACCCAAAACTTTAGTTACTTCCTCTTTGTCTTGTGGACTTAAATCCTCAAAACCAGCCTTTGCTATCTCCGTTAAAATCTCTTTAGCTTTGTTGTCATCTGTGCCTATTAGACTTTTGGCAGATAGAAGTTTGTCGTTTAACTCTTTTACCACCCCCGCATTTGCTCCTTCCATTGTTTCGCCTTTTGGAGACTTATTAAACGATATTTTTATAGAGAACGCTAAAGCCGAAACTAACAAAACCGCAATCGCCCCAAGAATAGCCAATTTCTTTTTGGAACGGGCCTCAAAGCTGGCAGAGGGCACTTTTATTCTAAATCCCCGCGCAGGTTTGGCGGAATCTTTGGCAAATTTTATAACATTATCCCCGCCCCAAAAATTTAAAACATCAAATTTTACAATTACCGCAGAAATTTTTTTGTTGTCCTTTAAAAAATTTTCGTCAGTTAGTTTTGAAAAACTTGCAGGCAGTTCTTCCAAACTAAAAAGCTCTTTAAACCCGCCCGAACCCAATACCAAAACATCTCCTTTCTCCACAATACCCGACGATACAACCACCTCTCCTTCCACATCTTTTCCAATATTAACCGCCATATCTTCCTTAATTATACAAGCCACACCTGCCCCAAATTGAGCCACATATAAAACCTTACCCCACAAAACCGCCGCAATAAGATTAAGGTCTAAAGAACGGGGTACGGCGTCTTCGCTGTTTAGAGGCATATTAGAAACCTTTTCTTTAGCGATATGAATAGCTTTTTCCAAAGCCTGAAGGGGCGTGCTTTCCAATTCTCCAAAATATGTTTCTCTAAGAATATTAAAAACAAGGCGCGCGCCCGCGTTTAAATCTTCTTTTAAAATGCCGTCTCCCGAGATATCCAGCGCCGCGAAAAGTTTTCCTCTTTGCTCTTCCATTAACTTATCTTCCGGGTCAAAAGTGTATGGCAGAGAAACATAATCTCCCGCCGAATTTTCCGGCGAACTTATCTCTTGAACTTTTACTGAAAATATTTTGCCCATATTAAACCATTACCAAAAACGAAATAAATAGAACCAACAAAGCAAAAGCAAAATGCAACCAGCCAATCAGTTTTATGTAAAAAGATATCCCCGTAATTAAAGCTTTGTTCATTAAATATATTTGTCTAACAACAAGTATCGCGAAAAAAGCGTAGAAAAGCAAAAAAACAGGCACAACAATTTCAAAAACTCCCCACAAATTTATGCCGCTTATTAAATTAGGGTTTTCTGCGATTACCCCCATATTTTTTATGCCCTTTCTTTCCTTGCTCCTGAACTAAATCAGTTATTTTATCATACACTTCCGCCGGGTTAGGCACCCCGTCAAACTCAAACTCCCTCTGCTCCGCCGCGGTTTGGATAACAATAGATCCAAAATTAAACAAAGTCTGCAGAACACCGCCTGTGGAATAGGTTACATCTTCAATATTTTCATAAGTTGCTTCGCTAACCGTTTTGTATAAAAGGCCCCAAAAATCTATATCCACAATTCTTTTATCGGTAACAATATAGACATTAAAATACCAATTTAAAAATGATTCCAACGCAAAAACAGCCGTAACAAGGTACCAAATGAGTGTAAACACAGCCTGATATTTCAAAGGTACAATAGAAGAAATATCCAAACCGAAAGAGATGGAAAGGGCCATTAAAACAAGAGGAGACACGAACATCAAAAAAGCGCCTAGCATCCAACCAAGATTGGTTATGTTATGTCGGCGGAGAAGATATAAAATTTTCTCGTTATTTTCTTGAGACTCAAAAAAGGTGTGCTTAGGGTTTTTTATAAAAGCGGCAAGGGTTTCCATAACTTTATTATATCATTTTTCTTCTATCTTGTTTTGGAAAAACTTAAGTACCTCCTGCGGGCTATACGCCTTGCCAATAAAACCTATTTCGTAATCTTCAATATCCTTAAAAAAGACCAACTGCTCAAGAAACAGCCTTTCGGAAAAGGCGCCTTTAAACCGTTTAGAAGCATCCTTAACAACAGTGGCAAGAGTAATGCCCGATTTTAGCAAAAAAAACATATCCACATAATCCCTGTACTCCCCTCGCCTTCCAATAACATAAGCCTTGTTAGAAGCCATATCTTTAAGACTCGCCAATGAAATGCTTTTTGTAAAAATTAATTTATGCAGAGGGGGGAAGGGAAAATGTATAAAACTAACTTTAACCCCTTCCGCTGTAACAAAAGAAAGCTCGTCGGAAGAATCCACTGTGGGGTTTATACCTGTTCCAAAAACATCCCTTGCTTTAATCAGAACATTCCTAGACAGAGGGCTGTCTGTAAATATATCAAAATCGTAAGAGTATCTATGCTCCAATTGCAAAGCAATTGCGGTTCCACCGGCCAAATAACCTAAACCTTCAAAATTTTTTAAATTATTAAAAACCCCCAATCTATTTTTATCAAGAACACTAGTACAAAGATTTAACATATTTGCTCGCGCTTAACTTACGCGTTATCTTTAAGAGATGGTTTTTTACAAAATTGAAGGATTGAGGAGTATAAACTTTTCGAGGATGGGATAAAAAAATCTTCCCAATCTCCTTTTTGGGATATTTCTTAAAAAGCCACTTCACCTCTTTTAAACTGCCAAAAGAAAGCACTTGGTTAATAATATAACTTTTATCCTTTTGGGGGTTCAATTTTTCTACCTCGCGAGACCATAAAATACCCTTCAGGCGAGTAGGAATATCTTTCATAATATCCAGATTATACCATAAACTCACCACTTTGCTGTTCTTTTATATACTGCAGAGATGTCGTCAGAGTAAGTCTTTTCCCAAAAATTATTAAGTTCCAAAGCTTTTGCCAATTGCGAGTTTTTCTTTATAAGAAAATAGTCTATTTTATAGTCTCTAATAAGCTCCCCGGCATTTATTCTAACCAAAGAAATGTCTATGTAATCGGCAAACGCGCTTTTCTCCCCAACAAACCACGATGGCATTCTCCCATCCACAAAGGTTTTGCTTTCCTGATATTTCCATATTAAAAACCCGCCCCAACCATAATCGTTAAAAATGTTCCCGCTATATTTTTCTTTCTTAATAAATGTTATCGCCGAAACAGGATACCCGCCTTTTTCTAAAACCTTATCCTCGCTTAAGAGTAACGAAACGGTCGCCACAAAAGTGTACAGAACATAAATGACCAAAGATATACCGTAAAACCAAAATAAACTTTTTACAAACTTGGACTTGTTTGGAGGAAGGCTTAATCTCTTGCCTAAAAAAGTTTCAAAATTAAAATATCTTATCCACAAACCTAAAGACAAAAGAGCAAAGGGACGAATAGCGTAACTAAACCGCACACTTAATAACCCCACCATAAAAATGGCTAAAGTTTCACTCCATCGCAGATGTTTTCTTTTGTACCAAAGTATAATAAATGTAACGCACAAAATCAAAAGATATAGATAAAATAGGTGCGGGTATTTATCCGAAGGAACTCCCCATTCAGCAATATGTTTAAATTGCAAGGAATTAGTCTCTTTTAATAAAGTCTTCCACAAAAAAGCTTTATAAGGGTTTACAAAAGTTGCTATGACGGACAATAAAAAGGCGCAGAATAAAAAAAACAAATTCCTGCCCACCCCAGAGATTTTCCTACAAAGCAAGAACACACTTTCAACAGAAAGTACCCCAAACACAAGCAAAAGTCCCGCCACAAAATCCGCGTGTATATTAGCCCAAAGCAAAAATATAAAAGGTAGAACAACTAAACCTTTCACTTTTTTCTTGTACACAAAATCTTTTAGGACATTCCAAACTATTACCAAAAACACCGAACTAATAACAAGGGGACGAACTCCTATGTAAGTTGCCTTTAAGAGCAAAGAAAATATCAAGAGTATTCCTAATACTCTGATAGTAAGAGGTTTCCGTCCTTTAATTCTACCTGCCAAAAATATAGAAACTGCGCCGAGGAGAGAAAAAAATCCTGTCAGGACGGGGAGTCCGCCCAACTTATATAACAAGTGCATAACAACCTGCGTTAGCCAGTAGGAATCCGCCCAAGCGTACTCACGCATCGTGTACGAAAACAAATTGTAAAGAGGGGCAGAATGGGTATTAAAAATATATTCCCCCATTTTCAAATGCCAACCAAGATCGGGGTCTATAGGAAATATAAATAACAGAACAGTCAACGCACTAAAGAGCAGAAAAACGCCACCTAAAGTTCTACAAACAATTTTATCTGTTTTAAATAAAGTCATTTATGTTTATACTATTATAACAAGAATCGAAAGGTATGAATAAATCACATAAATACTCTCTTATTTCAATACAAGGTGTCCTGCTTTTAGGAGCAATACTTAGGTTCGCGCTTCTTGGATCAATTCCCCGCGGATTTAGTGTGGACGAGGCCGCAAAAGGTTACAACGCATACTCTATAATAAAAACAGGTAAAGACATGCGGGGTAACTTTTTACCTTTACGATTTACAGATTTTAGTGACAAAAGACCCTATACAATAATTCTTTATACTTATCTGTCCATACCTTTTGTTGCTGTCCTCGGCTTAAACGAAACTTCGGTGAGACTGCTCGCGGCTGCCGTAGGCACTTTAACACTTGCTATTTTATACTTACTCACAAAAAAGGTATTTAATAGTAAAACAGTCGGTCTGTTAGCAGCTTTCCTCCTTTCAATTTCTCCTTGGCATATATTAATGAGCAGGGTCGGGTTGGAGGCAGTAATATTTCCTCTTTTATTCCTAACCACATGGTACCTTCTTATCATTAGCCTTAAAAAAACCGGTTATATTGTATTAGCATCAGTAACCTTATTTCTTTCTTTTTACTCCTATCAAACAAGCTATGTAATAATGCCAATTTTTCTAGCGCTATTTTTTATTTTTCACAGAGATAAGTTAAATTCCTATAAAACTAAACAAAAATTAATTATTCTTGCCATGCTAATTACTGTAATAGGAATTCTTCCTTTAATTACCTTATACATTACGGATTTCACTAATATGACCGGACACTTCCATGGAGAATCCATTTCTAACCTTGTGAAAAACAAGGCGCTTTTCCCCCTACTCGTTTTAACACAAATGGTCTTTCACTATATATCCCTCCAATTACTACTTCTGTATCACATTCCAACACTTATAGGTTTCTATTTCGGTTTACTTTTATTAATAAAAAAAATTTATAAGAAAAAACTAATATTCGGTAAGGAACTATTTTTACTCTTAATGCTGGTTACCGCAACTATACCGAGCGCCTTTTCCGCAAACAGCAGTATTCCTAATCTTACCAGAAGCATAGGGATGCTCGGAATTGTGGAAATGGTAGCCGCATACGGAATTTACAAGTATAAGAAGTACCATTCCCCTGCCTTTCGTAAATTGTTTGCTTTAGCCATCTTCTTGAACTCAACAGCAATGATTTACTTTGGTTATCCGGAAAATTTAGGACCCTATATCTGGCTGCAATACGGATTTAAGGAAGTAGCCAAATATGTAGAAAATGTGGGAAACAAGTATGATAAGATAGTTATCACGAATAAAGCCAATCAGCCCTTCATTTACTTCTTGTTTTATAATAAATTTCCTCCTGAAAAGTTTCACAAGGAAAAAGTAATACGAGAGTACACCTCCAATTTTACACCATATGAAACTGTGAAATCCTTCAATAAATATATTTTCTGTGACATAAGTACATGTTACAATAATTATGATAACGCGCTTTATATTGCGAGACCAAATGAAGTGGAAGCTACTATGCCCATAGCAAATATTAAGATTAAAAATAAAGAGGTTTTTAGTATATTAACTTCAAAAAAGTGAAAGACGCCCGTTAAAAATGATAATTCTCAGCAACAACAAATAATATGATAAAAATACCGGGAGAGTATCAATACCTAGCTTTGTATAAAGGACCAACTCCGCAACGGTTGTGGCACTATAATAAGTTGCGCCTTATAAGATGCTTGGGAACAGACCTAAAAAACCTCAAAGTAGTAGATATGGGGTGTGGGTCCGGTAACCTATTATTCGAGTATAAAAACCATTTTAAACACGGTACGGGAATAGATATAAACCCCAAAGCCGTATCGTTTGTAAAAGAGAGAGCAAAAAACGAACGGTCAAATAACATTGATGCTGTAGTTGTAGATATATTAAAGGAGCGCCTTGACCTAAAGGAACAGGCAGATGTTGTTTTGTGCCTAGACTTCTTTGAACATTTTAAAGAAGAGGACATTGAGAACACGGTTCTGCCTAGAGTTAAAGGTATTATAAAAAATAAAGGGATTCTCATCGTTACAGTACCAAATAGGTTAAGTTATTGGCCCCTGTTGGAAAAATTACTAGATTTACTTAAATTAGTACCTAACCTAGGTAACGAACAGCATTTAACAAACTTTAGTAAAAAAACACTTTCACATCTGCTATTAAAAAATGGATTTGGCATACAACAGATGGGGACCTTTAATCACATTTCGCCCTTTTTATTCTCTAAGACCTGCGCGAGGCTTCTTCTTCCAATAGAAGTTAAGTATTTAAAAACTCTTGGCCCCTTAATATTCGTAATTGCTAGAAAAGAAGATTAGATTTTATCCTCTCCCCATTAAAAATCAGAGACCGTTTAATAATTTATAGAAGATAAAATGCTCTCAATTTCTGATTTTTCAGCTGTCGTTTCAAATTGTCCAGTAATAGTCGGTTTTGAGGGGAGTAAGCCAAGTTCCGAATTGCTTCCAATTTGAAAAACATAAAAATACTTACCAGTAAATTTCCCCTGTTCCCAAAGCTGTCTTTTAAAAACATCCGTAGAGTAATTTTTTCCTTTTATTGAAAAGGAAATTTTATCCACTTTCTCGCAATAGGACTCATTTGCGCATATAGCTCCCGAAGTAGAGTATATTTCAAAACTTCCAATCCAAATTTGTGGCAATTCGTAACCGCCCTGTATTTTTTCACCACTTCCTTTTGTAAGTTCCAAAGTTGGGGAATTGTAAGATCCTATTTGTTTGGTGGACACTTTCCAACCCAAAGGATATTTAAAAGTAAAGTTACTAGTTTGATAGGCCTTCGCTCCTTTCATATCCACATTAGGCATATATTCAAAAATGGGTTCAGAAATATCTTTGGAAACATTCTCCGATTTAGTTTTGATAAAAATATCAAGGATAGACGAAAAAAATGGTTTGCACGAACCGCCCACTAAAGGTCCTTGCTTTAGAGAACGACAATAAGAACCGAAAGGACACTGGACATTATACGACCAGTCCCCGCCACAACTCGCACCTGTTTTGGAAAGTTTTTGATAAAGACTAAACTGCCACAGACCAAACAGTCCAAGGACAAAAACGCACACTAATATCAAAATCCAAACATTTTGCTTTCTCATAGATTATGTAACTCTATGCTATCAGTATAACCATACTTTATTTTGACCGCAAGTCCCTATTTCTTCTCCACATTAAAAAGGACGGTTTTGATCAGTTTGCGAGAGGCAAGGAATAGTGGTAAGGCAACCCACTTATTTTGGTACGCCCTCTCTCAAGTTCAAAATAATTTTCCCTGTTATATATAAAACAGTCGTCCGGTTTATACTTGTCAATAAAACTTAACAAACTTTTGCTTAACGCCCTTTCCTTCTTTACCGAACTTTTAACTTCAACAGGAATTATTTTTCCAGTTTTTGGCGACCTTACCACAAAATCTACCTCCGCGCCCATTTTAGATCTCCAAAATTTCACGCTGTCCAAAAGGTTTAACTCATTTAAACGCAAATAGCAGGCGTTTTCAAATGTTCCGCCTGCGCGAGATTGAACTTCGGGACTTCTTCCTTGAGCAAGAGCAAGCAAACCCAAATCCATAAAAAACACTTTGGGCGCTTTGGTTATTTCTTTTCTAACTCTGCTGTAAAACGGCCGCACTATAGCAAGTATAAAGGTTTTCTCAAGCAAATAGATGTATTTGTTTATCGTTCTTTCAGTTACTCCAAGCGTAGAAGCCAACTCCTTTTTGTTAACCATATTTCCAACTTGATTTGCAAGAATTCTAACCAAAGATTCAAAAACGGCGCTTTTCTCAACTCTTAACAATACCTCAATATCCCTCTCCACATAACTTTTATATATCTCCGACAAAATTGAAAATTTCTCCTCGTAGGTTTGGCTCAACACCACTCTTGGATACCCTCCAAAAGCCAAATATTCGTCCATCAACCGAGAGTACTCGTACTTATTTGTGTCCAAAGCGGCGCTTACATCTTTAAAATCCACAGAAAGTTTATTTGCCGCAAATTCAGAGAAAGAAAGGGGCATACATAAAAACTCCCTTTTCCTGCCAGTCATAGGTTCCAAAATACTCGCTTTTAGCTCAAGCGACCCGGATCCGGAAACTACAAATTTATAAGATTCGCGCATATCATACAAACCTTTTAAAAACAGCCCGGCATTTTCTAGCCGATGAACCTCGTCCAAAAAAACCGTTCCCTCCTTTCCCAACTTTTTTTGTATATAGTTTATTAGGGTATGTTGAGTGAGAAAATACTGCTTGTCTTCAAGTATGTCTAAATTCAAATATAAACATGGCTTGCCTTCCGCTTTAAGCTCATCCATAATTTTTAACATTAAAGTGGTCTTCCCGGCCTGCCTAGGACCCAATATCACAGACATTTCTGGGTTATTCAGATGCCTCTTTAGCTCAAAATATACCTTTCTAGATAAAAATTGCATGGCGCTACTATTTTAGCAAGGGAAAAGCTGTTGTCAATAGCTATTTTTCTCTACTGCTTCTGCAATTTTGGAGAAATATCAATGCCTGAGGAAGAAATTTTTTGGCAACCCCATAAACTGCTTTAGCCTGCTTCTCGTTGTAGGTATGAGAAACTAAATTACGCGCTTCAAGAAACCCAAACCAAACTTCCGGATTATCTATCAGATCTAACCGAACACTGTCCCTTATACAACCTTTGGGGCTGACACAAACAATCCCCTGTGAACGCAACACCGCTTGCATCAGCTTCCAAGAAAGTTCAAAGGAAAATTCAAACCTTTGAATTGTAGCGTCCTGATGGATTTCCGAAGGAGTTAAATCTAAAGCCTCCTCCAACCTTTTTAAAGCTTTTTCCAAATCCGCAATTAAATTTTTTACCCTTTCTTTTTCCATATTTTTGACCTTTCTAAAGCTGTTTTCTTAAAAGATGTGGAAACTCTTGAGAAATCAACAACATCCACTTTATAAGGAATATTGGTGTTTTCCAATTCCTCGTTTATTAAACCCAACACTTTAAAATCCACAGGCTTTTTACCTTCAATTCCCACATCAAAATCGCTCCATTTACGCGCGTTTGCGCTTGCTCTTGAACCAAAAAGGAAAACCTTAAATTCGGGACCCAAATGCTTTAAAACTATTCCTTTTATTTCTTTCCCCGCCTCTTTCACATCCATAAAAGTATTATAGCACGGCTACTTCTTCTCCACATTAAAAAGCAAAAACTATGTTTTCTTTGCTTATTACCGTACTTTTTAGAAGCTCTTTTGTGTACACTTTTTCAAAACTTTTCAAATTTTGCGGTATGGTCTTTTTATCCCAAGAATATTTGGTCTCAAAAGCCAAAATCCCGTTTGGGACAGTAACCACAAAATCCACCTCTGTTTGGTTTATATTTCTCCAATATTTTACATTTTCCTTGTACTTGTGCCTTAATATCTGAAAAACCATCTGCTCAAAAAGCTTTCCAATATCCGCCAATATTAAATTGGGGGCAGTTTTGCGCAATAAAGCGTTCCTTATACCATTGTCCTCAAAAAACACTTTGGGACGCTGGGAAGACTCCTTTACAGGATTTTTGTAAAAAGGCCTTAAAAGGTCTACTACAAAACTTTCTTCCAGAGCGTTTAAACATTTCTCTATTCTAGAAAGTGGGATTGCAAGCATATTTGAAATGTTTTCTTTGCTTAATATGTTAGATATATTTTCCGAAAGATAAATCGCCACCATTTCCAACTCTCTGGCAGACTCAACACCAAAAACACCTACCAAATCACGGGTAATGTACGATTTAGATATCTCCAAAAGTTTGGCGGATTTATCATCAGGAACATTAGCCAGCACCACTTGAGGATAACCCCCATACAAGAGAATATCCTCTATTGTTGACAGGATGTCCGGGGTGGGAATGGATATTTTACTTATGTTTATCCCCTTAAAACGAAGAATCTCAAAAATGTTTAGGGGGCGGAGAAAATATTCAAATTTCCTTCCCGTTAACGGCTCGTTAACCATATTTTTTATATTAAGAGAAGATGAACCAGTAACAACGAATTTAAAATGGATGTTTTTATCATAAATATACTTTATAAAAAGCCCTATATCCTCTTTTCTTTGAATTTCATCAATAAAAATATAAGTTGTTCCATCGGACTTCTTTTTTGATTGTATATCAGCCAGAAACACTTCCGGCGAATCAAATATCGCGGGGATTTCATCTAAATTGAAGTAAAAAAAATCGGTTGCCTCGTTAAAAATATCCCTCATCAAAAGATACATTAACGAGCTTTTCCCTACCTGCCTAGGCCCGTATATTATCTGAACCTCCTTTTTATCAATATCACCTTTTATCTCGGAATAAATATCTCGCTCTATAAAACGAGGTGGGATTAAATTGTCTATTTGACCTGCATTTTCTATTCTCATACTTTGTATTTTAGTACTAGAAACCAGCTTTTGTCAAGGACTTTAGTACTAGAAACCAGCAAATCATTTCTTCTCCACATTAAAAAGAGCGGTTTTAAGGTGAATTGCCCCCGGCGCGCGCAAATTAAACACATACATAAATGTGTCGCCGTCAAACTCAAGAGCTCCTTTATCCGTCTCCACCTTAACCGTACTTGTATAGCCACCATTACTATACGAAACCTTCACCGAGCCTACCGAAGACACACCCCCTCTTTCATATTGTTTAGATTCCTCTTTCACTTCATCCTCATCCCAAATTCCGTCAATACCTTTATCCCAGCAAGAGTTGGCGTCCACTTGAGATAAATGTTCCTGGTCACTGGAGTTATGGGTAAAAATAATCAAAGCGTTTATTATATCGGCAAACTCTTCCTCGTTAAGCCAAGGGTGGCTTCTACTGCAACTTGCCCCGCTTCGCGTTTTATACCACGCTTTATAAAACCAAGGCGACCCGGAAATATTTTCGTAAGCGTCGCCTGGCCAGCAGTTTTGCCCATCGCATTTGGTGTCCCACCCGCCATTTGTGGTATGCCCAACGGACGAATAAGAATAGTTGTATCCGCCGGAGGTGGACGCGTACCAAGCGTTAACCACATTCCCGCTTTGTTTGCTTACTATTACCATTCCTTTAGTATCTTCCACCGCTTTCTGCCAATTGGGGGGGGGGTTATCAGACTTGCTTTTTGAATATACTTGGCACCCCTCGTTTATACATATAGGTTTGCCGTGGACGAAAGCGTAAGAACGGGCGGCAATCGCCTGCGCTTTAAGAGCCGCCAAATCATTATCGTCCCAACTACTTGGCATTTCGGCTATACCCATTAAATAATCTTCTTCAAAATTAAGAGTTCCTGCGTCGGTTGAAATTTCCTCGGGCAAATCTTTTTCGGTAATTTCCACATCTCCGTAATACGCTTTTAGAATTTCCTCATAATCCTGTCCTTCTTGCGCTCTGCCATACGCCCCATATTGGCTCATTCCTTTTCGGTGAGGCGCCCCAAACGAAAACAAGGCAAAGGCGGGGGAAAATCCGGGATTATAATCGGGTCGGCTTGCGGGGTCATCGGCTAAAGGGACATTGCCAACGGAGGTGGAAAAAGTGCCGGTTTTTTCGGCTAAAAGCGCTCTTTGTTTGGCGGAGAGTTCCGCTAACTTATTTTGCAAATTAACTTGCTCCTCTTGTTTGGTAGATAAATCGCTTTGAGCCGATTTAACTTCCGCCGCAAGTTTTTCTTTTAGAACGGCAAGCGCCTGCATTTTTTGTTTTAAGCTTTCTTTTAATCTTTCAGCTTCTTTTTTATCTTTTTCGTACTGAGATATTTCAAAATTTATTTCATAAATAATGGAACGGGCTGAATCCAAAAACTTTTTGTAATAAGCAATTCTTTGGGCAACCCCCACCAAATCACCAGAGTTAGATGGGGTAAACAAAAGTTCCAAAGAGCTAAAATTACCCTTTTTATAAAAGGCGCGGATAGTGGCATTTCGCACTTCTTCTTTATGCGAAACCTCAATTTTTTTATCGGATAAACTTTTTTCTATTTGAGACAATTTTTCGGAAACGATATTTATGTTTGCGGAAACGGCGTTTAGATTTTCTTGGGTAACGGATAGGCTTCCTGATAACTCGTTTATTTGAGAAGATATGTTATTGATTATTTCATTCACTTCCGCCAGTTCCCCCTCTGTTACCTTTGTTTCTCTTTCAAGTTCCTCCAGTTCGTCTAAAGCGTACAAATGATTGACATAAAGGCTAAAAGCAAATATGCTTAAAAGGAGTATGAAAAAAGCTTTAATCTTAAAACTCATCGCAAGTTTTATTATAACATTCCTGTTTTTTAAATATAATGCCCTTTCCGCTCACGCTATAACTTG
>Ga0180007_10004087_pt1 | contig 15689 bp, 18 predicted proteins | sample MM_PC_MetaG_FD_121122 | JGI IMG/M metagenome (GOLD analysis project Ga0180007, IMG submission 121122) | Groundwater microbial communities from the Aspo Hard Rock Laboratory (HRL) deep subsurface site, Sweden - MM_PC_MetaG | ecosystem: Environmental > Aquatic > Deep subsurface > Groundwater... | reverse complement strand
TAATTCTGATAAACATTGGAGAAACTTAATAAACGTAAATCCACCGAAGAAATAAAATTATGGATTAACTCTACCGCACTATTAGCTTTATCAACGTGGATAGAATGCACCTGAGAACGAATTTGATCACTATTTAGACTAAAGGAGAGTGCCTGAATTAAGAAAGAGAGAGCAACAACTAGGACGAAGCCAAGAAAAAATTTATACCGTATTCGTATCTTCATGCATAATGTCCGATTTTATTCTAACCACTTTTTCTTGAGAAGAATCAGAATACCTCTTTGGCGGAGTGTATTGAGAATTGAATCAATCTTGGTTTTTAGGTCAGATTCTTCTTTTCTAATGACAACACCATAATAATCTGAAGTAAATGGATCACTAGCAATTTTCAGACCTGGGTTATCGGTTATCATACTCTTTGCGTTCGTTAAATCTGCAAAAACAGCATCTACTTTACCCAGAACAAGTGCTTTAGTTGCTTCATCGGGACTATCATAGGATATAACTAAATCCTCGGAAGTGTACTTCAGGGCTTCAGTTTCGTTAGTAGTATCCTTTTGTGTCCCGATTTTCATCCCGTTTAAATCATTTGTTGAACTAATGTCTGTATTCGTCTTTTGAGTAATAATGACTTGACCAGCATTAAGATAAGGTTCCGAAAAACTATACATCTTCTGTCTTTCTTCGGTAATAGAATAGCCTGCCAATACAACGTCAACTGGTCCATCAACTAAAGCGCTAAATAGATCGTCCCAAGCGATATCTCTGAATTCCGCTACAACTCCCAGTTCTTGAGCAATTCTGTTTCCAAGATCTATGTCGTAACCTATCAGCTTCCCACCCTCATCTTTGTATTCCATTGGAGGAAATGTCGCTTCTGTTCCAATAATTAAAATCCCGCGATCAATAATCCTTTGAACACTTGGCCCAACGGTTTCCTGCTTAGCTAATTCTGATCGAGATACACCCAGAAAATAATAAACACCCCAAATTAGCGCTCCTGTTAACAAGAGCAAGGCCACCCAGAAAAAGGGTTTAGAAGCAAAGGAAGCACTTCTCCGAGAAGGTTGTTCCACAGAAAGCTCAGAGTCAGCAGTCACCGAAAATTGAGAAGACATATCCTCGTTTAAATCTTCTTGACCAATACCTTCCATTACTAACAATATTCTCCTTTTCTCACCACCTTGTCAAGTCATTATGCGGAAAATTTGGCATATCAACATTTTACCTTACCACAGAGGGAAATTTAGCACAGATAGCAAAGAGTCGAACTATTCGCTTCGAATAGCCTCTACGGGACTAACATTGGCGGCACTAGTAGCCGGGATGATCGACGTTATCGTCGTTATTATAAAAAGGACTACACTGTAAACAGCTAAGGCCTCCCAGTTAATATTAGAAAAAATCGCTGATTCCACTGGATTAACAACATTGAACGATTCCTGAATAGTTTTCCCAATAAAAGAGTCGAACCAAGAACTTATGGGTCCAGATAGAACCATATTGAGTAAAATACCACTTCCAGCACCCACAAGATAACCAATCAAAGAATATAGCGTTGCCTGAACAATAAATACCAGCTTTATATCATTTCTTGTCGCCCCCACAGCCCTAAAGATTCCAATTTCTTTCTTACTTTCGGCAATAAATTTACCCATTGTAAAGATAATAATGATAATACTGAGCCCAACGTAAGCTACAACCGAGGCCAAAGAAACTAGGTCAAGTGTTGATTTTAGCTCTTTAAACACATCAACATCACTAAGGTCATGATAGGCGTAACCCAATTTATTTAAATCATCAATAACTTGGGGTCGATCATAGACCTGTTCAATTTTTATTAAGATGGTTTCGCCATTTTGAACCGACGACTTATACACACTAGAATCCTGATACTCCCCAATAATATCCGAACTGCTTCCGCCCCACGGATCTGTAGGTTCTTCTGTACTTGATTCTCTTTCAATTTCAATTACCAAGCCTGGTATCGCATAGCTGGCTGATTGAATATCTCTCATCATCCGCGTACCGCCGCCGCCGAATCGACCAACGGGGCTTCCGCCCCCGGTCAATTCTAGCCCGTCGTATTCCAGTCCGGAAAAAGTATTACCCAGAACATCTGTAGAGATTTCCGCCTCGTTCCGGGCATCAATTTGGTGCTGAATGTAACTCTGCATTAATTCACTTACAAAATCTTGAGGAATAAATGTATCTCGGTTTGACTCTGACTCAATAAGTCCCACTACCTTAAACGTGTATTCCAGGGGTACATCTAGCTGTTCGTAATCCCAATATTTAGAGATTTCATCTTTTCTTTCCCGAATTTTCTCGTTAACTTCTTCCTCGGTCAATTTTTTAAAAGTCACCCCAGACGGAGTCATCCCTGTCTCGTAGCTCTGTACTTCTGAGAATCCCCCGAATTTAATAGTAATCTCTTTATTCAAAAGTTCATTTTTGTCATAATTAATTACCCGGCTTTTAATAGGAAGCGAGTTCTGCATGGCTGTGGGATCACCGCGCCCCATCGAGCCTCGAGTAATAATTATCTCATCTTGCCCGCCCCAATCCCCATACACTTCTATAAAGCTGTTGGCATTTAAAACTATAGGAATAGGTTCCCCAGGAACATAAGAAAACCTCTGATCAGTATAGAGACCAGCCAGATCACTATTTAATGGAGTTACACGACTAACTACGAATGTGAGATCATCAAATAGATTTATTACCGTAGCGTTTCCTATTGGAGCAGGGACTAATATTTGGGTATCCTGTACACTATCTATCACTTCAATAGAAGCAACATCATTTTCAGTATAATACAAATCCTCGGGATTAAAACCAAAGCCTTGGGATGAAAACTGCTCAGTGTCTTTTTGTAGCTCGATAAGAGTATTTTGTTCTTCAATCGTGCCAAATATACTAATCTCTACAGCTTCGCGAATATTGACTACTTGACTTGAGATAATAATGATCAAAGAAACAAGCAGGGCAATCGGCATGATTAAGAACAGGGCACTGGAGCGATGCCTTTTAAGTTTCTTAAAATTTATTTTAATATTATAATTAAGTTTCACTTAATGAGAGCCTAAAAATTCGAACGTAGTGAAGAATTTTTAGTTGGTCGATTTGTCCCGATGAATATCGGGATTCGATAAAACCCCAAGCTTAGCTTGGTTGGCTGGATGATTATTCACCAATACTCCTTTTTCAACATGAAAGGATGTATCAAATTTTTTACCCAACTTTTCATCGTGCGTAACCAGAATGACACTTACCCCGCGTTCATGTATCTCGTCTAATATTTCAATAACCTTATCGGCATTATCCTTATCCAAATTGCCTGTAGGCTCATCGGCAAGGAGTAACCGGGGGGTATTGATTAATGCCCGGGCAATCGCCACGCGCTGCATCTCCCCGCCGGACATCTCGTTAGGATAGTGATCCAAACGATGACCTAAACCTACCATGCGCAATAATTCCATTGCTCTATCTTCTACGCCACTAGGGTTTCCGCTGGCAATCTTGGCTGGCAAAATCACGTTTTCTTTAGCAGTAAGATAGTCTTGTAAATAAAAGAACTGGAAAACAAAACCAATGGTTTTATTCCGAAAGGTGGAAAGCTCCTTATCATTTAACTCATTCAATAACTGCCCATTAATTGAAACTTTTCCGGAGGTAGGATTATCCAGTCCGCCAAGAATATGAAGTAAAGTAGATTTCCCTGAACCAGAAGGACCAATCACGCAAAGACTCTCTCCACTATCCAAATCGAAAGAGAGATCTTTTAGAACAACCGTCTTGGAGTCTCCTTTACCGTACACCTTGGTTAAATTATCAACTTCAATTAATTTTTTCATCTCAATTTAGAGTAACGAAAGACACCCCCTGCAAAGAGGCGTCTTTCTTTCTGCCTAACCGACTAGATTTTTACCAGCCACGGCAGCCGCCTCCACCAAAACCTCGGCCGCCAAATTCCCCGCCGAAGTGTCCAATCCTGTATTCGCGCAACTGATCAAAGTCAATCCCACTTGCTTCGGCCCATGTTTTCCAGTCTTCTCTTAGCTGTTCCCGCTGGACCATCATTTCTTCCTGTTTGTCCAGAATAGATTGCCTCTGGTCCTCAGTAATGACGTTGTCATTTACAGCTTCTCCTAACCCTTGCTCCATTTTGGCCCGCATCTCCTGACGGCGCCCCTCAAATCGCTCCTGCCGTGCTTCTTCAAAAACCGTTTCCACTTCATCCTCATTAAGGTTAAACGTCTCCGTCAGCCTGTCGACAATGGTCTGGCCAGTACCATCTGTTTCTGCATACACTCCCCTAACCCAGATTGTACCAGCTGCTAACACCATAAAGGCTAAGGCAGCCATCAAGTATGTCTTCATTTTCATATTTATCACCTTCTTTCTACACGTAATACAAACAACGAAATGATTTCTTTCAACCAATTCCGAATTGGACAAATTAATTACTAAAAGGGACGGTGGGGTCGAGGATAAAAAGTCGGTCGCTTTAAAAAGCTGCTTGTGGTAATACCCTTTGCCTGCAACACCCCGTCTTTCGGCTCACCGAAGGCGCGAACATGCTGTCCTAGTTTAAAGACATGCCCAGTTGGGAAAATAATGGCTGTATCCCAAAGGATCGTAACCGTTTCTCCTTGCAAGGTTTCAATTCTTATCTGGTTATCATCAACTTCTAGAACTTCACCAGCGACCCAATCTCTACCCGGAAGTACCTCGCGGTAAAAGCCCCTAACCGGCCTGAAATCAGCTAGGAGCTGATTAGTTCCTATCCAGTCAAGTATTACACCAGAGAAGAAAACGGATATTATCGTAATTACAGCAATTATCAAAAAGTTGTGTTTGTAGGAAAAATCATATTTTTTTAGGAGATAGAGTCCGGTAAGTATTGCAATCACCGCTACTAACAGGAACGGCCAGGGAAGCATCAATAAAAATGGGCCCAGCCCGGACCGCCCAAATCGTAAAAACTCAAAAGGCACGTCAATGCGCAGGCGGAGGGAAATTATATTAACGAGAAATACGGCTATTACAAAAGAAAACGTTAAGCCAACAACTAATAGAATAGAGCCCCCAATAAAATACCATCGTGGGCGCATGACAACCCCTTTCTCCTGAATTTCGTCCATCACTTTTTTAGTTATATCCTGTTGATTATTTTCCGACATAAATTTATCCGCCTTAACCCCCAAAGGGGTTTTGGCGGGCTTTAGCTAAATATACCTGCTTTAACAGTTTTTTCCCGCGCTTCATCCTCGTCCCCACTGTACCCATAGGCATTCTCAGAATATCACTAATCTCCTCGTACGATTTACTATCGAAAAAGAACAGTGACACAGGTGCTCGGTAAATAACCGGGATCTCCTTAAGGCAATCATTTAAGAGCTTATCTCTCTCTTTATCTTCAAGAGCTTTTTCAAAACCCTCATCTGAGTCATCGCTAACCATCTGCCACAACTCGGGATTTACCGTCACTTCTTTACTCCCTCGCTTAAGCAAGTTAATTGCCTCGTTGTGAACTATCCGATAGATCCAACTCGAGAACTTCCGGCTTACATCAAACCCTTTAAGGTTAGCAAACGCCTTAATAAACGCCTGCTGAACAGTGTCTTGTGCTGCATCACGATCATTAACTATGCGTTCAGCATAACGTAAAAGCTTTTCCTGATACCGGGCCACAACCTCTCGGTATTGCTCCTGATCTTTTGATCGGACGTATTCAACAAGTTCCTCATCTCTAAGTTCCTTAATCTTTGGCATAACATCCCAATTATATTACAGCAACTAACAGTAATTTCTTTCAAACACACCAATGGGGAAAAGTCTAGAGAATCAAATTTCCACCTACGACCACAGTACACCTCACCATCTAACAACATACTCCGCGTAATCTCGGCCAAGTGGATTTTCATGGGTTAACTCTTCTACAATACCCATATCTTCAAAATACGCCCTTATCACTCTCATCGAGTTACCATGACCGGAAATAGCTACATTAACATTATTCTCTTTAACCCTCTTAACTAACTCTTCACAAAATGGAAAAACCCGCTTCTCCACCATTTTAATACTTTCTCCTCCTGGCGGGGCAACATCATACCCGCGGCGATAAACAACTGCTAATTCAGTGTCCTCTCGAAACGTTTTTTCTTTACTCTTTCCCTGTAACTCCCCATAATTTCGCTCGATCATCCGATCATCTACAATGTACTTCACGTCAAGGTGATCTCTAAGAGCGATCTTTGCCGTATCTATTGACCGAGAAAGACTGGAAATAATACAGAGATTAATATCTTTATCCTTTAACTTCTTCCTTAATTCATGCGCCTGCTGAACGCCTTTTGGTGTTAATTTACTATCCCGGTGTCCACAGTATATCTTCCTCCGGTTATCGTATGTTTCGCCGTGCCGGAATAAATATATCTCCGGATACTTCCTCGACTCCCCCTTTGGAAGGGGCTTTAAACTGCCACCCGGGTGGTTTATTGAATCAATCGCAGCCTGATAAATTCTATCCCAGTATTTCCGCCAGTCCTTTTTTTCTTTCTTTACCATGATCTAACCACTACTATACCACAGCTTATTTTGCCTTAATTAAACCAACTGAATGATATAATAATTTTAATGTCTACTATTGTAAAATTTTTTAAGCCCTCAACAAAAAAAATTCTCTTATCTCTACTAATCTGGATAACTTTATGGTGCTCCTATTACTATTTCTTTGCATACTGCTTCCTTGCCGACTGTGCTAACTCTCAGGGAGAACTTACCGCTTGCTGCAATCCATCCAGAACGCAACTCGCAGAAACACTCAGTACCATAACTTATCTGTTCCCACTGCTCGCTTACCTGACTTCTTGTATTCTCGATTTAATTGAACACATAGTAAAAACTACCGTTTTAATTACTATCTTAACCGTATTGCTAGTAATCCTATCCATCATTTTTCTAAGAAGGAAGGGCACTCTACAAAATGCAGAACACTACACCATTTCTCTTTCCGAACAAATCAGCGAACATCCATTGTATTTCTACCCACAATCAATCTTTTCTTACGATGCTTTCTTAGAAGACGGCACCCGCATTATTTTGGAAACTCAAAGCAAAGTCGATTGTCCAACCTTAACCATCGACGGTATCTTAAAAAAAGTAGTTCTCGGTGATGGTTCCGGGAAAACAAAAGAAGACTATACTGGATATCATCTTTTCGCCGATAGCTTTAAATGTAAATAGGGCGTCGGCGAGAACTTATCACCCCTTAAGCCTAGTGATATCGGAAATCCGCGAATTAGGGAGAATCACACTATCGCCCTCGTTAGTCTTTATCACCGTGGTTCTTACATTCATCTCCATTACTTCTCCTTCAAATCCAGCTACTCGCACTTTATCTCCCACATTAAACTGGTTTTCTAATAAGATAAAGAAGCCAGTCATTGCATCTCTAACTACCGTCTGCGTCCCCATGCCAATTGCCAGCCCCAATATTCCGGCGCCGGTTAGAAAAGGCGTAATGTTTACTCCCCACTCAGAAAGAATCATTAAGCCAGCAATAATAAAAACCACCAAACTGATAATGCTGTAAACAATACTCCGTAAAGTCTTCGCTCTTATTTCAAGAACTTCAACATTAACTGGACTCCGATTCTTAACATTTTTAAAGGCTAGCCTTATCGACCGGACCAAGGCCGCCCTAAAGACGACTGCTAAAATTAGGATGCCTGCCGAAGAAATAGAATTATTCACAAAACCATGTAATTGCGGCGGAGAAAAAAGGTTCACCCAGTTCATACCGAAATACTAACACAATAAATGTCCCTAATCTACTCACTCTGGTAGTAAAGGACCTACATCACGGATCTGATATAATCGTGTACTATGAACAAAGCCCAAATAATTCTCGTGCGGCATGGAGAAGATGAAGACAATGCCAATGCTATCCTAAATGGCCACCGTGACAATCCGCTCACCGAGAAAGGGAAATTGCAAGCAAGGGAAACAGGACAACGGCTCAAGAATCAACAGATCGATATTATTTACTCATCCCCCCTAAAACGCGCCTATGACACAGCGGTAATCATTGCTAAAGAATTGAAGACAGGCCTTAAAGTAAATGTCCATCCTAAATTAATCGAACGTAATTTTGGAATATTAACTGGTAAGCCATTGTTGGATATTCCCCTATACAGCAATGATCTCCTGATAACGAAAGAGGTGACCTACTTCCTGTCGGCAGAAGGTGCTGAAGATTTCCCAACTGTTCTCAAGCGAGCTAAAGAATTTGTAGATGAGCTGAATACTAAACACCCTGGCCAAACAATCCTTGTTGTTACTCACGGTGACGCCGGGAGAACAATTAGAGCCGCTTATTACGGATGGGATTGGAGAAAAAGCTTAAAAATTTCTCCCTTTCACAACGCAGATTTTATCGTCCTGCAACCCAACGCTTAAGATGTTTTTGAGGGGGTGTTCACAAGAGGGGCAGTAAACTCTTTGGCAGTAAGCCAGGGAGCAATCCTCCCTACTTTTTCCAAAATCTTCTGCTTTTCCGTTTCAGAAACAGTCGATGCAAACTTTGCCCGCAACTTCCGCAACTTAACTTGACGCTGGCGTTTAGCTCTTAATCTTTTAGTTCTAATACGATTTGCCATAAGCCATATTGTATTACAAAACGCCTTTTGTTTCAAACTGGACTTATTTGTCTACACTTCCTGACCAAACACTATTCTCCATATCTACCAGCAAATTTTCTTTCGACATAGTCTGCTATAATTCGGTTAATACCGTATTCTTGATACTCATTGTGTGAATAAGGAGGGGTCGCATAGTTGGCCTATTGCGCCTGTCTCGAAAACAGGAGCCTCGCAAGGGGCACGAGGGTTCAAATCCCTCCCCCTCCGCCAGATAAAGACTTACTCCGATATAAATCGGAGCTTAGTCGCTTCTGGCCACGTTGATCCTGAGCCATGCGAAGGATTTTACCGTAGCCATCACATGGCAAGAATAGCAATTAGCGAGGAGCCTGGTACAGGACATGGCGAACACAGCGAGCCGAAGGACAAAAAGTAGCCCGCCGCACAAACTTAAACGAAACTGAAGCACCAGTTTCTACGCGTGATGTCTAAATTACGAAAAACTTCGTATAAAAACGAGTTGTACAAAATAATCAAATCTTTGTTACCCTTTATATATGGAAACACCTATCAACCCAGAAGATCTTAATATACCCACCACAGAAATGGAAATAAAAAAATCTGGAATAGAAGTTACTGATTCAAGGAAATCTCCAGATGCAAATCAAGCTGAAAACATAAGTGAACAAATCGAAACAGACAGTATTATTGACTCTTTGCAGGATGCAAAAAATTTCTTGGGTAAATACTCAACCAAGTCTCCCCAAGAGCTGTCGGTAAAAATAGTTGAAGGGATTCTCGGAGAAGGAACTGTTAAAGGGACTCAAATTGAAATTCAAATGCCAAGTCAAACTGAAGCAATTCGAGGACTACAAGAATCCTTGGAGCCAAATTTTGGTGAAGTATCTGAGCAGGAAAGTGATGAGCTTGTACTTGCTTCAGCGACCTCCACGGTCTTACATGAAGGTGTACACGGCATTTTGGATAGTACCCCAACTTCGCAATTGGCTGTTGATTATGAAAGAGTATCTGGAACCCCGAACACTAATGAAGATGTTGTTGCTCTACTGGGTGAAGGTATAGCTTATGCGATCCAAGGTTGCTACGCAAGAGAGGTTCAGCCAATAGGCAGTTTGGCTCCAAGGATTAATGAGCAGGATAGTCCCGAGGTTAAAAAAAGAAAAGCTCTTGGGGAGAAATTAAAACCCAAAGTTAATGAGTATATTGATGCAGGCAAAGAGATTGACGATGAGTTTTTAGCTTTTGCATCTCAACAGATTAAATGTCTTGAAAACTTATAATTCCACATTTATTTAAAGATACAAAGATTTAATTACTTCTCCTTCGCTCAGCTCAGTCGACCCCATTGCATTTTCACTCAAGCGGCTTGAAATTCTACCGCTTTTCGCTCAGGTCGTACAACACTGCATATGCGGTTCACTCGTTGCACCACGCTCACCCAAATTGTTCGCGTTTTTAGTAAAATATCTTAAAACGCTTCAACTTCGCATATACAGAAACGTTATATGAAATTGAGAAAAATTCAAAGGATAAATTGATTTAAGAATGAAAATAAAAATAATCACAAATCCGGATCGGAAAATTACACAGAGCATACTATATTTTCAGTTTCGCTTCATGAATTGGACTCCAAGAGAATTAAGGTATCAAGACGATAGATATGGTACCGTTCCATTTGGTTACGTTATCAGCTACAAGGATAATGAAATAGTCGGCGTTCTCAATTTACACACAAGAAAAATAAAGACAAAGACGCAAGATATTGTTTTGGGTGGGCTTGGCGGAATGTGTACTCACTCAAAATTTCGCAGACAAGGAATTGCTACTCAACTTCTAAAAAGAGGCATGAAAGTTTTAGAAGATAACAAATGTGACATTGCTTTCCTTTGTACCGATCTCAAAACCCTTGCGCCCTTATATGCTCGGGTTGGATTTGTTCCCCTAAATAGAAAATACAAAGCTACTGGCGCAACAGGAAAAATTTATACAGACGAAGAAGGCATGATTGCACCCGTTAACTCAAAAACAATCTTCAGGCAAGTTTTGGAAAACACGGAGCCTTTCGATCTTCAGGGACAAGATTGGTAAAGCTTGGTATTTTCTTTACTACCGCTTGCAACCACACCCTGCTAACTGGTATCCTTAGGAGGTATTATTTTTAAAATATGCCAAAACGGGAAAAAGTTCTCTGGGCCTCGTTATGGGCCGTCACTAGCGTCTTGATTATTCTCCAAATAATTTTGGGATTTGTTTACTATAGCGAGACAGACAATCAGGTTCTCAGATATCTGGGTTGGGGTATCTTCGCTCTTTCAGCCTACTTTGGCTGGCAGCCGATCATTACTCTCCGAAAGAGAGGGAAGGTCGCTAAAGGAAAAAGTTATGTTCACACTACAATTCTCGTTGATACAGGCATCTACGCGATTATCCGCCATCCTCAGTACTTTGCTTTCATTCTCATTAACCTGGCAATAATACTGATTGCTCAATACCGCCTAATTACCGCCATCGGTATCATTTCTATCATCCTTAGCTACCTCATTATTTTGGAAGAGGACCAATCTTGCCTCAAGAAATTCGGTAAAGATTATGAACAATACATGGAGAATGTTCCAATGATTAACATTTTCTCCGGAACTATCAGATTCCTAAAGCGCAAATTACTCCTTTAAACAGTTAGTATCGCTTCACTTTGTACTTGGTTTCCGAAAAAACTAACTCCGCTTGATTAATCATCTTTATCGATTCATCAACGCCGTCAAATAGATCTTCAAGTTTAAAAATCTCTTCCTCTGTTAACCAGGCATTGCGGCCATCCTCAAAACTCTCTACTAAATTTCCATGCAGCTCTGTAGCTCGAAAAACAAAAAAGTATTTACCCTCCAAAAACTCGTCATCTTTGGCATAATCCATTTTATGCTTTATTCCCACTAATTCTAACTTACCGTCTAGATTAGTCTCCTCTTTTAATTCTCTGGCAGCCACTTCCATCACAGCCTCACCCCAGCGCGCTTTTCCCGTAATAAAGCCGTAAAAGCCATAATATGGCTGCTTCAATCGTTGCTGAATTAGGTATTTCTTTAATCTACCTTCCTTCTTTACTCCACAAATCAGAACACCTATTTTATCCTGCTTCTCTAAAACACCCGCCGTGGTATCAAACCGATTGGCAAACTCTTTTCCTTCTCGAGTCAGCCGGTATCTACCTTGTACTGTCTTCTCAACCAGGCCAGTATCAACAAGCCGTTTAACATGAAAACTGAAATGATCACTAGACAAATCAGTGGTGTTAAGTTCGGAAAACCCAGCTTCCGGCTGATAGATTAAATTCAGCAAAATATCTACTTGGGCCGGATGGAGCTTTAATTGCATATTGCGCTTATTGTAACTGGAGATGTCTACAAGTCAAGTAAAGTCAACTTAAGCAAGCCCCCCCCTGCAGTAACAACCAATTTAACCTCCCAGGTTAAATTCCTTGTCATACCTACCTCTATGGATAAATTCTTCTCCTCGCTCTCCTTATCTGCACACCTGATTAAAATAATTATTTCGCTCCCACCTCCACATTGATTCGAATCGATAAACAAAAAAGCTTCGAAATCCACTATGTTACAATTGGCTCCATGGATCAGAATTATCAAAGCCTCCATTGCCACACAACTACTTCCGATGGAAATCTAAATCACTTGGAAGTACTTAATACGGCAAATCGACATGGACTATCAGTCATTACCTTTACCGACCATGATGCCCTGCCCAACAAGGAAACCGTAAATTTACTAAAAAATAACAAAGAACATCCAACAAAATGGGTCATGGGCATCGAGCTGTCATCGGGTCTGCCTCTAGAAATTGGAGGCGGATCATTTAGCGGCCTGCACATTGTTGGCTTGTTCGTTGATCCAACTGACCAAAAATTACAAGAACATTGTCGAAAAGCCCAAGAAGCACGAGTTGCTCGCATGGAGCAAATGGTCGCTAATCTACGCGGTTTGGGATTTAAAATAAGTGCTAATGACTGTCTTAAAGCGTCCGGCGGGGAAGCTGTCGGCCGCCCGCACATCGTAACGGCTTTAAAAGATAAAGAGGAAAACCTGGTAATTATCGAACAGCTACGCCAAAAAATGCAACAAGCGGCTGAGAAGGATCCAGCAATAGAAGTTACATACGAGTCCATGATGCAGCAAGGCGAGCATCAATATCCCTATCAGCTTTTTCTCACCAATAATTCCTTTATCCCAAATGTATATGTTAATTATCAATACTGGGTAGATTTGGACAAGAGCGTCGAGTTAATCCGGAACGCAGGTGGGCTGGCTGTTATCGCACACTATTCAACTGCCAAGAGCAAAATCCCGACCGCAATGTTAACACGCTTACTCGAACAAAACCGCCTGGATGGCGCCGAAGTCGTCTTTGGCTTGCACGCATATGACACCGAACAAGAAAAAGATACCGAAAAGGACCGTCAACTGTGCCGGGACCTATGTCAAAAATACAACAAGATCACTAGTGGCGGCGTTGATATTCATACCAAGGAAGACTTTGTCGATTTTGTTGCAGCTGATTGGTACGCTAAAGAAACGATTGGTATGGCCGAAAGAATAATTGACCAAACCGGGGTTAATACAAAATGGTCATCACTCAACTGAAATAACCTTGGCTATTTTCACCCCGGCCGGCGTTTGAAAAGAGACCGTATCCCCAATTTTGCGCCCCATCAGCGCTTGAGCTAAAGGAGAATCAACCGAGATTACATTCCTGACTAAATCAACCTCGCTCCTTCGCCCTCACGGCTAGCGCCAAATTCCCGTCTAGCTTTTGCTAATTCTTTCTCAACCCGCTCCTTCTCCAACAGTAATTTCTCATAACTTTCTCTTGTTACAAGGTTATGTTTATCCTGAGACATAACCTTAATTCTAGCATATAAGATTGTCGCTTCAACTTACTATCCAAAATTGATAGAATAATGGTGGAATTCCTCATTAAATGGAGAAAGCAATTATTATCGGCTCAGGTCCAGCCGGTCTAACAGCCGCCATCTATCTTGCCCGAAACGGGATCAACCCATTAGTCATTGCCGGCTCCCAATACGGGGGACAATTGATGCTCACCACTGATGTAGAAAACTTTCCGGGTTTCGAAAACGGTATTAAAGGCCCAGAGTTAATGCGGAAAATGATTAAACAAGCCGAACACTACGGGGCCCGCTTCGAGTACACCAACGCTACCTCGGTTAACTTCCTTAACACATCTCCCTTTAAAGTTACAACAGAAAACGCCTCTTATGAAAGTGCGGGAATAATCGTGGCTACCGGGGCTAAACCACGCCGACTAGGATTAGAATCGGAAGATAAGTTTTTTGGCCGCGGTGTTTCGGTTTGCGCTACTTGCGACGGGGTGTTCTTTAAAGACAAAACCATCGCCGTGATTGGCGGTGGCGACTCGGCCATGGAAGAAACAAATCTCTTAGCTAAATTCGCCAGTAAAGTATACGTTATCCATCGTCGCGACACCTTCCGTGCCAGCATAATTATGGTTGACCGCAGCCTGGCTAACAAAAACGTGGAAGTTATTTACAACACCGAAGTTAAAGAAATTCTAGGAAGCACAACCGTTACCGGCCTAAAAATATACAACAACAAGGAACGCACCGAACGTGAACTTAAAGTCGACGGCCTATTCTTAGCTATTGGCTACATACCGGCCACGGCTATATTTGAAGAGCAACTAGAAATGGACCATAAGAACTATCTCGTGGTTAAAGAGGAAACAAAATCCAGCATCCCTGGTGTATTTGTTGCCGGTGACGCAGCCGATTACCGATACCGCCAGGCTATCACCGCCGCGGGTGACGGCTGCAAAGCCGCCTTGGAATTACAAAAATATCTAGAAAGTAAAAAGTAAAAGCTGGGCTGGGTCTGTCCCATCATACTTTCGGACAGGACAGACCCGGTGTGTTGAGATTGCCGTTTTGGAACTGTTCTTTTAAGAATCGCCTCCTCCAAACTACATCTCGGCACCTACTACTGCCAAAGCCAATTTTGCGGCATTAACAGCAGTCGGCCTTATATTCCCCCAGAGTATTTCTTGCGTGTACTCTTGGCTCAGACCTGTCGACTGGCTTAACTGGGCAACAGCTAGTCCTTTCCGCAGTCGCATTTCATCTAGCCTAGAACCAAAATCGGGTGGGATCTCAACTCCCTGAAATGCTGAGTCTTCAGTTCCCTCCGGCCAACGTGGTTCTATCTCATTGACAACTGTATCTAGATCCCCGCCAAGTGTGATCCGAAGAGCACTGGCAAGCTTGAGAGCATAACAGAGGCTCAAACCTAAGCCCGGCGCATTGAGTAACTGCCACACATACGTGCGTGATAGACCTGTCACCTCGGCAAGCCATCTATGATCCAAATCGTCGTGGTAGTCCAAGTGCTGCCTCACCCTCGACAGAAAGGATACGCTATCCGGACTCGCACTCACCCTCCCTCCTCGAACCGCCGTGGCCAGTTTTGAGGCCACATCATAGGATGAAGCAGAATGTCCACACAGGACACTGGAAACATGGACCCAGGACACCCCTGTTACTTCGCTGAGTTCTTTATAACTCATGGGTTTACCACCGCTTTCGGGGCGAAGCTCTTTCACCTTCGGCCCAAACACCCGGGCAATCTCGTCAGCTGTTTTAACTCGCATAATACACCTCCTGTTATTTGACTAGAAACTTTCCGTTAAGGTACGACTGTATGACGCAGAATAATCGACTACTTCTGTAGTAGTTTACTCAGAGGCAGCATAATATAGGGTGTTAGGGGCAAATTTAATATCTGATCTTCGGTATACCAACCGTAATCACTATGCTCTTGACTCAAACAAATTACCTCAGTATCTGTTCTTATTAAATAGAGCAGGTTAATGAAAACCCGCAGGTCACCCCCAAGGTGACTCGGAACGTAAGTGTCTGAATAGATTACCGGCTCACAAATATCTAGTTTCAGGCCAGTTTCTTCAAATACTTCTTTC
>Ga0180007_10004086_pt1 | contig 15694 bp, 16 predicted proteins | sample MM_PC_MetaG_FD_121122 | JGI IMG/M metagenome (GOLD analysis project Ga0180007, IMG submission 121122) | Groundwater microbial communities from the Aspo Hard Rock Laboratory (HRL) deep subsurface site, Sweden - MM_PC_MetaG | ecosystem: Environmental > Aquatic > Deep subsurface > Groundwater... | reverse complement strand
TTTAAAATTTTCAAGTTTAGGAGAGAAAATGGATGAGCAAAAACGATTATTATTAGCGGTGGTGCTTTCCGTGGTGGTCCTTGTGGGCTATCAGTACTTTTTTACCGCACCGCCGGAACTTAATAATCCGTCCCAGGAAGTCCAGAACAATCAAGTGGGACAGGCAAATGCCCCGACAAACGCTCCCAATGTTTCAGATTATGCAGCAGGGACCGCAGTCCAGCATCCGGCAGGTCAGAACAATCCGTCGATGCCTGCAGTGAAAGAGTATCGGACCATATCCGTGTCCACCCCGTTGTATGAGATTGCCATATCCGAGCATCTGGCGACCGTCAGAAGTTTTGAACTTAAAGGATATAAGGAGACGAACCAGAAAAACTCCCCTTTAAAACAATTGGTTCCCCCGCAACTTGTGAACGGAACCCTTTCCTTTGACATGGAAGGCGGCAGTATCCAGGGCCTGGACAACGCCGTTTATGCAGCCGGCACCGACACGGCCGCGGTCAGCCTGTCCCAGGGAGAAAAAACCATTGCTTTTTCATGGATGGGCCCCCAGGGAATTTCCGTTAAGAAAATTTTCACCTTCCGGGCAGATTCCTTTCTGATAGATTGCAATATCATTGTCCAGAACGGGTCCAATATGCCCCTAAACGATGCCATTGTTATCTCCATGCCCGGATTTTATGACGAAGCGGTGAGAAAGCAATCGCGTTTTGCCTATCAGGGGCCTATGACCTATCTCAACGGCACCTACCAAGAGATAGACCCGGATGATATCGAAGACCAGGATACCTTTAGCGGTAAAGTTGACTGGGCCGGCTACACAAGCCAGTATTTCATGACCGCGGTGATGCCCAAGGTTGCCACGGAAGCCCGTCTCAAACTATCCTATACCAATGATATTGCCACCAACCGGCTTGTCCAGAAAATGGACCGCCTGGACCCCGGGAAACAGGGACAATACGACTATGCCTATTATATGGGTCCCAAAAGCCATAAAATTTTAGGCCAATACGAGAACAGTCTCAAAAAAGCCATCAACTTCGGCTGGTTTGACATCATTGCCAAACCCCTGCTGATCACGATGAATACGATTCACGACTTCATTCCCAACTATGGTATTGCCATCATTTTGCTGACCATTCTCATCAAGCTGATTTTCTGGCCCCTTGGCACCAAAAGCTATAAATCCATGAATGAGATGAAAAAAGTTCAGCCCCTGATGATGGAGTTGAGAGAAAAATACAAAAATGACAAAACGCGGATGAACCAGGAAATAATGGGGTTGTACAAAACCTATAAGGTTAATCCTGCTTCGGGTTGTCTGCCCCTTCTGGTCCAGATGCCCATTTTCTTTGCCCTTTACCGTATGCTTTACCAGGCCATTGAACTTCGCCATGCACCCTTTATCGGGTGGATTTCCGACCTGTCGGCACCGGACCGGCTCTTTAATTTTAATTTTTCCATACCCATGATGGATTCACCCCACGGTATTCCCGTACTCACACTTCTCATGGGCGCCTCCTTCCTGCTCCAGCAAAAAATGACGCCCACGGCTGGGGACCCCATGCAGGCAAAGATGATGATGCTAATGCCCATATTCATGACTGTGTTGTTTATCAACTTCCCGGCCGGACTGGTCTTGTACATGTTTGTTAACAATATTATTTCAATGGGTCAGCAGTATTATACCCAGAAGAAATTTTCCTAACACCAGGAGGTCATATGAAAAAAACCCAGGAATTTGCTGGAAAAGACGTAGATGCGGCTGTAAAAAATGCCTGTTCAGCATTGGGTGTTTCCAAAGGAAAACTGAATTATAAAATCCTTTCAACCGGCGCCTCCGGAATTTTCGGAATTGTGGGCCGAAGGGATGCCAAAATAATGGTCACACTTCCGGAATCAGATAATAGCAAAACATCTGCCGAAGAACTGGAAGGGATCAGATCCATTGTGGATGAAGCCTTTGGAGAAGAGACCCGACTGGAACCGGCTCCGGAGACCCTTAAAAAACCGCCACACAAGATGGCCGATAAACGCCCGGAAGGCCCGACACCCGCTCAGGAGCCTGATTTTGATGAGGACCAGGACTTTGATGAGGACCAGGACTTTGATGAGGACCAGGTGACAAGCGATGCAGAGGACGACCCTAGCAATGGGAAATGGGAAATCTCGGCCCCGGATGCCCCCCCCCCGGTGGATGTGACCCAGGAGTCCATTGATATCGGGAAAGAAGCATTACAGAAAATGGCAAACCTGATCACCGATGATGCCACGGTTGAGGCCGAGACCCATGAGGATCGCCTCACCCTGAAGATCATTGGCGGCAATTCCGGTATCCTCATTGGCCGCAAGGGACAGACCCTGGATGCCATGCAGTTTCTGACCGATAAAATTATCAATCGAAAGAGTGAAGCACGGGTCCGGGTAAAGGTGGACATAGAAGGGTATATGGAAACCCGGAAAACCAATCTCAAACATTTGGCCTATAAAATGGCGGAAAAAGCCAAAAAAACAGGCCGCCCAACCACCATAAACCAGATGAGCGCCCAGGACCGGCGCATTGTTCACCTTGCCCTCAAGGATGATGCCCAGGTCAGAACCCAGAGCATGGGGGACGGCTATTATCGCCGCCTGGTGATCTTCCCCAAAAAAAAGAACTCGTTTAGGGGAAAACGACGGCTTAGAAAACAAATATAATGAATGATACAATTGCCGCAATAGCAACCCCCTATGGAAGTGGCGGTATTGGTGTCATACGGATTTCCGGCCCCCAGGCTTTCGAGATTGCGGCCTCACTTTTTTCAACGACCCGGCAGCCCGGGGGCCCCCCCCACCATCTGATCTCCCATAGGGTAGTCCACGGATTCATCATGGACCGGTCAGACCCGGACAATGCACAGGTCATAGACGAAGTATTGCTGGTTCCCATGCAGGCGCCCCGTTCGTACACAGCCGAAGATGTGGTCGAAATCCAGGCACATTCGGGAACCATTGTGCTCAAAACCATATTGGAGCTGGCCATTTCCCGGGGTGCCAGGCTATCGGAACCCGGCGAGTTTACCAAGCGGGCCTTTCTGAACCAGCGCATTGACTTGACACAGGCAGAGGCCGTTGCCGACATCATCAACGCCAGGTCCGCCAGCGCCTTAAAATTTGCCTGTTCCCAGAATCTTGGGGAACTCAAGCGCAAAATCGGGCAATTACGGGCTCCGTTGATTCACTTTTTAGCCCGTCTGGAAGCATCCATTGATTTTCCCGATGAAGTGGAGCCCTTTGAGATTTCCCCATCTGAAGCAGACCAGCTGGAGCAGGTCATGGAAAAATGCCGTGGCTTTATCCAGCAGCACGACGATGCCTGCTTTCTTAAAGAAGGTATCCGGGTGGCCATCTGTGGCAAACCCAATGTGGGCAAATCAAGTCTGATGAACCGACTTCTCGAACAGGACAAATCCATTATTACAGCAGTACCCGGGACCACAAGGGATCCCATTGTAGAAGGCTTAAACATTAACGGCATCCCTTTTGTCATCATTGATACGGCAGGTATTCACGAGACAGACGACCTGGTCGAAATCATCGGAATTGAAAAGGCAAAAGACCATATCACTGCTGCGGATCTGATTCTTCTCATGAAAGAACCGGGGTCTGTTTTTTCCGAAAGGGAATTTCAACGCATGATTCCCCTGGGAAAAAACGTGATCCTGGTGATCAACAAAATGGACCTGGCCCGTAAAAACACAAAGGAGATGGAATTGCCGCAATTGACACAGGCCTATGCCAACATACCGGTGGTTCAAATATCCGCCCTGATGAACCAGGGCATTAAAGACCTAAAAGAAAAAATTGTGGATGTTTGCATCCGGGATCTTACCATGGAACCCTCTGCTGTCATCCCCAACCTGCGGCACAAAAAAGCTTTGGAACTCACCCTCTCCTCCCTTGAATCTGTTAAAACGGGCCTTGCCCGGGGACAGGAAGAAGAAACTTTGGCACTAGATATTAAAAATAGTATTGATTGTCTTGGAACAATCACCGGGGAAACGGCCTCTATAGATATATTGGATACTATTTTTAGTAATTTTTGCATTGGAAAATAAAGGAAAACCCCATGAATTTAAAACCACATTTTGTAAAATATGAGGCCCTGGTCCACATGGTGGACGGTATTTTTGAGCGGGTCAAAAATGAATTTCCCAAGGAAGTGTTCTGCCGGGAAAAATGCAGTGACTGCTGCTATGCGATCTTTGATTTAACCCTGATTGAGGCCCTGTATTTAAACAATAAATTTCTGGAAACCTTTTCAGGAAAACCCAAAAACGATCTGATTGAAATTGCTGATAAAACAGACCGGGCGCTTGTGAAATTAAAAAGGGAGGCGTTTAAGAAGGTTCAAAATGGCACAGACCAATTGGAGGTTGTGGGCACAATGTCCCAGGAAAGGGTTCGCTGTCCCCTTTTGGGCGAGAATAATTTATGCGTAATGTATGACCACCGCCCCATCACCTGCAGGGTGTACGGAATCCCCACATCCACGGCCGGTGTCAGCCATATTTGCGGCCGGACCAATTTTGTCCAGGGACAGCCTTACCCCACCTTGAATATGGATAAAATATATACCCAGCTCCAGCTCCTGTCTGCAGAGCTTATCAGAGACATCAACTCCGAACAGATCAAAATGCATGAAATGCTGATCCCGGTTTCAACTGCCATGATCAACGATTTTAATGAAAAATACCTTGGAGTCAGAAAAAATGGATAATTTTACCCCCAAAGAAATTGAAGAAAAAAAGAAAGCCATCTTCGATGCCATGGGCAAAAGAGGACGAGGCCAGATTCTCAAAAAAGGGTATGAAGAATGGAATCCGTTTGCCGAACCCAAAGACCCCATTGATATCCGGAAAGACAAGACCAAGAGAACCACCCAGGTATTGATCCGCGAGTTTTTATCCCAGGTGGACTCTGATGAATACAGCAACGCCCTTGCCCAGGGAGCCCTTGAAATGTGTCTGGGGATCATCAATGAAGATGAAAAAATCAGGGGAATGTTCGAGTTTGCCTGCTGGTATGAAGACCTGCTGAAAAAAGAAGGACATGATTCCATTTAACAGAGATGTTGTTCTTGACCTTCTATACAAATCGGAAGTAAGGCTTACAGCAAGGGCCTATATAGATCAAATTGCCCTGCGGCTGTCCATTCCCCTTTCCCAGGCAAAAATTATTCTCAGATCCCTTGTGGACGATGAAGAATTGTCCTATCAGGATCTATACGGCACCACCTATATGACCCAAAATTTCTTAAAACCCATCCGGGTCACCGATCATTTTTTCCTCAGGCCATCGGGAAGAAAAAGCCAGGCCGGGCCCTATGATGTGGATATTCTCATTGACCCGGGAATTTCATTTGGGTCGGGTCACCACCCCACCACCCGCCTCTGCCTTGCGGCCATTGATTTTATCTATTTTACACTGCCTAGAATCAAATGCAACGGACTTCTGGCAGGAGCGGATATCGGCACAGGATCAGGGGTCCTGGCCATTGCCCTTTGTCTTGCCGGGTTTGGAACCTGCACCGCCTGGGACATCGATCCCAATGCCGTGAGTGAAGCCAGAACAAATGTGGCTGCCAACCATCTTTCCCACCGGATTTCCGTCATTGAAGATTATATGCCGGTATGCGTGGCAAGGTTCTCCGTCATCTGTGCCAATTTAAGATTTCCCAGCCTTAAAGACTTGTCCGGTCTTATTCGGACAAGTCTTTGTCCTGGGGGCATCATCATTGTGTCCGGGATCCGGCAATGGGAGCGGGACGACCTGATATCCCACTACACAAAAGCTGGGTTCGCCCTGGTCTGGCAGAGGGATGAAAAAAACTGGTCCGGACTGATTATGAAGCATCAGTCCTAAAAAACATATGGTGGCGCACTTGCCTGGATAGCCAGTTTAGGCTATAATTTTTTTAGTTTCCAAACCATAAGGGTGCCTGCCATGCGTCTTTTATTAAAAACAACGGGTTTGGGGTTGCTCACCATCCTGGTCGGAATCTGTCTATCGGGTGCCATGTATTTCTGGACAGGCAGAACAACAGGCCAGGCGTGAGTCACAAGGCCCCCGGATCCATGAAGCGCTTAAACCTCTTGACAAAAAATATCTTCCCGATTAACGATACCCCCATGGGAATACACTTTGGAAATAAATACCTTGGAAAATAACGCCACCCTGGAACAACTCGAAGCATTGCTCAATCGCTTTTCCATTCTGCTTGCCGGGTTTTGCCCAGGGGAAACACCGGATCTTGGCAGTATGCTGATGCTTCTGGATGAGCTGTCAACCATTGCAAAAAAGGCCGAACCCGACACCTTTTATCGGGTGGCCGCGTCATGTTTTCACTATGTTGAAAACATGACCCTGGAAAGCATGGATAATCTCAAGCCGGTAGAAAATGCACGCCTCCTGCTTCAGGCCTTGCTCAGGCATATGAAAAAAGGGGTTGACTTCACCTTTGAGACAGCCGATGTCCTCCGGATATTGGACCCACCCATTTTAAAGAATCCCGAAACACTGCCAACGGTCCTCTTGGTACCAACAACCAAAGTTAAAACAAGACCGGCCATGGAAGAAAGCCCTGGGGAGGAGGAATCCCTCTCTACCGAAGATATGGAAATAATGATCGACTTTGTGGCAGAGGCGGAAGAAAACTTAGATGCCATTGAGGTCCTCCTGATTGAGCTGGAGCAGGACCCGTCTGATAAGGATATTATCAACCATATTTTCCGCCCCTTTCACACCATTAAAGGGGTTGCCGGTTTTTTGTCCTTGACAAAAATCAACCAACTGGCCCATGCAACGGAAAACCTGCTGGACAGCGCCCGGAACGACAACTTTTTAATCAATGATATTGCAACCGATGCCATTCTTGAGTCTGTGGACATGCTCAAACAGCTGGTGGACAGAGTAAAACAGGGTGCCGCAAAAAAGATGAGGATAGCGGACCAGGACATGGATATCACCCCTTTACGGGACAAACTGCAGACCCTTCAACTGGAATTGACCAAAGGAAACAAACCGCTCCTGGGAGAAATCCTTGTTAAAAAGGGAGTGGTTGACCAGACGAGTCTTGACCAGACCCTTGCGTTCCAGAAGCACCAACCCGGTAAAAAAATAGGTCAGATGCTGGTCGAGGCCAAGAAAGCCGACCCAGTGCAGATTGACCAGGCATTGATTGACCAGGGACCGTACAAGAGGAAGGGGCTTTCCCAGGTCAAAGTCAATACGGAAAAACTGGATAGCCTCGTGGATTATGCAGGCGAACTTGTGATTGCCCAGTCCATGCTGCGGCAGAAAATCTCCCAAGATCCTTCCCTGACCCAGAGCGTAAATCATCTGGGGCAAATCGTCTCCAATATACAACAAATTGCCATGTCCATGCGAATGATTCCCATCAAAGCCACCTTCATGAAGATGATCCGTCTCATCCGGGACCTTTCCCGTAATTCCGGAAAAAAAGTCACCCTCCACATGAAAGGAGGGGAGACCGAAATTGACCGGAATGTGGTGGATGCCCTTTATGAACCCATGGTGCACATGATCCGAAATTCCGTGGACCATGGAATTGAAGCCCTGAACCAAAGACGGGAAAAGGGGAAACCGGATCAGGGGAATATTTATTTAAGCGCTTTTCACAAGGCCGGACACATTGTCATTGAAATTGAGGATGACGGCAAAGGCCTTGACCGGGATCGTATCCTTGAAAAGGCGATAGGATCAGGACTTGTGTTTGAAAACGACCACCCCACAGAGGCCCAGATCTATGACCTCATCCTTGCACCGGGTTTTTCAACGGCCCGGCAGATAACCGATATCTCGGGCAGGGGAGTGGGGATGGATGTTGTCAAATCCGTAATTGAAAAATTCAGGGGAAATTTAAAAATTGAATCTGGAAAGGGACAGGGCACAAAATTCACCATCAGCCTTCCCCTGACCCTTGCCATTATCGACGGCATGCTGGTCCGGGTAGGAGATGAAAGATATATCATCCCCACAACCGCCATTGCCCGGGCATTCAAACCGGATAAGGAAAATTGTTATACCATTGAGGGCAGGGGTGAAGTGGTAAAGGAAAGGAATCGTCTCGTTCCGGTGGTTCGGCTCCGACACCTCTATTCAGACAAAAAGGATGCAAAAAACATTTGGGACTGCCTCGCGGTTGTGGTGGAATCAAAAGAGGCACAAAAAGCACTGCTCATTGACGAGCTTCTGGGGAAAGATGAATATGTCATCAAAAGCCTTGGGGCAAATCTTGAAAATATCCAGGGCCTTTCAGGCGGTGCCATCCTGTCGGACGGAAGGGTCGGACTGATCCTTGATATCCATGGTATTTTTAAATTATCGGAACAATATTAGCCTGTAACAAAGAGGTTAAAAGGGGGCAGCAATGAATCAGGATACCATTCTCGTCGTGGATGATGAAAAAGCCGTATTGCAAATGTTTTCCCTGGCATTTTCCAAAAAAGGATACCGGGTCAGGTCTGCTGAAAATGCGGAAGAAGCACTTAATATACTGAAAACAGAAAAAATCCATGTTATGTTTCTGGACCTGAATCTGCCGGGGATGAACGGAATCGAACTGTGCAGGGCCATTCGAAAAGAAATGCCCATGGCGATTCTCTATGCCCTGACCGGCTATGCTTCCCTTTTTGAATTGTCTGACTGCAGGGATGCCGGATTTGACGATTATTACAAAAAACCGGTCAGTATGTCCGTTCTTCTGGAATCGGCCAAAGTCGGTTTTGAAAGAATAGAGCGCTGGCGGAATGTATAAATGACGCTTGTCAGACAATATAGCAAGTCTGCTCTGCTGGAGATTATCAACGCCTTGCCCCTGGCCATTTGTGTCATTGATAAAAATAGATCTGTGGTCCTTGCCAACAAAGTCCTCCATGGGTTTACCAATAAAAACAATGAACCGCTCATAGACCAGCTTGCAGGGAAAGCCCTGGGATGTGTCAATCATGGCCGGGTGCCCGACGGGTGTGGTTTCGGCCAGGAGTGTTTAAAATGTAAACTCAAGGAAGCCCTCACCCATACCCTGGAAAAAAGAGAACCCACACACAGGGTTGAAACCACCATGGCAATCAAAGGAATAGGGGTACGGGTTTTGCGGATCTCCACCCAGCCCCTGAACCTGGGAGGGAAAGACGTGACCTTGCTTTCCATTGAAGACCTGACAGATCTGCGCTCCCATGAAAAAATCAGACTTGAAAAAGAAAAACTTTCGGCTGTTTTGGAAACCGCCGGTGCGGTCTGCCATGAACTGAGCCAGCCCCTGCAGGTAATCAATGGATTCTGCGATATCCTCATAGAACACAGGGGGATGGATCCTGAGATCACCCAGGCCCTGGATGCAATTCTAAAAGAAGTCAAAAGGATGGGGCGGCTGAACCATGATTTAATGCATATCACCCGGTATGAAACCAAACCCTATCTAAAGTCTAAAATCATAGATATTGAAAAATCATCTACCGATTCCTGAGGCCTGCAAAAAAAAAGAGGCCGGAGATGATATGACCTCAAAAATAAAAGAGTCCTGTAATTACAGGACTCTTAATATTGAACTTTCGTCTAAGGTATTCGCTAAAACGGAATATCATCATCTGGAATGGAATCCTGACCACCGGTCATGCCCGGACTGGTCCGGCCTTGATAGTTATTACTATTGGGGCCTTTGTTTCCCTGGGAAGGGGCTTTGCCGGATTGGTATCCGCCCTGATTTCCCTGGTTACCCTGGTAGCCGCCCTGGCTTGGGTTCCCCGGACCATCGGATTTTCCGCCCAGAAACTGGAAATCGTTTACCACAACCTCAGTGGTATAATGGGTTTGCCCGTCTTTTTCCCAACTCCGGGTCTGAAGTCGGCCCTCTATATACACCTGGCTGCCCTTTGACAGATATTTTTCCAGAATTTCCGCTTGTTTGCCAAACGAACAGACGCGGTGCCATTCTGTTCTCTCCTGTTTTTCCCCGGTCGTTTTGTCGCTCCATGATTCACTGGTGGCGATTGAAAAATTAACAATCGCCAGGCCCTGCTGGGAATACCTGATTTCAGGGTCTCTTCCCAGTCTTCCAATCAGCATTACCTTGTTTAGTCCGGCCATTCTATACTCCTCATTTAATGATATTCTGCATTGATCATTTTGATCTATTATATGCTCACAGGAAGGCCTGCTTGTCAATTCTTAGTATGCCCACATCCTGGGCAGATAAGATTTGGGTTGACAATCCGAAGCCAGAGGATTATGTTGCTATTATAGTAGCAACATAATCAGAGGCAATTATGAACACCGCCACACACTTAAAAGATCTGGGATTTTCCCAATACGAAGCCGCCTGTTATATGGCATTGGTCGGAAACCACCCTATCAATGGGTCCCAGTTGAGCAAGATATCCGGAATTGCACGGTCCCGGATATACGATGTCCTGCGGAACCTCATATCCAAAGGGTCTGTGATTGAAGTGACAACAGGCCAATATGCCCCCCTGCCCTCGGATGAATTGATACGGCGCTTAAAATCGGGATTTGACAAAAAAATTACCGCCCTTGAAAAGGAAATCGCCAAAGCCTCACAGAAAGAAGATTTCGAATATGTCTGGACCCTTACCGGATATGACACGGTAATGGGAAAAGCCAAAGCAATGATAAAGGCTGCCAGAAAAGAAATCTATGTCAGGCTGTTTCCCGAAGCAGACAGGCATTTGTGCGATGCTTTGTTATCTGCGGAAAAAAGAGGGGTGTCCATTCGGTATATTGCCATGGGAAAAATCCCGGAACGCTTTGACATCCAGGTGGCCCATCCCGGACATGAAAACCTGATTAAAACAATCGGCGGCCGGTCCTTTGATATTATAGCCGATAAAAAAGAAGCCCTGGTGGGAATATTTGAAGCCGGAAATGAAGACCAGGCCGCCATTAACTGGACACGGAACCAATGGTTTGTCATTGCCAACCGGGACAGCCTTCGCCATGATTTTTACCATTGCTTTCTGGAAAAAACCCTGGACCGAAACCAGGAACTCACAGACAAAGAAAAAAGAATTTACGATATTATAAAAGCGGATAATTAAGGAGAGAACCCATGACAGCCATGCGTAAGATACACTATTTTGACGGCTTTTCCAATGAAAGCGACCAGGCGATCTTCACTCTGGAGGAAGACTACGGCGCCCACCATTATGAAAGAATCAGAATGGTGGTCCGCCATGCCAAGGGGTGCTGGCTCACCGATGACAAAGGCAAGCGATATCTGGACTGCCTGGCAGCCTATTCGGCCGCCAACCCCGGCCACCATCATGCCACCATCACCAATGCGGTCATGGACGCCCTCATCGGCAACTATGCCTCGGTCCTTTCCAATGTGGTATACACCGATCCTTTGGGAATATTTTTGTCCGAAGCCGCTAAGTTTGCCCCCCAGATGGGGGCTCGGTTCGGCAACCACGGCAATAAGGTCTTGCCAAAAAATGGAGGGGTTGAATCTGTTGAAACCGCCATCAAAGCCATGCGCTATTATGGTTTCAAGGCAAAAAAAATCCCGGACGGACAACAGGAAATTATCGTCTTCAACAACAATTTCCATGGCCGGACCATTTCCGCAGTCTCCTTTTCCTCCAGCAAAAAATACAAGGAAGGATTTGGTCCCCTGACTCCGGGATTTGTTTCTGTGGAGTTCGGCAATCTTGAAGCGGTGGAAAAGGCGATCACCCCCAATACCTGCGGTATTCTGGTGGAACCCTTCCAAGGGGAAGGCGGCATGAAAATTCCGCCCAAAGGTTTTCTAAAGGGCTTGAGAAACCTGTCAGATGCAAATGACCTTCTTTTGGTCTGCGATGAAATTCAGGTGGGCATGGGAAGAACCGGAAAAAAATTCTGCTTTGAACATGAAAACATTGTTCCCGACGGCGTCATTCTGGGCAAGGCCCTTTCCGGAGGACTTGTTCCCCTGTCCGTCTTTATCACCAACGCCAAGCTCATGGACATGATTTTTTCCAAGGGATCCGATGGATCCACCTTTGGGGGTTATCCCCTGGCCTGCGTAGCAGGAACGGCATCCCTCAAGGTCTTTGAAGAAGAACACCTGGCAGAGCAGTCTGCCCGAAAAGGAGAAATCCTAAAAGCAAGAATTGAAAAAATTGCAGCCCGATCCCCCCATGTCAAGGAAGTCAGGGGAAAAGGCCTTTTCATCGGGATAGAAGTAAAAAAAGGCAATGCCATGGAATTCTGCCAAAAGCTGCTCACCCTGGGCGTTATTGTAAATGACAGCCACGGCCATACCATCCGGATTTCACCGCCCCTGGTCATCAATGAAGAGGAAATGGATTTTCTGGTCGCCCGGCTTGAAACGGTTTTGGTGGGTTAAACAAACCCAAAATTCACCGGCAAATACAATCCCGACAATGGTGTAGCCGCCTCTGCCGGGATTGTGCCCTTTGCCGGGACCGCCTATTGTTTTCTCCAGGACTGGATCTCAATGATATTGCCTTCGGGGTCCTTAAAATAGACAAAAACCAGGATGCCGATCCCCGGAACCGTTCTTTCAACAACGGTTCCCAACCGAATACCGCCGTTTTCCAAAGCTTTCTCAAGAATTTTTGGCACATCCTCCACTTGAAAGGCAATGTGGGTAAATCCCTGGTGGTTGGCCATGGAGCCCTGGGTATATTCCATCTCTTTATATGTGAATATCTCAAGGGTGGGGCCATCCTCCGCAAATCCGGGCAACAACAGGTGGACCCCTTCAAGACAGGCATTAAAAAGCCCTGTGGCCTGATCCAGCCAGGCACCTGAATAGCTTCTTTCCGGAGGCTTTACCCTGCAGCCGAACACGGTGATGTAAAATTGGGACAGATTTCTCCAGTCTTTTGCCGCAATATTGGTATGAACAAATTTCATGGGCAGCAACTCCTTTTATTGTTTTTCAATGGTGCAGAACATCGGCCCTGCACGGCTTAAAAGATCATGATTTCCCCATCTGCCGGAATCAGCAGCTGACGTGGGGATATCCCCCTTTCATCTGCCATGTCCCGCAGGTCTTTCCGGGTTACCATGGCATGGTCCAGGGCTTCCATGTGGGTGGCAATCACAACGGCTTCCGGTGCAAGCTTGCACAGTTCCATGGTCATTTGGGCATCCATGACAATGGGACCGCTGTCATCAAGGACTGCACCGCAGGAATGGGTCAGGATAATATCGGGTTTCACGGTTTTAACAAGGGTCTCAACCGCCTCACATAAAATGGTATCGCCTGCCCAGTAAACAAGAGGCTCATTGGCCGCTTTCAATAAAAAGCCTGCCACCTTCCCCAGGATATTTTCCCATTTTAGATTGCCGGCATGGCACCCCTTTGTCCGGGTTATCTCAATCCCCTCCCAGGTAACAACGGCGTCAATGGGTGTTACCCGGGAAAAGTTGCTTTCCCGGAGGGCATCTTCATGCCCGGGCCTGCAAAACAAAGGTATCTCCTTGGGCAGCCGTTCCTTTGCACCGGCATCAAAATGGTCCTGGTGAAGATGGGAAACCAGGACCATTTCAACTCCGCGAATCACATCTGCTGGGGGTATGGGCAATTCCACCACAGGATTTCTCTGTTTCCCGGCAAAAGATGAAATCCCGTGTTTTCCCAGGAGCATTGGATCTGTTAAAATGGTTTTTCCTGCAAAGGATATCTTCAGGGTCGCATTTCTGATCTGTTGTATTTTCATGGAACAGGCCTCTTCTTATGGATCATGGGTCAGGGGTCACGGTATAACATTTCAACTATTTCATCTAGGATACACAAACAAATCCGTACCGGTTCTGGACTTCATCCTTGTCTTTCAGGGGATGGCAGGGCAGATTATGCAATTTGGCAGTCGCGTAAACGTCTATCCCGAAAATGGCTTCACAGGGCCGGACCTTTAAGGGCTGGACACAGGCGCAGCCCTCGTCCACCGCACACTTTTTGCAAAGGCTGCAATACCGGATGGCAAAGGCCAGATGATGGCCATCCAAGAAAGCCTGGCGCTCTATCTCAAGCACGGCACGGCTCACATCCTGTCCATTGTTGGCATGGACCATCAGAATATGGGAATATGCCTGGATCATTTTCAGACGCTCCTCATAAAGGGTGTCCCGTTTCTGACACTTGAAACTTTGATTGTCATGATTTTCACACCCCCAGTGACATTTTAAAAGGGTCCGGATATCGAAGACCATTTCTTGGGGAGCAATAACCCTGGCATTTCTCATCTTCAATTTTAAGGCAAGATCCCTGTATTTTTCCATTTTTTTCTCCTGTTCGCCCTTCCATTGCATTCGTAAAAATATCCTGTTATTTAATTTTCCATTGAAGTATCAAAGAAAGGTCATTATTGTCCATGGACAATATCCAAACACCGTGTGCTAAAATTTCCAACGCCGGATGGAGAAAAATGGAACTATACCAGATCAATTCGTTTCTTGCCGTGGCCAAAACCCAGAACTTAACCCAGGCCGCCAAGAAAATCCACCTGAGCCCGTCGGCTGTCAGCTCCCAGATAAAAGCCCTGGAAGCCCACCTGAACCTGGTGCTTTTTAAAAGGACCACCAGGGGAATGATCCTTACCCAGGAAGGCGAAACCTTGATGATTGAGGCAAAAAAACTGCACCAGGCCGCACAGGACCTGGAGCAGGCGGCCCTGGATCTGCAGAGAAAACCGGCAGGAACCCTGAATATCGGGATTAATACAGACCCCGGATTTTTAAACATTTCCACTATCAGCCGCGGCCAGCCCGAAATCATGGTGACGTTTATTGAAACCCAGACCTTCACAACGGCCCGGATGCTGACGACCCGGCAGATTGATGCGGGATTCCATTTCGGAGAACTCAAGGACCCGGAAATCTGTTCTTTTCCCCTGTCCCGGGTAATGGTCCGGGTGGTGTTGCCCAAAAACCTTGCCGAAGAAAATGAGACCGCCGACCTTGAAACTCTGGTAAAGCTTCCCTGGGTATGGACACGACACCACTGCCCTTTCCACCTGGCATTTAAGACCCATTTGGATCAATTGAACCTGACCCTGACACCGGTGGCCGATGCTGTTGATGAAAATATTGTCAAGGAACTGGTCAAATCCGGAACGGGTGTCGCCCTGATGCGGGAAGACCAGGCGGCTGAACTGGTCAAACAGAATCTGGCAGGGATGTGGAAGGGACCGGGCATGGAAATCTCCCTGGCCATTGCCTGCCTTGAGAAGCGGAAAAATGATACAACCATTGCCGCCTTTGTTCGGCGTCTTGTCCAAAATTTCGGGCGTAACGATTAAAATAATTTTTTACAGGGGCGGGGTTCTTTTAATGCTCAGCTTCCGCATTCTGGAAGCAAAGGTAGACCGGTTGATACCCGAGGCCTTGGCAGCCCAGGTGATATTCCAATTGTACTTTTTCAACAGGGAATGCACATAGATTTTTTCCAGGCCCGGCCAGGTCTGGCCTGTAAGATCCACCATAAACTCATTGTTCGATTGGGGATCTAAAAAGCCGGAAGCCGCATATGGGGCATCGGTTATGGGCGATTGCTCCCGGATATGGGGAGGAAGATTTCCTGCCTGAATATAGTCCTCGGGTGTGGTCACCATCAGATACCGGATCAGATTTTCCAGTTCCCGGATATTTCCGGGCCAGT
>Ga0180007_10004085_pt1 | contig 15698 bp, 13 predicted proteins | sample MM_PC_MetaG_FD_121122 | JGI IMG/M metagenome (GOLD analysis project Ga0180007, IMG submission 121122) | Groundwater microbial communities from the Aspo Hard Rock Laboratory (HRL) deep subsurface site, Sweden - MM_PC_MetaG | ecosystem: Environmental > Aquatic > Deep subsurface > Groundwater... | reverse complement strand
ACCATTATTACTCCACCCTGTTGGTATCCAGGGGTCGCCAGCGTTACCTGTTTCCATCCCGCTTTTATTCACCAAGTTCTTCTGTATCTTGACATTATCCCAATAGCCAATCTCGGCGTTAGTTGCCGAGCCAGAACCTAAATCAATAGTTGTAGATGTGTCTGCCGCTTCAAAAGTAAAGTCAATTTCATACCAAGTTGCCGCTGTTGTTGCTCCTGCTTGCGTTACGGTTACGCCTAAAGCCGCAGTTGCGTCAACATCTACTAACTGGCTTGCGCCATTTGGAGTAGCAGGACTTCTAAACCAACCGTGAAACCTGTAACCCTCGCCAGCGGCAGTGGTGATTGTCTGTCTTGCAAATGCTTGCGTTGCGTCGCCATTGGTGATTTTAAGAGACCGAGTGTCAAATTTAACTGTTGTCGTGTTTTTGGCTAAAGTTGTCGCCGCAGCGCCAGCTGTCCAGCCGCCTATGCCACCATTTTCTTTGCCGCTGTCTGCGATTAGGTTTTTGGAGATAAAGGCCTCTTGGCTGTCAAAAGTGTCAGTGTTAGCTGAAGCTGTTAAATCAGCAGGCGCTGAACCCGTATCAGTAGATTCAACGGCAGTGGTTGCCGCATTGTCATATAAAGCCCAAGCATCCTCGTGATTAACAGTGGTGAAATCTCTTGGCTTGGTGGCTAATTCCAAGATTTCGCCAGACGCTCCCATTTCCCCTGCCGCCATAATATCTGCTGGATAGCTCAAAATAACATCACGGATTTGTCCATCAAATTTTTGAGCTCCGCCATTTCTGGAAGCTAATTCTAATATAGCAGTGCTTGTTATACTTCCAACATCAGCTAAAGTTCCTGTCGGTGTTCCGCTATCATCATATCCATTTAAGTAAACTTTACAGTTAGCGGTATTGCTTTTATCAATTATTGCGGCAACATGATTCCATTTATTGTTTCTCAAATCCGTTATGCCTGTAATCGCATAACTATCACCATCAGCATCTTTAATGTATAATTTGATTAAACCATCATAAAGATAAAATTGAAAACCTGTTGTGGTATCATATTTTGATAAAATCACATTCACGGTTACTCCAGCCATATCGCTATCCGCTCTTACCCACGCAGAAATCCCAATATCCTCTGTCGTAATTTGGTGAATAGTATTATTTGCCGCTTGAGCATATCTTGTTGCGTTAAAATCCAAACTCCTACCGACAAGATTAGCATTAGTCAAAGCCCCGCCAGCTCCGTCATCTATCGGGATATTAGTTGATGATGGTGTGCCGTTGATAAACCCTTGCACTTTATACCCAGTCCCGTCCCAAATAGTTATTCTATCATTGTCTTTCCAGCTTCTTGAGCCAACGGCCAAGGCGGTGGTTACGGCAGTTGTAGTTGCCGCAGTTGCCTGCTGTCCTCTATGTTGAAAAATTGCATCATCATCGCTGTCAGAATAAGTTCCAAGCCAGACCGTGTCTGGGGTAACAGTGAACGAATCAGTATGCCCAGCGCCAGAAGCGTAAAGAGCGGTTACTTCAGTTGAAGTCAAAGGTCTGTTCAAAATCCTGCCAGCGATAACGCCGTTGAATTGATTAGTATTATAGAAGTTTTGTCCGAAATAAATATTGCCTGTAGCAGTAGAACGCTGAAAAGCAGTTTGTCTATCGTCTGTTTCAGAACCATCAATATATAATCTTGCATAATCAACGCCTTCAACAACCGCATTAGCATCCCAGACTACTACAATATGATACCAAGTTCCAGCAGTCCATTCGCTAATATCAGAAGCAACTAATTCGCTAACAACACCGCCAATATCTAAACTCATTAAATTATTTGACCTTTTCTGTAATGCCCAGTTATAACTACCAGTTCCGTAATCCTGATTAACAATAACATGGAATACCCCATCATCCCCATTCCAATTCGGTCTCACCCAAAACTCCAAAGTCCCTTGATTAGGGTCAAAGTTCTCATAAACAACGCCAGACCCGTCCCCGCCCTGCAAACTGCCTCTGGTGTATTGCACGTTATCACTCTTCTCAATACCCAAACCAGATTTTGAAGTCAAACTTGAAGGAACTAAACTTTCAAAGTTTATCGTGGTGTTTGCAAAAACAAAATTGTTGTTGTAGCTTGCGTAATCACTCGTATTCCATGATGGAAAAGGATAATAACTAATCAGTCCAGGGTCTTCTGGATTGACACCGCAAGCTTTAATTCCTGTCTGGTTATACCAGCAAACAGCTGTAGTGATGATACTGTTTGACGTGTCGTTAATGCTTTGAGGGGATACAGTGAGGTTTTGGTTAGGATAAGGAGTTAGGCTCTGCATGGCGTAAAGAAGCTTTACCTCGCTTTCTGAAAGAGTCCGATTCCACACCGCAAAACTATCAATACTGCCATTAAACTGTGTGCCGTCCAACCCTTCCTCAGCACCTATTCTGGCATCCTCTAAAAGAGGATACAAAGGACTTGCCAACATCCCTTCACCAACTGGCTCGCCATCTAAGAAAAGCCTCACATAATGACTGCTATTATATAAAACCAATCCATGATACCAAGTTTCATTTTGAACAGTAGCATTAGAACTGATAAAACTTACCAAACCACTTGGGAAAACAACACTACCAACACTTAAGTTATCTTCGGAAGTTATAGCAAAAAACTTTCTATCTCCAGCCCCCAAAAATGGCAGTTCAGCTATTGGCTCATCAATAGTTCCATCCCTCAGATAAACTGCACTTTGCTTGAACCAAAAAGAAACTGTAAAATTACCATCATAATCAAGCTTAAACTCATCAGGAGTAAATGTTAAACCATCACCATTCCCCTCAAAATAGTAAGCGTTACCAATTCTACCTTCTGTTGTGTTATGAACACTCTCCATTTTTATCACAGCGGTTGCATTACTATTTTTTACAGCTAAATTTTCGTGATTCCGCTCAAACTCGTAGTAAGCTACTAATCCATCCCCGAAATAATAAGGCGTTCCATAACCCTGAATGAAACATCCAGCAAGAGGCGTTGACTGGCTTGGACTGCTGGCAATTGAAGTGTGGCTTAGGAGTATGAATAAAAATATTAGGGAAGCTAAAGCCAAAAACGGCTTTGCCAAAACCCTAAAATCCACCTTGTTTTTCTCAATTTCCATTTGTAGCCAAAACCCCCCTCCCCTCCCTTTTTCGCAACCCGCAAAATCCCACTGTATTTTTTTTTGGATGGAGGGAATTCACTACTTCTTCTTTGACATCATTCCAACACCGACTATCAATAACAACACGAGGACCATTGCGGACATCACAATCCACAACCCCACATTAGCCCTGCCCTTCTGCCCGCTAACTGAAGAATCAATAATCGTTATCCCCTTATCACTTTTCACATTAAAAGTTGTGGTTGCACTACCAGTAAGCAAAGCATTATCTGTAACCGTGCAAACAGCAGTATAGATTCCGAGCATGTCAAGATTTCCGTCCTGCAAGTCAAGCTGTGACGTAGTCCCAGTAACAGTTGTAGTGTCAGGCTTGGTAACCACTATATCATAAGTCAAATCCTTATCCAGAGTGTCATGTGAGGTGCTGCAATCCACCTGCATCCCAGCAGAACTCAAGTATTTCACGTTAGGACTTGTCAGGGTTAATTCCGCAACAGGATTAGTATTGTCAATAGTCACTCCAGTGGTGGCAGTTGACACGCTAAAAGCATTAGTCAAGTTGTAAGCTGTAGCATTCCACTGGTAACTATCCCCTTCAGGAAGTCCTGAAGTGGCAAAACACTTCCCATACTTTCCATCAAAAGTTTCTTTAGTGTCATTCACGGCATACACCGTCCACGCACTGCTTGACGATGTCCTGTAAAAGAAAGTGACATTTATCGTGCTGTTAAGACCTACCACTGTAGCGTTTAAGCAGTCATTTCCTGTAAGGTAATCCCCTGTAGTAGGGCTCGTCAGTGTTATTGACGACAGTGAAGCATTAGCAAACGCTGGAATCAATAACAGCCCGATTACAAACCCTAAAACCCATAATATCTTGCCCATTCCAAAATGTTCTATAAAGCTTTTAGTATTTAAATTTTTGTTTTTATCCATTTTTTTGTTTTTTTTTTCCCTCCATCCATCAAACACTCTCTTACTCTCTTTTTCCCTCCCTCCCCATCCATTTTGTTTTTTTTGAACTGGAAGAGACTGGAGGAAACACTCCCCATCCAGAAAGAGATTCCAGTCAAATTCCCTTTCAGTCAACAAAAATCTCCAGCACCAGCAATCCCACGCTTATCAAGCCTACTGTGTAGCCGAATCCGTTAGTAAAACTTATCGCTGTCGTTACCAAACTGCCTATTGCAAGAGCTATTATTCCAGCCCCAAATAGTGTGCTGGCTGAATGCAATGCCTTAACACCTGTCAGCCTTCCCCGGCCAGCAATTGTTTTCTTGAATGCTGGAATACTCCCCTCAGAGAATAATGCCAGTCCAAGCAGCACCATCACAATAGATAGGATGTGAGGCGCGAGACTAACTCCGAAAACTGTTGGAATCATCAGCGCAACAACAAGAAATGCTATCAAGCCGTTAATTCCGAGTTTCATATAGTTTATTTTTCTTCCCATTTTTCAAAAACCTCCCAGTTTTTTTATCAGATACCCTGTTACAGGTATGAATGCGATTCCGAAAAGGATTAGCCAGTATGTTATCAGCCATATACCCCAAAAGATTTTTTTGCTAATCAGTTTTTTTCCTGCTGTTTTTCTCGTTACTGCTATTGTCAGCATTATTATGAAGCTAAGCGAAAAAATGAATGACAAGGGGATTATCATGTAAAGTTCTGTCATGATATTGGATAGTTTTGTCATGCAGTCAACAGGGCTTAGGGTGTTGCAGATAGTGTTAGCAAACATTTTCAGGTATAATCCCCCCCAAAAATACATCCATTCCATTCATTTTTTCCTTTTACATCCCCATAGGATATTATATATAGATTAGAATATTCGGTCTCTGGTATTTTTGGCGCCATTTTTATTCAGACTTTCCTCCTCATCGGTATGAAAACAGAGATTACTGCTATCGGGCTGAAAAAGATTGAAATAGCGAACAGTAAAGGCTTGTTTTTCCTGCCGAGTTTATACATTCCAATCCAGAAAAGTATAGTGTAAGCGAACACTAATGCTAACATTCCAATAATTACTGCCATAGGGAATGCTGTAAGGGAACTCAAGTCGGCGACCATCTATTTACTCACCGCCCACTTAGTGATTGGAATCACAGACCAGACACCAGACAATCCGATAACAGTGTAAAACACCCTCTTAAATAAAGTGTCATTCCATATCATGCTCACAAAGTTAAAGTCGCCAATTCCTATTAGCAACCAGTTAACCCCTCCCAAAACCAACAAGTAAAGAGCTATAATGCTAACAATCCTGAACGCCTTCTTACCCTTTCTCTTAACCATTTTTGTTTATCTTTTTACCCCCTTAAACCTATACTCCCCAATGCGACTTTCAACACTACAAGTATGATTATTAACAAAACAAAAATTATAAGCCCAACCCAAAAAATACCCACAGTCAAAATATAAAGCAAGAAACCTACAAATAACGCTATAAAAAACCCTAAAACCTTCAGGCCTTTACTTTTCTTGAACATTTTGTTAAACTGTAATGTTATCAGCAATGTTGAAAGTATAAGCATCATTATCCCAACAATATAACTTATTCCCTGTGTTAATCCAACACAAGACGTATAATCTGTTTTGCTTGTTCCAAAGAAAAGATTTGAAAGCCAACCCCTTCCCTTCTCAATTATTGTCTTTTGTCTAATTCCAAAACTCGGTATTACATTCACGCCGAAAAGTCTAAGTATAGGCTTGCATTCTTCAACTATTCCTTTACAGTCAGGGTCGTCGGAATCTATTAGGGCGTCACAATCATTATCTTCTTTATCATCGCAAATTTCTTTTTCTGGAATGCAACCTGGAGGAGGGGGTGGTGGTGGAGTTTCATCACAATAGTATGTGCCGTCACTCCTGAGCAAAGGAACTCTCTTATTGCAACACAATAAGCTCTCCATCTGATTCCTGACAGTATTACACTTATAAACGCATAAACCTTTGATTTCAGTTTCTCCTCCTTCACACCTTAAAGGCTCTTTGACGGCACAAGTCACTTTTGCAGGGTTCGTTTTAGCATCTCCATACTCAACATCCCTCCCGATTACCACGCAGTTTTTATTCCCGATGAATCCTCCAGAATTTATCGGTATAGAAAAAGAAGTCTGGCCTCCAGCACTCACTATTACACTGGTATAATCAGGAGATTGGCTTGCCCTTATAGGGTCGCATCCAGAAACCTCAAATCCTACCTTGCCAATACTGTCGCCATCATTCCGTATGGTTCCCCTTATAAATCCTTCCTGCCCGCTTACAATCTCACACTTTAAGCTTCCAACAAATTCTGGCTCGCTAACAGGTATTGAAACCCCAACCCAAGAAGCCCTTAATTGCAAAACAACATCCAGATAACTCCATTTCACGCCATTACTGATAATGACCACTTGACCATTAGACAAGCTTGAAGGATTCAGTATTGTTGACCCGCCTTCAATCTGTTCGGACTCGCTTTTAACCTTTTGTAAAGCATTATTAACCCTTCTGAGCTGGTCATCTATGGCTCTTGCAACACAAGCATTAGGACTCTCAAATGTTCCGCAATTAGTATTAGGCTTAAAAATGTTATACCTTTCAAGGTTGGCCGCTTCTTCTTTATACAAGTTGAATGTCGTGCTCTTTACTATTTTCCAATTACTGTTCAGGTAGACTGGAGTGAATGTGTTAGCCACTTTTGTTTTAGTATCTACTCCAGTAGATTTGAGTCCTGTTTGTTGCACATTACCAATCACCATACCTGTTTTCGCATCCTTCAATGTTACAGAGCCCGCATTGACATTTGAAATTTTTACAGGAGTGCTCTTAACTCCTCCAACATCCAAAACCAGATTTGCACTAACTTCCTCAAAAGAATCACCAAGCCTTCCAGCCTGGCCTAATGTTGTAGTTACTATGCAAAACCTATCTTTGAATTGAGAAGAGATGAATGCGATAACATTAAAATATTTTATAACGTCCAAAAACTGTTTGTTACTTGAGGAGTATTCAACGATAGTATTTGAAGGGCATGATGGAGCTGATGAGAAAACCCCTGCTCTTTGCCTTACGAGTTTATACTCATAAATCCTGTTTATCGGGCTTGTGCTTTCCAAATCCCAGCTGATAGTGTTCATAACCTTTTCAGCTCTTATAGTGAATGGCTTGTTGGGTGTGTAACCACTTTTTTCGCTAAATTCTGTCGGGTTAAGTGTTTCTCCGACAATGCTTTGAGACCTTCCAGTAATTACTGCTTTAATCAGAAAATTCATGTTTTCAAGTTCTTTCTGATTGGAAATGACTCTGTAATCTGGGGATATGCTTTCCACTGTTAAGCCTCCAGGGGCGAGTGCTGTCTGGAGGTAAATTCCGAAGTATCCTACAAGTCCAAAAATTAGAAAGGCTATTATTGTTATGATTAAACCTTTAATTGTTGTTTTACTCATTTTTTTTTATTTTATTACCTTCCTGCATTTTGTTGCCATTATTATTTCTTCCTTCCTTTTTGCGTTATTAAAGATATAGTTGAGATTGTTATGATTAAGACTACACCCAAAACGAAAAGTAATCTTCCAAACAACAACACCCAATCAATGCCGAAACCGTCAGCGTCCACAATCTGTTCTCCTCCAACCTGACTTTCGCAAACCCCCTCAGATAATGTTGCTCCAGCAGGACAGACACTAACAATCTTCCCTTCCTTCAAGCATTTAACCATATTGTCACTTTCAACTCTTATCGTGTTTTCGGGGCATATTATTTCCTCAAAACCGACAATTTTTTCAACCACTTCTTTTGTGATAATGCATTCATTAGTTTTAACATTAAGAATTGAACCTTCAGGACAGATATACTTTAGGTCTGGAAAGGTATTGCAAACCCCAGCAGAACTGTCATAGTATCCTTCTCTGCAAACGGTTACGAATCCTATCACGTCCTCACACGTTTTAGTTTCAGGATTGAATGCTTTTCTAACATCACATGCTGATGGGATATCTTTTGTTCTGGTTGCCACATAAAATATGGAGTAAACCTTATTTGGCGGGACAGTGATTGTCACATCATTTTTTAGTTGTGATAATACTTCGCTTGACGAATAAGATGACTTGGTAAAAGCATCAGTTATTAAGGGTTGGTGTGCTCCGCAAAACTTTACGAAAGGAAATGATAAGTCACTTTTGGTAATCTTGCTTCCATCCCTGAAGGATTCAACAACAAGAGTTTGGTCGGAATCATAAACGCAAGGTAGGGCTTTAACATTTATCTCTATTCCGTAATGATAAAATGGCGACCTGAGAGAAATTCCTCCTCCTAAAGGATGACTACTTGTTCCTGCAATAACCTCTATATAGTGTATTCCAGCTTCAAGTGTGCAATCCCTTACTGGAATGCCATTCCCCCATCCGAACTCCAAAAATGTTTTTTCGCTAAAATGTTGTTGATTGTTCTTTGCTGGATAGTTTTGGAATCTGCAAAGTTTTCCGTCAATCCATAATCCATCTCCGCTTGTTCTCGTTTCTTTTTCATCAGGTGGATTTCTCCATTGCCAGAATATTTTATCTCCTTCAGTGAAACCATCTGTTTTCCCGTCCTGTGTGTTAATTATTTTGATGTTGCTGGTTTTGTCTACTCCTGCAAACGAGGTCATTTGGGTTAGGTCATTTCCCACGATTAAAAGCAATCCTGTTATTATCATTGTTATTCCGATAATGTATAATGTTTTTTTTGATTTCATTTTCGCATCAGCCACCTAACGAAAAAGTATAGTCCCACACTTATGATTATAATCGTGATTCCAGTGGATATCCAGAATAGTGCTGGGGTGATTGGTATAGTTTCACGTTCGTCAGTGGTTTGTGCTGATTCTTCTATTCTTGGGTCATCCGTGTTTATCGTGCATGTGTGTTTGAAATCGCAAAAGCTTTGAACGCGCTCTCCATTAATGCTTATTATTGGGCATTGGCTGCTTCTCGTGCAATCCACAAGTTCCCATACGTTCAGTGTTGAGTCTGTGATGATTCCGCCTTCAAGTTTTTCGCTTATCTCAAATGTTAGTTTGTTCGCGGGTAATCCGTCAACGTCAAATGTTAACTTTCTGGTTTCGTAATGCTGAAATTCAATCCCTCCTTCTTCATAGTATAGTCCTTCGCATGAGTGGAATGCATAACTTCTCCTTTTTATGTTATTAACGATTAGGTCTCCTTCTTGACCGCATCCGCTGAGAATTAGTTCAATTTGATAAATGTTTTGTAGGTTTACGCTATCTGGGATTATTCCTTCACCTGTTGTTTGAGTGCTTATTGTTTCAATGTTCGGGAATTTTGTTCTCGTTAGTTGCAGGTTGTCGGGTAGTGCTGTTTGCTGGGTTTTTAGCATCCCAAGAGATGTTAGCGATACGATTCCAATTGATAGGATTCCAAATATTAGTATCGGTAGTATTATCCAAACCCACTTTTTTTTTGACTTCATAAATGTTAAATCCCTAAATGTTAGTTTTCTGGTTATTTTATGTTTTTTGGTCAGAAATTATTTAAAATTTTGTATATTTTTTTTATAAAAAATATTTTTTTGGGTTTATTTGTTATAAATTTTTTATAGGATATATCATTCTTTTAGAGTATTACAGGATTAGTGGAGCTAACAATATAACACCAACAGCCAAAATCAAAGGGAAAAACACGTTCACCACAGGAACCTTCCTGAACAAGATGAGGGAAGCTGCGAAAGCAATTATTGAAACAGGAATGGACAGTAACAAAATCGGGATTCCCCCCACACGCTTTAGAAAACCCCCAAAATAACTGTTAATGAGGGTGTAACTGATTACTCCCCTGCAATTACTCTTGTCATCAATCACTAACACCCCGAAAAAAAGTTTGTCCTTGTAATCTCCGCTATCTGGAAAAACAGCATTTGCAGGAACATCCACGATAACATCCACCAAATAAGTTTTCTGCTCCTGAGGAACTGTGGAGATAACTTTTTTGGTGATGTTAACCCAATCGCAAACACCAACCCCCTCGTTTTCAACGCATTCCAAAAAAATGTTCACAGGCTCTGTTCCGTTATTAACTATTGTTAGGACAGTTCGTCTGGTAACGCCTGGAGCGACAAACAGTTCTAACGCGCTCGTGCCAACGCTTGTGGTGGCAATCCAGCTCACTCCTCCCTCTCCACAAACCAAACCCAAATCCTCCTCCTCATCACCACCACCCCCCCCAACAACAGGGGATGATGTTGATGGTGTGATTACCACAAAAGTCATATCAATGCTGTTAATGGATGTTACAGTATTATATTCGTCATCCCCGATACAGGTAATGCCCAAATTTTCACTTGTATAAACACCTGCTGGAGGGTTTGTGATGTTTACAGTTACCTCCAAACTTGAGCTGTTATCCACAACCAACCCCGCCGTATCATAACTCAAATAAGAATTTAAATCACCAAATCCCCCTTCTTTTCTGATAGAAAAAATTATGTTTGTGCAATTATGATTTCCAGTGTTTGAAATGTTAACCTGTCTCGAAACTGATTGCCCAGTGTTCATAACCTGAATCCAATCCGTATTATTAGAAATGCTTATTTCAGCTGATAACTGAGAAACCACAATGGCATAACTGAAATTAAAAACTTCTTGAGAGCCAACCATAGAAAAAGAAATGTTACCAGAATAATTTCCGACATTAAAAACGCTTGAGTTAACAACCAGACTAAGGTTAACAAAATCAACAGAAGTTAACAAATCAACCTTGCTCGGATTATAATAAGCATCAAAAACCGTTGAATTAAAATCATCAGAAATTGTATAATTCCTGCTGAAAGGTTGAGAATGATTAAGCTTAATCTGAACCGTCAGGTTTGCACCCGCATAAACAGTAGTGGACAAACCACTCAAACCGTTAACTGTCGGTGTCAACACAAGAGGGGATGACTCAACACCCAAAGCACAATAATAAGGAGGGTGCATTATGCCTGTTACTTTTTGAACCTCCCAAAAATAAGTCTTATGGCTTGAAGCGTCACCAGCGAACTCGCCTTGAAAAATGCTGAAATTAAAAACTTTATTATCCCAGTAAACACTATCAAAATAAGTTACATTCGTATAATTTGTTTCTTCAGTAGAACCCCCCATTAAAAACCCAACACCAAAACCATCATTACAAAGGCTGTTCATTCCAGCTAACCCTCCTGTTGTCCCGCCTCTTGCTCCTGTCCAGAAACAATAGTAAGCATTCGGGCTTGCAGCACCCCCTATCTTCTGGAGGCTATGATTAAAATGCACTTTAAAGAAAAGTCCTGTCCCATTTTTGCTTATGACATTTCTCTTATTATAGGAAGCCACAGTAAGACCATAAGTTGACGGCCCCCACCCTATATCATAATACCCTTTTCCTGTTCCGTTAGTAGTCCTGTTTGAAGTGGCGGCTACAGAATCCGCCCAATACATAGATGTCAGCGTATAATTACTTTCGTCATCTTCTCCTGTTTCCATATAATCATAAGCAAACAATAAAGACTCACGACTATCAGGCTCGCTATCAGGACTTACATCACACCCGAAATAAAAAATCAGGTCTGTCTTGTTCTGGTAATGCTCAAAACCAAGCGTAAAAAATTCAAACCCAGTAACTGCACTACCGAAAGAACTCGTATTCCTCCAAGAAAGATTATAACCACCCCCCATTAAGAAACCATGAGCAGGATTGAAACCCCACTCCGCACCTGAGGTATCAATCGTTATGTTAAAAACAGTTTCGTTATCATACCTCCAGGGAGCAGTATTATTCAAACTGATATTAACACTGTAAGAACAAGATGGTTGACTCCAGTCTGCATTTACAAAACTTGCAAAGAATATCATAAACAGTAATATTACTGGAAAAACCAAAAACATTTTTTTTAGCATTTTGATACCAGCTCCACACTATCAGAATATAATATGCCTATAACCTTGCCAGTTATGTTTTCAAATCGTATTTTCGTATTATCTATGTGTTTTAGGTTATCTCCTTTAGTGACGTAATAAGTCCCTCCTAAATCTTCATCAATTCCTATAATTCTGTGAATCACTCTATCCTCGCCTGTCAGTTTATTCCATATTACTCCAGAATGAAAAACTATAATATCTCCCACGCTTAAGTCTGATACCTCTTCACTTATTATTAATGTTGCTTTTTCCCCGAATGTTGGAAGCATGCTTCCAGTGTTTGAAACTCCTCCGAGAACTATTTTTTTAGGTGACGAAATTGTCAAAGTGTTACTGTTTGAAGGCTGTATATCTTCAGTTAGAGGGATGCAAAAGTTTTCAAGTGGTGATTCTCTGATTTCAGAGGTTACCCCGTAACACCCGCCACAAAATAATGTTAATAGGAAAATTAAGATATAGAATTTCAATCTCTCCATCTAATCCTCTTCGGTAGAGTCCAGAACAATCCGTGAATTATACTATCATTCAAGAAGATAAGCCCTGTAACTGCCAGAATCATCCAAGCAAAAGCCAAACCATACAAGCCGAAAAAATAAACTTCTTCAACGAGAAACAACCCATATAAGTGAAGAGTCAACAAGTAATGAGCATAATACTGCCATTCAAAAAACCTACCCCAAAACCCTTTCGCCATAATCAACCTCCCAAAACTTACATTATTATTTACATTCCGAATCCATTCCTGAAAAAACTGCTTATACTCTCAGGCTTCAAAACCACGCTCAAAGCAATCATTACTATACTAAAAGCCAACACCCCCCCAATAATAGAGAATGCCACAGTATCACTCGCAAAACTCGCAGTAATCTTCTGAAAAAAATTAGTCCCGTAATGAAGAATCATAGCAGGAATTATACTCTGCAAAACAAAAGTAAGCAAAGCACTCAAACTCCAAAACAAAAACACAGCGAACAAAGCCTGAGCCTGACCCGCATACCTAAAACTATGATACAACACCCCGAACAAACCCATCAACGGAACCCCAACAACAACCACTATAAGCCAAAAAGTCAAAGGGCTAAAACGCAACTTCTTAGCCGCGAACCTAACAGCCAGCTGGAAAAGACTTGCGAAAACCAAAACAAACATCAAACTCTCCCCGCTAACAGCAGGCTCCAACGCAAAAATCGTTTCAGCAGTTTCGCTAACCTGCTGTTCAGGAACAGGAGGCAATCCAGTCCCGAAAGCAGTATTCTGCAACACCCCAGAAACACTATAAACAGAAACGAGAATCAGCGAGATAACAATCAGGAACAAAGGATTTTTCAAATACCTCAAAACAGGCCTGAAACTCTTGCTTAAAGCTAAAGGACTGTCTTCAAGGTCGTGAATTATAACAGGAGTTCCATAACCCTTTGTTTTCTTGGAGAAAACCTCAATAATTGATAATGCAAGAGCGAACACCAGCCCAGCAACAATCAGCACGTAATAAAATGTTGCCTTGTCAAACAGTTCAGCCTTTTCCAAACCCCTACCGACAGTCAAGCTTAGCAAGACAGCGATAAATACTACAACCTCGTAAACTGCCAACAGGCTCCATTCTACCAACGGATAAAACTTGTTACTTTGCATCCTCATATTCTATAACCAATATATTTAAACAAAAAGTATGAATTACAAATTATTTAAAACTTTTGTTTGCCAAAACTCACCATCATTAGTATTAATTGTTAGTAATTAATAGTAAATTGTGTAACTGTTAGTAAATTGATAGTAACCTCCAAAACCACTCATAATCCCCCAACAACATCCAATAATTCAATAGTGAAACAATAATCCCTATTACCCACATCCAAACCATCAGGAGACTCCACAAACAAATCCCACTCATAACTCCCCCCATCCTGAAACCTGTAATCCCTGTAAGCATCAAAAAAACAAAAACTCACCCTATCCCTCTCATCCAAGTAAAACACGGAAATCAAAAAATCAAAACTTTCCGTCACGTTATCATCCAAAGTATTATCCAACAACTTACAATCCATGTAATCTCTGAACCTAACAGGCTTGCCAACACCCCCCAACACACAAGTATGATTATCACTCTTTAAAGAATTACACCTTGAAATCTTATCATAAACGCTATCCAAATTATCACAATTAAACAATCCGCCACTACCAGGCAATTCCTTCCAACCACCAGCAAAAGGACAAAACTTCTCACCAGCCAAGTTATCCACACTCAGTATTCCAGCAGTCCAATCCACGCAAACATTAGCCCTCTTAAAATAGCCATTAGTGCTTGTGATATTAATCTCTAACAAGTAATTGTCAAAAGTTTGGGACAATCCACTAATGCCCTCAGCCTTCTCCAACGAGTAAACAAAACCGAGCCCTCCCATCTTCAAAGGTTTCATGTCAAAACTCATGTCATCAGACAATCTGTTGCTAACGAAAGTTTTGCTAACATAATATCCATCGCTCCAGCCATAAAGGACGCAGGACTGGTTGAGTCCAGTGTAAACCACCTCTCCAACACCAGCGGTTATCGGGTTTATGCTTGCAGGGTTTTTCGTGTCGCAAAGCCTGATAGTGTAAAAACCGCTTAGTGGCTTTCCCCTATCATGGTCTTCAAGAGATAAGGTTGACTTCAAAAAAACCTGACTGTTAACAACCCCTTCACCGCCATTACAACCCCCAAGAAACACTAATGTAACAGCCAAAACCGATAACACGATAATGCAACATTTATCTCTCACTGTTATCCCCCACTATAAGGTATAATACATAACCCGAACACGCAAGGCTTATAAGACATATCATGATTGTGTAAACCGCTCCCAACAATCCAAAAAAGTTTTGGGGTATTGTGATTTGGTATCCTCCGCTAAAAAAAGCTATCACGACCATCAGCAGCAGTTGCAGTGATGAGAGCAAGCTGAATATCAGGCTGAAAACCAGCACTTTTTGGAATAACTTTTCAAATCCCATCTTTAATATATTTTTTATAAAAAAATTATAAATCTTAAACTATATAAAACTATTTGTTTCATTTTCAAGTTTTAAAAAAAAAAGAAAGAATGAAGGGGACTAAACCCTTCTACCGAAAGCCGATTCAGACATCCAAACTGATGCTAACTGCAAATAACATTTGATGTGTAATCGCTTGCTCCAACATCTGCTGGGCTGCTCTGGTCGTCTTCCACTCCAGTCGCTGGCGACCCGTTTTTAACGCTCTCGTAGTAGTTTTGGTCAATAGCGTAAAATGTCATTGTTTCCTCTTGGCTTCCACAACCCTCAGCGTCACCAGTGAAGATTAGCTGTCCTGAAGTCCACATGTCATACTCGTTCAAAACTATCGGAGTTATCATGTTTTCAATTGCTCCACTCAGTATGTTAACACTGCTTGTTGACTCTCCAACATCAAAAACATAATCCAAAGTGCTCCTTAATCTTTTAACTACACTGTCACTTGAGCCTTTCAATTCTATGTTTGAAATGTTAGTATTCGCATCAAGGTCAACCCCTATAACCCTAAGCCTGAACTGAGTGTCTGAAATGTTATTCTCAATCACTAACTTGTCGTAGTTTTTGGTAGCATCAGCTCTGACATCAATGCTTTGTGTTGTTT
>Ga0180007_10004084_pt1 | contig 15706 bp, 10 predicted proteins | sample MM_PC_MetaG_FD_121122 | JGI IMG/M metagenome (GOLD analysis project Ga0180007, IMG submission 121122) | Groundwater microbial communities from the Aspo Hard Rock Laboratory (HRL) deep subsurface site, Sweden - MM_PC_MetaG | ecosystem: Environmental > Aquatic > Deep subsurface > Groundwater... | reverse complement strand
CGTGTTGCAGTGGATGTAGCTGTCCCGGCTGGTTATGATTTTGAGCGTTCGCAGCCAATCCGACGGGTTGACCTTCGACTCAAACTTCCCAGCATGGACGACCAGACGGACGATTGGAGCCGGTTGCAAACCAGTATCCGCTCTAAGCTGAACCTTACTCATATTGATGGATCCATCGGCATCATCCGTAGGATTGGGGAAATTATGCGAGATGCTGACTGGCTGGTTACTGTCATCCTAGATATGACCAATATCGGTCAACTCGATTCAGCGAAAGTCGTGGACCTTCGCCCGGGGCCAACGGATGGGGACGATCCTCTATGGGCGATCGCAGTGGACATTGGCACGACCACTGTCACCGTCTGGCTTGTGGATATGGTAAGTGGCCAGGTAAAAGCACAGGCATCCGAATACAACGGTCAGATCGCACGGGGGGAAGATGTTGTATCACGCATCATCTATGCAAGCAAGGCTGATGGTGCTTCTGATTTACACGACAGGGTCACCGGAACGATAAATGGCTTGATTGTGCAGGTCTGTAAGCGTGCAAAAATAAAATCGAAAGAAGTCGTAAAAGCAACCGTTGTAGGTAACAGCACGATGATCCACTTGTTGTTGAAAGTGCCTGCAGCCAGTATCCGTCTAGCCCCATTCATAACTGGTCTGAACTATCCACCCCTGTTATCTGCTTCCGAGATTGGATTTGATATCTGCCCAGATGCGGTTGTGGATTGTCTCCCTGGGGTTGCTTCTTATGTTGGAGCAGACATCACAGCAGGTGTCCTCTCTAGCGGTGTTGACACGGCAGACGAAATTACTTTGTTTATTGATGTGGGTACAAACGGAGAAATTGTCCTTGGTAATCGTGATTGGCTCATTACTTGCGCATGCTCCGCAGGTCCTGCATTTGAGGGCGCGGGTGTTGTCCATGGGATGCGAGCGACGGATGGCGCGATCGAAGAGGTTTGGATTAATAGTGAGTCTCTTGAACCAATCTATCGGGTAATTGGTGGGGGAAAGCCGCGTGGTCTTTGTGGGTCCGGGCTGATCTCTTTGATGGCGGAGATGTTCCTAGCTGGGATTTTGGATAAATCCGGAAATATAAACCTGACGATCCAGAATCCGAGAGTGCGCCAGGGGGAATCCAGCGCCGAGTTTGTTGTTGCCTGGGCGAGTGAAACAGACCATGGTGAAGACATTATTATCAGTAGGGTTGATATTGACAACCTGCTGCGGGTAAAAGCTGCAATTTTTGCCGGGTTCGCTGTGTTAGCAGATCAGGTCGGAATGGAAATCGCGGATATCTCCCGCATGCTGATCGGTGGGTCGTTCGGCAAGTATATCAATGTCGAAAAAGCCATCCAAATTGGGCTGCTCCCAGATATGGAGTGGAGCAAGTTCGAATTCCTTGGCAATACCGCTATTCGGGGTGCGTACTATTCTCTTTTGAGTATGACAGCTCGGGAGCAGGTTGAAGCAATTGCTCGAAAGATGACATATATCGAGCTTTCGGCAGATAACACGTTCTACGATGCGTTTATGGCGGCGATGTTTCTGCCTCACACTGACCTAGGTCGGTTTCCGACTGTAGAAGCAGTTTTGGCGTCTTGATATCTGGAAGGGGATACCTGATAGGTTAATTCTGTTTTGTGATTGGAAGGAGCGCATATGTTGCCAGAACAAATAAAGAAATTCCGTGAAGTTGTCACATTACGGGAGGGAGTCCATGTTTTGTTGCGGCCCATTTCAGCGGACGATACTTCTCATTTGAGTGAGCTCTTTTCGGCCCTGTCAGACGAAGACTTGCGAATTTTCCGACATAATGCAAAGGATTCGGAAGTCGTCCAATCTTGGTGTGAGAATATCGATTACAACGAAGTGTTGCCGATCTTGGCCCTGGTCAAGGATCGTGCTGTTGGATTGATTACGCTGCACTTTTTCTATGGAGCCCGCCGGCATATCGGAGAGATACGCATTTTCCTAGCCAAGGATTTCCGCAAGCGCGGTCTTGGGATGAAGATGGTCCGGGCGACAATAGACCTTGCCCGCAAGCAGGGATTGCTCATCCTCATCGGGGAGATCATTGCCAGTCAGGTAAAGGTCATCCGGGCATTCGAACAGCTCGGCTTTGAAGTTAAATGCGTGCTGGACGATTTCTTCATGCATCCAGATGGAGATTGTGCAGATGTTGTATTCTTGACGATGCCGTTGAAACCAAAGGCAGAAGAGTTCTAGGATCATTCATATTCACTAATAAGAAAAGGAGATGGACATTATGTATATCATTGGTGAAAACATCCATATTATTTCCGAAAAGGTCAAGGAAGCGCTTGCCAGCAAGGATCGCGAATTCTTTATGGATATGGCCGTAAAGCAAATGGAGGCCGGCGCCCAAGCGATTGATATTAATCTGGGACCCCGGAAGAAAGACTGGAACGAGGTTTTTCCTTGGATAGTGGAGACGATCGAAACCGTGGTCGATATACCGCTATCCATCGATACGACGAATGTCGATGGGATGGAGGCGGCCCTTAAAACTGTCACAAAAGCCCAGCCAATCCTGAATTCCACATCAGCAGAACCAGAGCGGCTGGAGAAGATTCCTGCTCTGGCCAAGAAATACGGCGCCAAGGTAATTGCACTGACGATGGGTGCATCTGGTATTCCTGTCTCTGCTGATGACCGCGTTCTCATTGTGGTCGAGCAATTGATTCCGCGCGCGTTGGAAATTGGCTTACCAATTGAAGATTTGATCATAGATCCTCTTGTGTTGACCGTTTCCGGGTGTCAGGAATATTGTCCGCAATTAATTGAGACGATTCGCACAGTGCAATATGCCTGGGATCCAGCACCGATGATCTCCGTGGGTTTGTCCAATGTCTCCAACGCCGTACCGACCGAAAATCGCCCGTTGATCAATCGCGTATACTGCGCCATGCTCATGGGCGTCGGATTGCGGATGATGATTGCAAACCCTCTAGAGACAGAACTCATGGAGGTTATCAACACCATCGAAACGCGAGACGAAAGCACACCTCTACGCAGCCTTTATCTGAAGATAGCAGACCGTATTGGTGCGGGAGAGGAACCCCAGTATGGTGATGTGGATTCTGGGGACCCCGAGCAGCTTGCCATCTGGAAGACAACCCAGATCCTTTTGAACAAAGTTATTTATGCAGATGGCTATCTAACCCAGTAACCATCCAGTTTCGGGCATGGCGAATGGCCTGCCCGAGGGAGGGCTTATGAACGTCGATGAACTACTCGCAAAAGCAAAAAAACCGTCAGCAGATGCAATGAGGCTGCATCCATATTACCGCGGCAAGGTCGAAACCGCCCTGAAATGTACCGTCCGAAGCATTGATGATTTTGCCATCTGGTATACGCCAGGCGTGGCAGCTCCATGCAAGGCGATCCAGGCTGATCCGGAATTGGTCTACGAATATACCAATAAATGGAACACAGTGATTGTTGTCAGTGATGGCACTCGCGTGCTGGGGCTCGGGGACATAGGGCCAAAGGCCGGGCTGCCAGTCATGGAGGGGAAGGCGTTGTTGTATAAGTACTTGGGTGGCGTGGATGGGGTGGCGATCATGCTTGATACCAAGGACCCTGACGCGATCATTAATACTGTGTTGATGCTCCAGCCAGGCTTTGGTGGTGTAAACCTGGAGGATATTTCCCAACCCAAATGCTTCTATATCCTTGACACACTCCGAGAAAAAGCCGAAATTCCAATCTGGCACGATGACCAACAGGGCACAGCGACGGTCACGCTGGCTGGCTTGATCAACGCATTGAAAGTCGTCGGAAAGAAATTGGAGGATGTTAGCATAGCGTTCGTCGGATCGGGGGCAGCTAATGTCGCCTGCTCGCGGCTGATATTCGGATGGGGCGCAGATCCGGCAAAGTGCTACATGGTAGACAGCAAAGGAATTCTCGGCAAACACCGCGCTGATATTGAGATGCGTAAGGCAGAATATAAAGACAAATGGTTGCTCTGCAATACCACCAATGCCGATCGCCGAGAGGGGAATATCCCCGATGCAATGAAGGATGTCGATGTATTAATTGCTCTCTCCAAGTCAGGTCCTGGAGTGATACTTCCAGAGTGGGTAAAATCGATGGAAAAGGATGCGATCGTATTTACCTGCGCCAACCCGGTACCGGAAATTTGGCCATGGGAAGCGAAGGAAGCTGGTGCTGCAATAGTGGCAACCGGTCGCTCGGATTTCCCGAACCAGGTTAATAACTCACTTGGCTTCCCCGGCATTTTCCGAGGCACCCTGGATGTCCGCGCCCGCACAATCACAGATGAAATGTGTTTTGCAGCGGCCAAGGCGCTGGCAGACCATGTCAGTGGTGATCGCTTGGATGCGGAACATATTCTCCCAGGAATGAACGATTGGGAGATCTTTCCACGGGAAGCAGCCGCAGTTGCGATGAAGGCCCAGGAACAAGGGTTGGCCCGGATATCCATGACCTATGAGCAGGAGTTTGAAAACGCGACGAAGATCATCAAGCGCTCACGCGACCTGACTCAGATGATGATGGAGAATGATTTCATCGCCGAACCTCCCCCGGATGATGGCCAGATGGATATCGACCTGGAAACAGTCAGGGCAGCTTTTTAGAACGGAGGATGCAATGTATGATCTCGTTGTAATTGGTGGCGGGCCTGCGGGTCTGACGGCGACTGTCTATGCTATCCGTAAGCGCCTGAATGTTCTCATGGTAACGAAGGACTTGGGCGGGAAGACCAACTATCATCTGGCTCTTCCTTGGATTCAGGATTACCAGGTCATCCGTGGTCTGGAAATCGTCAACAAGTTTCGCAGCGAATTGGAGTATTTAGATTTTGCCAGGACCATGGAATCGGTCGAAAAGGTGATCAAAGCTGGCGAAGGTTTCAAGGTTTCTACAAAAGAAGGTTCTGTCTTCGAGACTCGTGCTGTGATCATAACTACCGGAGCTCGCCAGGTTCGAATGGATGTGCCCGGCGAAAAGGAATACACCATGAAGGGGCTGTGCTACTCTGCACTATCTTACGCTCCCCTGTGTATTGATCGGACGACCATCGTTATCGGTGATGGAGATCTGGCAGTCAGGTCGGCGAGCGAGCTTGCCATTGCATCCAAACAGGTTTTCCTGGTGTGCCAGACAGGTTCTGCGCTCAATTCTCCCCTCGGAAAAAAACTCGAAGCCTCTAAGAATGTAATCATCCTGAAAGGAAACGAGGTTGTGGAAGTCAAGGGAGACGAGTATGCGCGTAGCCTTGTGCTCAAGGATGAATCCGGCAATCTGAAGGAGATCTCTGCGGACGCTATGTTCGTTGAGCAGGCGCTCACACCAATGACGAATATGGCCGCAGGTTTGGTCACGCTTGACGAACAAAAACGGATCATTGTAGATTGCGCCAACCGCACTGATGTCCCCGGGGTATTCGCAGCCGGCGATGTGACAAATACGTATGCCGAACAGGTTTTAGTCGCGGTAGGCGAGGGCGCCAAGGCTGCGCTTAGCGCTTACGAATATCTCCTACCAACTCTGTAGCAGAACGAGAGACCAGTTGAGAATAGAAACCCGGTATGAGTATGCCGGGTTTCTATTCTTGCAATCAGGATGATTTGCCCGTTGATTGTTGACAAATGTCATCTGTTTATATCGAAATCAAAACTCTATAATAGGTTATTGAGCAGCGCGCTTCCGTAGTGAACATCGCCGAAGGAGAAATATATGCAGGTAGCTGATTCATATCGTGTGCGGCGGAAACCGGCCGCTGCCTTGGTAGTCGGTGGGGGGATTGGGGGCATGCGGGCAGCTTTGGATTTGGCAGATTCAGGCTTAAAGGTTTATCTGATCGAGCAAACCCCTTGTCTGGGGGGCCGGGTGGCTCAATTGGGCTTTATGTTTCCGCAACATGACTGTGTGTTGTGCCGTGGAACCCCTGACCATGGTTATGGATGTACCCGGCCCTCGATTTCTCCTGCCTACTTGCTGAACAATCAACATCCAAATATCGAGGTATTGACAAACACACGGTTGATTGATGTCGAGGGCGAGGCCGGTGATTTTACCGTTTCCCTCCGCCAGGAACCTCGCTACGTTGATGTTATGCGCTGCATTAACTGCAACCTTTGTGCTGATGTCTGTCCGGTGGAATTACCCAATGAATATCAACTGGGGATGAGCAAGCGCAAGGCTGCCTACAAAATTGCTGCACGTGCTGCGCCAGATGCATACTGTATCGATAAGGGACCGTATTGTGATGATTGCGATGCGTGCGAACAGGTATGTCCGACCAAAGCGATCAACTTGAACGAACAGCCCAGGCTGGAGTCGGTTGATGTCGGTGCGATCATCCTGGCGTTGGGATTCCAGGTCTATGATGCCACCCAGTTGGAGGAGCTCGGGCTTGGGAGATATCCGAATGTGTTGTCCGCCATGCAGTATGAACGCCTGGCCAGTCGATCCGGACCAACCGAGGGCATAATCATCCGTCCATCCGATTCAAACATACCGAAGTCCATAGCCTGGTTACAATGTGTTGGTTCGCGCGATCAGGAGAACGCTTTTTGTTCTTCAATATGTTGTATGTATGCCACTAAGGAGGCAATCCTCGCCAAACAACGCTTGGGCGATACCCAGTGCAGTATCTTTATCATGGACGAGCGCGCTTTCAATAAAGAATATAGCGCATACTTTGAAAACGCCCGCAATAAACATAAGATTCAATACAATCGCTGTCGTGTGTCGGCAATCCTCCAAGACCCGGAAACACACGATCTGATCTTGCATTATGCCGATCCCAACGGGACGCTCCACAAGGAGCACTTTGAGATGGTTGTGCTGGCAACGGGGCTTCAACCCCCCGAGTCTGCCCGGCAGTTGTCGGGTGTACTTGGAATCGAGTTGAACAAGTACGGGTTCTGCACGACCGATAAATTCACCCCCCTCCAGACTTCCCGGCCGGGTGTATTTGTCTGCGGTGCTTTTTCGTCTCCGAAAGAAATCGTTGAGACGATCATTGACGGCAGCGGTGCAGCGGCAGAGGTGATGCGATTACTGAACGATCGCCTGAACACGTATGAATATTCCCGCGCGGCTCCATTTATCTCCACAAAGTCCCTGCCTTTAGAGCGGGATGTGACGAACGAGACGCCAAGGGTGGGTGTCTTTGCCTGCACTTGTGGCAAGACGATCAGCGAGTATATCGACTTACCCGACCTCGTCCAGAGAGCGGGGAAATGGCCAAACGTAGCAGTCGCCGAAGTCATAGAATACGCCTGTTTTCCGGAAACCATCTCATACATGCAGGAGCGGATCAAGAATGAAAACTTGAATCGCGTCGTTGTTGTTGCCTGCTCCAACCGGACACACGATTCCCTCTTCCAACGAATGATCCGTTTTGCTGGCTTGAATTCTTACCTGCTTGAGTTAGTAAATCTGCGCGAACAATGCACGCGCGTCCACAAGGAACAAATCCCACTGGCGAATCGCAAGGCTTTGGAATTGGTCCGCATTGCCGTTGGCCGCGTTGTGACTGCAAAACCCGTCCACAAAGAGAAGATGCCATGTGTGCCCGAGGCTCTTGTCATCGGGGGTGGAGTTTCAGGCATGACTGCGGCATTAGCAATAGCCGACTCAGGATACAAGGTCCATCTCATCGAGCGGGAGGAACGGCTCGGTGGGAATCTGCTGGATTTATATTATGTCGCTGAAGGATATAACCCACAGCGGTTGCTTCGCGACCTGGTGAATCGGGTTCGTTCCCACCAAAAGATAACAACCCATATCCGCACCGATCTTGTCAGTCATTCTGGGCATGTGGGCGATTTCACCTCGGAATTACAGACCGCCCGGCCAGACGGTTCCATTGAACGATTCGCCATATCTCATGGTGGAACAATAGTAGCAACCGGTGCCCGCGAAACGAGAGAACATACACTGCTGCAATTACCGGGCGTGATAACCCAACGTGAATTGGAAGAAAAGATTATCCACCATCCCGAGGAGATTGCATCCCTCAAGGATGTGGTTATTATCCAATGTGTTCGTCCGGCCGAGTCTCCAGAGTATTGTTCGCGAGTCTGTTGCACGAATACGATGAAGAACGCGATCCGGCTGAAGTTGTTCAACCCAAATTGCCGGGTTACCGTACTTTATAAGAATATCGTAACCTACGGTTTTCGCGAGGAGTATTACACCGAAGCCCGTCGTCTTGGCGTGATCTTCATGCGTTATACCGACGAACGTCCGCCACAAGTTTTCAGGGTGAATGAATGTCTCCATGTTGGTATCCACGAACTTTCGCTAGATCGCTCGATCACCTTGATGGCTGATATTGTGACCTTGAGTATGGCGATCGCACCAGCGGAAGGCACTATGGAGTTGGCTAAGAAATTACGTGTCCCGATTGCTTCCGAGGGATTCTATGAAGAAGCCCAGATCAAGCTCCGCCCAATGGATTTCATGCGCGAGGGTATTTTCCTTGCCGGAATGGCGCACTATCCCAAGTTCATCGAAGAATCCATCAGTCACGCACTGGCGGCAGCCGCCCGCGCCCTGACTTTGCTTTCCCAGGACTCCCTTTGGTTGGGAGGTGTGGTTGCAGATGTAGATTCAGAAAAGTGCGTTGGGTGTCTCACCTGTACCCGGACCTGTCCTTTTGCGATCCCGCAGATCGTGAACGATGAGGGCCGCACGGGCGTTGGAGCCCTTGGTGGCGCTGCCTGGATCGACCCTGCCCAGTGTCAGGGTTGTGGCACATGCTCAGGGGAGTGCCCGGCCAATGCCATCCAGTTGGTGCATTACACAGATGAGCAGATGATGCTCCAGGAAATTAATGGCCTGGGTCACTGGTTGCCGGAACCTGGATAGAGGAGACAACGATGACCACCCAACAACCCTCCCCGGCATTTGAACCTGAGATCACTGCATTCTATTGTGTTTATTGCGGGTATATGGCTGCGGATACCGCCGGAGCGAACCAGACCCAGTACCCGGCCAATGTGAAATTCGTGCGCATGCCATGCTCTGGAAAAACTGATATCCGCTATATTCTTGAAGCCTTCGAACAAGGCGCCGATGGAGTGTATGTCGTCGCTTGCCCGATCGGGAATTGCCACCATGTGCGCGGAAATGAACGCGGCCATGCCCGGCTTGTGCGCGCAAAGAAGATTCTGGATGAGATCGGCCTTGGAGGCGATCGGTTAGAGATGTTCTTTATGTCGGGCAGTCAGGCGCAGGCGTATGCCAACGCGGCCCAGAGAATGACCGACCATATTCGGCAGGTGGGGCCAAATCCGCTGAAGATTGCCAATAGAGATAGAAAGAAGACGGAACTGTCGCCAGAAGATGAGGATATTGGCTTCAGAGGGCGAAAGTAGAAGTTATAGTACCCAGGCGTGTTGATAGCACTGGCCTGAGAAACCTCCGCCAAAGGTTTTGGAGAATCTGATGAGCAAGATATGCGCCACATCCAAAGAGAAAGACGACAGCCTGATCGGTGCTGTGATGGTCGTTGGGGGTGGTATTGCCGGGATGCAGGCTTCATTGGACCTGGCTGAGCAGGGGTTCAAGGTCTACCTGGTGGAGCAGAAATCCGCCATCGGTGGCCACATGGCGCAATTGGACAAGACTTTTCCGACAAATGACTGTGCGATGTGCACGATCTCGCCTAAGTTAGTCGAAACCGGAAGACATCCTAATATCCAGATCCTCACCGACACGGAGGTGCAGAATGTTACCGGCCAGGTTGGCGCTTTTACGGTGGCTGTCGAACGCAAACCCCGCTATATTGATACGAGTATTTGCATCTCATGCGGTGATTGTGCAAAGGTCTGTCCGGTAATCATTCCAGACGAATTCAATGAGGCACTCTCAAACCGCCACGCGGCCTATAAGTTGTATCCCCAGGCGGTGCCAAACGCATTTGCGATCGAGAAACGAGGCATTGCTCCCTGCCGGGATGCCTGCCCTGCTCACCAACGCGCCCAGGGATATATCGCCCTGATTCATGATGGCCGCTGGGAGGATGCCCTCAGGGTGATCAAGTTGGACAATCCGTTCCCGGGCATTTGCGGACGGATCTGTAACCATCGCTGTGAAACGGCTTGCAACCGCAGCCAAGTGGATGAACCAATCAACATCCGGGCATTGAAGCGTTTTGTAACTGATAAAATCTATTCCGAACCGCGCCCACCCGTGGAGAGGGTTGAGATTAAATCACCCGATCATCCCGTAGCGATTATCGGGGCCGGGCCTTGCGGTTTAACCGCTGCCCAGGACATTATCAAAGCCGGTTATCCTGTGACAGTGTTCGAGGCGATGCCGGTCGCAGGCGGGATGCTACGCCTGGGAGTTCCGGAGTTCCGTTTGCCCGCGGAAATCATCGAGCGAGAAGTCGCGGACATCATCGATCTGGGGGTGGATCTGCGCTTGAATTCACCGGTTTCCAACCTGGATGACCTCTTCGCGGCTGGATTTTCCGCGGTATTGATCGCTGTCGGCGCTCACGAAGGTGTCAAGTTGCCTATCCCGGGTGCGAACTTGGACGGCGTGTTAATCAATACGCGCTTCTTGAGAGATGTTCGCCTTAACCGCTATGAGCGCGGAACCGACGGTTCAATTGGAATTACAGATGGCAAGCCTTTCGGTCCAAACGTATTGGTTCTTGGTGGGGGAAATGTGGCCATTGATGTTGCCCGCACCGCAGTCCGCCTTGGCTGCAAGGTCTCGATGGCCTGCCTCGAGGACCGCGCGGCTATGCCGGCCCACGCCTGGGAGATACAGGCGGCACTTGATGAGGGCATCGTGATCTACAACGACCGGACATTTGAGGCGATCCTGGGTGATCCAGATGATCGTGTCAAAGGTGTGGAATGTATGTCGGTTAAGTCTTTCAGTTTCGATGAGACCGGCAGGTTGAATGTAGAAAAAGACCCTGATTCCAACCATATCATCCCATGTGACACGGTGATCTTTTCTGTCGGTCAACGCGCCGGCCTGGCCTTTATCCCTGAAGACGCCGGCGTTGGCCTGACTGGCAAGAAGACCATCGCGATCAATCCAAATACATTTGCAGCCACGCGCCCCGGTGTGTTCGCTGCAGGGGATAGCGTTTCGGGCACTTCGTTCGTGATCGAGGCGGTGGATAGCGGCCATAAGGCTGCTGAGTCCATCTTGTTCTATCTCCAGGGCGAAGCACTGGAACGTCCACCCAAGCCGGAATTGACTGTGGTCAACCTCACCCGGCAGGAGATTGATGAGCGCATCCGTCGTGGTGAGCTGACCAGGCAGAAGCGCATTCCTATGCCCGAGATGGCAGTCGGCGAGCGGATCAGCAACTTCTCAGAGGTCGAAGGTGGCTATGACGACGATGCAGCCCAACAAGAAGCAGCGCGCTGCCTTGCCTGCGGCGTCTGCTCTGAATGCATGTCGTGCATCTTCGCTTGTGGAGTGACTGCGATCGACCATGATATGTCCTCGCGCCAAGAAGAGATCCAGGTCGGCGCGGTGATCCTGGCCCCGGGTTACCAGATTTACCAGGCCGAGCTCTCTGAGGAATTTGGTTTTGGCCGCTACAAGAATGTAATCTCGGCTCTTCAATTTGAACGTTTACTATCGGCTTCCGGGCCAACCATGGGACATGTCCAGCGCCCTTCGGACGACCAGGCGCCAAAAAAGATTGCTTTCTTGCAATGCATTGGCAGTCGCGACCAGAACCATGACTATTGCTCAGCTGTCTGCTGTATGTACGCCACAAAGGAAGCAGTGATCGCCAAGGAACACCAGCCAGGTCTGGATGTCCATATATTTATGATGGACATGCGCGCTTATTCGAAGGGCTACTGGTCATATTTTGTACGCGCCAGAGAACGGTATGGAGTTCAATATCACCGCAGCCGGGTGAGTATGATCCACGAGGACCCGCTGACGAACGATCTGCTTCTGCAGAGCGTTGACGATAATGGCGTAGCCAGCGAAGATCGATTCGATCTTGTAGTGCTTTCGGTCGGGATGGAGATCTCCGAATCAGTGCGCTCCCTCGGTCGCCGGCTGGGAATCGAACTGGACGAGCACGGCTTCTGCCATACAGTTGCCTTCAACCCATTGGAAACAACGCGGCCGGGTATCTATGCTGTTGGCCCATTTCGGGAACCAAAGGACATCCCTGAATCGGTTATCGATGGCAGCGGGGCTGCCGGTGCGGCTGCGACCAGGTTAAGTCCTGCCCGTTTCTCATTGACCGTCAGTCCCGAGTATCCACCGGAACAGGATGTGAGTGGCATGGAACCGCGTGTCGGGGTCTTCGTCTGTTCCTGTGGATCGAACATCGGTGGTTTCTTGGATGTATCCGCCGTTGCAGAATATGCCTCTGGATTGCCATACGTCGCTCATGCAGAGTGTAATTTATACACCTGTTCCCAGGATTCTATTCGCCACATCGCCGAACAGGTTCATGAATATGAACTTAACCGGGTTGTAGTGGCCAGTTGCACCCCATTGACCCACCAGCCCCTTTTTCAGGATAGTGTCCGGATGGCCGGGTTGAACCCTTATTTGTTTGAAATGGCCAATATCCGCAATCAGTGTTCCTGGGTGCATTCGAATGATAATCCTATAGCTACCCAGAAGGCCAAGGACCTCGTCCGAGCAGCAGTAGCCCGGGCAGCCTTGCTGGAGGCGCAGCATACGGTAGATGTTCCGGTCCAGCACGCCGCCCTCATCGTCGGCGGTGGCGTCGCCGGCATGACCTCAGCACTTGCACTCGCCGATCAGGGTTTCGCTGTTCATCTCGTAGAGAAGGATGCTGTCCTTGGTGGCAACTTGCGCAACGTCACTGCCTTGTCGGCAGGGTTCTCTGGCAACCCGGAACTGGACCCTGCCAAGATTCTCGCTGACCTCGTCCTGAAGATCGAACAGAATTCGTCGATCCACCTTCATTTACAAACCCAGGTGATCAACAATTCTGGGTTTATGGGAAATTTCATTTCCATCCTCCAGGCTGCCAATGGGACTCGAATTGAACTCCAGCATGGAGCGACCATCCTCGCCACGGGCGGCGTGGAATACCGCGGTCCCGAATACGGCTATGGGACCGATGAACGCATCCTGACCCAACAGGAGTTCGAATCCCTCTTGAGTCACCCCATGCCAGAGATCCGTTCTGTTGTGATGATCCAATGTGTTGGCCCTGCAGAGGAATTTTGCAGCCGCATTTGTTGTACCACGGCCTTGAAGAATGCGATCCGCCTAAAGATGATCAATCCCGATGCACAAATCGTCATTTTTTACCGGGATATCCGTACTTACGGATTCAAAGAAAAACTGTATACCGAGGCCCGGGAACGAGGCGTTCTTTTCGTGCATTATGAAGCGGAGAATATGCCGCAGGTCACGAGCAAGGATGGTTACCTGGTTGTGAAGGGTTGGGAGCCGCGACTGGGTTGTGAACTGGAGATCGCCCCGGACCTGGTGGTGTTATCCATGCCGGTTGTCCCAAGGCCTGATGTCCGCGAATTGGCGACCATGTTCAAGGTTCCGACCGACGCGAACGGATTCTTCTTCGAGGCGCATGTCAAACTTCGCCCGGTTGACTTTGCCTCGGATGGCGTATTCATGGCTGGGATGGCCCATTACCCCAAACTGATCGACGAGGCAATCGTCCAGGCCCAGGCGGCTGCGGCGCGCGCTGCGCGGATATTATGCCGGGAGACCTTGACTGCCGGTGGGCGGGTGGCCGTTGTGGATGCCTCCAAATGTACAGGGTGTCTGACCTGTGTACGCATCTGCCCATTCAACGTTCCCAAGATCCGGGCAGATCTGAGCGGTGTGGGAGGCATCATCGGCGCAGCATATATGGAAACGGCGATTTGCCAGGGTTGTGGTTCCTGTGTGTCGGAATGTCCTGGACGCGCTATCCAACTGATGCATTATACTGACAACCAGATGATGGCCAAGGTGAATGCGTTGATTAACCCGATATCACTAGAGGTACGACGGTCGTGAACGATAGCCTTCAGGTCGTGGCCTATTGCTGTCAACACTGTGCTTACGCTGCAGCCGATCTTGCTGGTGGCCTGCGGTTGCAATATCCACCTGCTCTTCGGGTTGTGATGTTGCCCTGTACCGGCAAGATCGATGTGCTCTTGCTGCTCAAGGCTTTCGAGGATGGCGCCGATGGCGTCATGGTGGCAGGTTGAATGCCCGGCGATTGTCATTACCTGGAAGGTAATGTAAACGCAAAACGCAGGGTTGCGGCTGCACAGTCATTATTGAAAGATATTGGTTTGGAGCCGGAGCGGATAGCCATGTTCAATTTATCTTCGGCCATGGCTAACCAGTTTGTGGAAGTTGCCAAGGAAATGACGGAGAGGATAACGGAGCTAGGCCCAAATCCACTTCGAATCTCTCAGAAGGAGAGTGAACTGTGATCGTTGCTGAGCAAAAATCCCTTGAAGAAATTAAAAACCTGGTTGGGCATGCCGAGAAGGTGCTCGTCCTTGGGTGCGGTACTTGCGTGACGGTGTGTTTCGCGGGCGGGTCTCGCGAGGCTGCCATCGTCGCTGCAGAGTTGCGCATGACCTCCAAGTTGGATGGCGCGCCAAAGGATGTGACCGATGCCACTGTCCAGCGCCAATGCGAATGGGAATACCTCGACGAGGTGGCCGACCAGGTCGGCCAGGTGGACGTGGTGTTGTCCCTTGGCTGCGGAGTAGGCGTGCAGGCAATTGCCGAGCACTTCCCAAATTCCTGGGTGGTCCCTGGACTGAATACAAAATTTTTCGGTTTGCCGACGGAACAGGGTGTCTGGGAAGAACGCTGTGCCGGATGTGGAGAATGCATCCTTGGCTTGACTGGTGGTGTCTGCCCGATCGCTCGTTGTTCAAAGTCATTACTTAACGGACCCTGTGGAGGGTCTCTGGATGGACATTGTGAGATCAATGATGATGTGCCCTGTGGCTGGCAGTTGATTTATGACCGCCTGAATAGCCAGGGCAGGCTGGAAGTGCTCATGGATATACAGTCACCGAAGAGCTGGCGGACTGCTCGCGATGGAGGTCCGCGCAAGATCGTCCGCGAAGACCTGCGTCTGGGACATCAGGATCATTAGGTCAAGAGGTAATCGATATGACAAGTACAAATGGTACTTATTCCGGTTCGAATCTCGAACGTGTCTTGAAAAACGGACATTTTGCTGTGACAGCCGAACTGGGCCCACCGCAAAACGCAGATCGCGATATCATCACCAAGAAAGCTGCCCTGCTGCGGGGGTACTGTGATGCGGTCAACCTGACCGATAACCAGACGGCCATCGCCCGGATGTCCAGTATCGGCGCGGGTGCGATCCTGGTCCAGGAAGGTTTGGAACCAGTCATTCAAATGGTCTGCCGTGACCGCAACCGCCTGGCGATGCAATCGGACCTGATGGGTGCATACGCGCTGGGCATGCGTAATCTACTCTGTCTCACAGGCGATCATCAGACTTTCGGAAACCACCCGGATTCAAAAAATGTATTCGATGTCGATTCGACCCAGTTGGTGCAGATGGTTGCTGAGATGCGTGACAAACACATATTCCAATGTGGCGAAGAAATCAAGGGGAAGGAGCCACGTTTCTTTGTCGGCGCAGCAGAATCACCCTTTGCCCACCCGGTGGACTTCCGACCTTACCGGCTCGGAAAAAAAGTAAAAGCCGGGG
>Ga0180007_10004083_pt1 | contig 15707 bp, 15 predicted proteins | sample MM_PC_MetaG_FD_121122 | JGI IMG/M metagenome (GOLD analysis project Ga0180007, IMG submission 121122) | Groundwater microbial communities from the Aspo Hard Rock Laboratory (HRL) deep subsurface site, Sweden - MM_PC_MetaG | ecosystem: Environmental > Aquatic > Deep subsurface > Groundwater... | reverse complement strand
CTGTGATATCGCATCTTAAGGCTTCCCCACTGACCGGGTTCGCGCGAAGGGTGTCGCTCCAGGTCTTTCCTGAATCAGTACTGACTGACAGGACTGCATATATGGGATAAGACTGATTCCAGATCGAGCACCATACAGCAAAGACATTCGCAGGGTCCCTCGCCCAGATCCCACCGTATCTTCTCCAGGTGTTGGGTGAACCCTCATCTACCCGTACGGGGCTTTCAAGCCAGGTGAATCCGCCATCGCTTGAACGAGAGTAGTAAGCTTCATCAATGAATCCACCCATTTCAGTATGTGTCTCAATCCAGAATGCGTGCAGAACGCTCCCATCCCAGTAGAGGTCGATTGCCTCGAGAGGGCCGTTACCTCCGCAGGGAACAGGTGTGTCTGGGCTGGACCAAGTCTGTCCGCCATCCTCCGATACAGAACTGTATACAGAGGATACTGTATCCCTTTCATCATTCCAGAGGACGCAGAATGAGTTCTCACCTGCACTCTCAACAACCGGATAGTACTGTCCTGCAGGCATTTCGTCTCCCACAGGAATATCAGTTGACCAGGTATACCCTCCATCGTTTGAAAAGCTGCCATAGATTCTATTCTCGTTAAGTCTGTCGAACACTGCTACAAGGATTGAACCGTCATGATTAACCGCCAATCCCGGATCAAGTGCCATCTCACCATAATCGTTTATTCTTACATTGGGGCACAGCCAGGATTCTCCAGAGTCATCAGATCTGCTGAAATAGGCGGCATAGGTATCAGGACCGCGCCAGTCCTCCCAGACTGCGTAGAGAACTCCTGCCGAATCAGTTACAATAGATGACTGATAGGGTATTATCGCATTAGTATCACTGACTGCGATCTGAGGGCTCCAGGTTGTTCCGTAATCATCTGAGTAAGCGCTCCAGAGTCTGGTGTCTCCATACTCTTCGTCAGCTCCAAACCAGAGAACGACAAACCTGCCCGATGGAAGCATGACAATGTCCGTTCCTCCAGTAGCATATGGATCTGGATGGGAGTCAATCCTGACCTCGGGGCCAAAGCTGATTCCGGCGAAAGCAAGCGTGCACGGTAGGATCAGAAGAAGCAAAAACCATCTATTCAACAATCAGCCTCACCTCTCCCTCTTCGGGAAGGTACCCCTGCTTTGTCAGGGTAACATGGAGTATGCCTGAAGAAGCAGGATTGAGAGCAACTGTGTACTCTCCTGAAGTATCTGTGAATCCTCTTCGATAGATCTCGAAACCACTGGCAGATTCCATCATCAGACAAACGCGGACACCGGCAATCGGAATACTGCCGGAAGTGGTTACAGTGATCGTCAGGTTATTCGGACATCTTATTGCAGTAGGATAACTGGATTCCCAGTTCATCGGCTCTTTCAGCCATATGGGCAGGGCAGGATCTCCTCCCATATTAGTTGTCTTCAGATCCCACATGGGTTCATAGGAAAATTCTCCGGATGGAATGGGCGGGGGAATTTCTTCAGGATAACCGGCCAAATAATAACTGGCATATTGAATAGAAGCGATGTTGTAGGCATCAGCATTACCCCATGTACCTGTTGATGGAACACCATTGTACAATTCATCAAGATACCAGTAATTCAGCTTATCACAGGAGCTCCCAAGCAACTGATCTGTGTAGAAAGAAACTGAGTTGTAGCCAATGTATCCCGGTCCCAGCGGGGCATTTACAGTTTCGCCGTCCGCACCCAGCCAAGTCTCTACAATACTGTGATCACTACCAGGTTCAACGAACATGCCTGTAAGGCAGTTAAATGCGTATGCAGTACAGTAGTTGCCATCCAGGCCTGTCAGTGTACGGAGATCAGAATCCCATACTTTCAAATTGCCAACAACTCCACTGGGATTCGCAGCAAACCAATCCGGCCCTCCGTGACCCCCGATGTTTGTTCGATAAGATCCACTGTTCAAAGCAGTACCATCGAGTTGGTTTAGTACTACATTAGGCGTTATAGGAATCACACCAGGAATAGTGCATACCTGCTCAGCAACCCATCTCCGGCCGATATAGTAGGGTACTTCAGAAAGAATAGCCTGCATCAGTTCCCAGTTCTCAGGATAGCCGGTTCGGCTGAGGGCTGCACTGACGACAAGAAGCTCAACTGAAGGTTCCGCTCCTGCAATAGAATGTTTCTGGTATCTCACGGCCTGCCCGGCCGCATACTCAGATTCACTGTAGCTACGTGCTGGAATTCTGCCGACAGCAATGTCAGGAATCAAATCCATCAGATCGTTTACATGCACCGTATCATCGGGAGGATAATACTCGCCCCACCAGGGATTGGTATTGGTCTGCCAGTTATAGACTGGATCAAGACAGGAGTAGTACCAGTCTGTATAGCTTGTTGGTGTTGGATATGAAGGCGGTTTATACAGCTTGCAATATCGCATGGGAGCCTCATCCTGATCATAAACTCCCTCGACTGGCGGGGTGGTATCGGTCGCCAGCAGCACATAATGAACACCTCTATGGATATGGTGCCACCTGATGCAGTTTCTGACAGTTTCCGGCCAGTCTCTGCCCAGAGGCCATACTACCCCTGCGTCTCCGTCAATGTCTTCAACTGTCAGTACCTCGGTGTAAAGCCCTCTTCTTATGTTCCAGTCGACAAGAGGCTCCCATGCGTCTTCCCAGTCTTCTCGGGTGATGATCAGGTAATCCGTCACAACAGGGATCCCGTTGGTCCCGCATGAATCCTCATCAACAAGAATCGGCTGAACTGAATAGGATTCAACTGAATCGGGATTCGCCACAAGGACTCTGAGACATTCTATTTCCCTGGACCATTCCCTCTCTGTCATCAGGGCAGGTTCAGGTATATGAGTGGTATCCTCGCTAAGGATAATCTCAATCTGAACAGTTTCCCTCAGGAACAGGTTTCCGGATCCTGGATTCCATGAGAGGGGGTAGAGATTGACAACTGCGAGCTCTGTCATGTCCATGGCACCGATCCCTGAACCTGACGCTGAAACAGGCGGCCAGTTTGTTACCAGATCGTAAATAGTCGAATCCGGTGGGGAAAAGGGCACTGCGGAAGTATCGGATCTGGATACCGCAGGCTGGGCAGGATAAATGGAATAAGTTCCTGCAATCTGTGTGCTGTCCATTACAACTGATTCAATGGAAGCAACTCGGAAACCTGCAGGAATAGCGAACATGACAGCCTGCCTTGGCAGAGAAGGACAACCGGCAGACTGGATATTCATCGCATCACCCATCGTTACAAGATCATAGCCCTGTTTTGTCGAGAATGAAAACTGATTCTGACTGAACGTGAATGTGTGAGAAATTGTATCCGGGGGTGTGGAGAACAGAAGCACCGTGCCTGCAAGACATGCCAGCATACGAAACCTCTTTCCTTAAAATGCTATATCAGATGAAATACTGGTTAAATTATTGCACTCTGTCAATATACTGTTACACTGATGACGTCGCAGTTCTTCTTCTGCCACACTGATTGATTACCTGGAAACCCCGAGAACTTGAATGCTCGGTTTGTTGGAACAGGATTGGGGGAATGAAAGCCTGACAGGCATGAACTCTCCACCATGGTGAAACATTTGTCTTTCACCTTGCCAGAAACCGCAAACCACTCTTAACACGGTGTCCAGGGATCTGCTGCAATAGGGACGCAACACCCCTGAGACATTGAGTGAAAAAGTTCGAACTTTTTATCGTTGGGGTCGCCAGAGGAGACAAGCCGCCCGAAGGGGCGGTTTTTTTATATCATACCTCTGCACATATTCATGGAGGAGGTTCTTATGGGAATCAGTGACCAGACCAGAGTGCAGTTGATGGAATTTTGTAAATCCAACGGGATTATTGCTCTGTACCTTTTTGGTTCCTATGCAAGGAATGACGCTACTCCTTCAAGCGACATGGATCTGCTGGTTGAGTTCAACGAGAAACTGGAACTCAGTTATCTGGATGTTCTTAAACTGAAGCAGAAACTGGAGGCAATAACAGGAACCCATATTGATCTGCTGGAACAGCAGGCTCTGAAAAATCCGCTACGCAGACAACGAATCATGAATGAAAGAGTACTTCTGTATGCTTCCTGAAGAGAGAGACAGGGCTCTAATACTGGATATAATCTCCGCTGGAGAAGACATTCTCAGCTTCATTGAGGGATGCGATTTCCAGCAATTTTCGGAAAGCAAGCTACTGCGATATGCTGTTGAAAGACAGCTTCTCGTTATCGGAGAAGCGGCCCGCACGGGCTTTCGGATAGTTTCAGGAACGGCATTCCGGGAATCCCCTGGGAAGCCATAGTCGGACTGAGAAACATCATAGCACATGACTACGGAGAGGTTCTTACTTAAAGAATCTGGCTTGTAGCTTTCAGAGATCTGAATGGATTACTGACGCCCTGCAACCTTTCTCAGATTTTCAGTAAGACAGTTCGAACTTTTTGTCGTTGGGGTCGTCAGCGATAACTCCCCGCGTTCAAGCATATCAAGAAGCCCCATCTGGGGCCACCCGAGGGTGTTTCAGCGCTTTCACAGATTTTTCGAAGATTTTAGTCAACGTGATGTCTGGGTCTCCCAGTTTTCTGATCCCGCACTGAACTTCTGCCAGGCATTTTCCGCTCTTTGTTTTCCATCTTCATAATCAGCATTATGCAATAGACTGGAACAAACTTCTCCCTGAGTGCAGTTTTGACTTCTTCCTGAGAAGCTCTTGATTAATTCTCTGCAGGGTAGTAAGTAAGTCTGTCAATCAATACCGGTGTTCCTTGATCAATGCAGTCAGCAGTATTGAATACCTGATCTGAATACATCCCTCTATATTCCCCGGGAACTTCTATTTCCAGATCGAACGAGAGTTTTATCAGCACCGGGCATTCTGCAATTCTCGTACCTTCCTCTTGGAATATTCCGCCTTCATAATCCCAGCCAAAGCCGAAGAAACTGAAATCAGCTCCATTCCATTCCCTTAATTCCTGTATAGACATTCCGGTACTGACGCCACATTCGCTGGAAACTACCTGTGACCCCAGGATTGAATAGACCTCATCAAACAGGTAGTAGTTTGCTTCCAGGAAGTTAAGGGTACATCCATCCTCTGCCCACAGATACTTGATGACCTGACCATTTTCGGGATTCGTTAATACCGTATTGGCGAGCTTCACTGTTCCTTCTGCATACCACGATTCACCATCGACCAGGTTCTCTTCACCGAACTCGGAGATCAGCTGCTCTCTGCTTGTTATCAGGGCATAGTCCTCAATTGTGGAAAATGAACCTGCTCTAATTTCTTCCCCCGGGGCATTCTCTGCCGTGCCAGTGGATTCTGCCTGTATTTCAGGCTCACTGACTACTTCCGTGCTCTCGGAATCCCCACCGCAAGCAATAAGCAAACTCAGCAACGTAAATGCCAGCGCTGTTTTCATTATCTTCCCTCCCATACTGTGGTTCTGCTTCGACCGAAACCGATATCCGAAAATACAATATTCAAGTTCCATGCAACGCAGGCAAGTAGATGCTGTCATTACCTTACCGGATCCAGCAGGGAATATTAGAAAAGACATTGTCATACCTGCGGCCTCACGAAACTACAGCCCGTCAGATGTTTCCATTTCCATCTCCATGATTCCGCTGCATCTTCGCTGATGTGTCAGTTTGACAGAGCTTCGAAGCCAACCCGCATTCTTCCGGCAGTAGCCGTTCTTCTCAATCAGCTCAATCTGTTGTATAGAATCGTTGAGATGATTCAATCATCGGAAGCTATCGAGAAGGGTATCTCCATGAGGATATGGGACGTAAATCCAGGTTATCTGAACCGTCAGAGTCTGCTTGGAGAACACCGTGAGTTACACGGCATCGTATCCATAATCAACAACGGCAAAAAGGGGTATTCGCACCATCCCGAAACGATAAGGTGGGTTGGATACGGATGGGCTCTTCAATTGCGCCATCAGCTTCTTGCAGCAGAAATGGCATTGAGAGGTTACACTGACAGATCTCCGGTACTCTCCGACGAGAACAGGGAACTCTGGCCAGAGGTATTCATCGATGAACCTGCTGAGCAGTTTCGAATTCTAGCCGGGAAATACAGAGCGAAAGAGATTGGGCGTATCCCGATTCCTGAAAGCACTCAGCAGCTTTGGGGTCAGCATAAATATTCTGTTCTGGCCAGAAATGAGAACCGCTATCGGCAAATCGGTCGAAAAGCATCTGGAATGAAAGCTTGTGCCGGTTTCACTGAACTATCCAGAGAGCTGACTGTTCTGCTGCGAACACCTCCCTCAGAAGGTGGAACAAGGAATGCTCTGCAGCACATGTGGGGATATGTGTCTGATTGCTGTTCCGGCAGCAATGCCCAGGTAGAAAGCTGGCCACTAAGCAAGCTATTCCGTGAGACTCAGGAACGTGCATTGAGATGCCGGGCAGTTTACCTCGTCCACTCTACTGCTTTGAGTGAACTTAGTTTATGGACAGATTTGAGTACCGGAGAAGAATCAGCAGCAAGACAACTGTAGAGCCTGGTATCCTCCATTCTTCATCAAAGCATCACAATCCCTTAAACCCCTGCCTGCTGGATAACAATTGCCGCGAACCGATATCACTTGTTCAATGGTTCTGCTCTGGAAGAAACTGTTCGTTATAGTACCTGCAATTCCACCATTTGAGTATGCAAAATCTTATTGATGTCTTCTCAAGGACAGGAGTTGAAAAATGAGGTCAACGGTGGGGCTTGTTCTGTGGATTCTTGCAGCTCTTGCAGCTGGTTGGATCGGTTCCAGATTCATGCCCGGAGAGTGGTATGCCTCCCTGGCAAAACCGTCATGGAACCCGCCCAATACTGTTTTCGCCCCTGTATGGACAGTCCTCTATGTTCTTATGGGAATTTCAGCATGGCTGGTCTGGCGGGAAACCGGCTTTGCGGGAGCAAAGGTTCCACTGGCTCTCTTCATCATCCAGCTGGCACTGAATGCGCTGTGGTCTTATCTGTTCTTCGGGGCCCATCTGCCGATGCTGGCCTTCATTGATATTGTTACTCTCTGGGTGGTCATACTAGTCACAATGCTGTGTTTCTGGAAGATCAATGCCCTGGCCGGAGGTCTGCTGATACCATATCTGGCATGGGTATTGTTTGCCTCGGCACTTAACTTTCAGCTGTGGCGATTGAACCCATAGGAGAACCGATACTATTGTACCATTAAGGTAGAGAAAAGCTCTGACTCTTTCTTCCGATGGAACAAGGAGAAGGTTCTGTTCAGAAAAATGTGATTTGCAGTTTTTCGTGCTTCACTTCGAACTCCAATGTTCTTCTCCTGTATTGACCGAACTGTTGAAAACCCGCTCTTACAACTCTCCCGGTTCAATCTGAACCCTCGGAATCTCTGAAGGTATCTGAACAAGCACTTCGTAATTGAGGTATTGCGACAGGGCGGAAAAAGAACTCACAGTGATCTCGCTGTTCTCCTGGTTGCCAATCATCACCACCTCGTCACCCCTTTCCGCTTCGGGTATATCCGTTACATTAACCATCATCATGTTCATGTTAACAACCCCGGAGACAGCAGCGCGCTTTCCCCTGATCAAAACATATCCGCAGTTACTCAGATCTCTGGAAAAGCCGTGGGAATACCCGATTGGAATCGCTGCGAAGCGGCTGCGAACGGTGGTAAGGCAGGAGTTGCCGTAGCCGATGAACTTTCCCGGCCCGACTGTATGCAGAGACATTACGCAGGTTTTCCAGCACATTACCCTTTTCAGGAGAGAATCTACCTGGCTCAATTCCTCACCTTTCTCATTCACTGAATGGTTGAGAAGGTAGTTCATTTTCGTTTCGCTGGTGGGCCAGAAACCGTAGAGAGCAATGCCGACCCTGACCATGTCCATAACCGTTTCCGGATAGGTAAGCGTGGCTGCAGAGCAGGCGGTGTGTCTGATACCGGGGTCAATACCCGCAGAAATCATGTGGTTGCACAGCTCATTGTATTCTTCTATCTGCTTCTGAATTCTGTAGTGGTTGGCAATTGACTCGGCGCCGGCATAGTGGGTTGCAGTACCTTCAACCTTTATACCGCCCCCTGCTTTCTTCAGAAAATCCGCCACCTCGGTCATATCACTTTTCATAAGCCCGGTGCGGTGGAACCCGGTTTCCAGCTCAAGGTGAATCAGGGCTTGTCCGCATGTGTGCTTTACAGCTTCCGCGGTGGCCCTGAGCCTGTCCATGGAGGTTATGTAGTATGAAATTCCATTCTCAATTGCCCAGGGAAGCATTTCATCTGCGATGAAGCCCATTATCATTATTCGGCTTTCCCGGGTTTTCACCGCCAGAGCCCTGGCGGCTTCATCGGAAGAAAAAACAGAGAAGTGCCTTATGCCCACCTGCTCAGCCATGGGAACTATCTGTTCTATTCCGTGACCGTATGCATTGCCCTTTATCACAAAGGAAAGCCTGCACCCCTCTCCTATCAAACTCCTGATAAAATCGGCATTGGCCCTCAGGTTATCGGTACTCAGTTCTATTCTGGATGAGTGGAGGTAATCATTCTTCAATTCCAGGTGTCCTTTCGATCATGTTCATGAACAGCTCAATACCGGTATCGATCAGCTGGTCGGGAAAGTCATACATCGGGCTGTGAAGAGGCGGAATACCAATACCTGCCCCAAGCCCGAAGAGGGCGCCTCCGAACTTCCCGGTGAAATGGCCGAAATCCTCAGACCAGGGAAATGGCTTTTGCAGAGTGATGATTTCAAGACCGAGGTTGGCGGCTGAATCCCTTATAAGGGAATCGGCCTCCGGGGAATTTACCGTGGCGGGGAATTCTTCAGTCCACTCGGTTTCGAACTCGAGCCTGTTTTTTTCAGAGACCTCACTGACCAGCGCAAGAACAGAGTCTGAAAGGCTTTCCATCTGCCCACCGGTTGGTGCCCGGAGCGTAGCCATTACAACAGCATCACAGGGAGATGTTCCAAAGGCCGGCTCTCCGATAACCACATGTATAAGGGTAACGAGTATTCCCCGGTCATGGATACAAAGGTCTTCAAAACCTCTTATCAGCGAGGCCACCGCAGGGGCGGGGCTGATTCCCAGAAGGGGCTCACCGGCGTGGGAACTCTTTCCCTTCAGCCTTGCCACCAGCCCTCTGGAAGCTTCAGCAAATGGCCCTGAAGCTGTAACAACACTTCCTGCGGGAAACCCCGGAAGGTTGTGAAGGGCCAGAACCAGATCGGGGTGAAATTCTTCGAATGCGCGGTCTTCAATAACCATTCGCGCACCGCTGCCGGTTTCTTCCCCGGGCTGAAAGAGAAGCAGCACCCTGCCCTTTTCGGGAGGAGCTGCGCTCAAACGGGACGCGACCCCTGCCATGATTGCCATGTGGCCGTCGTGACCGCACTTGTGGGCAATCCCCGGAGTTGCAGAACAGTAGTCTGCCCTGAGCTCCTCTTGTACAGGAACAGCATCCATGTCGCATCTTAGCAGGATTTCAATACCGGGTTTCAGGCCCTGAAAAACGGCCAGTATCCCATTCCCGCCAACACCGGTTACAAGCCTGTCAGGCTTTGTGTTCTTAAGAAAGTACTCGAGTATTTCTGCGGTTCTGTACTCTGCTCCGGAGAGTTCCGGTTCACGGTGAAGCGAGTGTCTGAGTTCAAAAAGTTCAGCATTCATTCTAAACAACTTATGGAATAACCCGATGCCGTCAACCCCCCGGGGATATTGCACAACAGGAAGCCGGATGTTCCTGTCTTTATCGTCTGTCAACAGCAGAGGTTGGAAAGAAATTCGGAAAAGCATGATTTCCTTATCAGTTGGCAGAACCAACCGGTTCTGGCAGAATGTAATGGGCGGTTTTGTTCAGAACCATTTTATTGACATCTGATTACGGGAATGGCATCATTCAATCCGACATAATCTGGAGGTTTCAAGATGCCCCTTAGCAAGCCGGTTCCATTCTCACTTGTCAGAGCTGGTGATGAACAGATTTCTGCATGGTACGACTTGAATACACACTGCCGTCGCGATGTGCTGCCCGAAGATCCTGACATTTCACTGCCATCTCTGCTCAGCAGAGCAAAAGCACTTGAGGGAGTTCAGATAATAAAAGAGTGGGCAGTCTGGAGTACCGACAACAGAAAAATGCTTGCATTGGGCGGTATTCATGCTTCAAAATTTGGTTTCAATAAAGGGAGTGCGTTCTTTGACATCATGACAATGAGAGATCACAGAAGGCAGGGCTTGGGCGAAAGCTTCCTCGGCTTGATTGCAGACACTGCCAAGGGCCATGAATGGAAGTTCTGAACGCCTACAGCAACAGCAGGTGTTCCGCCGGTTCCGAATTTCTTAAGGAAACAGGTGCTGAAAAAATCTCTGAAGGACATCTGAACAAGCTCGTTCTGAGTGAAGTCAACCGTGATATCATAGAGAAGTGGGCCGGGTATCCTGATGAATCTTCCATGCAGATACAGATAGGTGAATGGGAAGGTCTCTTCCCTGATGACCGGATAAAGGAAATATCAGACTTCTATCAGGCCGTCTTTGACGCCGATGCAAGCAACAAAAACAGCCGGGTTGTGTTTTCTCCCGAAATGGTTCTCAAGGGGGAGCAGGCTTCTTTTTCCGGCGACACGAAAAAGCTGACAGTTTTCGCCACCGATTCAGACAACGGCAAACTCCTGGGGCTGACAGAGATCAGATGGCCATCCTCACGCCCCTCAATTCTTTCCCAGGGTTACACAGCGGTTATTCCGGAAGCAAGAGGGATGGGAATCGGGCGCAGACTGAAAGCGGAAATGGTGTCTCGCGTTATCAGTAATTTTAACAGGGCTGAATGTATAAGGGCTGGCAACGATGCAGATAATGCGCCGATACAGAAAATCAACCATGAACTGGGTTTCAGGCACTTCATCACAAACTACACCTGGAAGATCGAAACAGATGCTCTTATCAAGTATGTTGAATCCCGGAAAACACTATATGCAAACTCAACCTCTACTCGGTAAAGCATGATGCTTATTCTGCAGTTGCAGAAAGCTTACTCAAACCGTACCGATCTTTGGTTTAGACCCCGTGTATTTACGAGGAAGAATTGTATCAGTTGCTTATCCTCTGATGATGTGAGGCATGTCCCCCGGGAGAACCAGAGACAACTCAATCAGCCCTGAGATGTTTCCGGACGAATCCCTCCAGGCGCTCTGATAGATGAGTTTCTTCGTTCCTGATTTTTCGATCGTATAGACATTTGTGCCCCCACCTGCAAGAAGCTCCTGGATAATACCCCTGGATCTGGGGTTGTGATAAGAAAGCAGGTCTGTACCGATAAGAGCTTTTCCGCCTCTTGCGGCAAAGGTTGCCTCTGCCGCTGCATTCATGTAAACAACCCTGTGCTCTCTGTCCGAGATCGTGACTGCTCCCGGGAAACTTGTTACCCAATCCGGCATTTCATCAATCATTGAATTACCCTGACAATCCTGAATATGCTGTTGCCCGTTTCTGAGGCAAGAACAGCGAAATAGATGCCCGGGGCAACCTGGCTGCCATCAACATCCATCCCGTTCCATACAATCTGTTGTGCTTCCCCTGTTGCAGAGACTCCTTCAGCAAGCGTACGAAGCAGACGCCCATTCGTATCGTAAATGCGCAGAGAAACAACTGCACCTGCCGGAGCAGTACATGCAAGCGATGTGCAGAATGTGAACGGATTTGGAGAACTGAACAGGGAAAATACTGTAAAATCGCTCTCATCTGCGAAACCGGAAACTGGATCATAGACATACTGAACGTACTCCGGATGATCAATAAATGGGTTCCTGTTGTTCTGAATGGCGTACACCGCTTCGTTTCTGTCAAGCTCTTTTGTGCTTACAGGGTCGTTCTGGTGCCACTCCATAAGCATATCTACTGCCCAGGATTCAAGATCAGCACCATCGGTCATTGCACTTCCAGCCCATCCGGCATCCTCGCCTTTATACCTGGTAGCCATATAGAAGTAATTCCGGGCGAAATCACCCTTGTATCCATCCACTGGTTCGAAAGCCATCCCGGAATAACCTGGGGTTGCAGAGTAGCCCAGTCGGCTTCCATTCATTGACGTCCAAGTGGCAGTGCCGACTTCTGCGTAAGGGTAATTGCCTCTACGGTTGTTCACATAGATATCAGTTGGAACTATGTGAAAAAGGTCGGTATTCATGGGAGCAGAATCGTTGAACCAGCTCTTCGGCCACGAGTGCTCTCTGTTGTAGCCTTCATTCTCACCGCTCGCTGACCCTCCCTCATCTATACCCAGCTCATAAGTGTAAGGGGGAGTACCACCGGGAATATCTGAATACATGTCCCACACTATTGTTTCGTTCCCATACCTGTCATCTGTGGTGAAGAATGCGGTCCAGATGTAGTCGTAGCTAACAACCTGATGACCGTCAATAATACCGTGGAGAGCCCATTGGAGCTCTTCTCCGGTGAGCCCGGAAGCGGGGTCATAATACCCGGCAGGTATTCCAGCGATAGAAACTATCGGAAAAAGCAGCAGTATTCTGTAAATATTCATGCCCCGCCATACCTCACGTTCCTGAGTTCGTAATTGCAGACAAGGTCAATAATAGCATCCGGCGGAGGAAATCACAAAACCTCTGAACAGGTTTCAGACAGCTGAATTCTTTGTGAAGTTTCTAACTGCGTCTGTTCCGGTCTTCAGTTTTACCGGCATTCGCCTGCACTAAGCCGGTCAGCCGCTCAAGCTCTGTGTTCCGCTCCTCCAGATTCTTCTTCAGATATTCTGTTTCCGATACATCGATGAACACTTCAAGCAGAACATCCTCTGAGTCCTGTATGATGGGAATAACAGTTTTTACCACTGGAATTTCATGCCCGTCACGGTGAAGAACAGAGCGCAGCGACCTGTCAACTTTCTGATTCAAATCGAGTATCGGACACTGATCAACAAGGCTGGGGCAAAATGCAGTATGGCAGAGTTCGCCAGTCAGTTCACCCTGTTTTCTTCCGGTTACAGTGCAACCTAACTGGTTGATGTGCAGTATCCGCTTATTTCTGTCAACAACAATAACACCTACCGGGAGCTCCCTGATGATTTTGTTAGTTGCCTCGAGAGCACTTTTCAGGGCATCTGCCGTTTTCACTTCCTCGGTAATGTCTCGATCAGTACCACGGTAACCCTTGAGCTCTCCGTTCTCATCAAACACAGGCATACCACTTGTAACTAGAACTCTTTCACCGCCGCTGCTGGAAATGTTGATGTTGCGGAGATTTTTGAAACTTTCATTTCTTGACGCTATCCTGTTGAAGATGGATGCTACTCTGTAACCCTCTTCCGCGGGCATCAGATCAAATGGGGTCTTTCCGAAAAGATCATCGGGAGAATAGCCCAGATAGTTTTTGACAGATGGTGACACATTAATGTAAGTACCGGCGGCATCTGTTTCCCACAGCCAGTCGCAACTGCACTGAGCCAAATCTTTGTATTTCTGCATGGTCTGCTTAAGGCGTTCCTGTGTTTTCCATCGGCAGGAGACATCTCTTACAACAGCAATGTATCCCTGAAGAGAACCGTCATCACTCACTGAGGGCGAAAGAGATACTTCCACCGGGAATCTGCTGCCATCGGAAGTTGTTAGAAAAACCTCCTCAATTGGTGCATTCAGCGAGTCGGCAAGGAATGAAGCATCCTCATAATCAGCGACGAATTCGCTTAACTGAGAATCCTGGATATCTGGCATGCATGACACGTGAACCAGCCTGATAAAAGCCGGGTTGGCATACTCTATTGCAAATGTTCTGCTGAGAACAGCGATTCCATCGTTCATCTGCTCAAAATATGAGAACTTTTCACAATTGATTCGCTTAATCATGAATACTGCCTCCACATACATACAATAGTGAAATAAACGAGGCAGTAAACCCCGATGCCTAAGGGATGAAAAGAGCGCTCAGGGCTGGGGGATTCTCATAACCTGTATGTCACCGTTGCTTGTTTCGATCCGGACAACAGCAGAACCATAGGCAAGAATCTGATCAGGAGCTTCACTATCCTGCACAAAAACTTCTCCGTTCACGGTTTCCGCATCAACGCTTATCATTGGGGGCAGTTCAACGCTCACATCTCCGTTTGTGGTTTCGATTACAAGAGAAAGACTCTGCTGAGACAGCCGGGCAGAAATGTCTCCGTTAACTGTTATCAACCTGTCTGAGCTAAGAGCTTCAACCGAAATATCACCGTTGACAGATTCAGCATTTGCCGTGACATCTGCCGATATGAGAGTCTCTCCGTTTGTGGTGGCGCAACTTACAATGTATTCCATCTGAGCGGGAATGTTAACGACAAAATTAACAGAGCAAAGGGAAATGCCATCAGGATAGTCTACAACAGCAGACAGTCTGTTTTCAGATTCATCAAATCTTATGTTCAGATTTTCCGGTACACCCCTTGCCGAATCACCGTAAATTAGAGTCTTTATCTGAATGTAATCAGATTCCCACTCTCTGACTTCAATATCGCCGTTGGCGTTCTGAAAACTGAGTTCTGAACCAGATGTCATCTGGAATTCACGGGATGTTTCTTCGATAAGGTCATGCTTAAGTGTTATCATGCAGGATGCAGCAAAGAACACCGCAGCAAGCATAAGCAGTCTGTATTTCATTCCGCCTCCTACACAATCTCGTTCAACGATTCAAGGGCATCTTCCACACTTATCTCTCCACGGTGCAGCCGTTCCAGCACAGTCATCGCCGAATCATCTATCTCCATACGGTCTTCGAGAGCATTGAACATCTCTTCAATCCTTGTTCTGGCCGTGGGGTACGATACACCCAGCATCCGCTGAACCGACTTGAGATTACCTCTTGCAAGAAGAAAGAGCTCAAGGAGATTTCTGCTCTCTGAATCCAGAGAGCAGAAAGGGCACATTGCGAAATTGCCTGATATTTCTGTACTACAGTCAGAACAGATATACCTCACCGGATTCAGAACCCCGTTACATGATGGACATCTTGACGGCGCAGAGGCTTTACTCATCTGTTCCTCCTTCGATAACAATTCCGCCACCCATTGTACTGACTTTTAACAGCGGCGGATTCTCGCTGTTCCCATAGCGAACCTGCATTTTTGAGTTGCCATAGTCTTTGCCGGAATTGGACAAAACCTCGGGGCTATTGCCCCCGGCGCTGATTGTTCCACCGAGGGTAGTAGCATCGAGCAACACCTCTACATCATCGGCAAGGTGGATATAGATCCCGCCTCCCATTGTTTTCGCTTTTGAATTGCCGGCCCAGGATGAATCAAGGGAAATATCCAAACCGCCGCCCATGGTTTTCAGAGAAAAGCTCTCGCCCGGCTTGCTTATGCTGATACCGCCACCCATTGTTCTGAGTTCAACAGGAATCCTGACGCCGGTAGAACTGATGGCGCCTCCTTTTGAAATGACTTTCGCAGAAGCAAGGCAGTCGGGAATCTGAACGGTCAGTTCACCTGATTTCCACAGCAGAATCCACCTGTTGTCTTTTATGCCCACTTTCACGATGCTGCCATTGTCCGCCGAGGCTCTCAGGGTGGTGTCTTCACTTCTTTGGAGACTTATGGAAATAGCTTTGCCCTTCTCTATGTCTCCGTGTATCTCAAGTATCTGCCCTTCTTCTACTTGCTCGGATACAGATTCAGTTTCCCTGAGATCAAGGTTTTCAATTGTTTCGAACGATTTTCTGCTCTT
>Ga0180007_10004082_pt1 | contig 15710 bp, 9 predicted proteins | sample MM_PC_MetaG_FD_121122 | JGI IMG/M metagenome (GOLD analysis project Ga0180007, IMG submission 121122) | Groundwater microbial communities from the Aspo Hard Rock Laboratory (HRL) deep subsurface site, Sweden - MM_PC_MetaG | ecosystem: Environmental > Aquatic > Deep subsurface > Groundwater... | reverse complement strand
TGCGGCGTGGTTGTGGGCCTTCGGCTTCTTCTTCCTGGTGTCGCTCTTCCTGCAGTACCTCGCACCGGTGCTCCTGCTGCCGCTGTTCAACCGGTTCTGGCCGCTCCCCGAAGGAGAGCTGGGCGAAGGACTGAAGGCCCTGGCCCAGCGCACGGGGGTTCCGCTCCGGGAGGTGTTCGTCATGGACGGCTCCCGCCGCAGCGCGCGCAGCAACGCCTTTTTCACGGGGTTCGGCTCCAAAAAGCGCATCGTGCTGTTCGACACCCTGCTGGAGAAGCACGAGCCCGGCGAGATTCTCGCCATCACCGCCCACGAGATCGGGCACTACAAGAGGCACCACATTTTTATCGGCACGGTGCTCGCCCAGGTGCAGGCCGGGGCGCTGCTGTTTCTGCTGTCCCGGTTCGTTACCTCGGCGCCGCTGTTCACCGCATTTGGCGTTCCGGCGCCGTCGTTTCATGTGGGGCTGGTGCTGTTCGGGCTGCTGCTCACGCCGCTCCAGTTGGTGCTTTCGCTGCTGGGAAACGCCCTTTCGCGCCGGCACGAGCGGCAGGCGGACCGGTTCGCGGCCGAAGCCATGGGGAGCGGGACCGAACTGGCCTGCGCGCTGCGCAAACTATCCATGGACAATCTTTCCAATCTCACGCCGCATCCCCTGAGCGTGATCCTGCACGCCTCACATCCGCCCACGCTGGAGCGCCTCCGTTCCCTGGATCCTGAAATGGCCCAATCCTTGGAAGGGTAATTCATACTGAATTTGTATGAATCATCCTTGAAAACAGCCTGCAAGTTCGCTATATGAATGCGCTATGGTTCGCCGCAATGACGCGGCCTTCCTCCACAGGAGTTCACACACATGTTCAATCGTATTTCCCTTTTCACCGTTCTTCTGACTGCGATGTTCTGGAGCTCCGCCTGCACGAAATCCGAGAAGAAGTCCGAACCCGCCGCCACGGATAAGGTGGATATGACCGTCACCCCCGAGTCGCCGATGGATCCTGCCGCCGCGCCGGCTGACATGCCTGCGCCCACGGATCCTGCCACAGCGCCCCACGCCGGCTGCCCGCATAACAAGGACAACCAGGCCGCGCCCACGGATCCTGCCGCAGCGCCCCACGCCGGCTGCCCGCATCACAAGGACAACCAGGACGGCGCTGGCGCCAAGGACTGCGCGTGTGGCAAGGACTGCGCGTGTGGCAAGGACGCCGCGGGTGCCAAGGACTGCGCGTGTGGCAAGGACTGCGCGTGCGGCAAGGACGCCGCTGGCGCCAAGGACTGCGCGTGTGGCAAGGACTGCGCGTGCGCCAAGGACGCCGCGGGTGCCAAGGACTGCGCGTGTGGCAAGGACTGCGCGTGTGGCAAGGACGCCGCGGGTGCCAAGGACTGCGCCGGGTGCGCCGGCAAGACCGCACCTGAGACCAAATAAGGGCAGCCCGGCAATGCGCTTTTGCCATGCACTTCCTGTGTGTGTGGCTTTTCTTTTTGATGACATATAACAATAAATTGGTATCGGCGGTTGTCCCTGCCGACATCTTGTGATACAAGTTCGCCGGTTTTCGGCTGGTCCGGGTCTTCCATGGCAGGGTCCAGTATTTGATATTTGAAACGGGAGTCGCTCATGCATTGGACCAAGATCTTTTTCGATGTTTTCGGCGGCCTTGGACTCTTCCTTCTGGGCATGAAATTCATGTCAGAGGGCATGCAGAAGGTCGCCGGATCACGCCTGCGAAAAATCCTGCATTTTTTGACCTCCAATCGATTCATGGGCGTTTTCATCGGCTTCTTGGTGACGGCTGTCATCCAATCCAGTTCTGCCACCACGGTCATGGTCGTCGGCTTCGTCAACGCCGAGCTGCTCAACGTCTCCCAGGCCATCGGCGTGATCCTGGGCGCCAACATCGGCACCACCGTCACGGGCTGGATCGTCACCCTGAAGATCGTGTCCTACAGCCTGCCGCTCATCGGAACCGGCGTGCTGGTCCGCTTCGTGGGACCCAATGACACGTGGAAATACTGGGGGGAGATCACCTTCGGCTTCGGCATGCTCTTTCTTGGCATGAGCATCATGTCCGCGGGCTTCGCACCGCTGCGGAACTATCCCGGCTTCGTCGAGATGTTCATGAGCGTCGACGGCGCCACCTATGGAAGCGTGCTGTTCGGCGTGCTCATCGGCACGATCACGACACTGATCGTGCAATCGTCCTCGGCCACCACGGGCATCACCATTGCGCTGGCGATGCAGGGCATGCTCACTTTCCACGGCGCCATCGCGCTGGTCCTGGGCATCAACATCGGCACGACGATCACAGCCATCCTTGCCGCCATCGGCGCCAACCACAACGCCCGTCGCGCGGCCCTGGCCCACACCCTGTTCAACGTCCTCGGCGTCGTCCTCACGTTGATGATCTTCTATCCGTTCGTGCATCTGGTCGACGCGATGATCCCGGGGGATCCCGACTTCCTGGTGCGCACCGCGACCGACGCGAGCGCCTATGACGCCGCCATCGGCAGCAAGCCGTTCATCGGGCGTCACATCGCGCTGGCCCACACGCTCTTCAACGTGGTTTACGTCATCCTGTTCCTGCCGTTCACGGGCATGCTCGCGACCCTGGTCAAACGGATGATCCCCGAACCGAAGCAGAAGGAGAAGGTCGGTCCCCTCCAGTTCGTGCACATCAACAGCGGCCTGATCAGGACGCCGGCGCTGGGCATCATCGAGTCCGAGAAGGAGCTTTTGGCCATGGCCCAGCGCGTGCGCAAGAACTCCGTGCGCATCCACGACATCATGGTGGAGAAGCGCGACATCAGCACCGCACAGGCGAAGATCGAGGCCAGCGAACAGATGATCGACGACTACCGCAAGATGATCACGGAGTTCCTGATCAGCCTGTCCCAGCAGACGCTCTCCCACGAGGAGGCCGTCAAGGTCGGGAACTATATGACGTGCGCCCATAACCTGGAGAAGTACGCGGACTATATCTTCAACTCGGCCCGCAACTACACCAACATGAAGGCTGAAAACGTCCAGCTCTCGGATCCGGCCCGTGAGACGATCCGGCAGCTCGCCGACGAGATTGAGGAGTTCTACGAGTTCTCCATGCGCCTGCTCCAGGAGGAAGTCGACATCGACTTCGAAGAGCACATGGAGAAGGCGGAGATTTCCAAGCGCCGGCTCAAGGAGTCGATCCGGAACGCAAAACTGGAACACTTCCGGCGTCTGCAGGAAAAGGCCTGCCAGTCGGAGAGTTCGATGTACTTCATCGAGATCCTGAGCAACCTCGACGGCATGGTCAGCCAGGTGTTCAACATCTCCGAGACCCTCTGCGGTTACAAGTTCGCGGCATAGTTGAACCCGTTCGGGATAAAATTTTCAGGTGCAATTGGGAAATTCTCGCCTATACTTCACATGGGCCGGTTGCCGGTCATCCCCACAACGAGGTGAGAAATGACTCGCGTATCCTTCATGTGCATCCTGCTGGCATGCGGCTTGGCCTCCTTCTCGTGCAGCCGGGAGAGCTCGATCCAGATTGACCCGGAACGCTGCGACAACCAGCTCGACGACGATTTCGACGGTCATGTGGACTGCGAGGATCAGGATTGCTGGGACGATCCCGCCTGTGACACGACGCCCGTGGAGCAGTGCGACAACCAGCTCGACGATGACGATGACGGCTTCATCGACTGCGATGATTCCGATTGCATGGATGAGTGCGAGTACCTCGAGGACTGCACCAATGACATCGATGATGACGACGATGGCTTCGCCGACTGCGAGGATCAGGACTGCTGGACGAGCCAGTGGTGCGACGATCCCCAGGTCGAGGACTGCACCAACGGGATCGACGACGACGGCGACGGCGACGTGGACTGCGCCGACGAGGATTGCTCCCAGCCGCCCAACTGCCTGTCCTGGGAGATGAACTGCGCCGACGGGCTCGACGACGAGGGGGATGGCCTGATCGACTGTGAAGATCCGGACTGCGTGCTGGACCCGAGCTGCATACCCAATTCCGAACTCTGCGACAACGACCTCGACGACGACGATGACGGCGACGTGGACTGCGCCGACGCCGACTGCGAGCTGGACCCGAGCTGCGTCCCTGACCCCGAGATCTGCGACAACGACCTCGACGACGACGGTGACGGCGACGTGGACTGCGCCGATACCGACTGCGAGCTGGACGCGAACTGCATCATCACCGCCCCCGAACTGTGCGCCAACGCGGTCGATGACGACGGCGACGGCGACGTGGACTGTGACGACACCGACTGTGACATCGAGCGCGACTGCCTCGACTACACCGGCGTGCTCGGCGCGGCCTGCCGGGAAGCCTCTGATTGCTCCGCCATCACCGGCGGACAGTGCCGCACCGAGATCGACGACGGCCTGCCCGGCGGCGCCTGCACCAAGGTCTGCTCCGTGATGAATCCATGCCCCAACGGCGCCTCGTGCGTGACCGGGTCCGACGGCAACGGGCTGTGCGCCAAGACCTGCGCCTCGGCCACCGACTGCCGCCTCGGCTATCAGTGCACCATGCCCGCAGGTGCCACGGTGAACGTGTGCAATCCTCACTGTGGGCGGGACTGGCAGTGTCGTGACACGCGCTACTGCAGCACCAACAGCGGCCTGTGCACGGCCCAGGAGCTCTGCCTGACCCCGGGCGATGACGACGGCGACGGCCAGATCAACTGCGCCGACACCAACTGCGCCGGCGACACCGTGTGCGGCTGCGTCGAGGACGACCGCAACAACGTGCAGTGGACCACGGCCTTCGAGCTGGATCTGGCCGCCGGCACGCCGCTGACTGGATCGATCTGCGGCCCCACCTATCAGGACTGGTTCGTGTTCACGCCCGTGACCACGGTCAGCGTGACGATCACCGCGTCGTTCTCCAACGCCGCCGGCGATCTGGATCTGTACCTGTACGACGCGGGCAACCTCCTGGCCTCCATCGCCGTGGCCTACACCACGTCCGACAACGAGGTCATCACGCGCACGCTCAACACCGGGACGACCTATTACCTGCTGGTCGACGGCTATCACCGCGCCGCGAACACCTACACGCTCACGATCACTCAATAGTTGTAAAGTTTATTGACAATCGTAGGAAGGGGCAGGTCGTTCTCAGGACTTGCGCAGGGCCTTGACGGTCACGTCGAGCCAGGTGATGAAGGCCATGCCGGCGTTGATCACGAACTGGAGGGCGAACATGCACCACAGGCAGGAGACCAGAGAGAAGATCAGGTGCAGGAAGAGGATCACGTCGCGCCGGAAGCCGTAGGCCAGAAGCGTCCAGAGGTTCTTCTCCTCGGCGGCGGCGCCCTTTTCCCCCATGAAAAAATACGGATACTGCGCGGTGTCGATGGTCGGCAGGTGCCGCAGGGCGCGGTACACGGGGATGCACGAGAGCGCGTAGACGCCGGCGGCGATGAACCCGGCGACGGCAGCGGGTGTGCTCACCGGAAGCATCACCACACTCAGGCCGGCGGAGAAGGCCACCGTGGCGGTGTCGTCGGCGATGGTGTCGAGCCACTGCCCCGTGCGGGAGCCCTGGAAGCGCAGGCGGGCCAGCTCGCCGTCGACGCAGTCGAGGACGAACGAGAACCAGTACAGCGCGGCGCCCAGGATCAGGCTCTGCGTGAGCAGGAAGGCGCCCGCGAGGGCCGACAGGCCGCTGAGGATCGTGACCTGGTTGGGGGTGATCGGCGTGCCGATGATCAGTCGCGAGACGAGCCTCGAGACCGGGCGCCCGAGGAAGTACGCCACCACGCCGTCGTTCTCGATGGGCTTGCGCAGGGAGCGCCACAGCAGCCCGGAGGCGCGCGACCGGTCCGCGGCGGTGTCCAGCGCGCACCAGCGGGCCTCGGCGACCGTGCAGCCGCCGGAGAGGGCGTCTTTGATCCTGCCGGGCTCGTACAGCGCGCACGCCTCCACGACGAGGCCGTCGGCGGGGTTGGGTTCCCCGGGGAGGAACGCCACAGGGATGCCAGGCGCGCGGCGGGCCAGCAGGGCCTCGAGCGTGGCCTGGTGCTCTCCGCCGGACACCTGGAGCCGTCCGGCGCCGGCGCGCTCGAGCGTCAGCAGCGTGCGCAGGAAGATCGGCAGCCCGGCGAGCTTGCGCGACGGGGACAGCGGCCACCGTCGGGCGTCGACGATGACGACCGGTTTCTCTTGATTCTGGGTTGGAGTTGTGTGGGGCATGGTCATCGGTTCAGCGGGAGAAAAGTTTCTCGGCCGCGCGGAGATCCTCGATGGTGTCGATCTCGAACCACTTCTGGTCCTTGCCCACCTCGGTCGCGGTCACGAATGCGCCGGCGCGGGCCAGGCGCCCGTAGGCCTCCTCGTAATATTCCTGGTCCAGCCCCTCGGCCATCATCGCAGCCAGCTCCGGGAACAACTTCTTGCTGCCCGCGGCCGTGCAGAACTCCATGCCGATGCTCTCACCGTAGGCGAGGGCGGGCTCGATCAACTTGGAGAGGTTCACGATGCGGCCTTCGGCGTCGATCTGGATCTTCATCTCCTCTTCGCCGCAGGGATGCACGTCGGCCATCAGACGCACGTCTCCGGGGGCCGCCAGGAGCTTCTCCACCACCGACGGCTCGAACACCAGATCCGCGTCGAGCTTGATGAAGTCGTACCCCAGCGCGGACGACTCGGCCTTGAGCAGGGAATAGCCGTTGCCGGCCGTGTCGAAGCGCTCATTGAAGATGAACGTGGGGGTCTCGGGCCTTCCTTCGAAGAACGCATGCAGCTTCTCCGCGCGGAAACCGGTGATCACGATCAACTCCTCGATGGGGAACACCTGCAGGGTGTCGAGCATGTGGGCCAGCAGCGGCTTGCCGTTCATGGGCACGAGGGCCTTGGGCAGCTCGTCGGTGTAGGGACGAAGGCGGGAGCCGGTGCCGGCGGCGAGTATCACGACTTTCATGGGAATCCTCCGTGCATGGCCTGGTCGAGGTGCCGGCCGATTGCGCGGGGAAACTACCCGAAAACGCGGATTTTGTCCATGCGCCAGTTGAATGTGTGCCATTTTACCTCTACACTTTCGTGCGTGGCTTTGAAGAAAGGTGACAACATGATGACGCGGACTGTTTCCTGGTTGACCCTGTTCTTCCTCTTTCTCGGCGGGGCGCTGGCCGCCTGCGACTCCAAGGTCAAGGTTTCCGAATCCTGCGGCGACGGCGTCCTGGACCCCGGCGAGGCATGCGAACAAAGTGATTTCGGCCCCCGCGACTGCGGCACGGAGGGTTACTACGCCGGCGAGCTCGCCTGCGCCGCCGACTGCACCATCATCACCACCGGCTGCTCCCTCACCTGCGGCGACGGTCTGGTCCAGGTGGATCACGAGGACTGTGACACCAACGATCTGCAGGGGCGGTCCTGCGCCGACTTCGGCTTCATTGGCGGGGCGCTGGGCTGCTCGGCGACCTGCGAATTCGATTACACCGACTGCGAGGCCATCTGCGGGGACGGCACCGTCGCCCTGAACGAGGGCTGCGACGACACCAACCGCACCGCCGGAGACGGCTGCGATGCCGGCTGCGCCGTGGAGACGGGCTGGACGTGCGTGGGGACACCCAGCGTGTGCACCCCGATCTGCGGCGACGGCGAGCTTCTCGGTGACGAGGTCTGCGACGACGGTGTGAATGACGGCAGTTACGGAGGCTGCATGCCCGGCTGCCTGGCGTGGGGGCCCGGCTGCGGGGACGGAGTCCTGCAGGCGGACCAGGGCGAGCTCTGCGACGGCGCCGACACCGCAGGCGAGACCTGCGCCACCAACGGGTTTCTCGGCGGTCCCATCGCCTGCTGGGACACCTGCGACCAGCTGGACCTCACGCGCTGTGTCGGCCGGGCCGACTGGAGCATCCGGGCGGGGAGCACCACGAACGATCAAGGCAGCGCAGTGGCCATCGACGCCACCGGCAACGTGATCGTGGGCGGCACCTTCCAGGGCACCGTCAACTTCGGGGGACAGGATCTGACCTCCCAGGGCGCCTCGGACATCTTCATCGCCAAATATGACGCGACCGGCGCCCACATCTGGAGCCGGCGGTACGGAAGCGCCGACGGGGAGATCCTCAACGGCCTCGCCACGGACTCCGCCGGGAACATCCTGATCGCCGGCGGCTTCAACATGACCCTGAACCTGGGCGGACAGGATCTGGTATCGGGCGGCGGATTCGATGCGTACCTGGCCAAGCTCACCCCGGCGGGGGATCACGTCTGGAGCAAGCGGTTCGGCGATGGCACGTACCAGGAAGGCATGCGCGTGACCGTCGACGTGGGCGACCGGGTGACCTTCGCCGGCGTCTTCGAAGGAAACATCAACCTCGGGGGGACCCACCACTCCTCCGGATCCGGGCGCGACGTGTTTCTTGCACAATACAACGCCGACGGCACCTTCCGCGTCAGCAACACCCTGAGCCAGGGTGGCGTCAGTGATACCGTCCGCGGGCTGGCGGTGGACCCGTCCGGAAACATCTACGCGACTGGCGGCTTCTCCGGAACCCTGTATTACAATTCCCAGACCCTCGTCTCCGCCGGGATGATTGACATCTATGTGATCAAGCTCAACTCGGTCATGACGCCGACCTGGGCCAAACGCTACGGCAGCTCCGCGGCTGATGACGAGGGCGCCTCCGTGGCAGTGGATTCCCTCCAGAATGTCTACGTCACGGGCAAGGCAGGACAGGCCGTGGACTTCGGCGTCGGCGCCGAGGCCGGCTTCGGCAGCCAGGACATCTTCATGCTCAAGCTCGACAGCGCCGGAAACACCGTCTGGTCCAAGGTGTCCGGCTCCGCCGACCTCGACGGCGGCGGAATTGGAGTCGGGCTGGACGCCAGCGGCCGGGTCTGGTTCTCGGGCAACTTCACGGGGGCCGCGAACTTCTTCGGTACGATCCTGACCGGGCAGGGCATCGCCGATTTCTACATCGCGGCCACCGACGCCGCCGGCAATCTCGACTTCGTGCAGCGCTTCGGCGGGACCGGCGACGACACCATCATGTCCATGGCCGTGACTCCAGCGGGGGCCCTCGCGATCACCGGCGTTTTCCAGTCGTCCGTGACCATCGGCGACGACACCCTGATCAGCGGTGGCGCCGAGGACGCTTTTCTGGCATACTTCCAATAACTTGCGAGGTGTCTCATGCATCGTCTGTTCATCGTTACCATCCTGCTGGCCGTCCCCTTCCTGCTGAACTGCAACCCCAGCAAGAAAAAGACCGAGGAGTTCAACTCCACCAACATCAACAACTTCAATAACCAGGACTGCCTCGCCGGATCCCATCGCTGCCAGGGGAGCGTCATCCAGATCTGCGAGGACAAGCAGTGGATCAACGAGACCATGTGCGGCCTCGGAGAGTTCCTCGACCGGCCGGTCTGCGATCCCGGCTCGCTGGCGTGCGCCCAGTGCATCGCCGGCGGCACCACCTGCAGCGGTGTCGACAATCATGTCCACGCCTGCAACTCCGACGGCACCATCGGCCTGGTGCAGACCGAATGTGACTCCACCGCGGGTGAGCAGTGCGCCGGCGCCAACGGCACGGCCGGCTGCGACAGCCCGTGCATCCGCGCGGCCTCCACCAAGAGCTACCGCGGCTGTGAATACTGGGCCGTGGGCATGTCCAATTCCCTGCTGTCTGCGACGTTCGCCGGCAACTTCGCGGTGGCCGTGGACAACGACAACGACGCCGAGGTGCGCGTCCTGATCACCGGCGGCGGCGTCAACGTGGACCAGCTTGTCCCCGCCCGCACCCTGCAGGTGTTTCAACTCAACTACGTTGAAGCCGTGCGTTCCTCTTCGGCCTCGGGCTTTTATCGCACCTCCGACGGCCAGGGGGCCTACCGCGTGCAGGCCTCCCTGCCGGTCACGGTGTATCAGTTCAACCCGTACGACTTCGTGCTCGGCGGCGTGAACTCCTACACCAACGACGCCTCGCTGCTGCTGCCCCAGCAGGTGCTCTCGACCAACTACCTGGTCATGACGCGTCCGACCTGGGTCTTGGGCGACACCACCTTCGGCGACGACTCCACCTCCCCGGGCGTGGTGACCATCGTCGCCACCGAGGACAACACGTCCGTGCTCGTGCAGACGCGCTCCTACGTGGCCGGCGGCACGGGCGTGCCCGCGCTCTCCCCCGGCGGGTCCAACTCGTTCGCCATGAACCGCGGTGACCAGCTCCAGCTCTTCTCGCGCAGCGACCTCAGTTACAGTTCCTGTCCTTCCGGGCCCGGCTCGGCCACCTCCTCGGATGGCTCCTACGGCTTCTGCAATCCCGGCAACGCCTACGACCTGACGGGCATGATGGTCACCTCCTCGGCGCCCATCGCGGTCTGGGGCGGGCACAACTGCACGTTCATCCCCTACAACTCCTGGGCCTGCGACCACCTCGAGGAGCAGATGTTCCCGCTGGAGACCTGGGGCAAGCGCTTCATGGTTGGCCTGACCCGCCAGATCACCCCGGGCAACTCCGAGTCCAACATGATCCGCATCCTGGCGGCCGACAACAACACCAACATCTCGTTCAATCCCGCCTCGGTCGCGGCCCCGCTGACCCTGCAGATGGGCGAGTACGTCGAGTTCATGCCCACCCCCAACACCCACTTCGAGGTCCTCTCCACGGGGCCGATCATGATCGGCAAGTTCACGGTGGGCCAGGACTACGCCGGCAACCCCACGGGCGATCCCGCCTTTGGCCTCGTGGTGCCCCAGGAGCAGTACCGCTCCGAGTACAACTTCACCACGCCGCCCTCGATGACCAACAACTTCGTCAACGTCATCGCCATGATCCCCACCGACTCCACCGACTACATCGTGCTCGACGGCACGCCGATCACCATCAATGACTACATCCCCATCGGCTCCACCGGCTACGGCGTGGCCCAGATCGACGTCACCAGCACCGGCACCGGCGGCGCCCACCGCATTGCCGCCCCCAACGCCACGATCCGCTTCGGCATCGAGGTCTACGGCTACGCCGCGTACACCTCCTACCTGTATCCGGGCGGCCTCGACCTCGAGTACATCAACCCCGTCGAATAATGGATTGGTTCATCACCACACGGGTCCGACTGGTCTGACTGGTCCGGCGGGTCCAGCGAGGCTACCGTTTGAACAGGGCGCCGGTGTCCAGCACCGCCCGGACCTTCTCTTTGAGCGCGGTCGAGGTGAACGGCTTGGCCAGAAAATGCGTCCCCGCCTCCAGCGCACCGTGGTGACCGATCGCGTTGTCGGTGTATCCCGACATATAGACGACCCTGACGGTCGGCCGCGTCTTCAAGAGCGCCTGTGCGACCGCGCGACCGCCCATCCGTGGCATGACCACGTCGGTCAGGAGGAGATGGATCTCGCCCGCGTGCTGGATGCTCTTCAGGAGCGCCTCGTCCCCGTCGGCGGCGGTCAGCACCTGGTAACCGGCTGCCTCGAGGCTCCTCCTGGCGACCTTGCGAAGCGCCTCCTCGTCCTCGACCACGAGGATGGTCTCGGTTCCCGTGGACCGCATCGGGACCGTCGGTGGCGTGACCACCGTGGCGGTGGTGGCCGAGCGCTCACGCGGCAGATAGACCTTGAAAGTGGTCCCCTGGCCCTGCTCGCTGTAGACCCAGATGCTGCCGCCGCTCTGCTGGACGATACCGTACACCGTGGACAGACCCAGGCCGGTGCCCTTGCCCTTCTCCTTGGTGGTGAAGAACGGCTCGAAGAGGTGCTCCCGTGTCCGCTCGTCCATGCCGCACCCCGTGTCCGAGACCGTAAGTTGGACAAACGACCCGGGCTTCACGGCCACGTGGCGCGCCGCGTACTCATCGTCGATCTCCACGTTCGCGGTCTCGATGGTGAGCTGGCCCCCCGTGGGCATGGCGTCACGGGCGTTGACCACGAGGTTCATCAGGACCTGCTCGATCTGACCCGGGTCGGCCAGGGTCAGGCCGAGGTCAGGCGCGAGCGTCAGGACCAGCTCGATGTCCTCGCCGAGGATCCGCCGGAGCATCTTCTCGACCCCTGTGGCGACCTGGTTCAGGTCGAGCGCCACGGGCTGCAACACCTGCTTGCGGCTGAAGGCCAGGAGCTGGCGGGTGAGCGCCGCCGCGCGCTCAGCGGCGTTCTTCACCTCCAGGAGGTCGTCCTTGAGCTGGTCGCCATCCCGCACCGCATCCATGGCGAACCCGGTGTAGCTCAGGATCACGGAGAGCAGGTTGTTGAAGTCGTGCGCCACGCCGCCGGCGAGGCCGCCGATGGCCTCCATCTTCTGCGACGCCCGGAGCTGGTCTTCGAGCCTCTCCCGCTCCGCCTCCATTTTTTTCTGATCGGTGATGTCGCGATAGTTGCCGAGGATACCGTGGATATCAGGATCGTTCAGTAGATTGCAGCCGGTGAAATGGATCCATTTGTAACTTCCGTCTTTGCAGTGGTATCGGACTTCTGCATTTCCGGTGGCACTCGGGGTTTTCAGAAGGTCCATGATGAACGCTTGTGCGGCGTCCAAATCATCGGGATGCACATTGGCGAGGGCATCCACGCCGACAACCTCCTCCGGCTTCCAACCAAAGAATTTCTCAACATTTTCGCTCTTGTAACGATTGATTCCGTTTTCATCAATAATGACAATCACATCCCCAATATTGGAAATCATTTTACGCTGCAATGCATCACTCCGCTGCAACGCCGCTTCAGCCTGCTTCTGCTCGGTGATGTCTTGCAAAACACAGTGGGTCTGCTTAAACTCTCCATCCAATTCATACGCGATACGACCTTCGAAGGCGATATCGAGCCGATGGCCATTTTTATGAAGCATTTCAAATTCACTGTGGATTTTCCCGGCAGCCTTGAACAATGGGAAACGCGTACGGAAACCTTCCACAAAATCCGGTGCCAAGAACTCACCAAACCAGTGACCAATCACTTCTTCGCGAGTGTATCCGAGCGTTTCCAGCCAGGTTTGGTTAATTTCCAAAAACTTTCCATCTGAATCCAGCGATTGGTAGCCCAAAGGAGCTTTTTCGAACAAAAGCCGGAATCTTTTCTCGCTCTCCCGCAGCGCCGCCTCCGCCTGCTTCTGCTCGGTGACGTCCTGATTGAGGATCACTGCGCCCAGGACCGCGCCGTCGTCGTCCAGCACCGGGCCGGTGAAATTGAGAATGATCCTTTTCCGGCCGTCGAAGGCGTCGATCTCCAGCAATTCGTCCAGGGTGGTCGTCCCTTCGCGTATGGTGTGGGCGAGCGCCCAGTCGTCGGGGGCGATCTCTTCGCCGGAAGGCAGACGCCGGGCCTTGAACACGCCATACTCGGAGGGGTCCACGCGGGGTTCCGCGCCCCAGATCTTCACGCCGGCAGAATTGCCCATAAGGAGCTTGCCGGTCTTGTCGGCAAACCACATGCCGATGGGCAGGATGTCGAAGATCTTCTGCAACCGTCTTTCTCTCTCACGCAGCGCATCCTCCGCCCGTTTGCGCTCGGTGATGTCCTGAAAGAGGCCGCGCAACTTCACCGTCTTGCCATTTTCCCGCACGGCGAAACCTGTTACATGCACCCAGAGGTGATGACCCTTCGCTGTCATGAAGGGCACCTCAAGATCATAAGCAGTGCCCTGCTCGATCGCGGCTTGAACTGCATCGCGAACAACCGGCCACACTTCTGGAGAGTAATATTCGCCTCCTTGTGCCACCAACAAGGGCTCCTCGGAAAACTCGACCTCATGGATGCGGGCTGCTTCCTTGGACAACCTCAGACGCCCACTGGCCACATCCAATTCCCAGCCGCCGACCCTGGCCATTTCACCGGCGTGTTCGAGCAATGCCGCGATTTGGGCAAGCTCTTGGTCTGCCCGCCTGCGTGCGGCCAGTTCCTGTTCGAGGTGTTGCGTGCGCTCGCCTACCAGCGCGGCCAGTTCATCGTGTTCCAGCCGCCGCATCCGGTGGGCGGTCTTGAGCCTGGCCATGGCCCGAAGCTGCGCCACAAGCTCCAGATCGTCGACCGGCTTGGAGAGAAACGCCTCGGCGCCGGCCTCGAGGGCCCCGACGCGGGTCGCGCGGTCGGTCCCCTGCGCGGTAAGAATGATCACCGGGATCTCGCGCAGGCGCTCGTCGGCCTTGAGCCGACGGCACACCTCGAAGCCGTCCATGTCCGGCATGCCGATGTCGAGGAGGATGGCGTCCGGATCCGCTTCCCGGGCCAGGGTGATGCCGCGGGGGCCGTCCATCGCGGTCAGAAGAATGCACCCGGGAAGGGCGTCGGTCAGCACGGCCTCGAGCGTCGTGAGGTTGTCGCGCTGATCATCGATAACCAGGATTTTCAGTTGGTTCGTGTCCATGGATTCACTGCTCTGGTTAAGACGAAGTTGACATACATTGTCATGCTGCCTGAGCAGCGACCCGAACGCAATCATGATTTTTTCAATTCACAGGTCTTCGGGCGGGTCTGACGTAACAGAGGGCGGCGCGGGACGCTACCGGATCAACAGGGCTCCGGTCGTTTTCCGTTCCGGCTGCTCGAAGTCGTCGCCTGCGAATTCGGTGTCCTGGAAGGGGAACTCGTCCTCGGGCATGCGGGCGGGCGCCAGGGTTGGGGTGCTGCTGGGGAGGCGTAGGTGGTCGAGGATTTTTGTAACAACAGCGGGGTCAGAGAGGAAGGCGAGCACGCGCAGGAGGGTGTCGCATTTCGGGCAGACGAGGGCGTCGACGTGGAGCGAACGTTTGAGTTGGTGGGCCCAGGAATACCGGGTACGCAGGAAGTCCCGCAGCAGGTCGGAGAGCTACACTCGGTCGATGGCGAGGTACTTCCGAGCTTCTCTCCTACTTGCCTTCCATGGTGATCACGCCGTCCCAGTCTTCGGCGGGCGTACCGCCTCGGGCGGGCGGGTTCGCCAGCAGGGCCGTGCAGCGGCCCCGGAGCCACACCGAGGGGCTGTCGTCGGGGCGCATGGACAGCAGGTCGTCGAGGAGGGTCACGGCCCCGGAGAAGTCGCCGGCGGTGTAGCGGTCGAGGGCCTCCTCGTACCGTCGCGCGGCCTCGACGTCGGCCTCGGGCACGGCGTCGGCGGTGCCCATCAGTTCGTAGACGGTGCAGGGCAGGGAGCGCCCGACCACGGCCACGCTGGCCAGGCGGCGCAGGACGAAGGCCCCGCCCACGGCCGTCGCCGTGTCCTGGCTGACGATGATCCGCGTCCCGAAGACCTTGTTGAGCCCCTCGAGGCGGCTGGCCAGGTTCACGCCGTCGCCGATGACCGTGTAGTTGAGGCGGTCCTCACAGCCGAAGTTGCCCACCACCACCGAGGCGGTGTGGATGCCCACCCGCGTGAAGAAGTCGGCCAGGAAGGGTTTCTCCGCCTCGAGGTCCTTCAGATCCTGCAGGGCCTCGAGGATGCCCGCGCAGGCCTCGGGCGCGTGGTCGGCCAGCTCCGCGGGGGCGCCCCAGAAGGCCATGACGGCGTCGCCGATGTACTTGTCCACGGTGCCGTGGCGCTCCTGGATGCGGCGGGTCATGACGGCCAGATATTCGCCGAGCTGATGGGACAACTCCAGGGGCTCCAGGCGCTCGCTGATGGAGGTGAACCCCTTGATGTCGCTGAACAGGATCGTGAGGGTGCGCACGTCGCCGCCCAGCTGGGGATCGTTGCGCGCCTCGAGGAGCTGGCGCACCAGCTTCAACGGCACGTACTTCTGGAACGCCCGCAGCCCGGTCTTCATGGACTCGAAGGAGGTGAGCACGTCG
>Ga0180007_10004081_pt1 | contig 15714 bp, 6 predicted proteins | sample MM_PC_MetaG_FD_121122 | JGI IMG/M metagenome (GOLD analysis project Ga0180007, IMG submission 121122) | Groundwater microbial communities from the Aspo Hard Rock Laboratory (HRL) deep subsurface site, Sweden - MM_PC_MetaG | ecosystem: Environmental > Aquatic > Deep subsurface > Groundwater... | reverse complement strand
TCCCAAGGATAGCAAAGTTATTTAGTGATGCGTCACTTACATCATCTTCATCTCCTACCTTAACAGAATACACCTTTATCTTACATTGCTGGCTTACAATGCCCGGAAGATTCTCAATGGTCCAAGTGTAATAAGACTCATCCTCATATGTAGTATCATAATTATTTTCAGAAGGGATGGAGCCGCCTAGTAAGGCATCATAGTCAGTGCCGCCATTTGTCGAGTATGCTATCATTACATCTCCAAAATCAAAATCAACAGGCTTCCACCTTATATCCATTGTCTCGCCTATTGTCTTCACTATACCTGTAGCATCAGGATAGCTCAGCTTGATCTGGGGTTTTACAGCAAAATCAGCTGTCCCTGTATTTGATTCACCAGCAGTCCCTGTAACCAGATCTTCATCTCCCTGTAAGGCCACCATTATCATATCGTTTGCCCCTTCATGCACAGGAAGGACTGTCCAGTTGAATGTTCCAGCTGTGATGTCAGTTGTATCAGGCGTGGTCAGTTCGTAAGTATAGTTGCTTCCGCTGTTCTTTGAGAGCATTATCTTGGCCCATCCGGTTATAGATCCGTTCACATCCCAGGTTATAGCAGTTGTCTCACTTGTGTCAGAGATCTTAACAAAATTTGTAGTCGGAGCTGTAACTACTATAGATCCTTTTATCTTGAATGCAGGGCTTTCATGATATATATTCGTCAGACTGTAGTCCTGGACCTTTACATAGACTTCATTATCCAGGTCATTAGGGATAGTCCATGCATATTTTAAATCAGTTGAAGGCTTATCTACTCCAGGGGCTATTTCAGCGTAGCCACCAGCCCCTTTCTTATAAAACACCTTTACCTTATCATCAGTTGTGCTCCCCTTTAAAGTCCACTCTATATCCCTCTGGGTTCCATATCTCCACACATCATTAAGTTCCGGCTTTGTAATTGTAACTACCTGCTCTATTGTGAAGACAGCAGCTGATTCATCATCAATATCACTAGGATATGCAGCACTCTCTATTCTGATCATGGCTTGTGTAGATTCCGGAGCTGGAACAGGATCCCATGTCCAAAAACACTGGTTCGAATATGTAGTATTATAATTATTCGCCACATCGATCCCGACTCCGCCGTTTAACTTTTCCCATGTACCTCCAGTATTCCTTGAAATGGATATATATACCTTATTATTACCAACAGGCCCTACATCACCTTCGTATTCCCATATAATGTCATGGGAAGTACCCACCTGCCATGAAGGCGCGCCACCATCATGCTGAATAAGGGTCACGGTAGCGTCTATGTCAAAAACAAGGTCAGATTCATCCTCTACTCCTGTAAGCTCAGCCTGTGAACTCTCTATCTTGACCATGGCTTCATCACTTATAGGCAACTCCGGAGTCCACTGGTAATAGGATTGGTTCGTATAGGTAGTATTGTAATTTAGATTCGCTGCTACTTCATCTATATACTCCCATGCAACACCGCTATTCCTTGATACGTAGAGTTTCACATTGGTCGTGGACAGGTTGCTTGTATTTGACCATACAATATGTCCGTTATCACCTGTGGTACTGCCTGTAATCCATCTCTCATCTCCACCCATAGGCTCTACAAGTGTTATTGAACCTTGTTCTATAGTGATGCTGGCGCTTTCGCCGTATACAGTCGAATCCGCTATGTCAGACTGGACTACCTTTATCTTGGCGTAATCATCCTGAGCAGGCTGGACAAGACTAAAAGGTATATCCCAATCATATGAACTCCCAGTGCCGGATGCCCCTGCAGGCTCATCCAATTTAATAGGCGTGTTATATGATAAGCCGTCATTATTTGAATAAAATATATTTACCGTGCCATCAGTAATGCCTGTACCGAAATGTCCATGTTTCATCCAGGAAATAGTCTTATCCTGCTCACCAAGATACCAGGTTGTAGGAGAAGTAGGAGTTACACTGGTTATACGGCCTCTTAATGTAAACGGCTGAGATATAGTTTGTACAGTTGTATTCGGGGAATCAGGGTCATAATTTGAAGTTATCTTAATGACACAATTCGTGCCGATTAAGTTCTCTCCGTCTATTGCAGCAGGTATTGTCCAGGGAAAAGTGCCGCTTCCGCCGTCGCCTGCTCCGGTACCGACACTGGTAGTAGTGCTTAACGGCGTACTAAGGTAAGTCTGTCCTCCGTCAATAGAAAGCTTTATTGTAACAGTTGTCGTACTTAAAGTATCCAGGTGCCCCAAATAGTCCCACGTAATATCCTGCTGTTCCCCTATCCTCCAGGTATTTGGCGGCTGGTCAATAGTCAAAACTCCTTTTATAATAAAATCCTCATTGGATATATCAATGTTTCTTGCTGACATATCCGTATCTGTAATCTTGACCCTAAGCTGTTCGCCTATAAGATTCGTTCCACTGATATCTGCAGGTATATCCCATCCATAGAACCCTGTAGGGCAATGTGTATCTTCTTCAACTGGCGATGCTGGCGTCTCGTAAATAGCTGTTCCTATATATCCAGAGCCGCCGTTTACAGAAAGCTCTATCTTTACTTTATGCTGATTACTGTATCCTGTGCCTCCGCTATTGGTAGAATCAGCATAGACCCATACTATATCCTTAAGCTGTCCTACGGACCAGACCTCTTTCTCTTCTGTATAATCAGGCGGCAGTCCGCCATTGGGTACCTTTACTGTAAGAGGCGCAAGCTCCACTACATAATTACTTATGTTTATAGCCACGTAAGTATCGACTCGGTTTAAGGTAAGGGTAGTAGCAGGCGGCCCTCCTGATAGATCAGCCCTTATCCATTCAGAACCAGTAGTAGCACTCCTCGTAGTAGAGCCTCCTGAAACGCTGTAGGTTATAAATGACCTTGTATCATCTATTGTATAATCCAGGACCTGATTCTGTGCATTGGCAGCTGCAGCAATGCTCTGAGAATACTGCTGGATCAGAGTAGATTCATCAGTAAATTCTACGACAGACCATGCGATTTCCATATTTCCTGCTGTGCCTACGCGGTCAAATGTAAGCGTAGTAGGATTAGTTATTACGCCCCGCGTAAAAGTATCATCCCAGTATGTAGCAGTAATTGCATTAAGATAACTAAACACAAGAAAGCTTTTATCTACATCCACTTCCTCTGGTATCTCTGCTGTAGTAGATGAGACTGCGACAGCCATCGTAGCATAGGAGGAATGATGCTGGACTTTGGCATCTGTCTCAAATGAGACAACCTGCCACATGATATTACAGGCCCGGGCGCCTATGCCTGTACCACGCTTGAAATACAGCGTCTTTGAAACCCCTCCTCCTGCAACCGGGGGTATATATTCATACACTTCAAAGTAAATATCCCTATCGCTCTCAGCAGTGCCGTTCCAATAACATATGCCGTCAGGATACGGATTTCCAGTCATCCTCCTGATATTTACGTCAGAGGCAGTATTCCCTCCAGGCGTATCGCGCAGGTCAATATAATAAGTCTGATTATCATTAAGCGTTACCGGCGTAGAGAATTCTATATCAAACCATCCCCAGCTACCAGGAAGGGTAGTCGCATCTATATTGGTGACACTGGAATCAGTAACTATCGTACCGTTCTCTGTCTCTCTGATGGAAAAATCCACATACTGCGGAGCAGGGCTGATAGCATTTCTATCTATGTAAAGACTGACCTTATCCAGCTGATAAGTAGCACCAGTACTGTCATACTTAAACTGTTGTGCAAGTCTATAGCTGGAAAGCGTGGTGCCCACATAACTGACTGCACCACTATTACAGTATGAAATAGGCCCGGGTGCTGCCTCGCCCTCTATGAATTCACCCAGCGGGAATACATCAGGTACATTAGTTACAATATAAGCATTGGGGCTTAATAGTAAAAAGCTCTTATTCATATCTACTTGGAACGGCAGAATAGTGTATCTATCCTGTTTATCTTCGGCAAGGATTGTTACGCCTCTCTGGACAAAGACCCCGTCTGTAAACTCCACAATGCGCCAGTTTATATTCCTGGTAGAATACTCTTCCTGAGCGCCCAGCTCTAACCGGTAGGCATCATAAAAGTCCACATATATAAGATTACCTGCCTGATAACCTGCTGTTGAATCATTACTATCAAGTGTTGCAAAGGCAACGCATTTAGTTACATCACTAACAGGTGTATGGGCATCTGGAGAGCCTGTATAGCCGTCTGTGCCGTCATCTATCCAGACAACACGCACAAAGCTCGTACCCGCACTTCCTGTAGGAGCAAGTGTAGTTGTGCCTTTATAGACCTTCTTCACCTGCACTGCTTCTGCCTCTGGCACTAAATAAACCATAGAGGAAAGTAGATACACCCCTCCCGTAAGCAATATTGCCCCAATGAAGACGCCTAGATTTTTCAGTAATCTTTTCTGCAGATTCAGATTTTTTTCTTTCATCTTCAGAAAATTATTATACGTCTTCATTGTCCTCGCCTCCTTTTAATCGCTTATTAAGACCTCGAGCTGATTCTCAGATTCTTCTTCGGAGTCAGGCTCAGGTCTTTTTATTCTTTTTGCAGCCCTCACAAAACTAATACTTTTTGCGAGCCATTCTTCAGTAATCCTGTTTCCTCTGTTTGGCTTAGTTACCTCATGGTAAGTCACCTTCACAGCATCGCCGACTTTTATATCGTTTAAACCCTGTTTATGCACCACCTTTGTATCTTCATCAATAAGAAAAGAATAATCAGTATTTGTCTCGGCATCACCTACGGCAATAACCGTGGGATTAAATCTGGGTGTAAAATAAATAACCTCTCCTACCAACTCTTTTTCTTTAATCATCTCTTTCACAGGAGACTGTTCGCCTTCTCCTTGCTCTTCGTCGTCTTCCTGAGCAACTCCTGCCCCTATGCCTCCTAAGAGAAAAACCGCTATTAAAAATATGAGACATACAAAAATCTTTTTCATCCCGCTATCCTCCTTACTTTTAAAAATAATATTCATTTCTTCATCCTATCGCCTTTAGATACAAATGTAAAATCCCTGACTGCACCGTCAGCTGAACGTTTTGTCAGCACGCCTTTTAAAACCTCACCATCCCATTTTCCGTGCCAGCTGGCTGATTCACCCAGCTCGTTTGTCTGCATCGTCTCCCACGTAATAGTATCGTCTTTAAGCTTACGTTTCGAATAATTTGCATCACTAAAACCTTCCCTGCTTAAATTCAGTGAAGTCAAACGATTGTATTTAAAAATGATTGTATCTTGAGCATTAAAAGCTATGCCCGGACCTCCGACTTGCCTCAAATCAATCCTCCAGGTATACCCTTCTATTTCCATCTTCGCCTTTTCAAGTTCTTTTAAGGCATCTTCAGTCAGCCTGATCTTCCACACGTAGTCATCTATCTCTTTATTTGCCTCAATGGCTTTATCTCTCTCACTTCTAAGCACATCTAAAGTCTTGTTATAAAGTGCCATGGTTTTATTATACTCACTCTTCATCACAGTATGCTGTCTGTAAAAATATAAAATGACAAAGACTAAAACTAAAAATGTTATTCCACTCGAGATCATGTAAATCAGAAATGACTTCTTAGGGACAGGTGCCTTCTTTTGTTCCTGTGCTGCACTTTCTATTCTTTTTTTAATCTCTTCTGTAAATTCCCTCGGACCCAAAATTCTTCCTTTGTGTAATTTTTTTTTAAACTCATCTATCTCTATTTGGGTAACAAATTCTGTGTATCTCTCGAATGTCTTTTCCCTGCCTTTTAAGAGTGTGAATACTTCTTCAATCTCACTACCTAACTCAGGAAAATGCCTTTTTTCCGGGTTTAAAAATTGAGGATAACTGGAAAAAGGATACGTCTTGATGTAATTTGTAAAGTCTACTCTTTTGGGATTCAGATGGATATGTCTTAAGAGCGGTAAAAGAGAACTCTCTTTCTCTGCCAGCTTAGCCTTAAACCTTTCCTGGAAAAGGTGCCCTTTTTTATTATACTTTCCGTTAAATAATTTTGTATATATGGAGTTTATATCATGCATAATACTTGAAATACCAATCTGGTTCTGTAGCTCAATAAGCATATGAAGATGGCTAGGTAGTAAAATATAGCCGAATAGCTTAAAACTATATTGCTCTTTATATCTATTTATTAATGACACATATTCTCTATAGTCATCAGGCTGTATAAATATATTTTGATTGTGACCACCTCTTGAAGTCACGTAGTACAAAACATTTTCAACATATACTCTCGGAAGCCTTGCCATCTTACCTTTTCTCCTTCAAAATGCCTGGCACCTATCTAAAAGTGCCTGGCACTTTCTATCTAAAAACAAAAAATCCAGGCGCATTGCCTGGATTTCTCCTTTAAGTTTCGGCAATCTGCCTATCCGCCTGAAGCGGACGCACGATTTTGCGTCTCCAGATTACTCTGGATTTGCCTTTTTCGACCTCAAATCTCTTCAATTGTCCTCCTATTAAAGTATACTCTATAATACATAAAAAATCAAGGGCCTCCCCAAAATTAGTACCGTTTGCTATTTAAATTCTTCGCCAACCTGCCGGGCAAACAGTACAAAAATCCTGCCTATTACTCCCCCTCTTCTATACCCTTCTCCGAATACACTGCCTTCAAATGCCCCTTAATCTCAGCATTATCCGGCAAAAGAGAAGCAGCTTTTTTCAAGTAACCAAAGGCTTCATCCAAATCCCCTTTTCTATAATAAGCCCAACCCAGAGTATCCAAGGTTTCTGCACTTTCCGGATCAATAGATAAGGCCTTCTTAAGTAAGCCTATAGCCTCTGTAAAGTTATTCCTCTCAAGATAAATATAACCAAGATTATTATATGCAGCTATGCCCAATTCAGGGTCAAGTTTAATACTCTTTTTATAATATCCGATTGCTGTCTCATAATCAACTAATAAATCATACATAAGCCCAAGGTTATAGTATGCCTCTGCATAATCAGGTTCTAATTCAACGGCTTTTTTATACAATTCCGATGCCTCACTGACCTGATCTAAATCTTCATATAACACCCCTCCAAGATTATTATAAGCCTCTGCATAATCAGGCTTGATTTGAATGGCCTTTCTAAAAGAGTTTATTGCCTCATTTGTCTTTTTGCCCATATCGCGGTATGTGACACCTAAATTATTATATGTCCATGCATATCCTGAATCTACCTCTAAGGCATTCTGATACGAATTGAGAGCATCTTCGTATAAACCAGTATTGTAGTACGCAGTACCAAGGTTATTGTAAGCCCTGTGGCTATTCGGAGAAGCCTCCACTGTCTTTGTCCAAAAAGTAACAGAGTCTCTCCAATCCAGGTTACGTTGCATGACAGTATAGGAATAGAAACTGACTACGGTAAAGATTAACACTATAGTCGATCTTCTTGCTATCCTTTGTGGAAAAAACCGTAAGTCTAAAGAAGACAATGCTTGAACACCTATGGCAAGTAAAACGCATAATCCCACAGAAGGGATATATAGGCGCTGTTCGGCAATCGGCCTTGAGACTAAAAATATAATGTTAGAGATAGGTAAAAGGGTCAAAAATATCCAGAAAAGAAAGAATAAAACCAGTCTCGAATGTCTAAATGCCTTAATGACTATAACTGTAAGGACAACGAGTAATAATGCAGAGAAAAGCACTGCGGGTTCAAAGAAAGATCCAGGTATACTGAAAGACCGCTCGGCATTAAGATTAAAAGGAAATACAAGCAGTTTAACATAGTAACCTATGGTCTTTATGACAGTTAATATTTTAGGATACAGGCTGATCTTTACAACTAGATTCTTGCCTGAACCTACTGTTCCCAGGATAATTATTTTAAAAATAATATAAAGAATCGCAAGGCCCCAAAAAGGCAATGTCTTAGTTATAAAACCCTTGTATTCTTCTTTCGGAACAAAACATATAACATACAAGACTAATATAAACGGCAAAGTAATGGCCATTGCCTTTGAAAAAAGAGCGAGTATAAAACATAAAAGGCTTGCACTATAAAAAACTATACGGCTTTTCAATCTATCTTGAAGCCTGAATTTTGTAAAAAGAATGAATGATAAAATAAAAAATATTAATGCCAAGGGATCAGAACGATTCTTTATCCACGTAATAGATTCAGTATGGATCGGGTGGACTGCAAAGAAGAGCGCTGAGAGAAAAGCCAGGTTAAATAACCTCCCGTGCCTTGTTTGCAGCGCGACTATATTAAGTATAAAGAAATATATTAAGATAACATTTATTATATGCAAGAAAAGGCTGGTCAGATGATAGCCAAAGGGGTTTAATTTCCATAAAGAATAATCAAATGCAAAACTAGCCATTAATATAGGACGAAAATTCACCTTCTCCTCTTGATTATGCTCTCTACTCAACATTAAATAAAATTGCCTCCAATACCGGGGAGTGAATAAAGATGGGATATTCTTTGGATTACTAATATACTCCCCCTTCGACACAATAACCTTATCATCCCAGATAAAGGAATTTTTGAAGGTATTGGAGTAGACAATAATAGATATAAGTATTAAAAATATAATAAAAATTGTGTGTTTACTGATAGCAGTATCCATTATAATCTCAATCTTCAGTCTTCTGGAGATTTTCTAAATTCCCCTTGGCATCTTCGTTATCAGGATCAATCTCTAATATTCTCTCCCAATGACCTCTTGCCTTATTGATAAGTCCCTTATCGCGAAATATACGCGCAAGGTTTCTGTGGGCCTTTATATGATCAGGAGCTAGCTCAATAGTTTTTTCCAGGTATGTTATTGCAGTGTCTTTTTCTCCTAAATCAGTATATAACGCGCCTATATTATTGTATGCATCAGCATATTCTGAATCAAGTTCAATAGCCTTCTTATAGTATCTCAATGCCTCTCCCTGAAGCCCTGATGAGTCATAAAATAACCCCAAGTTATAATAGGCCTCTGCATAGTCAGGTTTAAGCTCTATAGCCCTTTTATAGAGAATCTCTACCTGACTAATCTGGCCGGACTCTGAATATAGGACCCCTGCAAGATTATTATATGCCTCTGCATAATCAGGTTTCAGTTCAATAGCCCTTTTTAGATGCAGAAAGACATTATCAACTAAGCCATTTTCTATATAAAGCACCACACCAAGGTTACTATAGGCCTCTGCATAGCCAGGCATAAGTTCAATGGCCTTCTTGAATGCATCTATCGCCATCTCATTTTCTCCTATGTCGCGGTACGCGGCGCCAAGATTATTATACGCCATAGCATATTTTGGATCGATTTCTATAGCCTTTTTATATGAAGCTATGGCCTCCTGATATTGTCCGATATTATAGTATGCAGCGCCAAGATTATTATGGGTCCTCGCATTATTCGGAGATAAAGAAACTGCCTTTGTCCATAGTGTTAACGGCTTTCTCCAATCAAAGTTACGATTTATAGCAATAGTCGAGTAAAAAATAAATATGGCTATAGTAAATAACACTGCTAAGTTTTTCAAGATTTTACGGGAAAAAAACCTTGATTCTAAAAAAGGGATCGCCCTAATACCCATCGCAAGTATAATACAAAAACCCAATGAAGGGATGTAAAGGCGCTGTTCAGCGATAGGCCTTGCATACAAAAATATGATATTTGAAGCAGGAAGTAATGTTATGAAAAACCACAGGATTCCGAATGATACCATCCTGGAATATTTTAATCCCCTTATAACCATAATCGCCAAAACCAACAACATCAGTGAAGATAGAACAACCCCTATCTCAAAAAACGATTTGGGGACAGATAGAAAATGTTCGATATTAAGATTAATGGGGAGAATTAAAAGTTTCATATAATAACCCATGGTCTTAATGACTGCCAGGATATGATAATGTATGCCGAGCTTAATAATGCTCTCATCCGAGAGCACACTTATAAGGCCCTTGAGCTTGAATGCAAGATAGAAAAATATAATTCCAAAATAGCTTCCTATACCGACCAATGCGCCTTTATATTCTTTTTTTGGAAGGAAATAAATAGCATAGAGGATTAACACAAGGGGCAGTGTAATAGCTGTTTCTTTTGAAAAAAGTGCAAGCACGAAAGAAATCTGGCTTGCAAAATAAAGAATAATGCGGCCCCTGAGTACTTTTTCCTTAGAGACGTATTTTATAAAAAAAAGGAATGAAAGGAGTAAAAATAATAAACTCAATAAATCAAAACGATTCTTTATCCATGCAATAGACTCTGTATGTACAGGATGCACGGCAAAGAATAATGCGGCAAGAAAAGGCAGGTCAAGTAAAACCCCCTCCTTTTCAGGCGGCCTTACTAATCTAAAAATAATAAGATATATCAGGATAACGTTTAATATATGCAGCAATAAGTTAGTCAAATGGTAACCAAAAGGTCTTAGATTCCATATTAAATAATCTAATGTAAAACTTGCAAGACTTACCGGTCGATACTGTCCCTTACTGCCCGGATAATAATAATTCCAATATTTAGGATTAAATAAAAAGGGGATATCTTTTAAGCTCTTCGTATATCTATTATCAACGATCAACTCTTCTTCGTCCCACACGAACGGATTCTTGAAGGTATTGGAGAAAACAATAATAGAGATAAGAATCAATAAGATAAGAGGTATAAAATATTTCCTGGTATTATATTCTTCCATAATTCACGACCTTTTTTTTAAAATGTGACAAATAGTACTTTATATATATAATAAAACGGAAATCTCTTTTACAAAGTCCGATTGCTAACTGAAAGACAATAACTATAAAGCCAGGAATTATATGAAAATGCCTGTACAGCTTTTTCTTTATTATAAATCTCTTTAAAAAAGAAGGCATTACCGGAAACAACTTGTACAACTTTTCAAAATTGTCTTTCCATGCTTTATGATGCGGGTCATTTATAGAGTCTTGATGAAAAAAATCCCCTACATTGCCTTTCTCAAAAGATTCGACATCTTTAGTATAGATTATTCCCAATTCTATAGCCCTGTCTACAATAGGCAGTTTCGGATAATACGCCAGGTAATAACATTTTAAACGATTAAAATATTTATGTGAATACATAAATTCAAGTGCTAACTCATAATCCTCTTCCTTGACCAAGGGTAAGCCGAATATTAAATCCACATCATACCTTAATTTCAGCTTGCCGCATATACTAAAGGCCTTGTCTATCTGGTCATTTGTCTCATTACGATGCAAAATATCCTTCCGTATACTCTCATTAAACGTCTGCACACCGAAATCTATACCGTAACAGCCTGAATCTTTCATTAATCTAATAAGGTCTTCGTCTACAAAACTTACATGACCCTCACATCTGAAAGGCACGGAAATCTCTTTTTTATATTCATGCAAAAATCCGCTCAGCCATTTTTTGTCCGTAAAAAACACGCTGTCAAAAAACATAACCCTTTTAAAATTATACCGTTTTTTCATTGCCTTTAATTCACTTATTACAGATGAAGCGCTCCGCCTTCTAAAATATCCATCACTATAAATCTTATGAAAATAAGCCTCGCAGCAATAACTGCAGCTAAAAACACAGCCCCTTGCTGTCATCACCATGTAATCATCTCTGTAATTTATATAATTCTCAAACAGTCCTTTATCCGGAAACGGCAATGAATCAAGATCCTTAATAGGCGGCCTTAGAGGATTCTTTATTACCTCGCCTCCTTTTTTATACCATACATTAGGTATACTGTACTCTGGTCTATTTGATGAAAGAGTGTTTACTAAATCTAAAAGTGCATATTCACCTTCTCCGATAATAACAAAATCTACAAAATCATTCTTTACCACCTCTTCCGGAACAAGACTTACATGCACTCCCCCAAATACGGTCTTAACATTCATCTTTTCCTTTATGGTACGCGCAACATCACAGGTCCACTGATAGTTACTGGTATAAACCGAAAATGCAACGAGATCAGGGGTTGAACTCTCGATTCTGGAAATGACCTCATTTTTCCGGTCAAACACCCTTTCCAAAAAAGGGATATAAAACACATTGTCCTCTGTCCCGAAAAGTCCTGGATCATATGCTAATGAAATCTCATGGCCTGCTTTCTTCAAGACGCTTGACAAGTACTCTATACCTAAATGTTCTCTCCCCAAATGCACAAAGGTGACTTTCATCGTTATGTATGTCCTTTGATATAGAAATCCAATTTCTTGGCCTCTTCATGATAGGCAATAAATTTCGGATCTTTTATAGATATATCTTCCTGGCTAAAGACCATGTCCAGAAAAGCTGAGAATTTCCTTTTGAATTCCGTAAATGAGCGGACTTTTAGTACAGCCTTTAATAAAAAATACGGTTGGGAATGGTAGCTTACATAGGCCCATCGTGCCATATGATCTATCTCTTCGTTCGTAAGTTTAGTCCAATGCCGGGGCAAAGGCCGGTCAGTCTCTTTTCCCAAGATCCAGTCCTTCCAGTAATCCTTCCCCATATTGTGCACCATTTCTTTCCATAAAGGAGTCAGGGGTTTTGCCAGGCACTTCGAAAACTGGACATAGTCTAACTTGAGTTCTTTGGCGAATCGGACTGTCTTTTTTACTGTTTTCTTAGTCTCTCCTGGAGAACCTATTAGGAAAAACCCCAATGCCCTTATCCCTAATTTTTTGGTAGCACGTATTGTCTCCCGGATCTGGTCCAATCTGATACCCTTTTTTACTCTATCAAGCATCTCTTGGGAGCCGGATTCAATCCCATAGTAGATCCTTCCACATCCTGCCTCTTTCATCTCTTTTAACATCTCTTTATCAATATCCACTCTCGATCTGCATGCCCACAGGATATCAAGGTTTCTCTTCCTTATTTCGTGACATATAGCTATTGTCCTATCTTTATCGACTGTAAAATCATAATCGAAGATATCGATCTCCCGGATACCATATTTATTATAGCACTCCTCCATCTCATTAACTACAGTCATTGGACGGCGTGGATTGTAGACGGTCCTGCCTGCCTCACAGAAGGTACAATGGTACGGACAGCCAAGACTGGTAATCATGACAGTAAAATTCTTCCTCTCAGTGGGAAACTCGGCATAAAGCTCATTCGGCAAAAGGTCTCTGGCAGGATTAGGATATTTGTCAAAATCTACTAGTTTAGTAGGATTGATTTTTATCAGGCCCTTATCTTTATAAACAAGGCCATCCACGTCTTCCAGTCTTCCCTTACCTTCTAATGCAGAAAAAAGCTGGGGTATGGTATCTAAGGCCTGTTCGATTACTCCATAGTCTATCTCAGGATGGCTGATCGACTCCTCAGGATAGACACGCAGATTATAACCTCCTACTACTATTGGAATATCCAATCCTTTTTTAAGATACCGGATCCATTCCAATGTCTCAGGAAACATATAAGTAGTCATCATAAATCCCATTATGTCCGGCTTAAAACTCTTAAGTCTATCTAATACCCCTTCTTTAGTAAGATTTAAGGTCCGGGCATCAATAATTATTACTTCATGGCCGGCCTGACGTGCTATAGCTGCTACCCAGGCAAGGCTTAAAGGCGGAAACATCCCAAAATACTTCTGAACAATCCTTAAATTCTCCTCATGGACCTTGTATTTAAAAGGATTAAAAACTAAGGCAAATCTCATTCTTTCTCCTTCTCAAGATACTCTAACGCCTTCTTGGCAGTTTCATTAAAAGGGTCTATCTCCAAAATTTTCTCCCATTGGTCTTTGGCTAAATTGAAAAGCTCCTTATCATAATAGTAAACAAGTGCGAGATTGTTATAGGCTGCGAGATAGTCAGGTTTAAGTCCAATGGCTTTTTCAAAAGATTCTATTGCCTTTTCATACTGGCCTAAGTAACGATAGGCTATACCTAAACTATTGTAAGCGTCCACATTATCTGGTTTAAGCTCAATGGCCTTCTTGCAATACATAACTGCTTCTTCATATAACCCTATGGTATTAAGCATCATCCCGAAATTGTAATAGGCGTTTGCATGCTCCGACTCTAATTCAATGGCCTTTTTGCAAAGCTCCATGGCCTCACGTATACGATGAGGTTCTTTATTATAAATAAGAGCCCCTAGGCTATTATAGGCATCAGCATAGTCAGGTCTTAATTCAATGGCCTTTTCATGATACCTGACTGCATCCTGATATAATCCTAAAGAGCTGTGTATCAATCCGAGATTGTTATATGCATTGGCATAGCCGGGTTTTAATTTAATTGCCTTTTTGCAGAGTTTCACAGCCTTACCGACCTGGCCTAATTCTTTAAAAAGAACCCATCCGAGATTATTATAGGCATTGGCATAGTTTGGTTTAAGTTCTATAGCCTTTTTATAATACCGTATTACCTCATCTATTTCAGCCGATTTTCTATAGAGCATTGTCCCGATATTATCATAGGCCCGGCCATAACGTGGACTTATCTCAATGGCCTTTTTAAATGCTGCCATGGCTTCTTCATCCTTTCCGATCTTGCGATATACAATACCAAGGTTATAATGCATCCATGCGTCATCCGCACTTATTTCTATGGCTTTTTTATATGCTCTAATAGCGTCTTTATAACGACCCGCCTGGTAATAAGCAATCCCTAGATTATTATGAACCCTTGAAATATTTGGAGAGTATTCGAGTGTCTTTGACCAAAATGTAAGAGGATCCCTCCACTCAAAGTTGCGTCTAACAGTGCTAACAGAATAAAACGCAGCTATAAAGAGAGTCAATAACATTGCCAAATTCCTAAATCCTTTTTTATAAGAAGGCCTTTCACCTAAAAAAGACAGGCCTTTAATGCCGAGAGCGAAGAATAAACAAAAACCTACGGAAGGAAAATAGAGACGCTGCTCGGCAATCGGTCTTGTATGTAGAAATATAATGTTAGAAACAGGTAAAAGCGTTACAAAAATCCATAAGATAGAAAATAAGAGCAAATTAGAATATCTACCTCTTTCTCTGCCTAAAAATATCTTTATAACTGCAGCTATTATAACGCATAATAACGCAAAGGATAAAAATACCTCAGGCTCAAAAAAAGATCCCGGGATGTTAAATATACGTTCGGCATTGAGTTTAATCGGAAATAAAAGCATGTTTACATAAAAGCCAAGGGTCTTGATAACTGTGAGAACATTGGGATAAAACTCTAACCCGGACATATTGTCAGATAACCCAATAGTTCCCAGGAATGTCGCTTTAAACATAAGATAAAGGAATAATAACCCAAAAAACGGGATGGTCTCTCTTATAGCTATATTACGTTCTTTCCTGGATAGAAAACATACTGCATAAAGGACCAAAATAAGAGGTAAGGTGACAGCCATTGCTTTAGATAAAAGTGCAAATATAAAGAAAATAAGCGCTCCGGCATAAAAATAAATAGGGGATTCTATCCTTTTCTGCGATATATGCTTAATAAAAAATAAAAAGGATAAAAGAAAAAACAATAAACCAAATAGGTCAGAGCGGTTTTTTATCCAGGTAACGGATTCAGTATGCATAGGATGAGTGGCAAAGAAAAGTGCGGCAAGGAATGCTAAATGCCGTCTCTTATCATACTTTTCCACTAATCTATAAATAAGAAAGTATAGCAGTATCACGTTAAGTATATGCAATAGAAGATTGGTAAGATGGTAGCCGAAAGGATTTAATTTCCATAGATAAAAGTCTAAAGCAAAACTCGCCATAATTATCGGCCGGTATCCTACACTAGTTACTTCAATAAATTCCCTGTTTCTCGGTAAGAAGGATTGCCTCCAATAT
>Ga0180007_10004080_pt1 | contig 15716 bp, 11 predicted proteins | sample MM_PC_MetaG_FD_121122 | JGI IMG/M metagenome (GOLD analysis project Ga0180007, IMG submission 121122) | Groundwater microbial communities from the Aspo Hard Rock Laboratory (HRL) deep subsurface site, Sweden - MM_PC_MetaG | ecosystem: Environmental > Aquatic > Deep subsurface > Groundwater... | reverse complement strand
CTCCTAGCGAGCGTTGCACATACTGAAACGCTCTTTCACAAAACCTTCCCGCTATGTCCCGTGACTTCCCGGATAGTCCCGGTTATCCTGATCCCCACCTTCAATTATCCTGAACCTTCTCAGATTCAGGTACGGATCACTAGTCCGCGAAGATCGTCTTGAACTTCTCGCCCCACTCCTTGGTCTCCTTGTCCGAGAGCTCGCGGATGGGGATGACCTTGGCCTTGTCCATGCCGTCGATGGGCGGGAACACGCCCGGGGCCAGCACGTACTCGCCGACCTTGGTGGACAAAAGGCCCATGGCGTCCTTGGACAGCCACCAATCCATGAAGGCCTTGGCCGCGTGGGGATGCTTGGCATTCTTCACCAGGGCGATGGCCCGCGGGGTGCCCAGCAGGGGCTGCTCCACCCGAGCCCAGTCCAGAGGGGCCGGGGCCTTGGTGATGATGTACTTGGGCATGGAGATGCCGATGAGCTTCTCCCCGCTCTCAATGGGCGCGGGGGTGGGGCCGAAGGAGGCCACGAACATGGGCCGGTTGGCGGCCAGGCCCTTGATGAACTTCATCCAGTCCGCCTCGGACTCGAACACATTTTCCTTGAGCCCGATGAGCCAGGCAATGGTGGTGGCGTGGGTGGACGGATCAGCCATGACAATCTTGTCCTTCCACTTGGGGTCGGTCAGATCCTCGTAGCGCTTGGGCGCGTCCGCGGCCTTCACCAGCTCCTTGTTGTAGATCAGGCCCACGTACTCGATGCCGAAGAGCTGGATGGTCCCATCCTTGCGGGTCCAGTCCGGGTAGCCCGCGGCCGCGGGTGAGGTGTAGGGAGCCAGTACGCCCTTCTCCTTGAGGTATTCCAGCACCGGCAGCGGTCCCTGGAGCACATCGGCCTGGAGCTTGCCCGCCTCGAACTCGGTAAGCACCGTGGCCAGGTACTTTGAGGTGGAGATCCGGGTGTACTGCCCCTCCACCCCGGTGGCCTTGCCGAAGGCCTCCATCAGGGGCTCAATGGCGGTGATGTTGGCGTAGAATGCGACCTTGCCCTCGGCCTTGGCATTGTCCGCGGCCAGAGCCGTGCTCGCCAGGCCCAAGACCAACAATAAAACCAGAAGACGTTTCATGGTAAATCTCCTTGGGCTTGCGCCCGGTGTTATCCGCTGCAAACAGCCGGGCGAGGTGCGGACTCCTGGAGGGTCCCGCTCGTCCGGGAATATCAACTATAAGCCCATATCTATAACTGTAACAAGCTGACTGTCCAGGAAAATGAACCTTCCGGCCCAAGCGTACTCTGATCATGACTTGGTGGAGTGCGGGAGCAAACGGATGCACTGGACATAAAAAAAGGCTTCCGATTGTTAGTCGCAAGCCTTTATATCCATTGTGGTGCCCAGGGCGGGACTTGAACCCGCACAGCCTTGCGACCGAGGGATTTTAAGTCCCTTGTGTCTACCAGTTCCACCACCCGGGCGTGAGCCGCATTTCTTACCCGCGTTAGCATGAGCGGTCAATGGGAACAAGCTCGACCTTGACCCCGACGCCCGCGCCCGGTAGCACCTGCCCATGACCCCTGACCAACGCCCCCGCTTGACCGTGCTCGGCCTGGATGGCCTGCCACTCTCTCTGGCCCGCGAATGGTGCCGCCGCGGCCTGACACCCAATCTGGCGCGCATCGCCCTGAGCGGCTCGGCCCGCAGCATGCGCGCAGAACTGCCCGAGCTGTCCCCGGTGAACTGGACCTCGTTCGCCACCGCTGCCGGGCCCGAGGAGCACGGGGTCTTCGGCTTCACACGCATCGACCCGCGCAGCTACGATGTCGCCATTGTCGACTCCACGGCCGTGCGCTGCCCCACCCTGTTCCAGCGCTTGGGCGCACGAGGACTGACCAGCAAGGTCATCAACCTGCCCAACACCTACCCGGCCCAGCCCCTGAAGGGCATGCTCGTGGCCGGGTTCGTGGCCCCGGAACTCTCCCGGGCGGTCTACCCGCCGTTTCTGTCCGGACCACTGACCCAGGCCGGCTACAAGCTGGAGGCCGACACGGCCCGCGGCAAGGACGACCCCGAACTGTTGCTGGCCCAACTGAACACCACCCTGGACTCGCGCCGCGCCGCCCTGGACCTGCTCTGGCCGGACCTGGCCTGGGACCTGTTCGTGTTCGTGCTCACCGAGACCGACCGCCTGTTCCATTTCCACTATCCGGCCCTCAGCAACCCTGACCATCCACTGGCCCCGGCCTGCGAGGGCTTCATCCGCCGCTGGGACATGCTGATCGGAGACTTCCTGGATCGCTTCGAGGCCCTGCCCGGACCCAAGCGGCTCCTGGCCCTGGCCGATCATGGCTTCACGGAACTGATCACCGAGGTGGACCTCAACGCCTGGCTGGTGCAGCAGGGCTTGACCCGACTGACAGGGACCCATGAGCACGAAAACGACGCCCGCGCCGTGGCCTCGGACTCGCAGGCCCTGGCCCTGGACCCCGGACGCATCTATCTGCACACCCGCGAACGGTTTGCGCGCGGCGGGGTCACCCCCACCCAGGCCCCCGGCCTGCTGGCCCGCATCCGCGAAGGACTCCTAAACCTCAGATTCGAGGGCCGTCCGGTGATCCGCGAGGTCCACCAACGCCAGACCCTGTATCCCGGCCCCATGGCCCCCGTGGCCCCCGATCTGGTGGCCGAACCGCACCCCGGCTTCAGTCTGACCGCCAAGTTCGACGCCCGAGAGCTCTTCGGCTTTCATGGCCGCCGGGGCGTACATACGGTGGGCGACGTTTTTTTCTACGATTCCGAGGGGGCCGCTCCCCAACGCCTGCGCGACACGGGCCGGTTGGTCCTGGACTTTTTCGGCATCCCCAAGCAAGATTGAGCGCTCGCATCCCGCGCCCTGACACCTACGACCCACCGACACAGCACACACCCATGATCGATCTGAAAAACGACCTCAATCCGGCCCAATGGGAGGCAGTCAGCCACACCGAGGGACCGGTGCTCGTCATCGCCGGCGCTGGCTCGGGCAAGACCCGGACCATCGTCTACCGCCTGGCGCATCTGGTACAGAACGGCGTCTCCCCGGAGAACATCCTGCTATTGACCTTCACCCGCAAGGCCGCACAGCAGATGCAGGACCGCGCGGGGCTGCTGCTCGGCGGCAGGCTGGCCGGAGTCATGGGCGGGACCTTCCACGCCTTTGCCTTCGCCATGCTGCGTCGCTTCCCCGGCGCGCTGAACGAGGCCGGACGCGTGTCCATCATGGACCAGAGCGACTCCCAAAACGCCTTGCGCGACATCAAGAGCGACCTGAACCTTGGCAAGGGTGACCGCTCGTTCCCCAAGAAATCAACGGTCATGGGCCTGATCAGCAAATCCCGCAACAAGGAACTGGCCATCAACGTCGTGCTGCAAAACGAGGCCTTCCACATGCTGCGCTACGAGGAGGAGATCGAGCAACTCTCCAAAGCCTACGCGGTGTTCAAAAAGCGCCACGGCCTCTACGATTATGACGATCTGCTCTTCGGACTGGAACGCCTGCTGCGCGACTTTGAACCCGCCCGCGACTATGCCAAGGCCCGCTTCAAATACATCATGGTGGACGAATTCCAGGACACCAACCTCGTGCAGGCGCGCATCGTCAAGCTGCTGGGTGGGCAGGCGGGCAATGTCATGGCCGTGGGCGACGACGCCCAGTCCATCTACGCCTTCCGCGGGGCCAATGTGCACAATATCCTGTCCTTCGATCAGATGTTCGAGGGAACGAAACTGATCCGCCTGGAGCAGAACTACCGCTCCACCCAGCCCATCCTGGACCTGACCAACGCGCTGCTGGAGCAGGCGGAACTGAAGATCAGAAAACACCTGTTCACCGAGCGCACGGACAGCAACAAGCCGCAGCTGGTGCGCACCATCTCCGACCGCTCCCAGGCCCAGGCCGTGGTCTCCAAGATCCTGGAATTCGGGCGCAGCTATCCGCTGCATGAGGTCGCGGTGCTGTTCCGTGCAGGCTACCAGTCCTATGCCCTGGAGGTGGCGCTGAACAAGCTGGGCATCAAGTTTCAGAAGTTCGGAGGCATCCGCTTTACCGAGGCGGCGCATATCCGTGATGCGCTGAGCTTTCTGCGCCTAGTGCAGAACCCCTCGGACCTGCCCGCGTGGCAGCGCGTCATGGACCACGCCAAGGGCGTGGGCCCCAAGACCTGCGCCAAGATCTTCGCGGCAGTCATGGACGGCGACGAAAAAGCCCTGGCCGCAGCCTGCAAGCGCAACCAGGAGATCAAGGATGTGCTGGACTTCCTGGACAGCCTGCGCACCCAGAAACCGCAGCCCGCCGCCCTGCTGGCCCTGGTGCTTGAATTCTACCAGCCCATCCTGGAGAAAAAGTTCGCGGACGACTACCCCCGCCGCCAGTCCGGTCTGGAGCAGCTGCAGCGCATCGCCGCGGGCTACGACAACCTAGACGGCTTCCTGGGCGACATCTCGCTGGAGAACCCGGAGCAGGAAAAAGACAAGGACCTGGAGGAGACCCTGGTGCTGTCCACGGTGCACTCGGCCAAAGGTCTGGAATGGTCGGCCGTGGCGATCATCGACCTGGTGCAGGACCGTTTCCCCTCCCGCCACGCCCTGCAACGCGCCGAGGACCTGGAAGAGGAACGCCGCCTGCTGTATGTGGCCTGCACCCGGGCCAAGGACCGTCTGGCCCTGTTCGTGCCCAGCGTGATCTACAACCAGTTCAACGGGAGCAACGAACCGGCCCTGGAAAGTCCCTTTCTCTCCGAGTTGCCATTGAACACTTACGAGGCCTGGCGCGAGAGCTACTCCGGCGGCCTGTCCCAGGTGAACAGCGGCCCCCCTCGCAGCCCCGAAGCCCCGACCCTGCCGTCAGGCCCAAGCGCTCCGGGGAAAGCCCCCACGGGCTCGGGACTCGATCCCAGTCTTTTGGGCTATTGCCGCCACAAGATCTTCGGGCGCGGCAAGATCGTCGCCACCGCAGGCGAAGGGAAATACCGTATCAATTTCCCGGGGTTCGGACTCAAGGTCATCCTGGCCGACTATCTCGAGATGGAATAGCTTTCAGACATATCAGCAGGTTGCCCGCGTTTCTTTCACAAATTATTCACCCACAGCTTGATTTTTATGACATTCAAGGTCTATATTTGTTGGTATCGCAAAGGGTTCCAAAAGCTTTGTGGCCGCATCCCATGTCAATGAGGGGCGACATGGGAAAATTGATTTGCACCACAAGGACCGGGGGAGATTGTCATGTCATTTGCCAACTTGTTTGGCTCGGGCGGGGGGGTCCAGATACCCCTTGGCGAGGCATTGATCCGCGAAGGCCTGATCAATGAGAAGCAACTGGCCCAGTCAGTGGAGCGCCAGAACCAGGCCCAGGCAAAAGGCAGAACCCTGCACCTGTCCCGGGCCATCGTCGAAGGCGGCTTCGCAAGCGAAAAAGAAGTTCTGGCCCTGATCAACAAGGTCTACGGACTGGGTGCCAGCACCCTGACCGAGGACATCGACGAGCAGATCGAATCCGCCGGGGAAGGCCTCATGGGCCTGCGCATCCCCATCAGCGTCAAGCTCTCCCTGACCCTGGCCGTCTTCCTGCTGACCATCATGCTGGTCTTGTCCTATTTCATGCTCAAGCGGCAGGCCGACAACCTCTACCGGGAAAGCGTCAAGTCGGGAAAGATCAGCCTCGGCTACTTCACCACCGAGGCCAAGATTCCCCTGGTCAACGACGACACCCTGCGCCTGAACTCCCTGATCAAGGAAGTCACCCAGGTCGAAGGGTTGGTCTACGCCGTCATCGCCGGACGCGACGGCACCATCAAGGCCCACACCGACCTGAGCCAGATCGGAAGACCCCTGAAATTGAGCGGCAAGATCGGAGAGGTCTCCACCGAGAACAACATCACCTACTTCAAACGCCGGCTCCTGAACGACGAACAGATCCTGAATGTCACGGCCCCTGTGGAATTCAAGGGCAAAACCCTGGGCGAAGTCCATGTGGGCATTTCCCTGGACTTCATCCAGGATCGCATCGGCAAGGAGAAGGTCTTCATCTACGTGATGACCATCATCTTCTTCCTGATCGGCATGGCCGTGGCCGGGCTGTTGGGCACCAGCTTCTCCCGGCCCATCTCGCGACTTGTGGTCGCCACCAAGGAGATCTCGGGCGGCAACTACCACCACAAGATCAACTTCAGGCGCAAGGATGAGTTCGACGATCTGGGCAAGGCGTTCAACTACATGAGCCACGAGCTGTGGCTCAAGTCCATCATGCGCGAAAGTTTCGGCCGCTACGTCTCCACCACGATCCGCGACCTGATCCTGGCTGATCCCGAGAGCGTCTGGCTCAAGGGTACCAAATCCGAGGCGACCATCATGTTCTCCGACGTACGGGGCTTCACCAAGTATTCCGAATCCAGCGATCCTGCCGTGATCGTTGAAAACCTGAACCAGTTCTTCGATGTGGCCGCCAAGCACATCGAGGCCCACGGCGGATACATCGACAAGTTCATCGGTGATGAATTCCTGGCCGTTTTCGGTGGTCTGCCCAACTATGTGGGCGACCATGCCGTCAACGCCGTGCGCGCCGCCTGGAACATGCAGCTTGAACTCGCCCAAAAGGCAATCAACTCCGACAACCCCCTGCTCGGACGGGTGGGCACCTCCATCAACACCGGAGAGGTTGTTTCAGGTAACATCGGCTCGGAAGTTCGCATGGAGTACACGGTCATCGGCGATACCGTAAACACAGCCTCGCGCCTGAACGCCCTGGCCGGACCATGCAAGACCGTGCTCAGCGAAAGCACTTACGCCAGGGTCAAGGACTTCGTGGCCACCCAAATGCTGCAGCCGCAGATGGTCAAAGGCAAAACCAAAGCCTTGCAGCCCTATCAAATCGTAAAGGTCCATGACGAAGGCGAAGGCCCGGCCCCGCCTCCAATCCCCTTCAAGGGCGAAGGGATCGCACCCCCGCCCCCGCCCAAGGCTGGTCCGGCTGTAACCGCCCCTGCACCGCCCAAGGCACAGCCGCCCACGGCGGCCCAACAATCGGACAAGCCCGCCTCCGGCGTGGCTGCACCAACACCGCAGGCTCCCAAGAAGCCTGCTTAGCCTCAACCACGAGGGGGAGGACGTGAACTCGAAAACCCTGCGCCACATCCTGCTGGCAACACTGCTCATGGTCATAGCCCTGGCGATCGTCGGCTGTGGCTCCCAGAGGTCCACACGGGTATCACCCACACGCACCTCCAAGAGCTACTCCGTGGTCAAGGCCACCTCCAAGGACACCTTGAAGACCCTGGCCAACCGCTACATGGAGGATCCAGAAAAAGCCTGGATCATTGCCGCGTACAACAGGATCGACTCCGTCAAGGAAGGTGACATCGTCATCATCCCCCGAACCCCCCTCAACCTGGGCGGTATCCAAGACGGCCGGCTCCAGACCATCCCGGTACTGACCTACAGCGGATTTTCCGAAGACGTGTCCGATGCCATCACCATCAAGCGGACCGACTTTGTAGCGCAGATGCAGTACCTGAAGGACAAGGGCTACACCCCTGTGGCCTTGGACCGCTTCTACGACTTCCTGGAATTCAAGGAACAGGCCCCTGAAAAAGCGGTGGTAATCACCATCGACGACGTGGGCCAGAGCACCTTCAGCGTCGCCTTCCCCGTCCTCCAGCAATTCGGTTACCCGGCCACAGTATTCGTTGCCACCGACCTGGTCAGCGGCAAGGGCAACGCCCTGGACTGGGATCAGATCCGTCAGATGCACGAAAGCGGCATCGGCATCGGGCACAGAACCAAAACCCTGCGCAACCTGACCCGCCGCCTGGGCGACGAGACCTTCGAGGATTACATCATCGCCGTGGACCGGGAGATGACCGTACCCAGCCTGCAGTTCAAGACGGAACTGAGCATGGCCCCTGAGTTCTTTGCCTACCCCTTTGGGGCCACCAACGAGTTGGTAATTTCCCTGCTCAAAAAGAACAAATTCAGAGGGGCCCTGACCCTGAGCAAGGGATCCAACCCCTTCTTCACCAACAACTACCTGGTCAAACGCAACCCCGTACCCGGCAACATGAGCCTCGCCGAGTTTGAGAAACTTTTTGTCTTCTCCCAAAAAGGAGAATCACAATGAAAACTCTTATTTTTTCAATAGTCCTGGCCCTGGCTGCCTGGTTGACCCTTCCGGCACCTGCCGTCGCCGACCTTGTTGACGAAACCCGGGCCATCGCCGCGCTGGGAGAGCAAGATCCCTTTGTGCTTCTGGCCCCCCTTGCCAAGGAACAGGCCAAGGCCGCACAGGCCGCAGGCGATCAGGTCAAGGCCTTGGAGCTGTACCGTATCGTGCTGACCATCGACAGGAGCGACCGGGAAGCGCATCGCCTGGCCAGCGAGGTCAAAACAAATCTCGACGCCCAGTCCACAGCAAGATTTGAACAGGGCCTCGCCAAGTTCAATGCCGGAGAAAAGGATTCCGCACGCACGGACTTCCTGGCCTCCCTGCATCTGAGTCCTGACAACCTCGCAGCCCTGCCCTACTTGAAGGAAGGCTACACCCCCCAGGTGCTTGAGGAGTACACCATCCAGGAAGGCGACACCCTGCGGCGCATTTCCGAAAAGATCTATGACAACCCCGGCGGAGAGTTGTTGCTGACACGCATCAACAACCTGTCCATCGCCGATGCCCTGAAACCAGGCGTGATCATCAGGACCCCGGTCATCGACAAGGTGCTCACCCGTCGTTTGTACGCTGCCCTCCCCGCGGAGGAAGACTCTGCCAAGGCCAAGGCCAAGGCCAAGGCATCCACAGTCCGTGTGACCGTGCAGGAATCCGCCACCTCCTCAATGATGAACGAGGTGGACCTGGGTACGGCCGATGCTGGAGGTTCCGGAGCTCTGCTGGCCATGGCGAAGCTGCAATTGGGGAATGGTCTGTTCGAGACGGCGGTGTCCATGACCGACGAAGTCCTGTCCACCGACCCCACCAACGCAGAGGCTAGCGAGATTCGCAACGAATCCTACTACAAATTGGCCAACCAGCTTTGGTCCAAGGGTTCCGCCTCGGAGGCCATGCGTTCGCTGATCCGACTGCCCAAGGGCTACAAGGACTCGGCCAAGCTGCGCAAGCAGGTCGAAGACAAGCTCACGGCCGATTCCGAACCCCTGTACCTCACGGGGGTCAAGCACTTCCTGAATGAGGACCTGGAGAAGGCAGCAGAGCAGTGGGAACTGACCCTGCAAGTCAACCCCTACCACGCCAAGGCCCGCGCAGACCTGGAGAAGGCGCGACAGCTGCTTGAGGCCGTCAAGGGGCTCTAGAACGTCCCCTGCCGAATGCACCTCGTCCCCCTGCCGCACTTCGGCGGGGGGACGTTTCGTTGCGGCCCCCGACAAGGTGATCTTGTTCTCGCGCCCCAATCAAGGTAAGCGGTTGTATCTCTGTTTCAAACGTTATCTTCAAGGACACCCGCATGCCGCAAGGAATCCTCGGTCTGATCGCCTTCATCGCCCTGGCTTGGCTCTTCTCGGAAAACCGCAGGGCCTTCCGCCTGCGAACCGTTGCGGCAGGGCTGGGCCTGCAATTTGCCGTGGGCCTGCTGCTGCTCAAAATCCCCGGCTCCCAACATGTCTTCATTTTTTTGAATCAGGCCGTCGAAATCCTGGATCAGGCCACCACCGCAGGCACCAGTTTCGTCTTCGGATACCTCGGGGGAGGCAGCCTGCCCTTCACTGAGCCCTGGCCCGGAGCAGCTTTTGTCTTCGCCCTGAAGGCGCTGCCCATCATCGTCGTCATGAGCGCCTTGTCATCCCTGCTCTTTCATTGGAAAATCATCCCGGCTGTGGTCCGTTTGTTTTCGCTGATCCTGCAACGCACCATGCATATCGGAGGGGCTCTCGGGGTAGGCGCGGCCGCCAACATCTTCGTGGGCATGGTCGAAGCCCCGCTCCTGGTGCGACCCTATTTGCTGAACATGACCCGCAGCGAGTTGTTCGCCCTCATGACTTGTGGCATGGCCACCGTGGCCGGCACCGTCCTGGTGCTCTACGCCCAGATCATCGGCCCTGTGGTGCCTGGTGCCATGGGACATATCCTGGCCGCGTCCCTGATGAGCGCACCGGCCTCCCTCATGCTGGCCATGATCATGATCCCCGAAAGCGCGGATTGCACCCGGGGCGACATCGCCTCCCCGGACAACGCCGTCAGTTCCATGGACGCCATCACCAAGGGCACTGCCAGCGGAGTTCAACTGCTGATCAACGTCATCGGCCTGCTCATCGTGCTGGTGGCCCTGGTCAGCCTGGTCAACCAATTCCTGGTGCTGCTACCCGAGGTTTTCGGCGCCCCCCTGACCCTGGAACGTCTGCTGGGATGGCTCATGAGTCCGCTTGTCTGGTTGGCCGGCGTTCCCTGGGCCGAGGCCGCAACCGCCGGCAAGTTGATGGGCATCAAGACCGTGCTCAATGAATTTCTGGCCTATCTTGCCCTGGCAGGGACCCCGGCCGAGGTCCTCTCGGAGAAGAGTCGGGTGATCATGACCTACACTATGTGCGGCTTCGCCAACCCGGGCAGCCTGGGCATCATGATTGCCGGGCTGGGCACCATGGTCCCGGAGCGTCGCCAGGAGATCATCGCTTTGGGAGTCAGATCCGTTGTTGCCGGAACACTGGCCACGTTGATGACCGGGGCGGTGGTCAGCCTGCTTTACTAGTGCAGGCCTGCAGCACTACACATTCTTCTATATCCATGATATTGATCATCGTATTCTGCCTTCACACCAGGAGCTGACGATGAATCGCATTCTGTGGGCCGCTGTGGCCGCCATGACTCTGCTGCTGCCCAGTCCGTGCCAGGCCCGATCCTGGAGCATCGATGACAACCACACCCAGGCCGCATTCAGCATCAGGCATGTCGCAGGCAAGGTCCTCGGTTTTTTCAACAAGTTCGAAGGAACCATCGTCGATCCCGACATGCCGGGTCACGGGATGATCGACGTACGGATTGCCGTCGACTCCATCAACACCGGGGTGGAGCAGCGCGACGCCCATCTGAAGACAGCGGACTTCTTCGACAGCGCCGACAATCCACAGATCCACTTCACCAGTGCAAAGATCATGGCCAAGGGCGATGGCTGGTTCGAGGCACACGGGGTCCTGACCATTCGTGGAATCAACCGCTCGATGGTCCTGCCCTTTACCTTGACCGAGATCAAAAAGTATCCTCCGGTACCGGGCATGGAGTGCATGGACGTGCTCGGATTCCAGGCCCACGCCACCTTGAACAGGCTTGATTTCGAAGTGGGCGATGGCAAGTTCTACAAGCTGGGCATCGTTGACGACACGGTGGGCATCACCCTGTATGGCGAACTGCTGAGTCCCAGACCCGACTGCCACTAACCCAAAAAAAAGCCGCCGCCTTTACAGGCAGCGGCTTTTCCAAACACCACACAGTCCCAGGCGGAACCGCTATTTGCCGAAGCTGCGTTCGAACAACTCGGCCAGGGCCTTGCGGCCATCGTCATTCAAAAAGCGGGTGCCGGTGCCGGTGAAGTGGTGGTGCCCGATGACCGGGGTTCCAACCTCTTCCCAACCTCCACGCTGCCACTGGAACCAGGCCTTTTTCTCCTGGTCAAAAACGAACAACGGCTTGTTGCAGATCTTGGCATACTCGGCTGCCCAACCGGTACCGCCGGTGACGGTCCCATCCTCCTGGATGGCACCCACGACATAAACCTCATGACCGCTGGAGACCTGCCAGCAGATGCTTTGCAAGACCTTGCGAAAGATGGGCGCATTGGAATACTTGCGGTTCATGAGCCGCGACACGTAGGTCAAACTGACATCCTTAAGGGTCAGTTCCTCGGAGGTCAGTACGCGCACACCGCGCTGACGATCGATCTGATGGCCTTCAAAGCTGTAATTGACCTCTTCCAGACCGAATCTCTCGGCCAATGCCCCGAACTCCGTCTCGGCACCGTTGGCGCCGCCGCTGTACAGGATGTACCCGCTATTTCCCATTGGCTTCCTCCTGGGTTGGTATCGACGTAATGACTAAAAATAGCACAGCAATATTCCAGCTGCAACGTGTTCGCCATTGGTTGCGCAAGTCCATGCTGGTCAAGGACTGCCAGCGTTACAAGAGAGCGCACCCTGCATCATTTCGGATAACGCTCACAAGCGCAGACAGGGCTCTTTCCCCTCGCCTCTCTGCACGATGTTAAGACCGCATCGATTTGGCTGAAACGCACTTTGCCGAATCCATTCATCCAGACAGGCGTGTTGGATCGCCACGGCGATCATCCCACGGCGATCGTGCCTGATGAAGATGTAAACGAGATGACACCGAGGAGAAAATCCGATCATCAACGCAACACTGGCATCAAGCTTTCATAAAAAGATCGAACCATGTCCGATCTGCATACACGTCTCCATACGCCCAACATTATTAGACAAAACTCATCACCCCGAGATTTATCACCTCTTTCCAACGCTCTTTCTTGCACTCATCAAGCCCTTGGGCTAACCTCCACAACCTCATGATGTCCTTCAGGTGGCACCAAGCCATAACAGGGAATCCGGTGTGAAACCGGAGCGGTCCCGCCGCTGTGATCCCCAGTCATTTTTCCGGCCACACCATGCCACTGCCCTCGCGGCGGGAAGGCTGACCGGAGGGGGAAAGCCAGAAGACCTACCTGAAGCGTTTCTTACCGAATGCGGCCCGCGGAGGCCACAGACGGGGATTCATTATCATCCACAAAAACCGTACTCGGATTTCGGGCGACTCTGCCGACCGTGAAACTGACTACGGAAACCTAGCAAGCAGCTGAATCACCTCCCACCGGGCCGGTGCTTTTCGCTCTCCGCCCTGCGCTGTTTGCCGAGAGACTCTTATGCCCAGCCACATTCAGAAACGTGATGGATGCGTTGAAACATGGTCCACCAAACGCATTGGAAACGCCATCTTCAAGGCCCTCAAAGGCAGTGGGATCAAAGACCCCCTGCTCGCCAACCGCTTGGCCAAGAAAGTTGAGGCCAAACTCGTCGACATTGATGTCCCCGAGCAAGAGCAGGTGCAGGACATGGTCCAGCAGGTGCTCATGGAAGTCCGCCTGTACAAAGTTGCCGAACGCTACATCATCTACCGCGAAAAGCGCCGCGAACTCCGCACCCAGAACGAGGCTTTTCTGGATATCGCTGGGGTGACCGAAAGCTATCTCGACAATGTCGACTGGCGAGTCAACGAGAACTCGAACATGGTCCACTCATTTCAGGGTCTGATCCTGCACATGGCCGGATCAGTGCAGGCCAGATATGTTCTGGAGAAATATCCCGAAGAAGTGCGCATGGCCCATAACCATGCCTACTTCCACATCCACGACCTGTCTTTCGGCCTGGCCGGCTACTGCTCCGGCTGGAGCCTGCGCGATCTGCTGCTGGAAGGTTTCAACCTTCCCGACCGCTGCTCATCCACCCCAGCGAAACATTTCGACGCCGCCTGCGGACAGATGGTCAACTTCCTGGGAACGCTGCAGAACGAATGGGCCGGGGCCCAGGCCTTCAACAACGTGGACACCTATCTGGCTCCGTTCATCAGGCTCGACGGCCTGAACTACGCCACGGTGAAACAGCAAATCCAGAAACTGCTCCACAACCTGAACGCGACCTCCCGCTGGGGCGGCCAAAGCCCTTTCACCAACTTCACGTTTGATTTCGTTCCGCCGTCGCACATTGCCAACGAACCCATCATCGTCGGCGGGGCCTTCCAGGATTCCACCTACGGCGAATACGCCGAGGAAATGGCCATGATCAACCGGGCCTTCCTGGAAGTCATGCTCGAGGGGGACGCCAACGGACGCATCTTCTCCTTCCCCATTCCCACGTACAACGTCACCGAGGACTTCCCTTGGGAATCCCAGGAAGGCAAGCTGCTGTTGCAGATGACCGCCAAATACGGAGCGCCCTACTTCCAGAACTTCATCAACTCGGACCTGAACCCCGAGGATGTGCGCTCCATGTGCTGTCGCCTTCAGATGGACCTGCGGGAGATCCGCAAGAAGACTGGCGGACTCTTCGGGGCGGGCGACCTGACCGGTTCCATCGGCGTTGTCACCTTGAATCTGCCCAAGCTGGCTTATCTGGCGCATAACGAAGACGACTTCATCGATCTGGTCACCGAGTACGCCGAACTGGCCAGCGAATCCCTGGAATTCAAGCGTAAGATCGTGGAGAAGAACCTTGATGCGGGGATGTTCCCGTTCTCCAGGCGCTACCTTAAGAACGGCTTCAACGGCCATTTCTCGACCATCGGCCTCATCGGTGGCCACGAGGCCTGCATGAATATGCTGGGCAAGGGCATCGACACCGAGTCCGGCACGCGCCTCATGCAACGGGTCCTGAACCTGTTGCGCGAACTCGTAATTACATTCCAGGAAAAGACCGGCCACCTGTACAACCTGGAGGCCACCCCGGGCGAGGGCACTTGTTATCGTCTGGCCAAGATCGACAAGGGCCTTTACGAAGATATCTACACCTCCGGCGACAAAGTGCCCTATTACACCAACTCGACACTGCTCCCCGTGGGATCAACCGAGGACGTGTTTTTCGCCTTGGAGCACCAGGACAAACTCCAGACGCTGTACAACGGCGGAACTGTCTTTCACACCTTCCTCGGCGAAGCCGCGCCCAGCGAGGAAAGCGTGAAGAACTTCCTGCTCAAAGCCTTGAGCCTGACCAAAATACCCTACATCTCGGTGACTCCAACCTTCTCCATCTGCAAGGAGCACGGCTATCTCTATGGTGAGCACTTCGACTGCCCAACCTGTGGCAACGAGACCGAGGTCTATACCCGTGTGGTGGGCTACTATCGCCCGGTAGGCCGCTGGAACAAAGGCAAGCAGGAAGAGTACAAGGATCGCGCGGAATACACCATGGATACATTCTGCACCCCGGCGTAACGTCAGCAGGAGGGAGAACCCATGATTCTCGATGCCAACCAACTCGCCGCCGTCAGACAACGAAACGACGAAGAGTTACGCAGAGGGAGCCGCGCAACGCATGGCTATCCTGCTCAAACCATCCTGAACCTGATGCACACCATTGAAGCTCTCAAGAAAGAGAAGAGCAAGTGGAAAAAACTGGCACAGGGAAGGGCAAAGGCCCTCGTTGATATCAATGAGATCATTGCCCGAACAGTGAACGGGGCAGAGAACAGCTGACCAAAAGTCTCACCAACAACCAAGCCCGTCTTCCAAACCCTGGAAGGCGGGCTTTTCTTCTGCTTCGTTCCTGGCCCTACGCCCCCCTGACATCGCTTTAGCCACTCAAGTCACTCTAAGACCGTCACAGGCGCTCAACGACCAACCACAGCCCCGATAAAGACCCTTGATGGGCGCGAAGAACTAAACAGACACTTGTGCCCCGATGCGTTCGCGTAGCGCTTGGCGTAATTCAGTTACGCCCTTTGGGGAACGACAACGTTCAGAGGATGCTGCGGGGAATTCCGCCCCTGGGTTGGAGCCAGATCAATCGAGGACTACTCCACTTCGCACGTCCATGGAGATCTCCCCTTGCGTGTTCGTTCAACCCACCCCAACGCGAAAAAGGTCCGCAAGCTTTGACTTGCGGACCTTTTAAAAGAGAGTCCTGGCACCGGCCTACTTTCCCACTGACTGAACGGCAGTATCATCGGCGATGAAGGGCTTAACTTCCGAGT
>Ga0180007_10004079_pt1 | contig 15719 bp, 19 predicted proteins | sample MM_PC_MetaG_FD_121122 | JGI IMG/M metagenome (GOLD analysis project Ga0180007, IMG submission 121122) | Groundwater microbial communities from the Aspo Hard Rock Laboratory (HRL) deep subsurface site, Sweden - MM_PC_MetaG | ecosystem: Environmental > Aquatic > Deep subsurface > Groundwater... | reverse complement strand
GCAACAAGATGCCTTCTTGCCGTGCTTGCGTTGCAAGCACTTGCCATTTACAACATCAGAACTTGGGGTTATCCAAGCGTCAGAATTGGGGATTTAAGAGCATGAAATACTGCCCACCCTAATGAGCTTACTAATATTATTCCAGACGCTCACATAAACATCCATAGCGTTGTGCTTGTTCAACTCGATTAGGGATGAACTGTCAATAATGTATATGTTGCTAGTCATTTCCTTGCCTTGGATAACACTTTATCAAAATTTCGAGATTTAATTGATAAATAACTGAGAGCGTCAGTGTATGTGATATGCTTTCTGTCATAGTTGTTTGCAACCAAGGATACAAATTTATTCCCCACCTCAGAAAGACATCTGATTTCAGATGGTATCCCCCCACCTTTTTTTTCTTTTTGTTTTTTCACTTTGGACAGTTCCTTATATTTCCCTAAGATTGCATCATAGTCATCCTTTTGTATATATTGTAGCTTAAACATGTTCAATAACAACATGGCTTTACTAACCTTATACCTATTTGACATCTTTTTGAGTGTGGACTTCTGAGTGAGAGTATCCTTATTTTCATCAAATTCCTTCTTAGCAATAGCTTTTGGCAACAAGAATGCTGATGAAAAAATATTACACCATTTCTCAACATCATCCTTTTGTGTTGTTGTGACATCAGGTAGGTCAATCACAGACTGACCTAAAAGGATATGTGCAAACTCATGCATTAATGAGAAAATCCTGGCTTCAATCGAGTCTTTCGTATTTATCACAATAACATTTGGTTCTCCGTCAGAAAATACAAAACCTCTCGCATCTTCAACAGGCATTGAGAACTGAAACAAATATATATTGAAGTTTTCTAGTATGTCCCTTAGATAGTTAAGGAATTCATAGGGCGTCTTAAACTTCTTCTGTCTTTCCTCCGTTAGATTAAATAATTGCCTGTATTTTGTGGCTTCATCTTCTGGATTATCGGTTATCTTTGCTTTTCGGACTTTAGATTTTACATGATAATTAATGTTTCTTGATAACTCCTTACTTAATTGTTGAAGCTTTCGTGCCTTGCGCATAACAAGGACTGTTTTCTGGTCAAAAAGGTTTATTCTGTTTGGTAACATCCTGTAGTCCTTAGGTTTAGGCTTTTCAGGGACAGGGGTGGGTTGCGGAACGCGCTACAGGCAGTCGTCAATCATTTCGACCTCATCGATCCCGCCATCAAAGTCTATCCCACAATCTTCTTCCTCTTTTTCATGCACAAGCCGTCAATAGCTGCCCAAGCTATCATTGACCGCATACAAAAAAACATCGCATTATTCGGTTCTTGGCATGAGGAACATGTCCTGACAGGTGTTGATGACCTGTAAGACATAAGTGTTAAAAAGGCGCTCGAACAATGGGGATATGACTATGACAAAGGCTGAGATACTACAGGTCAAAATCACGCTGGAAGGCGTTTCACCAAGGATTTGGCGGCGCTTCCTTGTCGAGAACACCTTCACCTTTCACCAGCTCCACCAAGCCATCCAAATAGTGATGGGATGGAATGACTCCCACCTCTATGGCTTTGAAGTTGACCAAAAGGCCTACCAGGATGCAAGGCACAACGACTTCACTGATTTTAATGACGGAAAGCATTCCCCCTCACACAAGACAATGATTAAAGAGCTGAAAGCAAAACAGAAATTTTATTACACATACGACTTTGGGGACAACTGGGAGCACCAGCTTGTAGTTGAGAAGGTTCTCCCAAAGGACATATCTAAGCGATACCCTGTGTGCGTCGGCGGAGAGCGCAACTGCCCGCCAGAGGACAGCGGCTCAATATCAGGGTATCATCACTTGATGAGCGTGCGAAAGAACAAGAAGCACCCAGAGTACAAAGAATTGGTCATAGAATGGCTGGGGGAGGACTACAATCCTGAACACTTCAGCATCCCCGGAACGAACATAGGACTACAAAGAGCATTCCCCAAAAAAGGAGAGAAAATAGACGGAAGGGCGCGATACTGGGTGTTCAATGCAAACTGACATTAAATGCGCGGAATGCGGAAAGGTGACCCGACGCTTCCAACTCGGCAACGTCTATTACAACACGCAAAAGACATCTTCACCCATCATTGTCAAGGATAGCATAACCTGCCCTAAGTGCAAAGCAGACATCAGCCAAGGCAAGTGCATGGTAAGGATGTCCAACGTTTACATGAGCTTCATCGCAATAAACATATTAGCAGCGGATAATGAACCTATTCCTCCCCATCTTCAGGGCGCGATTCCTTTGAGAAGGCAGGAATATCAACAAATTGCTAAGACGTGCAAAGCGCGTCTTCGCCAAGTAAGCATATTCAAGCCCGACCGAAAACCATGATCGACACAACCCTGATAAACAGGCTCCATGAGATGGCCAAGGAAGCGAAGAAGGTCAAGGGCTTCAAGGCCAGGCTACGGGTGAAAGGCAGGATAATTGAAAAATCAGTGTCAAAGAAAGGCCACATCAAGCTCGTCATAGCAAAGGGGGAAGACGAGTACACTTTCCACGTGCTGAAGACGCACAAGGAGAAGTTTGCCCTCGCAAAGAAGCTGGAAGTGGGCAGGAGCATCACCGTGGAAGGCATCTCCCGCTTCAGGGGAGCGATCTGCACAAAGCTCAAGGCCGCAAAGAGCGTAGGCACAGGCATGCAGAAGAAAATGAATGATTATGTGAGTTGATAAGCTGCTAGAGGCCCCCCTATAAAGGCGCTTGAGTTTCAACAAGAGATTAACGAGATAGAAAACCATATAAACAACCTTTTTCTCTTTTTTTCCATGAAGTTCCTCTGCGTCTTCGGGAGCAAGTCAGACGAGCCGTTCTACGACGAGATCTGCTCCCGCCTGAAGACCCCGCCTGAGATATGCTCTGCACACAGAGACCCGGAGAGGCTCAAGGACCTGGTAACATCTACTGACGCTGAGTTCATCATAGCCGGCGCAGGACTGGCAGCACACCTTCCGGGCGTGATAGCATCCATGACAAGAAAACCGGTCATCGGGATGCCGATCGCAGCGAACCTCGACGGACTCGACTCACTGCTGTCCATAATGCAGATGCCGCCAGGGATACCCGTGCTATGCTCAGGAGTGAACGCGACAGGAAGCATACTCAGGTTCTTAGACAACCTGGACTTCCAGGGCATCGACCTGATAAGCGACGGCAAGTGCGAAGATGCCATGGACAAGGCTAGGGAGATGATGGAGAGGTTCAACTATCCTGAGGGCAATTTCCCCGTCGTGTTCCACGACTCCATCAGGTCCAAGGGAAGGGAAGACGGCATAAACGTGTTCTGCGGCAAGCTCAAAGCAGAAGACGCGCCCATGCTGCTAGAGATAACCAAGAACGGCCTGTGGGTCGGGCTCAACAGGGGAGACAATGCGGTCTTGGCCGCTATACAGATCCTGGAGAGGAACAACCCCTTCCCTGAACTGATCGAATACAGGGAGAAGCTGAAATGACGCTCACAACCCAAGAGATCAAGGCCGAAGTCGACAACACACTGGAAAAGACGGATTTCAGGATCGGGAAGAAGTACTCAGGCAAGGTCAGGGACAACTACATCCTCAAGGACAAGAGGATATTCATCGCAACTGACAGGATAAGCTGCTTCGACCGGATAATAGGGACGGTGCCGTTCAAGGGACAGGTGCTGAACCAGTTGGCAGCGTACTGGTTCGACGCAACAAAAGACATAATCAAGAACCACATCATCGAGGTGCCGGACCCCAACGTGACCGTGGTCCATGAATGCGAGCCCTTCCCCATCGAGGTCGTGGTGAGGGGATACCTAACAGGCTCGCTCTGGAGAGAGTATGAGAAAGGCGTGCGGGAGATATACGGGCTGAAGCTTCTCGATAATATGTCCAAGAACGAAAGGTTCTCAGACCCCATAATCACGCCTACGACCAAGGCGAAGAGCGGGCATGACATGCCGATCTCAAAGGAAGAGATAATCAAACAGGGCATATGCAGCACGGAGCTCTGGGATGAGGTAGAGCTCAAGGCCCTGGAACTGTTCTCAAGGGGGACTGAGCTGCTCGCCGAACGCAACCTGCTGCTGGTGGACACCAAGTACGAGTTCGGGTTCATCGACGGTGAACTGGTGTTGATGGATGAGATACACACCCCTGACTCGTCAAGGTTCTGGTACAAGGATTCCTACTTCACTCTCTTCAGGGAGAACAAGGAGCAGAAGTCCATGGACAAGGAATACGTCAGGCAGTGGCTGCTGAAACGGGGTTTTTCTGGCGATGGAGAGATACCCAAGCTGACTGATGGGGTGAAAGTCGAGGCTGCCAGGCGGTACATCGAGATCTTCGAGCAGATAACCGGCATGGCGTTCAAGAGGCAGGAAGGCCAGATCTTGGCTAGGATCGAGAATAACCTTAAGGGCTTAACATGACCGGGAGCTCTGCCAGCGACGATATCGTATTATCAATAGAACGCTTGCCTTTCCTATCCAGCAGAACGGCGTCCATTCCGACTGCTTTCGGGCCGTGATAATCGCATCTGACATCATCACCGACCATCATAGCATCCTCAGGTCTTAGGTCCATGCCGGATAGCAGCCTGAGGTATATCCTCGGATTGGGCTTGATGATGCCTGTTTCGCAGGAGAATAGGTGGATATCGACCTTATTGTGCAGGCCTAGCTCATAATACGGCCGCTTGTAGGGTGAGGCCATGTTCGAGATGACCCCTATCATATAACCATCACGCCTCAGCCATGATAATACTTCATTGACATCGGGGAATAGGACTACCCTCTTCAGCTCTTCCTCGAGCTGCTGGACATAATCATCCTGGGGCAGATTGAGCTTTTCCAATAGTTCAGGGAACTGCCTGTCTTCAGCCATGAAAGCATGCCTCAGATCAAGTGCCTTCCTGATAGAAGGATCGAGGTCCCTTGCGACCCCGAGATAAGGATTCACAGGATCTATCACGTGCAACAGCGTGTTGTATAGGTTGAAGACGACTGCCTTGACCCTCATGTTAGATGAGTAATATTGACTGATTAATAATAATGACCTTTATCGGGCTGTCATGCACGTCATCATGACGGCTAGAACCACTTCTTCCTCCTGAAGTAGAGTATCATCCCTAAGGATAGGAGTACCATGAATAATATCATCACCCAGAAGCCCCAGTATGCCGCCTGGCCGGGCAGGTTGTTGAAGTTGGTGCCGAAGATTCCCGAGATGACGGTCAGGGGGAGGGCGATGGTGGCGATGATGCTCAGCACCTTCATGACCTCGTTCATGCTGTTGGAGACAGCGGACATGTAGACGTCGAAGGTGTTCCCTACAGCTTCCCGGTAGTTGTCTATCATGTCAGAGACCCTTATGGTGTGGTCGTAAACATCCCTGAAGTAAGGCAGCGCCTTTGCCGAGATTATGGGGTATTGGCCCTTGGCTATGAAGGATATCTTGTCCCTCTGCGTGAAGGCCGTGCGCTTGATGAAGACTATGGTCCGCTTCAGGCCGAGGATTGTCGTGAGGATGCGCGGCTCCGGCTTCTTCGTCACGGTCTCCTCAATCTCCTCTATCTCATCGTCTATCCGCTCCAGAACCGGAAGGTAGTTGTCGACCTCCAGGTCCAGGATGTGGTGGAACATGAAGTCAGGGCCTTTCTTGAGCAGCTCGGCCAGCCTCTCCTTGTTTTCCTTCAGGTCGTCGGTAGACTTCAGCCTCATGGGATGGTTGGTCAGGATGAAATTCTTGCCAATCAGGAAGTCGAGCTCGATGAGGTCGAGCACCTTGTTCCAGCTTATGGCATAGAAGACGAACAGCATGTAATCAGGGTATTGCTCGGCCTTGATGCGTGTTTTCGCGTGCAGTAGGTCCTCGACTGTCAGCGGGTGCAGGCTCAACGTATCGCCGAGGATGGCTGCTTCCTCCTTGGTCATCGCCATGGAATCTATCCAGAAAGGGCCTGCCAGCTTGGGCACATCGCCAATCTTGGCCTTCTTGAGCTCCTTGTCCAGGTGGAATACCTCAAGCATATGGGAAAAAATAAATTTCCATGCTTATAAATCTTTTTGAAATCAGGACGATACCATCCGCAAACCATTTAAACCCCTCGTTTATCTATCTTGGTATGAAAAACATCAAGGCTGTGCTGTTCGACTTCGACGGCGTGCTCATCGACTCGCATGACGCCTGGTGGAAGACCTTCAACGATACTTATAAGCACTTCATGGGCAAGAGCATGACCAAGGAGGACTTCTCCAAGAAGGTCTGGGGGTCGTCCTTCGTCAAGCTGCACAAGGTCCATTTCCCGGGCGTTGAGCTGAAGGACATCATAGAATACGCCTACAAGAAGCTTCCGCTCTACTTCAAGGAGGTGAAGTGCATAGATAATGCTGACTTGGTGATCCCAGAGCTGAAGAAGAAGTATAAGCTGGGCATAGTGACCAATGCCCGGAGAGAGGTGGTGGAAGCTTTGCTGCCGAGGCTTCCATTCGAGTTCGACAGCGTGGTCACGTTCACAGACGTGAAGGAAGCAAAGCCCGCACCTGAGATGATACTCAAGGCCTGCAAGGAGGTCGGTGTGAGGCCGGAAGAGGCTGTTGTAGTAGGTGATTTCGAACTGGACCTGGAGGCTGCCAGGAGAGCAGGTTCAGTAGCCATAGGATACAAGATTCCAGGTGATTTCAGCATAAATGATTTAAAAGAGCTCATACCCTTATTGAGAGGTGAGAAGGATGGACCCATATGACTCGATCAATCCCCTGGATTTCAGGTACTACGGCACTAACGCGAGGATGAAGAAGCTCTGGAAGCTTTCGGAATCCGCCTTTGTCAAGCATCTGGCTGAGGTCGAGGCTGCGCTTGTGGAGACCCTGGCAGACAGGAAAGTATGTTCTCGAAAAGTCGCGGATGAAGTGCGGAAGGCAGCTTCCAAAGTGACTGCCAAGCAGGTCTATGACGAAGAGAGCAGGATAAAGCACAACATCAGGGCACTGGCGAACATCATAAGGAAGAACGTCTCAGATGAGGCAAAGCCGTTCGTTCACCTTGCGGCAACGAGCCATGACATCATATGCACAGCAGAGGCATTGAGATACAAGGAGGCTGCAAAGGATATCATCCTGCCGTCGCTCATGGAGCTTGAAAAGCTCCTCATGAAGATAGCCTTGCGGGAGAAGAAGACACTCCAGGTCGGCAGGACGCACGGACAGCATGCAGAACCCATAACATTCGGCTTCGCCATGGCAGAATACGTCTCCAGGCTGGGGACCAGGATAATCAAGATAAAAGAGACGGCTGAAGATTTGAGGGGGAAGATGTCCGGAGCTGTGGGGGCGTACAACGCCTCCTCATTGTTCTTCGATGATCCTGAAAGATTCGAGAAGGACATGCTGAAGAAACTCGGCCTGGAGCCGGCCACGCACTCAACACAGATAGTGGAACCCGAGTACATGGCAGATTTTGTTCATGCAATCGTGTCAGCATTCGGCGTGATAGCCAATCTTGCGGATGACATGAGGCACCTGCAGCGCTCAGAGATAGCAGAAGTCGCAGAGGGGTTCGGCTCGAAGCAGGTCGGGTCGTCAACCATGCCGCACAAGCGCAATCCCATAAGCTTCGAGAACGTGAAGTCGCTGTGGAAGGCATACATGCCAAGGATGATCACAGTCTATATGGACCAGCTGTCAGAGCATCAAAGGGATCTCACGAATTCTGCCTCTTCGAGGTTCACGCCAGAGACTGTTGCTGCTTTGGTTATTGCGGCTGATAGGATGACCAACACCTTGAAGAAGCTCGTGGTGGACAAGGACAGCCTGAAGAGGAACCTCAGCATTGGCATGATAGCTGCGGAGCCGCTGTATATCCTGCTGGCCGCGCATGACCATCCGGATGCGCACGAGAAGGTGAGACAACTGACCTTGATGAAGGGGAGCCTGCTGGAGAACGCCAAGAAAGACAAGTCTTTGAAGCCTTACTTATCGAAGTTCACCAAGAAGCAGCTGGATGTGCTTAGAAATCCTTCCCTTTATGTTGGCAGGGCTGTAAAGAAGACAGAGGAAGTGGTCAGCCACTGGGGCGGCCTCCTCCATGGAGTATAGGGTCGGACATGAACCGCTCCCTGGCGATGTCCTCGATTATGTAATAGACCTGCGTGCCTGTTATCGGGAACTTGTCCTCTAGTTCATCCAGGAACTCTTCCATGTCCCTGAGATGGGGGAAGACCGCCTCGAACATGAAGTCAAAGCCGTTGTTTATCTTGTAGAGGCAGTTCACGTTCTGGTCGCCGAGCAGGTGGGATCTGAGCTCATTTCGCTTGTCCTTCTTCACCTTGACTATGATCGTTGCTTGGGTGTTGAAGCCGAGGCTGGCGAAGTCCACGAGCGACGTGTATCTCTTGACGTGCAGCTTGGTGAACATCCTGAGCTTGTCATAGATTGTTGAGATGGGCACTCGTGTGGTCTTGCTTATCTGTGTGAGGGTCTGCCTTGAATCCTTCCTCATCGCGACCAAAAGCAGTTTATCCGACTTATCCATTGGCATCACCAAATGTTCTAATGCCGCAGGAAATATATAAACATTTTCATTATATTATAATAATGCATATAAATATTATAATATTATCTTATTGCTTGTCCTTGTGGTAAATCTCCAAGAAGATGATCTTATTCTCAGCCGGGATGAATGCATATGCCATCCTATAAGGGGGGATGTAGACTTCACGGGTGCCCTTTCTCGCATACCTCATTGGCTTCCCAATCTCCGTGTTGTCTATTACTTTCTCAATCAGTTTCTTTACCCTGGATTTGAATCCTTGGTCCTTGATCTTAGAGATACTATTCAGAAAACCCTTTTTGTATTCAATGGTCAGCATGCTCTCAATTCCTTGAGAAAATCGTCTTTTGACTTGGTTTCAAATTTACCCTTGTCATGTTCCTGCCAGGCCTTCTCCACCCTTTCTGCAAAGATGAGGTCATCCTTCAGGTCCTCTGCAAGTGTCTTCATGCTCTTCAGCATTATCTTTCCCTCATCCTTGACCATGAGGAACTCATCCCCTGTATGGATATCATCCCTCAATGCGCTGGGTATCACAATCTGGCCCTTTGTGCTGACTTTAGCGATCGCGAACTCCATGTTTATCACCAAGGTAAGTCATGGCTTACTTATATATAAAGTTTTCCCCGATAATGGCTTTCGACCTTGTGCCCGGGGAGGATTTCATGTCCGCCAGGAGTGTGCGGTGGCGCGGGCCATATTATTTATAGAATTTAAATTGTTTCCTTTAGAAAAGGAAAGATTTATATATTAGTTTCCTTATCATAAGGAAATATGAAAGACCTGCTGAAAACGATAATAAAGGACTTCCATGAGCGCGGGCTGCCCGAATTCATCAAGAGAGAGCTGGACATCAGCCTAGATACAGGTAAGATCATAAGCATTATTGGGCCGAGACGGGCAGGAAAAACGTATATGATGTACCAGCTGATCTCGAAGATAGCAGACCTGACTAATGTCATCTACATCAACTTTGAGGATGAGCGGCTGGAGCTCGGCTCAAAAGACCTTAACCTGATAATTGAGGCATATCTTGAGCTATACCCTGACAAGAAAGAGACCGAGCTATATTTCTTTTTTGATGAGATACAGGAGATCCCAGACTGGGAGAAATTCGTGAGGAGGGTGTATGACACGATCAGCAAGAGGATCTTCATAACAGGCTCTTCGGCAAAGCTGCTGAGCAGGGAGATCGCCACAAGCTTGAGAGGAAGGACCATAAGCTATGAGATATTCCCCCTCTCTTTCAAGGAATACCTGAGGTTTGCCGACGTCGAGCCTGATATCCATTCGACAAGAGGGAAAGCAAAGACAATCTCAGCATTGAGGGGATACATGTCCAGGGGAGGATTCCCTGAGATCGTGAACGTACAGGAAGAGATAGCCAAGAAGACCCTGACGAATTACTTTGAGGTGATGCTGTACCGTGACATCATTGAGAGGTACAATGTTAGCAATGCCCTGCCGCTGAAACTGTTCGTTAAAAGGCTCCTTGGCAACATCTCTAAGGAGTTCACTGTGAACAAGATTTTCAACAATCTCAAGTCAGAGGGCATAAGGATAAGCAAGGATTCTTTGTACAATTTCCTGGATTACAGCGAGGATTCGTACATCCTGATACCTGTGAACAATTTTTCCGAATCAACAGGAAAACAGACCATCAAGAAGATATATTCCATCGATGTGGGATTAAGCCTGCAGTTCTCCTTTGCCCTGAGCAAGGACCTGGGCCGAATCCTTGAGAATGTCATCTTACTTGAGCTGAAGCGGAGAGGGAAAGATGTCTATTATTTCAAGGACAAGGAGGAATGCGATTTCATCATCAGGGAGAAAGAGAAAATTGTTGGAGCCATACAAGTCTGCTATGAACTCAATGAGGATAACCGGAAGAGGGAGCTGAAGGGGCTTAAAATGGCGATGGACAGGTTCGGGCTCAAGAGAGGCTTAATAATCACTTTCAACCAGAAGGACAGGCTTGGTTCTATAGAAGTGATTCCTGCTTGCCAATGGCTATTGACTGGTCCACACTGAGTTCTTGGCCTTTGATCCTGATTTTTTCTGACTCTGCTTTGACTCTACCACCTAGTCCCCAAGAAACTCTTCATGTCCGCCAGTAGTGTGCCGTGGCGCAGGCCGTGGACTGCCCGTTTGAGGAAGAAGCCTGGCCTGAAGTAGAACTCACGATAGGCTTTCTTGTAATAGCGATTGATTATGGGCCATGAGAACTGCGGGTGGTCGTATATCTCGTGCGGCTCGTAGACGTTGTACTTGCCCCAGTCTTTGCTCTTTATCAGGCCCTTCTTATCAAGGTCGTTGAACAGCTTCGTGCCGGGATAGGGCGTGGTGATGCTGTATTTGGCTAAAGTCAGATTGAGGCTCTTGGCGAAATCGATCGTGTCCTGCATGGTCTCTTCAGTGTCGGCAGGCAGTGCCAGCATGAAGAAGCCCCAGGTCTCGATGCCCGCTTTAGTGGCCCAGTCGACTGCTTGTCTTACCTGCTCTAATTTTGTATGCTTGCCGAAGTCTCTCATGACTTCCTCATTTCCGGACTCAATGCCGAAAGCAACACGGTAGCAGCCAGCTTTCTTCAAGAGTGTAAAAAGTTCCTTGTCAACCCTGTCCACTCGGATGCCATTGGTGAGCTGCCACGGGAATTTCAGCTTCTCCTTGATTATCAGCCTACATATCTCTTTTGACCTCTCCAGTTGTGTGGAGAAGCCGTCATCCACGAAATAGATCTCCTTGAAGCCGAGCTTGAGCATGTGCTTGAGCTCATCTACCGCTCTCCTTGGTGATTTTGACCTGAAGGTCCGGCCGAATATGCACTTGTTGCAGTAGGAGCACTCGAAGACGCAGCCGCGGGAGCTCTCGAAGAAGCCAAGCGGGTTCTTCTTGCACACCAAAGATGGCGATTGGTACCTGCTGAGGTCGTACAATTGCCATGCAGGGAAAGGTATTACGTCTAGGTCCTTCATGTACGGCCTGGGAGGGTTGCACTTGATCTTTCCCTGGTCCTTGTAGCATATGCCCTTGACGTCCTTGAGGTCATGCTTCATAATCTCTGGCAGGGTGAAATCTCCCTCCCCGACGATGACTATGTCCAGGTCTGTCTCCTTCAGCGTGTCTACGGGTATGGCAGAGGCGTGAGGGCCGCCTCCCAAGACCTTGATGCCCTTGTCATGGGCCATCTTGGCCAGTCTCTTGGCCTCTGGGAACAACGGGGTGTTGAAGGTTATGCCGACATAATCAGGCTTGGCATCCAATGCTTTCATGAATTTCGCATCAGAATTGCCGGGCAGGTTGAAGTCGAAGACTGCAACTTCATGGCCGTCCTTGAGAAGAGGAGCTGCAAGCACTGCAGTCGTGAGCGGAGCGTTGTAAGGCACTGCTCCCTTGACCTCTGCGCGGGTATAGAGGCTCCTGCTCGGAGGGTTGACCAGGAGGATTTTCATGCAACCAGGCACGGAGATGAGGTTTATAAAGGTTGCGCTACAACTCCTCAAGCACCATCAGGGTTGTTGTGTTCTTGATGCCGTCCAGAGACTGTATCTGCTCCATCAGAACGGAGTTGAACTCCTTGATGCTGGCCACCCTGACTTTCAGCATGAGGTCCGCAGTTCCTGTCACGACCGATACCTCTTCCACGAAAGGTATGGCCCTGAGCTTTTTCGCGAGCCATGACTGGGTAAGCTTCGCCTCCTTGAGCTCCATGAGAGAGGCGTTCACAAGGATATAGGCTGCCAAGGGCAGACCGAGCTTCTCATGGTCCAGCCTCAGAGTATAGCCCTTGATCACGCCCTGTTTCTTGAGCTTCTTGATCCTGTTGTGCACAGTGGTTATAGGCAATCTGGTGACTTTGGCAATCTTCCTCGTCGTGAAATCCGCGTCCTTCAACAGGACTTCCAATATCCTCCTGTCCTTATCATCAACCATATGGTACATGTGTTCCAAATAATATATAAATCTATCGATTTCTTGCATAAATTTCCGATATTAATGGAATAAACATTAATACTTGCTCAATAAGAAATGACTCATGGAACATCATCACACTAGAAAGGACTTCGGCATGATCCTTGCTATACAGACGACTGCGCTGAAGTCCATCCATGACTTCTTCCATGAGAGAGGGTTCTATCAGATCATGCCAGTCATAATCTCCCCTATCACTGACCCGCTGGCACACTCCACAGGTCCTGCGACCATCACATACAAGAGACAGAAGCTGCAGCTCACCAAGAGCATGATATTCCACAAGCAACTGGCTCTGATGGCAGAAGGCCACCACAGGATATACTGCGTCTCGCCCAACATACGGCTAGAGCATGACAAGTGCAACGGCACGGGAAGGCACCTCCTTGAGTTCTCCCAGGTGGACTTCGAGGTCAAGGAAGCTACCGCGGACCGGACAATGCTCATGGTAGAGGAACTCGTAATGAGAGTGATTAGGGAGGTCAAGCAGAAGCACGAGCCAGAGCTTGAGATGCTGGGTCGCGAGCTTACGATACCGAGACCCATGTTCCCGGTGTATGACAGCAGGGAGATGAGGGAAAAGTTCGGAGAGGACTTCGAGGATAAGCTTTCAGGGATGCATTCCACGCCCTTCTGGATAGTGAACCACGACCGTGAGTTCTACGACAGGGAGGACCCTGACAGGCCTGACTATTATCTCAACTATGACCTGGTATGGCCTGAAGGCTATGGCGAGGCACTCTCCGGCGGGGAGCGCGAGTTCGAGTTCGACCGGATAAGGAAGCGGATGGACAAGCTCGGCAAGTTCGCATCATACAAGGAATATATGAGGCTGGCAAAGCTGAAACAGCTGAAGCCTAGCGCGGGAGGGGGCATCGGGGTTGAGAGGCTTATCAGGTTCCTCTGCGGAAAGCCGCACATAAGCGACGTAGTGCTGTTCCCGAAGGTACCGGGAGAGAAGATAATGTTCTAGTTCACGCGCAGGTCAATCTTCTCGTGGGAGAAGACGATGAGGGACATCTTCAGCGAATCAGTCAGGCGCTTGGTGTTCGTGACAATCTTGCCCATCTCCTCCCTGAAATCAGGTATGCCGAGGATGACCAGGTCAGAATACTTAGAGTTGTGGAAGACGATGTCCTCGAATCTCTTGGACCTCTCAATCAGGATATTGATGCTGACGTTCTCTATCCTGGAGCTTCCTATGAGGCGTTCAAGCCTGGCCCTGGACTTGTCGGCCTCTGCCTGGTTAGGGACTACGTTGAAGAGCCTTATCAAGGCGTCACCGCTCTTCCACTTCTGGGAATGGGTGATGAGGTATGCGAGGAGCAGCATGAGGTTGCCGTTCTCAGGCGAATTATACCAGACATCCACCTTGTTGAACTCTGTGAAGCCCTTCTGGTTACGGAGGATGACAAGATTCTTCTTCATGCAGATGGTCGAGTTGATCAGCCTCTGCAGGTCAAGGTTCTCGTCGAAATCCAACAGCACCGTGTTCACCGGCAGGTTGCCTATTGTCTCTGATTGTACGACTGTCTCGAAAGAATCGTTGAAATCAGTGGTCATGATGACCTTGGGATAGAGCTCGAGCTCCCTCTCCTTGACATAGGTCCTCATCTCCTCTTCCAGGCGATCTTTCTTGACGCATTCCTTCTGCAGGTTCCCCTTGAAGAGGAAGTAGTGCTTCATTATGCCGCGGTTGCCGCCTATCCAGGTGAGCATTGAGAACATCGGGGTGCGGTTCAGCTGGTTGGCACAGACAGCAAGTATTATCGGCCGCCAGTTCTTCTTGCTCCTCTCGGTCTTCTCTATGCGGTTGATGACCTTTCTCAGCATCTGGAACAATACGCCGTCCCATACGCTCTCGAGCTTGACAGATGACTTGGTCTTGGAGAGGATGTAGAACATGACGATCTGGAAAGCGATGCCGATGGCCATCACCCAGGGGTTGAACAGGTACATGACAAAGTAGCAGGCGAGCATGCCATAGAATGATATGATCACCGGAGAGTTGAAGCTCGGCCTATAGCTAGGGTTGCCGGATATCTTCTCGAAGAAGGCAGCGCCGTTGATCCAGCCGTAGACGTTGAGGAAGAACATTGCGACGACTTGAGAGACGAACTCCAGCTTGCCCATGGAAATGACGAACATGGCGATGATGAAGCTGAAGATGAGGGCATTCCTCGGCTCAGAGCTCTTGCCTATCGTGCCCCCGAGGAAGGAGAAGAACTTCGGTATTATGCGGTCCTGCACCATGGCCCTCAATGACCTGGGTGCTGTCATGAACTGGCTAAGTGCAGAGGAGGATGTCGCCAGGATTATGCCTAGGAATACCAGTGGCGGGAATATGGCGATCTTCTCAAGGATGAACGGCTCGCTGCTGAGGGCTGCGGGGTCAGCTGCATAGAACATCTTGATGGCGATCCCGGTGTATATCACCATGGTGAAGACTATCGAAGCGAAGGTGCCTATGACCAGGCTCTTCTTCGGGTCCTTCAGGTCGCCGCTCATGCCCACACCTGCATCTATCCCTGTAACGGCAGGGAAGAACATGGCGAAGGCCACCCAGAACGGTATCGAGATGCCTGTAGCTAGCAGGTCTGTGTTGGCGGCATGCGTCGGGCCGAGCAGGATGGCGACTACAGAGAGCAGGATGGATATGAGGATGAAATACTGGATGCGGATCACGAACTTCGCTCCTCGGAAAGACAGGACGAAGAAGAAGATACATGCCAGCATGGCTGTTGTTGTCTCTGGTATGAACATGCCGAACTGCGCGCCGAGCATGACAAGGCCTTTGGCAAACGCTATTATGTAGAAGGCAGCAGCCACGGTCTGGGCGAGGAAGAGCTGGATGCCCATGGAGCCGCCGAACTCGTTGCCTAAAGAGCGGCTGATGAGGTAGTATAATCCGCCGCCCTTGACATGGATGTTGGTGGCGATGGAAGAGATTGAGAATGCTGTTGCTATGGTTATGGAATGGGCGATGAGGATTATGGCCAGCATCTTGAGCAGGCCGACACCGCCGAGTACTTGAGGCGTGATGAGATAGAGGACAGCGCCAAGTATAGCTAAGACAGACGGCACGAAGACACCTGACATGGTGCTGAACTTGGTGCCCTTCACCTCATTTTTTTGCACCATACTCACAGAGGCTTGAGCAGGAGGGATTATTAAATGTTTGTATTGGGGTCATC
>Ga0180007_10004078_pt1 | contig 15721 bp, 13 predicted proteins | sample MM_PC_MetaG_FD_121122 | JGI IMG/M metagenome (GOLD analysis project Ga0180007, IMG submission 121122) | Groundwater microbial communities from the Aspo Hard Rock Laboratory (HRL) deep subsurface site, Sweden - MM_PC_MetaG | ecosystem: Environmental > Aquatic > Deep subsurface > Groundwater... | reverse complement strand
CAGCCCGTCGCCGGACTGCCCGCCCCGACGGACGCGGGCAGCGAGCAATCGGCCGACGTGACGGGCCTGCTGCAGGAGACCACCTGGCACTTCGCCCTGAAGGTCCTCGACGAGGAAGGACACGTGTCCGACCTGTCCAACGACGCGGCCGTGACCACCCCCTCCGGCACCTTCCTGAGCGGCGCCGGCGTCGAGCCCGACTTCGGGACCCTCGCCACGGAATTCACCTTCGAGGTGACCTACTTCGACGACGACGGCGACGAACCGGTCACCCGCGACGCTGAGATCGACGGCCTGGTCTCGGCGATGGCCTACGTGTCGGGCGAGCCCGAGACCGGCTCCCTGTATCGCCTGGCGACAACTCTCGCCGCCGGCGTCCACAGCTACCGCTTCCTCTTCGACGACGGTCAGGGCAACCTCGCGACCGCCGAGCCGGCGGACCGGCCCGTGGTCGGCACGGCCGCTTTCGTCATGGGCAGCCCGGGCGGCGAGACCGGTCGGCGCTACGACGAGGTCCAGTTCGAGGTCGCGCTGACCCGCGAAATCGTGGTCGCGCCCGTGGAGGTGACCCAGCTCGCCTGGAACGCGCTCATGCCCGTGAATCCCTCGACCTTCGTGGGCGACGATCTGCCGGTGCACAACGTCAGCTGGTTCGACGCCATCGACTACTGCAACGCCCTGTCCGACCAGGACGGCCTCGTCCTCGCCTACACCGTGGACGGTCCCTACGTGACCTGGCATCGCGGCGCCGACGGCTGGCGCCTGCCCACCGAGGCCGAGTGGGAGTACCACTGCCGCGCCGGCACCGCGACCGGCCTCTACAACGGCGAGCTCACGGAGGTCCACTGCGGCGCCGACGCCCTCCTGGACGCCGCCGGCTGGTACTGTGGCAACGCCGACGCGCCCCGAGCGAAGCAGCAGAAGGCCGCCAACGCGTTTGGCATGTACGACATGCTGGGCAACGTCCGCGAGTGGTGCTGGGACTGGTACGGCCCCTATCCCGAGGGACCGGTCCTGGACCCCGAGGGCCCCGCCGACGGCGAGCAGCGCGTAGTGCGCGGCGGCAGCTGGCACTACTACGCCCGCGACTGCCGCAGCGCGGCCCGCGGCACCTTCTATCCGACCTCGGCGGACGACTTCGTGGGCTTCCGCGTGGTGCGGACCCCGGATTAACGAGAGGAAGGCGCGTGGCAGAGAAGCAGCGCTTCGAGTTCATCGACCAGTTCCGCGGGCTCGTCGGCGTCATGATGGCCCTCGGTCACAGCAACTACTACTTCAACTCGGTGTGGCTCAGCCTCGATCCGCTGGACCCGTTCTTCGGCACCGCCGGTCAGTTCTGGCTGCGCTACATGGGATACCTCTGCGCGCCGGGATTCCTGATGATGAACGGCGCGATGGTCTACTACGCCTACTGGCGCCGCATCAAGAACGGCGTCCGGGACGGGCGCGCCCGCTGGGACTTCGTGCAGCGCGGGCTCTTCCTGATCGCCGTGCAGCTCGTGTGGGTCAACGCCAGCTGGAGCGGCTTCACCCGGCTGCGCCTGGACCACTTCGGGATCATCGCCACCATCGGCGCCTCGATGCTGCTGCTGATCCTGATGGTGCGCTGGCGCTGGCAATGGCGCCTGGCGGCGGCGGCCGCGCTGTTCGCGGTCCATTTGCTGCTGCTGCGCATCCCCTACGATCACGCCTCCTGGACCCACATCCCCATGCAGCTCTTCGTGGACGCCGGCGACTACAACAAGTACCCGATCATCCCCTGGTTCGCCCTGGCGGTCGGGGGCAGCGTCATGGCCCACTTCTGGTTCGAGGCCTGGCGCGACAATGCCACCCGCGCAAACCGCAGCATGCTCATCGGCGCGGTCCTGGTGCTGGCGGCCTGGGGCGTGCGCTGGTGGGCGGCGGCTACGGCAACATCTTCCCCCACGGCGAATTCCTGAGCTGGGCCTTCCTGCTGGTCCAGAAATACCCGCCCAGCCTGGCGCACCAGCTGTGGTTCGCGGGCGCGGTCATCTTCATGGTGGGCCTGTTCTGCCGCATGGGCATGTACACGAAGCTCCTGCGGCCTTTCGCCATCGTCGGGCGCGTGCCCATGTTCTTCTACGCCGTGCACATCCCGCTGCTGGCCATCTTCACGCGTCGCTTCGGCGTCTACTACCGCGAGGGGGAGGTGCTGGCTTCCTTCGTCGGACTGGTGGGGTTGCTGGCGGTCATGATGCCTCTTGCGATCTGGTTCGGGGGGGTCAAGCGGCGGTCGCGGAACTGGTTCATACGCATGATTTGAGCCCTCACGCCCTTGCCGGGGACGCGCGCCGGTCACCTCCTGTGACCGGCGCGCTCGACTTTCGGGGCGCTCCGCCCTCCATGGTTCCGCGCCCCCTTCAGACGTCCCGGCAAGGGCGTGAGGGCTCGAATCATCCATATGAACAGATCCGGGCCCCACCAAACGTCCCGGCCGGCCGGCACGGGATCAGAGCGTATCCACGCGCCGTGCCCTCATTCCACACCCGGCCCTTCGGCGGGCTTGTCACATGCAATTTATGAGTACAGTATCGTCGGACACCCGAACGAGGAGCCGAGATGCGCATCCTGATCACACTCGCCCTGCTCGCGGCGCCGCTGTGGGTGGCGGCCGCCGACCTCTCAGACCTCGCCTGGCTGGAAGGCGAATGGCAGGGCTATTCGCTCATGGGCGAGACGTCCAACGTCAACCACAAGGAGTTCCGCTTCGCGCAGGCGGGCCGCTACCTCGTCGAGCGGACGCTGGCCATGTTCCCGCCCGCCGAGCCGTCGACCGACTACGAGACGCACCAGGACATGACCGTGTTCTATGCGATCGGCGGTGAGCTGCGGTCCAAGGGGTTCTTCGCGGAGGGCTTAGTGCAGTCGTCCGCGGTGACGGTGGACGGACCCAGGGTGATCATCGAGAGCACCGAGGTCGAGGGCGGACCCCCCGGCATGCGTGCCCGCCTGGTCTACGAACGCGCGGGCTACGATCGCTTCACCGGCGTCTTCGAGGTGGACTGGTCCGGCGGCGGCTACGAGTGTTATCAGACCTACGAATTCTCGCGCCTGCGCTGACGACTCAGCGGTACAGCCGCTTGACATCGCCCCAGGCGCTGCGCTCGTCTCCCGCGTCGCAGTCCGTGTCGTCGTAGGTGATGACGCCAGTGCCGGTCATGGCCGTGCGGTCCAGGACGCAGCACTGCAGCAGTACGGTGCTGCTGCCCGTCACCAGCCCCGCCTTGCCGTCGGGAGCCGCGTTGCCTTCGAACAGGACGTCCGTGGCGACGACTAGCGCGCCGAAATCCAGGTAGAGACCGCCGCCGGCCCCGGTGGCGTCGTTGTCGACCAGCTCGCAATCGCCGAGACGCGTCAGCGTACCCTTGCAGGCGATGGCGCCGCCGACTCCGGCGCGGTTGCCCGTAAAAACGCACTTGTCGAGCAGCGGCGCGTTGTCGCCGCCCGTGGCGTGGAAGCCGCCGCCCCAGCCGCCGGCGCGGTTGTTCGTGAAGATGCAGCCGCGCAGCACCGGATCCGCGAGGCGGCTGCAGAAGCCGCCGCCGGACCCCGCGTCGGCCACGTTGCCGGCGAAGACGCACCGCTCCAGCAGGGGCGCCGATTCGTTGCAGTAGAAGCCCGCGCCGTCGAGGCCCGTGATGCAGCCGATGAAGACGCAGTCGCGGAAGGCCACGTCGGCGTGGTTGCAGAAGACGGCGCCCGCGGCCGCATCCATCCCGTTGGCGAAGGTGAGGCCTTCGACCGCCGTGGCGGCGGAGAGCCCCTCGCAGGAGAGGATGCGTCCCCGCCAGACGGCATCCACGGTCACGCAGTCCGCCTCGCCGGTCGTGCTGCGCAGCACGACGCCTTCGGTCATCTCGAGTCCGGGTTCGGGGTAGACGCCGCAGGAGACCAGGACGGTGTCGCCGGCGGCCGCGGCGGCGAGACCGGCCCCGATGGTGGGCAGCTCGTCCGGCACGCGCCAGGTGCGGGCGGTGGACGGTGCGGCGGCGGCGCATACGATCATCCAGATCGACAGCAGCGGCCACGCCTGTGCCGGCACGGCCAATAACCGGTTGCGATCGCTTCCGTCTTGCCTTTTTCTGGATGTCATACCACGACCCTTACCCGGGAGACCGACGATGCCCGCGATTACCAGCATGCCTCCGGAGATGCTCGCCTTCCTGTCCGACCTCGAGCGGAACAACCGGCGCGAGTGGTTCCAGTCCCAGAAGTCGCGTTACGAGATGACCGTGAAGGAACCGGCTCTGGGATTCGTCGCGGACTTCGCCCCGCGCCTGGCCAGGATCAGTCCCCACTTCGAGGCCGATCCCCGCCCGGTCGGCGGCTCGCTGTTCCGCATCTACCGCGACACGCGGTTCAGCCGCGACAAGACACCCTACAAGACCCACGTGGGCATCCAGTTCCGTCACGCGCGGGGCAAGTCGGTCCACGCCCCGGGCTTCTACCTCCACGTGGACCCCTACCGGCCCTTCGCCGGTCTCGGCGTCTGGCATCCCGACGGACCCACGCTCGCGTCGATCCGCGACGCCATCGTAGCAGATCCAGACGGTTGGCGGAAAGCCGCACACGGCAAGGCGCTGCGCCGGGTCTGGGACGTCACGGGCGATACCCTCAAGCGCCCCCCGCGCGGCTACCCGCAGGATCATCCCTTCGTCGAGGATCTCAAGCTCAAGGACTTCACCGCGATCGCCGCCCTGACGCCCGACGACCTGACCGCGCCGGATTTCGCGCGCGACCTGGCGGCTCTGTTCCGCAAGGGCGCCCCGCTGATGGGCTTCCTCTGCCGGGCCGTGGGCGTGGCGTACTGATCCGCGCCGGATCTCACTTCATGAGGGTCACGCGCCGGGTGGCCGTCCCGCCGGCGACGTCGCGGAACCGGATAAGGTAGACGCCGCTGGGCGCCCGGTGTCCCGCGTCGTCCTCTCCCCGCCAGGTCATCGCGCCGTGGAGCGCCCGGGTGTCGCGGTCGTAGAGCCTGCGCACGAGGCGTCCGCGCGTGTCGAAGACGGTCAAGGCGACCGGGCCGGGGCGCGTCGCGCGCCAGGTGATGCGGGTCTGGGGATTGAAGGGATTGGGATAGACGGTCAACTCGGGTCCCGCTCCCGCGTCGGGAAGCTGCGGCTCCATTTCCACGGCGACGGCATGCCTGTCGTCGGCGAAGGCGATGTCGTCGACAAAGAAGCCCTCCCCGCGCACCGCGGCATCGGAGGCGAAGACGAAGCGGAAGGTGACCGCGTCCTTGTCCCGGTCCGAGAGGTCGAACACGGCGCCCCGCCAGTCGCGGATCACCCCGGACCAGCCGGGCCGGGAGCCCAGGGCCGAGACGCTGTCGTGGGTGTAGCCCGTCATCGGCTCCAGCAGGACCCATTCATCGTCGACCAGCAGTTCCAGGTTCACGCCGTCGAAACTCGATTCCGTGGAACACCAGTAGTGGAAGCTGAGGCGGAGCAGGTCCGTGTCCGGGTACGTGTAGGTGGCGGATGTGAGGGTGGCGTAGGCGTTGTTCAGGTATTGACCATCCAGGCCCACGGCCCAGCACCTGTGGGGCGAGAAGGCGGACTCGGGTCCCTGCGTCGGTACGCCCCAGGCCCAGTGGAGGCCGAAGGCCTGGTACCCGCCGGACATCGTGAACGACTCCACGGCGGGGGGTACGCGCACGTATTTCGTGTTGAAGCCGGTCTCGGTCGCCACGGGCGTGATGATCTCGGCGTGCGCACCGTGCCAGGGCTTGTGGTCGTAGAGGATCGTGACTTCCTTGCCCGCGGCCAGGCCGGGCATGTCGTACGCCCCGTTCTCGCGCGTATAGGCGGGCAGGATCGGCTTGCCGGGCACCCAGACGCGGATGCCGGCGAGCTGGAGCGTGTCCATCCCGGCCACGAGCCCGGACAGGGTGACGTGTGGCAACCTGTTCAGGGAGATGTCCCGCGTCTGGTCGACGCCTGGCGTCACGTACGTCTCGATCGAGGCCATCTCGTAGAAATACTCGTCGAACTCGAGGGTCATCGGTCCGGCCGGCAGGTTGATGCTGTACAGACCGTCGGCGCCGGTGGTGATCCTCCGTTCGTGTTCCGGGAGAACGATGATTGCGTAGGGGATCGGCAGGCTCGATGTGCTGTCGGTGACCCGTCCGTTGAGGTTGCCGACGGAAATCGAGGCGAGCGACCAGGCGGCTGCGATGTCGGGGCGCGGGCCCACGTGTTGGGTGTCCGGCAGGTAGGGAGTGCCTGTCACGGTGAGCACTTCCCGCATGACTTGGGGATTCAGCGAGAAGCCGAGTTGCGCCCTGGCCATGCCCTGCATGTCGGCCACGGCGCCGGCGATGATGGCGGACGCGCTCGAGGTGCCGCTGAACGAATCGGTGTACCACTGCTCTTCGGGGAACCCCTCGACGGCTCCCTGCAGGTCGCCGTAGGCGCAGGTCGCGACCTCGCGGCCCCAGCAGTGTAGATCCAGGCGTTGTCCGTAGTTGGAGAACCACTCCGGTTCCAGGTCGGGGCGGGCGGCGCCGCACATGATGGCCCCGGAATTGCGATAATCGGGATCGAAGAGCGGACGGTATGCGGGGCCGTCCAGATCCTGCTGCCCGTTGCCGCCGGCCTCGCAGACGATCCGTCCGGAGGCGGTGGCGATGAGAATGGCGTCGAAGTTGTCCTGCCAGTACTCGACGGGCACGTAGCCGTATTCGCCGATGCCGGTGGCGTTCGGTCCCGGCGCGTGCAGCTCGATCAGGATGATGTCGCCGCCGGCGATGATCTGGGCGGCCTTCAGGATGGCTTCGGGCAGGGATTGCGAGAAGATGGACGCGCCGCCGATCTGGCACGACGGAGCCACGCCCCGCACGCCGGAACCGTTGTCGGCGCCCCTGATCACTCCCTGCACGGCCGTGCCGTGATTGCGCCAGCTCTGGTCGTCGAACGGCGTGCCGCTGGTGTAGAAGGGGCTCGTCAGATCCTCGTGGTTCCACAGCCAGGACAGCTCGACGTCCACGACCTTGACGTTCTCGCCCCGGCCGCCCGGCGTCTGCGCCACCGCGAGGGCGCCGATCCCCTCGGGCGGCGCGCCCAGATAGCCCTGCAGGAGCGAGTAATCCTGCGAATCGACGGCGTCCGGGGCGGCGTAATGGGAGTCGTCGTGATCATCATCGGAAGCGGGAGGCGTGTAGATTCCCGTGAACGCGTCGAAGCCGAGCGTGGCCGGCACGTAAGATGGTTCCAGGTAGGCCGTCTCCACGGACGGGTCCGCGAGCAGCCTCTCCACTATCCGCAGCAGGGAGGCGCGGTCCCTCGCGTCCGGCTCGATCACGCCGTAGGTGTTCAGGTCCGGCAGGTCGAGGCCGGAGCGGGCCTCCGCCGCGGCTCGCAGGGCATCGATGTCCGCCGGCTCCGTCCGGAAACGACGGCGCAACGTGCTGCCCGGCGCAGCGTTCTCGATCAGGCGCGCGATCCTGCCGGCGGAAGTCTTGTCCGTGGCGGCGACGCCGTCGCCGGTGACTGTGATTCGCGCGGTGTCACTGAATTTCACGATCACGCGGCCGCTGGGCGCGGCCGTCTGCATGCCGGGTATTCTCTGCTTGGGCACGGCCCTGCGCGCCAGCGGCGCCGCCGCCACGGACGCAGCGGCGAGCGTCACCGCCAGCAGGAGGGTGATCGGTGCTGTGCGCAGGGTCATCGTTTCTCCGGGCGTAGCGGTCCGTAAATCGACCGCTGGAAACAACCTCCGCTTGTGGTGATCTCGGCAGCGGTGTTATCACTATACTGACAAACGGGCACGCTTGGCAAACCTGTTGGGGCCCCTGCCGGGCCGGTTCCCGGGGTCGCTCGACTCGGTTGCGTGTCGCGGAACCCGCTCTTTGTTACGTATCTGGTCCTGTCTTCGTTACACGACTCGGGAGGTTGCATCGCATGCAGAACCGCCAGAAGCTGCCCGCCCTCAGGGCGTTGATGAAAAAGCACGGCGCCGACGCCTACTACGTGCCCAGCGTGGATCCCCACCAGAGCGAATACGTGCCGGCCTGCTGGCAGCGACGTGTCTGGCTGTCGGGCTTCACGGGATCGGCCGGCGATCTGCTGGTCACCGCCCGCAAGGCCGGCCTGTGGACCGATTCACGCTACTTCCTGCAGGCCGAGGCGCAACTGGCCGGCAGCGGCATCGAGCTGTTCCGGATAGGGCTGCCCGGCGTGCCGACGCTGCTGGCCCACGCCTGCCGGGTGCTGAAGAAGGGCCAGACCCTCGCCGTCGATCCGCAGGTGATGTCCCTGGATGCCGCCGACAGCTTCGCGGGCGCCCTGTCCGAGCGCGGCATCGAGGTCAAGTACCTGGCGCGAAACCTCGGGGACGCCCTCTGGACCGGCCGGCCCGCGCCCTCGGACGCGCCGGTCAAGCTTCACGGCCCGCGGTACAGCGGCGAGAGCACCGCCTGCAAGCTCGATCGCCTGCGCGCCGCCATGAAGGAGCACGGCGCCCGGGCCCACGTGATCGGTGCGCTGGACGTGATCGCCTGGCTCTTCAACATCCGCAGCCGCGACATCGAGTTCACGCCCGTGGTCATCGCCTACGCGATCGTCACCGAGCGGGGCGCCACCCTCTACCTGGATCAGCGCAAGGTGGGCAAGTCCGTGCGCAAGGGGCTCGGCCGCAGCGTGAGGATCAAGTCCTACGAAGCGGTGGCCGACGATCTGCGCGCTCTCGGGCGCAGGAAGCTGCCGGTGCTCGTGGATCCCGCCACGACCAGCAAGTGGGTCTGCGACCTGCTCAAGAGCTGCGACCTGGTACGCGCGACCTCGCCGATCGTCGCCATGAAAGCCATCAAGAACGAGGTGCAGATGGGCGGCATCCGCGCAGCCCACGTCCGCGACGGCGCCGCCATGGTCAAGTTCCTCGGGTGGCTCGAGACCGCCGTGCCGTCTGGCGGCGTGACGGAGATCTCGGCCAGCGATCGCCTGACCGAGTTCCGCGCCGAGCAGCCCGGCTTCCAGGACAACAGCTTCGGCCCCATCAGCGGCTACGCGGCCCACGGCGCCATCGTGCACTACAGCGCCACGCCCGAGAGCGACGTGCCCCTGAAGCCCCGCGGCGTCTACCTGATCGACTCGGGCGCCCAGTACCTCGACGGCACCACCGACATCACGCGGACCGTGGCCCTCGGCCCGGTGCCCAGGCGGGCGAAGACCATGTTCACCCTGGTGCTCAAGGGCAACATCAACATCACCCGCACGCCCTTCCCCCAGGGCCTGTCCGGCCAGCGGCTGGAGATCCTGGCCCGCCAGGCGCTCTTGCTGCACGGCCAGAACTACGGCCACGGGACCGGCCACGGCGTGGGCCACTACCTGGGCGTGCATGAGGGGCCCATGAGCGTCTCGCCCCGCGACACGGCCAACGTGCCGCTGGCGCCCGGCCAGCTGCTGAGCATCGAGCCCGGCCACTACGAGGCGGGCAAGTTCGGCATCCGCATCGAGAACCTCTGCCTGGTGGTGCCCGACCCGAAGCACACCACCGAGGAGACGGCATGGTATCGGTGGGAGCCGGTCACGCTCTGCCCCATCGATCTGTCGATGATCGACAAGGATCTGCTTGATCCCGTCGAAGTCGACTGGCTCAACGCTTATCACAAGCGGGTCTACAAGAAGCTGGCGCCGCTGCTGGATGGATCACACCGCAAGTGGCTCAAGAGGGCCACCCGGTCCATCTGATGGGCGGGCACCGAAGAGTGTGTGTGGCGCCTGATGCGTCGAAAGGCATTCACGCCGGATTAGGCGCCCCACACACCCTTCGGTGCGGCATAGATGAAACGAGGGCTGCTTGAGCCACTTGGGCGAGTTGCTTGCTGTAACGGCGGCCATCTTGTGGGCGTTTGGTGGGACGTTGTTCGGGATGGCGGGGAGGCGTAGCAGTGCGCTTCTCGTCAATGCCATTCGGTTGCCTTGCGGGGCGTTGCTGCTGTGGCTCACCTGGGTCTTGATGACCGGGACCTTGTGGCCCGAGGGTGTCGGGTGGCGGCAGCACCTGTGGCTGGGGTTGAGCGGGGCGATCGGTCTGGCGATCGGCGATTCGTTCTACTACAAGGGCATCATGCTGGCCGGGCCGCGGCGCGCATCTTTGATGCTGGCCGCTACGCCGGTGGGGGCCTCGTTGATGGCTTGGCCCGTGCTGGGCGAGACGCTGGACGTGCTGGCGGTGGCGGGCATCGCGGTGGTTATCGGAGGTATATCCCTGTCGGTGCTGGGCAAGGATACCGGCGCGGGCGAGCACCGCGACCTGCCCCGCGGGCAGATCTACCGGGGCCTGGCCTGCGCCCTGGTCTGCGCGGTCTGCACGGCGATCGGCAACGTGCTGGCCAAGCTCGGCATGCCCGGCGACACGCCGCCGCTGGCGGCGACGCTGGTGCGCGGCCTGTGGGCGGTGGCGGGCATGGCGCTTTTCGTGGCGGGACGACCCTCGGTGTGGTCCGGCCTGCGCGGTCTGCGCGAGAGCCGCGCGTGGCGACCGCTGTCGGTGGCGATCCTCATCGGCCCGTTCATCGGCATGTGGGTGGCGGTGTCGGCGCTCAAGTACACCGAGGCCGGCGTGGCGTCGGTGCTGATGAACACGGTGCCGATCACCGTGCTGCTGCCGGCCTGGATGTTCCACCGCGACAAGCCGTCGCCGGTGTCGTTGCTGGGCGTGGTGGTGGCGTTGGCGGGGGGGGCGATGCTGTTCTTGCGGTGATGTCCGGAATGCCGAACCGGCAAGGTGGACGGGGTTATCGCGAAGGAGAATCGTCCAGGAGGGGACAGGAATATCATGGACACCTCGCGCTGGGAGATCGCGTTCGTCCTGTTGACCGGCCTGGGCCATTATCTGCTGGCCGGCTGGCTGCATTTGCAGCTGGCATACATCGTCGGGGCCTGTGTTTTCTGGACAGGGTTCGTGGCGGTGCGAGCGGCCGCGGCCCCTGCGGTTCTCGCAGAGTGGGGATTCACCACCCGGAATCTCGGCCGAAGCCTCGCGCTGCTGATGCCGGTCACGCTGCTGACGGTGTCCGGCTTCGCCGTCTACGGGATGTTCACCGGGAGCATGGTGATGCATTGGCATATCGTGTTGATCTGCCTGCTCTATCCCGTCTGGGGGCTCGTCCAGCAGTTCCTTGTCGTAGCCCTGCTGGCCGGCAACATCAAAAAGCATACCCGGATCCCGGAGCGGGGAATCGTCCTCTTGACGGCTCTGGTCTTCGCCGGGGCACATGTTCCGTCCCTTCCTCTCGTCGCCGCCGCGTTCTTCTTGGCTGCGGTCACCACGACCGTCTATTTCCGCACCAGAAACCTGTGGGCCTTGGGCCTCTTTCACGGCTGGTTCGCCACGGGCCTGTACTTCTTCGCTCTCGGTCAGGATCCCTGGAAGGAGGTGGTATTCGCTCGCCTGTGGCCGTAACCTTTCGCAATGGTCCCCTGTCCCGGCTGGTGTGGATACCGAGATGCAAAGAGACGACTACCAACAGGAATGGCTCACTCTCGACAACGCGGCCAGGATTTACCCCGCGTCCCTCTCTGAGTGGTCTCCGGACGTGTACCGGATCTCCGTGACGTTCGGGGCGCCCATTCGGGTCTCCGCGCTCGATTCGGCCCTGCGGACGGTGTTTCCGAGGTTTCCCTACTTTCAGGTCCATCTCCGGCGGGGTCTGTTCTGGTATTACCTGCAGCGTGACGACGAGATCCCGGAGCTGTGTCCCATGAGCGGCGTTCCTGTCTCCGTGATGCCCATGCAAAGAGGAAGCTGCCACCTTCTCCGGGTGCAGGCCAGGGGGGCGACGATAGCGGTCGATTTCTCGCACGTCCTGACCGACGGTGCGGGAGCGCTGCGTTTCCTCGGAACCCTGGCGACCCAGTATCTTCGTCTGCGGGGCGTTCGTGTCACGCGCTGGGAGCCATTCCTCGATCCCGATGAACCGCCATCGCCGGGTGAATACGAGGATGCCTACAACAAGTATTTCGACAGGGGCTTGCCCGGGCCGTCGAGACTGTCAGCGGCCTATCATCTTCCCGGGGAGGCCCAGTCGCGTTTCCGCGTCATCACCGGACGAATGCCGGTCGGTGACATGCTCGCCCTGGCCCGCGGACACCGGGTCAGCCTGACCACCTATCTGGTCGCTCTGTACATGCACTCGCTGGCGCAGGTCCGCGATTCCGGCACGGACAAGGAGGGGAAGACCGGAAGCGGGATTCTGCGTGTCGAGGTGCCCGTCGATATGCGCCGACTCTATCCCTCCGAAACCATGCGCAACTTCTCGCTGTTCGTCTCCCCGGAGATCGACATGGGTCTTGGCGCCTACAGCTTCGATGAAATCGTCCAGAGGGTTCACCACAGCATGAGCATGCAGGTGGACCGGAAGGAGCTGGCCCGGCAGATCGCCCGCAACGTGCGCGCCGAGCGGAATCCGTTCATTCGGATCATGCCGCTCTTTCTCAAGGACCTGCTGTTCTCGTACGTGCGGGAGCGGATCGGCGAGAGTCCGTATTCCGGCGTGATCACGAATCTCGGCCGGATCGCGGTGCCCGAGGGCATCGATACGCACGTCGAGTCATTCGGTGTCATGCTGGGGCCGAATCCGCGGATGAAGAAGAACTGTGCGGTGCTCAGCTTCCGGGACGATCTGTACATCAACTTCGGAAGCGTGATCGAGAGCCGGGATCTGGAGAGGTTGTTCTTCGCGCATATGGCTCGGGCTGGCGTGCGTGTGATCGTGGCCGAAAGGAGCAGTGACACATGAATCTCTGCAAGCACTGCGGTGTGGAGGTCGAGGAGGATGCGCGCTACTGTCCCCTGTGCCGCAATCCGTTCCGGCCCGGGATGGACGGCGAGAAGAAGGAACCGGCGCCACCTTCGCGCGATCCGCAGAAGGCGAATCGGCGCATCCGCCGCTGGCTGCTGGAGGTTCTCTCCCTGCTGGCCGTGACCGGCGCCCTCGTGGTGTTCGCGGCGGACTTCATCTCCGGCATGTCTCTCTCCTGGGCACACTACCCGCTGGCCTCGATCGCGTTCCTGTGGCTTTCGGCCGTCCTGCTGATACTCTGCTCATCCCGCGCATGGATCTACCTGCCGGCCGAGATCGTTGCCGCCGGCCTGTTCATCTTCATGCTGGACCGGTTCACGCCGGGACCGGCCTGGTTTCTTCCCCTGGCCCTGCCTGTTCTGCTCCTGATCGGGACGGTTCTCGCACTCACTCTCACGATCGTACGGAAACTCGATCTCTCACCCTTCGCGACCATCGCGACGGCGATGCTGGCCGCCGGGGCATTCGCCGTGGGGCTCGAACTGCTGCTCAACCGCTACTTCGATCACCGCTGGTTCGTCAGCTGGTCTGCCTTGGCATGCGTGTGCATGTTGCCCCTCGTGCTGCTCCTGCTTTACCTGCGGAAGTGGCTCAAGGAGAGACAGGCGGAGATCCGGAAGATGCTTCATATGTAGGGCGCGTGAATCGACCCTCCTGGACATCCCGGATGTGCTATGCCCAGTAGAGGTGTTGGGATGATCCGCGCGAGTGACGGAAAGAGAATCGACCCCGTCCTCGCCAGGAGAACGGGGCCATGATCAAACTCGAGCCGCCGGGCCGTCAGGCCCGATCGACCGCGTTTACCATTGGGAACCGCTGCGCGGTTCGCGCGGGCGCGCCTCGTTGACGTTCAACGCGCGACCTTCGACTTCCTTGCCGTTGAGGGCCTGGATGGCCTGCATGGCGGCGTTGTCGTCGGTCATCTCCACGAAGCCGAAGCCCCGGGAGCGATCGGTGTCGCGGTCCATGACTACCTTGGCGCTCATGACTTCACCGTGCGGGGCGAAGACGGCGGCAAGATCGCGGTCGTTGCTGTTGAAGCTGAGGTTACCCACATAGATCTTCTTCACAAAACACTTCCTTGGAACGTGCGGGGATCGGCTTCGTATCCATTATCGGTTCTTTGGGCCGTATCCCAACAAAAAGGGACTGGCGGGGTCGCCAGTCCACAGGCCCAAGTTAAGGGATCTTCCAGGCGGCGCAAGGCGTATCTTATTTATTTTCAAACAATTTTACGAGACGCCCGCCCGTTGCGGAGCTAACGTGTTGGTGTCAAGCAAGACCGGCGATCCAGATCGGAGCCTACCTTGAACATCCTGCTGGTGGAGCCCCGCACACCGGAAACCTTCTGGAGCCTGCGCCACGCGCTGCGCTTCGTGGGCAAGCGAGCGGCCAATCCCCCCCTCGGGCTGCTGACTGTGGCCGGTCTGCTGCCGCGCGACTGGTCGTACCGGCTCGTGGACCAGAACACCAACGACCTCGCCGACGCGGACATCCGCTGGGCCGACTACGTGCTCGTCAGCGCCATGGTGATCCATCGCGACGAGGTGAGCGAACTCGTCCGGCGCTGCCGCGCTGCCGGCAGGCCGCTGATCGGCGGCGGCCCGTTGTTCCATGCCGAGGCCGATGACGATCTGGGTGTCGAGCACGTGGTGGTGGGAGAGGCCGAGGAGTTGGCCGCCGAGCTGGCCGCCGACATGGACGGTGGCCGAGTCAAGTCGCTCTACCGGGCGCCGCGGTTCCCCGACCTCGCGCTCACGCCGCCGCCGCGGTGGGATCTGGTCGATCTGCGCCACTACGCCACTCTGTCCGTGCAGTCGTGTCGCGGCTGTCCATACGATTGCGAGTTTTGCGACGTGGTGGCGCTCAACGGCCACAAGCCGCGCCACAAGTCGGCGGTCCAATTCATCGCCGAATTGGAATGCTTGCGTACCAAGGGGTGGCGCGGACCCGTGTTCATCGTGGACGACAACTTCATCGGCGACAAGCGGCGTTGCCGCGAACTACTGCACGCCCTTGTCGACTGGCGGACGCGCACGGGTGCACGCATGACTTTCCTTACCGAGGCCTCGGTCAACATGGCCGGCGAACCCGAGTTGCTGGAGCTCATGGTCGCCGCCGGCTTCAAGAAGGTCTTTCTGGGCCTGGAGACGCCCAGCACCGAGAGCCTGCGCGAGTGCCGAAAGCTGCAGAACCTGCGCGGCGACCTCGCCGAGAGCGTGCGGACCATCCAAGAGGCCGGCCTGGAGGTCATGAGCGGCTTCATCGTGGGCTTCGACAGCGACGAGACGGACATCTTTCAGCGCCAGTTCGAGTTCATCCAGAACGCCGGTGTCGTTACCGCCATGGTGGGTCTGCTGCAGGCGCTGCCACGCAGCCGCCTTTATCGGCGGCTGGCCGGCGAAGGGCGGTTGCGCAGCGTCAGCCGGGGCGACAATACGAGCGCCGTCTTCAATTTCGCGCCGCGACTTGATCCCGAATTCCTGGTGGAGAATTACCGGCGTCTCATGTGCCGGCTCTACGAGCCGCGCAACTATTATCGGCGCATTCGCACTTTTCTCGCCGCGCATCGCATGCGCGGACCGCCTGAAGTGCTGACGTGGCGGGATGTAGGAGCGATCTTCAAGTCGTTCTGGATCATAGGCGTCATCCACCGCGGCCGCCGCGCCTACTGGCACTTCCTGGCTGCGACGCTCGTGCGTCACCCCGGTCAGATCGGCGTGGCCATCACGCTCGCCATCACGGGCCATCACTTTCGCCTGGTGGCTGCGGGGCTTTAGGTCGCATTTGCGTGATCATGATCCTCGTGGCAATCACGGCGCTCGCGTGTCCATACGCTCCATGGTATTCCGACCGGCTGGGGCGTCGGCAGTTACCTGAGCCGGGCATTCT
>Ga0180007_10004077_pt1 | contig 15721 bp, 14 predicted proteins | sample MM_PC_MetaG_FD_121122 | JGI IMG/M metagenome (GOLD analysis project Ga0180007, IMG submission 121122) | Groundwater microbial communities from the Aspo Hard Rock Laboratory (HRL) deep subsurface site, Sweden - MM_PC_MetaG | ecosystem: Environmental > Aquatic > Deep subsurface > Groundwater... | reverse complement strand
GCCAAAGACGTTTCAGGGCGGGGGAACCCCGCCCCTACGAGCCCCTTGACCCTTGCCTCTCGCCTCCGTTTAGCGTATCGCGACACCCATCACTCTTCACTTTTCACTTCTCGCCTCTTGCCTTCACTATTCACGAAACGAGCGCCTCTCTGTGCGACACGAGTTTTATCCCCATTGCTTCCGCCCGGACCTTCCAAACCCCGTTCATCAACATGTCGAATTCGCCTGGTCTCTTAGAAGGTGATATATCCGGATGGGTAGCGATCTCCGTTATCCCCGGCGGTATGTGATCAAGAATAAAACGAAAGATATCATCAGTCATGCGCCCGGAATGGAAATGTCCAAAAAACGCGTCATTGTATTTGATGCCGGTTCCCTTCATATGTTTCCTGTTTATACCGGCGATCGTTCTGAGCAAGGTGTATCTTATTAGATCGCCCACCGAAAAAGATCTGGTAATAACAACAGGGTTCTCAATCGGAACGCGTATGTACGGAATACCGAATTCACAGGCCAATCTCAGAAGCACTTTTAAAATACCGGGAAACATATGAATGTGTTCGTGGCCGTCCAGATGGGTCACCGATAGCCCTGAATCAACGGTTTTTTTGATCTGTGCCCTGAGCTCAGGATAGATATGCTCCAAACGAATCCGGCCGGACAGATGTCTCATCGCCAGCTCCGGGTAACCTGAAACAAAAACCCCTGTCGGCCCGAGAAGCGCCGACAGGCGGCCCGTCTCAGAACTGGATGGATGAAGCCCACCGGTCAATGCCAGATGCACACCAACATCGGCCTTTTTCAGATCCTTCAACATGGATACAGCTTCTTGGAAAAATTCGCCGGCAGGCATAATGCTCACCCCGGTGATCCTTCCCGCGAGATAACACTCTTCGACGGCCTTGTTGACGGAGGCGGAACACCCGCAATCATCGGCATTTACGATTAAACGTCTCATTCAGTTTCACCTTTATCATATCTCGAAAAGTCGCAAAAATAACCGGCAACCGCGCAATGTATGATTTGCCTGCGGTACGAGAATGGAAAATGAGCGGGAATTGTTGTACCCGCGCGTTCTTCTTTTTGGCGTGCAAAAAAAGTTCCACATCAATGAACGGGCTACGAGATATAAAATCCAGGTCTTCGACCAGCGCCCGTCTCACGATCTTATAGCCGGAATTAATATCCCGGATGTGAAGCCCGAATAATGCCCGTACCATTAGATTATAAACTCCGGAAATAACCTTTCTCCTGAATGTGTCACCTTTTTTTACCTCGCTGTATCCGGTAACAATATCCGCTTCGTGTATAAGCGGAAATGACCTCTTAATATGATCAAGGCTTACGGGCATATCCGAATCCATGTACATTATTACGTCTCGGGACGCCCGGCGGAAACCTTCCGCGAATGCCCCTCCGAACTTCGTGTTTTGCTCCAGGCGGAAAGATCTTATGGCATTATCGGCATCAGCGATTTGATCTACCACCTCTCCGCAGCCATCAGTTGACCCATCGTCGACCACTATTATCTCATAGTCATGTGTCAGTTCGCCGGCTACGGATCTGATCTTATCTATCGTACCGGCAATATTGTCTTTCTCGTTATACATCGGCATAACGAATGATATACTTAGACGTTTGTCGGTCTCCATCGTTTATTTTCCGCCTTCTGGCTGTTCATCGTTTCCACGCCCGGATCGATACGGTTTGTTTGTGATAATCACATATTTCCCGGAGCCCAGGACCGTCTCGATATAGAGGTCTTTGCGTTGTTTTTCGAGCTCCTTGCAATGTTTGACCTTTATGATGCCCCAAACCCGTTTTTTCATAGAAATAAAAGTGATAAGATCTTCATACGAATGAATGTCTTCAATGTCTGTCCTGTCCGTATAAAAAGCTACACCCCCGCGATGGTCCGACTCACCGCCGACGGGTTCATCTTCTCCGGCCATCTCTTTAACCTTTAAAGCAAGATATTTACTCGACTCACGCGCCTCGATAAACGGCAGTACGCTTTTTACCAGGGGAACAATAACAAGCATGACCGATAACACGATCGCAAAAAATGATGATAATTTTTTTCCCCGGATGAAAAAAAAGATCGATAAAAGAATACCCGTGTAAAAGATCCCGCCGCACAACAGGACATACTTTGCGGCACCGACATATTCATATCTCGCGAATAAATAGCTGCCGATCAATCCTGCAAATGTCAGTATAATAAACATCAGGTACGCGGCGTTCATGGATCTTGCCATCTTATGGCCGCTGCCAGGCGTTATCGCCATCTCCCAAAATCTGGCGATAACGATAGCTATAACCGGGAAAAGCGGAAGGACATATGTTACAAGCTTTGTTTTGGACACCGAAAAAAAGACAAATACAACTAAAAACCACAAAGAGAGGAACAATTTATGCCCTGTAACACCTGAAACAAAACGATCTTTCCTGCAAACAGCCCATGCTCCAAAAAACAGGAACGAGGTCCAAGGAAAAATTCCCCCAATAATAACAGGGATGTAAAAAAAAGGACTGCTGCCGATGCGATGTTCTGCCTCCAAAAAACGCGTCATATTTCTAAAACCGAAAAACTCATTGATAAAGCCGCTGCCATGGATCTTTGTTATCAAAATGTACCATGGCATGCACACTATCAGAAATATCGCGATACTCCAGAAAACAGGGATTTTTTTTAGCTGCTTCCACCTTCCCCCGCTTGCAAGATACCCCATAATAACTACGCCCGGGACAAAAAGGCCTATCGGTCCCTTTGTTAAGACGGCCAGAGCGCACATGGCCGCCGAGACCAAATACCACCCCTTCCATCTGCCGGAAAATCCGTACAGAAAGAACAAAAAGCTAAAAAGTATTAGAACCGTCAACACCATATCAGTTACACATCCTCTGGAAAGGATGATATACTGAACACACGAAGCCATCGCGAAACCCGATAACAATCCGCAAAGCGGAGAGAAAATTAACCGGGCAATAAAGTATATGCCCAATATGCCGGCTATGCCGAACAAGGCTGATGGTAATCGAGCCGAAAATTCGTTTATTCCAAAAAATTTGTAGCTGATCTCGATGAGCCAGTAGTACAATATGGGTTTTTCGAACTGCGGTTGACCGAATATGACCGGTGTCACCCACTCACCGGACGAGGCCATCTCTTTAGCCGTTTGGGCATAAAAGGTCTCATCGGGATCGGTAAGCGCCATATTACCCAAACCGAAAAGGAATAAAAACAAGCTTATCAGCAAAAGTATAGTAATGTGTCTCGCCATAAGGATCAACTCGTGCTCTTGTGCTCTTCGCCCCCAACAGTCCATATATGATATAGTCAGAACGTAGCGAAGTCAACGCTATTTTGATCGCCCATTTTGATCGCCCCAAACTTCGAATTTCGAGCTAAAACTGCCTTGACTTGTTACTCTGTGGGGGGTATAATTCAACAAAATAAGGTTGCTACGAAGACTCCCGCAAAATGACGTTTGACGTTATTCATAGCAGCGAAGCGACAAAGCCTTACGCGTTTTGCATGAGGCTGTTGCTACAACAAAAGGAGACTTATGAAAAAGGTCATTATTCTACTGACACTCGCCTGTTTCATCGCACCACAGCTCGCCTTTGGAGGGGCATGGACTTTGCCTAAAAATAGTGTTTGGGCGGAATGGTACACGAAATATCACTGGGAAAAATGGGCTTTTGGCTCTGACAGAGACCCCGGTAAAATGGGCGGTCCCGGAAAGGATGCCCGCGGATGGGGATGGTCGTTCATTCCTAAAGTGGAGTACGGTGTCACCGACTGGTTCACGCTGATAGGCGCTCTTGAAGGTAAGACCTCAACTTACAAAGAGTACGTACGCCCTTCTTCCTGGGGACCATATTCAAAAACAAGCAGTGCTGTTACAAGCTGGGAAGTCGGCGCCCGCATGAGGGCACTTGAGAATCCTGTCGTTCTTAGCGGACAAATCAAAGGTATATTTTACACCGGATATGGAAAAAATAAAGTTCCGGAGCTGTATGCCGGCAACGACGCGCTGGATATGCGTATAATCGCGAGTAAAAAGTTTGACACTAAAATACCTTTTTATGTCTCAGGAGAACTTGGTTATAGGCTTAAGAACAGGCGGGTCTGTGATGAAGTGCCGGGTTTTGTTGAAGCCGGTTTCTGGCCCTCTAATTGGCTACTCATAAAGAGTGAGATCGACGCGGTATGGGGTATAAACGGTACGGGAGACCTTTCAACGGAAAAAGATTACGCCATATGGCGAATCGGACCGGCGATCGAGCTTTTGGAGATTTATGACATGATAGTGAATAAATTCACTAAAGGGACTCCTAAAGATGCTTCCGAAGCCATTATCTATTCGGTTACCAGGGGCGGTAAGTCTTTGACATTTGAAGCTCAATACGGCCTCACCTTTTGGGGAAGAAATACCGATGCCAGTCAGGAAGTAGTTATGAAAATATCTGCTCAGTTCTAAAACGTACTCGGATATAAAAAAGCGGAGGAAAGATCCTCCGCTTTTTTATACCCCTGACATTTATGATCACAAACTATGGGTCTTGATAAATCTGATAAGTTCATCAAGCTTCGCGTCCGCTATCGAAACACAGGTATCCGCGCATCCATAATAAAGCCGCAGGACCCCATCTTTGACTATGGCAGAACTCGGAAATACAACGTTCGGTACATCTCCTACCCTTTCGTAGAGTTCGGTGGGCGCAAGAAGATAATCTTTGGTCCTGTAGAGAACTTTCCATGGTTTTTCCTTATCCAACAAAGCGCCGCCGGTATAATAAAGATACCCGTTACAGCTCGTCCATACGCCGTGATAGATCAAGAGCCATCCATCATCTGTCTCTATCGGCGCCGGTCCGGGGCCTATCTTCGTAGACTGCCAACTGCTTCTAACAGTTTCAAACACAAAACGGTGACATCCCCAGTGAACCAGGTCCGGACTCGTCGAATAGAACATAGCCCCAAAAGGTGTGTGCCCCATATCACTTGGGCGTGAAAAAATAGCGTACTTACCGTTGATCTTGCGCGGAAATATGACACAGTTCCTGTTGGACGGAATGGTGATATTCTCCATCTGTTTGAAAGACTTGAAATCTTTCGTGGTCGCAAAACCGATACACGGTCCCTGCCTGGAATCGATACACCACGTGAAATAGTATGTATCATCTATCTTTGTCAATCGAGGGTCATAGGCGCGCTCATTGATCGGGATTTCGGGATCATCACACTCCATTTTTAGCGCCTCCGGGTCGATCTTCCAGTTGATGCCGTCTTTACTCATTCCCACATGCATAGTGAAATTGAAATCGATCTCATCTACGCGAAAGATCCCGGCGTACCCATCCTCGAACGTCACTATAGCGCTATTGTGTATGCTGTTCGCGCGCGGAACAGCCGCCGCCGTGATTATCGGGTTTCCTTTATATCGTTTGAAAACTGTTTCGTTCGCCATTTTTACTCCTGTCTATCTTCGCTTTTTGCTTAGTTCTATTCTTATCTCGGAAGCCGCTTTTTTGAGCTCCACTGCCGGATCGGCCCTTTTAAACACAACCATCTGTATCGCGTGATTCACGAACCGCGTCACCGAATCCCAGCCAAGAACAGGCGGCGGACCTTTGGCATCCTTTGCCTGATTTTCAAGAATTTTTTTGAATTTCTCATCCATCGGCAGAGTTCTCCACGTGTCCATATTAGGAGGTAAGTAAGAATCTTCCGTCTCAAGAGAGGCTTCATATAATTTTGTCTGAATGTCGGGACGGGAAAGGAACTTTATGAACTCCCACGCTTCGTTTTTCATGGTGGACGCGGAAAATACTCCCATTACTCTTCCGCCGATGAACGCTGTCCGCTTGCCGGAGAGCCCGCGTGGGAGCATCGCGATCGCCCATTTTCCTTTTATTTCAGGAGCTCCTAACATCAAGCTGATGATCTTCCAGTTGCCCGATATAGCCAGCGGATAGTCTCCGGTCCGCATTCCCTGCTCCAACGGAACCGTTGTCCTGGACACCCCGTTAGCGTACAATTGTCCGAAATAAGTAAGCGCGGTAACAGCCGCCGGTTTATCGATCGTGACGCTCGTATAATCACTGTTGAAAAAGTCCCCCCCCGCCTGCCACAAAAAAGGCGCAAACTTTATCCATTGCAAAGAACCCCAATCCAGGATCATGCCCCGTCCCTCTCGCCTCAGTTTTTTAAGAAGGGTCATCAACTCATCCCAGTCCGCCGGTGGCGTGGGGATAATATCTGTCCTGTAAAACATGATGTGTTCCGACATGTCCAGCGGGACACCATACACCTTATTGCCTACCTTTGTGGATTCCACTATGCCTGGAAAATTCTTTTTCGAAAGTTCTGAAATATCTTCCGGAAACGCCGCGTTAAGATCCACCATAGCGCCCAGTTCGCCGAACTCTATCCCCCAGGTCAGCCCCATCGTACCGATATCCGGTGTAACACCGCCCGCGATAGACGTGAGATATTTACTGTGGGCGTTGTTCCACGAGATCGCCTGGCACAGGACTTTCTTTCCCGTCTTCTCCGTAAATTCACCGGAAAGTTCCATTATGGTCCGCGCCTGGGCTTCCGAACTGACGAGCCACATGACCAGTTCATCCTTCCTGGCCGCCCCGCCACACCCGGCACAGGTCAAAGCGTACCCGACAACAACTAATATTGAGACGATCCTTTTGAAACTCATGAACGCTTCTCTCTATTTCGATCGACCAATGCCACTGGTTAAATCTTCGCGAAGAAATCTTGCGTAACAAGCGCGGCTGCCCCCACGGCCACCGCCTCTTCTCCAAGTGAGGCCGGCAATATCTTGGCCACCTTAACGGATTCCTCGTACGCCCACCGACGCACGGATTTTCTTACAGCTGAAAAAAACATGTCACCCGCGACTTCAATCCCTCTGCCTATAACAACAACTTCCGGATTAAATAAGTTCACCAAAAAAGCTATCTTGGTGCCCAAATATTCCCCCGCGTCTTCTATGATCTTCCTCGCGGCACCGTCACCGCAGACGGCGGCCGCGACAACCGCCTTAAGTTCAATGTTCCCGGTATCCCCCCGCGCAACCTTAAGTATTGCTCCGCCGTTATCACTATTTTTTTCTATATACTCCCTGACCCTGCCGGGAATACCCAGATCCAGCCCTCTTGAACGCATACAGCAGGCATAGTTATAACTCGCCCAACATCTGTCCGGCTCGGCCTGAGCGTCCGGTCTCGGGGGGCTTAAATTTAATTCTCCGGCGCTTTTCGAAGCACCATAGTAAAGTTCTCCCTTTATCACAAGACCGCAGCTTGAATCGGAACACATAAAAATAAGATTATCGGCACTCGAGATCGCGCCGGCACCGGACCACTTTTCGCCGAACGCCGCCAGTGTCGCGTCGTGTTCAATAATAGTCGGCACTCCGAAACTACTTTCCAATTGATCCAACAGGCCGGTATAACTTACTATGCTTTCATCCTCCACAGCGTATCTCACCATGCCGCGATAGCGATCGATAACACCCCATATACCGACCCCGATACCCTGGATACTTGAAGACGAAATGCCGGCATTTTCAACAAGAACGTGAGCCATATCAAGTACCCGCGCGGATAATTTTTCAAAAGATTCTTTCTCTTTCTTTACCCGCTCTCTGGCCACCACTTTTCCGGTGACGTCTAAAAGAACGGCAACAACAGAAGTTTCGGAAGTAAGATGCGGGGCGCCGAGATCTATGCCAATAGAGTAACAATATTCAGGATTGAGCTTCAAAAGTTCCGGTCTCCGGCCCCCGGAAGAAATATCTAATCCAGTTTCAAAAACAAGTTTGCTTTTCACATATTTACTTACGTAGTTAGAGACCGTAACTATGTTTAGATCGGTGGATTTTGAGATATCGGCCCGGGATATCTCCTCGTCCCTGCGTATAGCGTCAAGAATGCTGAGATTCCGTCTCTCTTTTTCTGACAATCTGGCTTCCTTGTCAAGAAAACCTCTCATGTTGAATCCTCCCGGTTTACCGCAAGACCCGTTTAGCGTACCATTCTTTTACGACTTTCTCCGCCGGTTTATTCTGCGGAATGAACGAACGATTCGAAAGCCCTCCCATATCCGGATTAGTCCCCCAGTACCACCAATACTGGCCGTAATACCATTCTTTTTCAAAGAAGATCTCCATCAGGACCTTGTAGTAATTCGCCTGTAGTTCAAGATTTATTTCCCGCCTGGGGGTGTGTTCCCATGGACGGATGACGGCACCGTCACATGAGTTGCAGCCGGCCTCCGGAAAAATTATGGGTTTCCGCACTCTCGCCTGAAATTCTTCCATTTCCCTGACCCATTTCGTCCACCCGTCTTTTAGCTGTTCATAAGTAGGGTTCATTTCTTCGGAAAGCGGAAAATACGGGTTGATCCCCACATAATCCAATACGTCCCAAAAACGTATATCCTGGTATCTGTCCCAGTGTGCCGCGTAGGTTAGAAGGCCGGAATATCGCTTTCTTATTTTCCTGACAAGCACCTTCCAAAAGTAACCTTTTGTCGTCGCCGCGGTAGACAGTTCATTGCCGATACAGAAAAGTTCCACCTTTTCTTTTTTAGCGATGTCCACATAATGCATTATGAAATCCGTGTAATTGTTGAACCAACTCTCCCACGACGTTTCTTTCAGGCAGCCTATTTCTCCCCGCCAACTGCCATCCGACTTATCGATCAGATCCAGGTGCGGCTTAAGCATGACTTTCATGCCAAGTTCGTGAGCTTTTCGTATGGCGTATATGAGGGACTCGTCCGAGGGCGTGGTCCCCAACCGTCTTATGTCACCCGACCAGCAATTTGTCTGGTACCAGGTTACCAGTATGGCGGTATGATCGGTCCCCGTCGCTTCCATCGCCTTGAGCGAACTCTCCGAGGTTTTTCCCTCATACCTGTTTTTAGACCATGAACAATATCCCATGCCTTTCTGAAATTCAAGCGTCGGTTTTATTCCGCCGGTAAGAAACTTGATCCCCAGAACGCCGGCAACAATAACCGCCAGAACAACGATAACTGTCACCACCTTTTTTATTTCAACCTTCTTTTTGGGCACGGTCTTTCCTTTAGCAGCCATATTGCCTTCCTTTGCTATTCGGGGCTCTCGCCCCATTTTAGGTTCCTTTTTCTCCAATGAATCCTTTCAACTCCACGGGCTGAAGCCCAGGGTTTCCGGGGAGGAATTCATACTGAGGCGGCTCATATGTGTCCCCGCCGTAAACGGCGGGCGGGGATTAGCGCCGCCGAATGTATTACCTGCCAACCCTGACATTGTCGATATATACCGGACCGGTGTATACCGGTTTACGGTTTGAAATTATTCTTACGGCAATCTTCCGCACGTCTTTCGCGAAATCCTCATCCGGCACTACCCGTTTCCAATCATAACTACCGGGTTCGACACTGGCGCGAACAGTCGTCCATTCACCGGGTATAAGCGGTACACTTTGGTTCATTTCAACGAATTTCCAGTTATTCCCAACAGTTAGGATCAGGTTGGCCTTAAGGCCTTGCGGAGCATCCGCGGGAATATAAACATCCGCGCTTATCACCCGATAAGCGCTAAGATCAAGATACTGTTGTATCTCAACCAGTCCGGCGGACCAGCTATTACCAGGAAATACTACCGTAGCACGCATGCTGGATGTGCCTTCCGAAGCGAAGTCTTTCGAAAGAACCAGATCCGTAGCCACATAGTCGCTTTTACCGGCTGCCCATGCGGGTATTTCCCAACCGGCAAGATCTTCTTCAAAGCCGTAATAGGTTTTTTCTTCAGTTATGGGTTTCTTTGAAGGCATATTGCCGACTTCAACCGACTTCGGTTGTTCCGTTTTTTGAGGCTCGCCGTCGCCGCCGCATCCGGCCAGAAGCATTGAAACACCAGCCGCACAAACCACCAGACAAACCAACAAACCGGATCGTAAACTCCTCATCATTCTCCCCTTTTTGTCGTCAAGTTAGATTCTTCGCCATGAACTCAGCTTGAGCGAAGTCGAAGGGCGCATCAGGATAACAGGAGGGAACCCTCCCGTTTCTCACTCTTCACCCTTCACTCATCACTTCTTGCCCTATGCGCCCTGCGCGCTTTTATTCTATCACTCTTACGTTATCGATATAAAACGGACCGGAATAAGCGGGTTGTCCGTTAGACACGACCCGTATATCAAGTTTCCGGATATCCTGCCTGAACCCGGGATCGACCTGTACACGTTTCCAGTCTATGCTGCCCGGCATGAGATCAGCTTTAACAGTCACCCATTTGCCCGGGACAAGCGCAAATTCTCTGCTCATCTCGACCCATTTCCAGGTATCTCCCACGGTCAGTATCATCTTGACTTTCAAACCCTTTGGAGCGTCCGCCGGGAGGTATACATCACAGGCAATTTTGCTGTAATCGGACCAATCGAAATATTGCGCCACTTCGACTATCGCACCCGACCAGCTATTGCCGGGAAATTCGGCCATAACCTCGAGGCTGTGCGTCCCTTCGCGCGCTACCGCGTCGGAAAGATTGATCTCTCTTTGAACATGATCGGGCTTCTCATACGCCCAGTCCGGCACATCCCAACCTTCAAGCCCGTTCTCAAACCCGAACAGGACTTCCTCTTCGGCATGCGCGGATACAGACGCGAACATCAATCCTACTACCAGTAACGCAAAGATCATTTTCTTCATTTCGTTCCTCCTTCAATTTTTTCTTCTGTAACATTTTCATTTACCACCATTTCTTTTTCGGGCTGTGCTTTCTCCAACGCTGAAGATGTTTTTAACCATTTTTTTACTACATCTTCCGCTTTTTTTCCGTTAATGGTAAAACCCAGCGGGCTCCATCTCTTCTGCGGCATACACTGCCATATCTCATATCCCTTGAACCACGGCCTTTCAGTTAACACACTGAATGTCGCCTGAAGACAATCCGCCTGTTCCTGCTGATCTTCTTTGTTCGACACAGCCGCCCACGGCTGGCGATTAGCGCCAACCGTCGAAGTGTACCCGACTTCCGTAAAGACAACACCTTTGTCCATAAGGTCATTTGTCTTAAGCCACTTTTCTATTTCATCCGCGTGCTTTTCCCAGGCGCCCGTTAATTCTTCCATCGTCGGTTCGTCATTCTCTGTGAGCGGAAAATACGCGTCTATCCCGATAAAGTCCAGCTCATGCCAAAATGGAACTCCCTTATACTCTGTCCAGTTGGCCGAATACGTAAGCTCACCTCTGTAAATGAGGCGTACTTTGGATATTATGCTTTTCCACCGGTGATCCCAGGCATCAAATGTAGTCGCTTCAAGTTCCGTGCCTATCGAGAAAATTTCGACATCGTTTGCCGCCGAAAAAATAACATACCTCAAAATGATCTCTTCATACGAATCAAACCATTCTTCGGAAGGCAATATGTTGACCCTGGCCTCATCCGTCCTCGGATCCACATGAACCTTAATCATCACGCGCATACCAAGTTTGTGGCAGGTTTCTATGGCATGCCGCAAGGCTTCCTGCGTTGGGGTATCCCCGCCCAAACCGTCGTTGATAAATATCTCTTTTGAGTTAAGCGTTTCCTGATACACCGGAACCATCAAGGCGAGAGTGTTAAACCCCATTTCCTTAAGCCCGGCAAGCGTAGCATCCGATGCCGTTGTTGATAGCTCATCCGCTGTCCATGACGTGTAGACGACACCTTTCTGGAACGGCTCCTCGCTGATGGGAACGACCGGCGACGCAAGCTGTTCTATTAACTTTTGTACGGTTTCTTTTTTGTCTTCTTCCGCGCCTTTACCCGCATACTCTTCTTTGGATACAGTGGCGGCGGGATTAAGACTGCCGGGACCGTATATCTCCACTTCCCAGATCGAGATCCCCCATTGCTCCTTTACCTTTTTCGTCCCAAGGATCTTTATGTAGCGGCATTTAACCGCCGGGAAAACAGCTTCCGTAACACCGCCTGTGCCGTCATTTTCCCGGTGTACTTCCATCCAATTCTCCGCGTCTTTCGAGGCCAATATAAGAAACTTAGTGGCATACGCGTTTTCCCACCGTATGATAACGTCATTTACCACACTTTCAGAACCAAGATCAAAATATATCCACTGTTCACTATCCTCATAATCGCTCGACCATCTGGTCAGCATGTCCCCGTCGACAGGAGCCATGGGGTCCGGTGCCGGCGCCCAATCGGGAGTTTGATCAAAACTGGACACTTTCGCGCGAGATACAGGTAAATAGTACAAGGGTGCCTCCGCCGGAACTATAGCAACTTCCAGCATATCCCCTATCTTCTTTCCCCGCTCGCCGCTCGCGGCTTCACGTGATGCCGTCCCGCTATCGGAACAACCGGTGATCATAACACCTAAAACACACACAAACGCGATAGATAAAACTATTCTCTTCATTTCCTATCCTTTCAACTCGGTCATCGCGATCCCCTTGATGATGTATTTTTGAAACAACAAATAAACAACAAGCATCGGCATCGTCGCCACAACGGCGCCGGCCATTACCATAGCATAGTTAGCCCCGAACTGGCCGGTTAAAACAGCCAATCCCAACGGCAAAGTACGCATCGAACTCGTGTGGATTATTACCAGCGGCCACACAAAATTATTCCACTGCTGCAGGAAAGTAAATATCGCCAGAGTCGCTAAAACAGGCTTAATGAGAGGTAAAATAATCTGCGCGTATATCCTGAATTCACTGCACCCGTCGATCCTGGCGGCATCAATAAGGTCATCCGGTATGCTGTAAATGAACTGACGATTAAGAAAAATGCCGAACGCGCACCATGCCATAGAGGGTATGATAAGCCCCCGATACGTATTAAGCCACCCGAGGTTCTTCACAATAATGAACCCGGGAATAATATTGACCTGCCAGGGGATCATAAGAGACGCTATGAAAATGAAAAATATCTTGTCTCTTCCCCAGAATTTATGTTTTGCGAAAGCGTAACCCGCGAGTGACGTCGCGAAAACGTTAAAAAGGGTTATGCTGCCGGCGACAAAAAGACTGTTGAACATATACCGCATCATCGGAACCATCCTGAAAAGATCCTTGTAGGGTTCCAATGTCGGGTTTTTCACAATAAAGCTCGGAGGGAACGCCTGTATCTCGGCCAGGGGCTTTATCGACGTCACAAACATCCATACGTATGGTACGGCCATTGTAGCGGCACCCGCTATCAGAAAGGCATATACACACGCCTTTATGATAAGCGAATCTCTCCTTATGCCCACATCGTGGTTTGCCATACTTCCCTTCCCTTCCCGTCCTCAATAATCTACACGCGACTCTTTGGTGATGGCCTTATTCACCATAGTTATCAGGAAAACACAAAAAGCCACCATGTATGCCAACGCCGAAGCGTATCCCATGTGGAACTTCTGAAAACCCTGATCATACAAATACGCCACTATCGTAAGGCCGGAATTCAGAACACCGCCTATGCCCCCCTGTTCACCCGTCATGATATACACCTGCTCAAACACCTGAAAACTGAAAATGAAGCTCATCATCGATACAAAAATTATGGTCGGTTTCAATAAAGGTAAAGTGACGTGAAAAAACTTGCACCAAAAGCCAGCGCCGTCTATCTCCGCCGCCTCGTACATCGCGCGCGGTATCGTTTGCAGCCCAGTCAGAAAAAGGATCATATTGTATCCCAAACCAGCCCATATGGACATTATCATGATCGAGGGGAGCGTCCATTCCGGCGACGCCAACCAATCGATCGGCTGGCCGCCGAGTTTTATGATAAAATAATTGAGCAGGCCATACTTTCCGCCCGCGTATAACCATTTCCAGATCACGGAAACAGCTATGATAGCCGTAACCGTCGGTAAAAAGAATATGGATTTGAAGAAATTCTTGAATTTTATTCTCTGGTCTATCGCGACCGCTAAAATAAGCGAGATACATATCCCCACGGGAACTACACCGATCACGTAGATCACTGTATTTCCGATAGCCTTCCAAAACAGAGGATCATTAAATAGAATGTTCCGGTAATTTTCCAATCCCACAAATTTAGGGGAATGGACAACGTCGTATTGCGTAAAGGAAAGAAAAAATGACGCGAATAATGGGATAAGTTGAAATATGAAAAACAAAGAAAACGGCAACGCGATAAAGAGATATGACACTTTCTGCCGATTCAATTTCTCTAAAAAGGATCCGTCTTCCACCAAACTCCTCTTAATGTTTATGTTTATTAAAACACTTTATAAAGAGACACTGAACATTATTGTACAGGAAAACTTGTGTCGTGTCAATCACTATCAAAAAGTAGACATTCTGCCGCGGCTACGAAATTGGCGTAAATGTATCTAAGATCAAGGTGTTTTTTTTGGCTCGGATCTTAAAATTCTCCGCACAGGATGTAATAAGCATCATTTCCCCACCCGGAACTGCCCTGGGTATATCATAATCCTGCCCTTTAACGGTTGCCGCAGCCGAACCCGTGATAACAGCAAGCGTATGGTAGCTCTTGATCCCGTTGTATTTCAGCTCTCGGCCGCCCTCCATGGCTATTCTATCAACTTCCATCCCCTTATCCTCAAATCCACCCGGAAGGCGTTCGATCTTAACACCATTATCCGTAACAATCACCGCCGGTTTTTTAGTCTCCCAAACCGTGGTATTCATCTCATTGATTCTGTCAAGATCAAGCTTTTTTCCGGATCCGGAAGCCGGATACCCGGGAAAGTAATACCTCACGGGGTATGTCGAACCATCCTCCAAAGATTGGGTTGGACCCGGTATCTGCGGCTCAACAACCTCGATGCCGGGCCCCAGGGCATGCAATGTTCCCCGCGGAACGGGGATCACATCGCCTACTCGAACCTCAACATAGTTGTAAAATCCGTCCAGTGTTCTTCCCGCTTCTAACAAAGCCTCAAGCAGCCCCTGAACAGCCGCATTACCGGCTTTTACACTCTCCGCCGCGATAATAACATCGCGGGTCTCATTCAGAATGGATCCATGCCCTCCCTTTTCAAGTTCGCTGATGAGCGCGTTGAGCGCATGGCCATAAATTTCGAGCGCGCATTTGTATCTGTCTTTGACCTTATCGCCATATTTTCCGATCTTTTCCTTGTTAAACCCTATTATGATCCTCGGGAAGCCGGAAACTATAGCGTCATCGATGCCTGTAACCACCCACAGCTCGTTCTTCGCGTCATGGAACTGCACCGATAGCCGGGCTTTCGGTGTCAATATCTTGACCAAAGGAAGTGTTTTGCCGAAAGACTTAACCACATTTTTTCCAAGCACTTCTTCCGGGATAGAGTTCACTAACTCCACCATCCGAACTCGCCACTCATCAATAACGACAGTAGAGCTTTTCTTTCCGGGTTCGGCCCCATACCAATACTCGCCTATGCCGCCCGCGCCCCACACTTTGGGTTCAGCGTACGGTTTCAAATATATGGGCGCGCCTTTTCTAACAACCTCTATGATCTTATCCACTTTTCGTCCCCTTTTGTCAGCCGGATATCAATTCTCAGTTTTCAGCCTTCAGCTTTTTTCAACTCACCTCCGGCACCCTAAAGGGTGCCCTACTGCTCCTTTTTAAAGTGTCAAAGTGTCAGAGTGTCAAAGTGTCAGAGTGTCAGAGTGTCAGAGTGTCAGAGTATCAGAGTATCAGAGTGTCAGAGTGTCAGAGTGTCAGAGTGTCAGAGT
>Ga0180007_10004076_pt1 | contig 15732 bp, 11 predicted proteins | sample MM_PC_MetaG_FD_121122 | JGI IMG/M metagenome (GOLD analysis project Ga0180007, IMG submission 121122) | Groundwater microbial communities from the Aspo Hard Rock Laboratory (HRL) deep subsurface site, Sweden - MM_PC_MetaG | ecosystem: Environmental > Aquatic > Deep subsurface > Groundwater... | reverse complement strand
ATATTTATGCGGTTGGGATTTGATGTTGCGGAAGGTCCGGAGGTGGAAACGGATTATTATAATTTTGAAGCCTTGAATATTCCTAAATATCATCCAGCAAGGGATATGCAGGACACCTTTTATGTGTCGGAAAATATTGTTTTAAGAACACATACATCTCCATCCCAGCCCCGCACTATGGAAAAAACCCAGCCGCCATTGAGAATTATTGCACCGGGAAAGGTGTTCCGGTGTGATTCAGATATCACGCATACACCCATGTTTTATCAAATTGAGGGCCTGATGGTGGATACAAATGTCTCTTTTGGTGACTTAAAAGGGATTTTGACCACATTTGTGCATCAATTTTTTGATACCCAGACCGCTTTAAGATTCAGACCCAGTTTTTTTCCGTTTACAGAACCCAGTGCTGAAGTGGATATCTGTTGTGTCATGTGCAGGGGAAAAGGCTGTCGAATCTGTTCAAAGACCGGATGGCTTGAGGTATTGGGATCGGGGATGGTACATCCGGCGGTTTTTGAAAATGTCGGGTATGATACACAAAAGTATACCGGCTTTGCCTTTGGCATTGGCATTGAGCGTATGGCCATGCTCAAATATGGGATTGATGATATCAGAAAATTTTATGAAAACGATGTGCGTTTTTTAGGGCAGTTTTGATATGAAAGTCAGTTTAAGCTGGTTAAAAGAGTATATCAGCGTTGATCTTGAACCTCTGGTGATTGCGGAAAAACTTACCATGGCAGGTCTTGAGGTTGATGCGGTTGAAAAAAGATATGACTACCTGACCGATATTGTCGTCGCAACAGTTGAAGCGGTTAAAAAACATCCGAATGCTGATAAGCTGTCTGTCTGCCAGGTTGACGTAGGGGCTGCCGAACTGATTCAGATTGTGTGCGGCGCACCCAATGTACGCAAAGGCATGGTCGTGCCGTGCGCGCTGCCTGGTGCTTTGCTGCCCGGCGGCGTGAAAATAAAAAAAGGATCAATTCGGGGAGAAGCTTCCTGTGGCATGTTATGCAGCGCCTCGGAATTAAGGCTCAATACAGATGCTTCAGGGATCATGGATCTTGAAGAGGCGTTTCCTGCAGGAACCCCGCTTGAAGCGGCCTTGAACATTTCGGATTTTGTGTTTGAAATTGATTTAACCCCCAATCGGCCGGATTGTCTGAGTTGTATCGGTGTGGCCCGTGAAGTTGGAGCGTTTACAGAACCCAGGCAAAAAGTCAGGCTTCCGGATTATATGCTGCCAAAGGATAAAATTGGTAAAGAATCAATTCATGATTATGCAAAAGTTCAGATCGTTGACCCGGATCTTTGCCCACGGTACTCTGCAGGTCTTTTGTTTGATGTTAAAATCAAACCCTCTCCGTTCTGGCTGCAGGAGAAACTCGAATCCATAGGCCTGACACCCATTAATAATGTAGTAGATATTACCAATTTTGTTATGATGGAGACGGGTCAACCCCTCCATGCCTTTGATTTTGATGAAGTTGCAATGGGTCGGATTGTGGTTCGAAGAGCAGGTGATGATGCGACGTTTACAACCCTTGACAGCAAAAATCACACGCTTGAATCTGATATGCTCATGATTTGTGATGGTGAAAGACCTGTGGGATTGGCCGGAGTTATGGGCGGCGAAAATTCTGAGATTTCAGATACCACTTGCCGGGTGCTTGTGGAAAGCGCCTATTTTAATCCCGTATCCATCAGAAAAACGGCAAAAACAACCGGTATTGCCACGGATGCCTCCCATCGATTTGAAAGGGGCGTTGATCCGGAAGGAACTGTAAAGGCATTGAGCCGCGCTGTTTCGCTCATGGCCCAATTATGCGATGCAACCATTGCGGCAGATTTTATTGATGAATATCCGAAAAAGGCCGTCCCCTGTGAGATTAACTTAAATATTAATGCCCTGAATAACCGGCTGGGAACATCGCTGGACAGCCAGGCCATCTGCGAGATTCTCGGGTCCGTGGAATTTGAGGTCGAGAAAACAAGTGATATTGATCTGAAAGTTGGCGTGCCATCGTTCAGAGTGGACGTTACACGGCCTGAAGACCTTTCTGAAGAGGTTGCCAGGCTCTGGGGATATAACCATATCAAGACCAGTTATCCGCTGGTGCCGGCAATTGGCAGACCATTGGATCAAAAGATCGTTCTCAGGGAAAAAATTCGGCACATAATGACAGGATTTTCTTTTTTTGAGATCATCAATTACAATTTTATCAATGAGAATGCCTGTGACCGGCTGAACCTTTCACAGACCGATACAAGGCGGAATGTTGAAACGATTTTAAATCCGATTTCAGATCAGATGTCAGTTTTAAGGAGTTCTTTGCTTGTAGGCCTTCTTGAAACAATGAAAAGAAATATTTCCCAGCAGACAGATACATTAAAGCTGTTTGAGATGGGCAAGGTGTTTTTGGCCACACAAAAGGGCTCTTTGCCTGATGAAAGAGAAATGGTTGCAGGCCTGATCACGGGTAATCGATCAGATCAGTTCTGGTATTCAAAAAAAACCAAGGTTGATTTTTTTGATTTGAAAGGCTTTGTTGAAGGACTATTTGGATCGCTCAAGATCAAGAATCTGACGTTTGAAAAAATTGAAGATGACTCTTGTCCATATTATAAAAAAGGATATGCAGCTGTTGTTAAATCCAATGAGATACAACTGGGTACACTTGGAAAGATTGATGACAAAGTGTTGAAAAATTTTGCCTTAAAACAGGATGCATTTGTTTTTGATTTCAGGTTTAAAGCAATACAGGAACTGCTTCCGTTGTCTGTCACAGCTGAACTATTACCAAGATTCCCTTCCATTTCAAGGGATATCACCATCATTGTGGACAAAAAAATATCTGTGGGTTCTATATTAAAACAGGTTGAACAGATTTCTGAAAAGGAAGCCGTGATTGAAAAGGCGTTTCTTTTTGATGCGTTTGAAGGCCATCCCCTGGCTGAAGGCAAAAAGTCTTTGTCTTTCCGGGTTGTTTACAGGTCGCAAAGCAAAACCTTGAAAGAAAAAAATATTCAAAAGCTGCATGTAAATATTTCTAAGGCCCTTGTTGACCTGTTTCATGCAGACCTGCCAGACGCTCAGGAAACAAAATAGGGCAATTGTTTTATATTGTTGCACTATTAAAAGTATTATTGACAAACCCAATTGGGGTTGGTATATTATGCCGCTAATGCGGGCATAACTCAGCTGGTAGAGTGCAAGCTTCCCAAGCTTGATGTCGCGAGTTCGAGCCTCGTTGCCCGCTCCATCTTTAAAGGTAGGATGGCAGATTTGTTCCACTGATTTAATTTGGTGAAGATTTTGTGATTGTTGCAATAGGAACGGGCATCTGCCCGTTTTTGTATTTGAGGACATGTAGAAAAATAGGTATTAAGGCGATATATGGGGTTGAGACAGAACAAAAATAGCAGTACAATGGTAGAAGAGATCAAACGAGTCGCTCTGCCATTGTGTCAGGCTGAAAATTTCGAACTGGTTCATCTGGAATATGCCACGGGTGATAGAGAAAAAATCGTTCGTCTTTTTTTGGATAAACCGGGTGGTATTACTTTGGATGATTGTGTTTCTGTGAGCCGTCAGCTTGGAGACTTAATCGATGTTCATATAGAGAATATTGGCAGGTACAGACTGGAAGTTTCTTCTCCAGGGCCCAACCGACCGTTGAATAAAAAAGAAGATTTTTATCGTTTTAAAGACAAGAGGGTAAAAATTGAGACAAATGAGTTGATTGAGAACAAAAAAAAGTTTACCGGAATTCTTGAGATAATTAATGATGATTCTGTTGTGATTGCTGTTGATGGGAAAAAGGTTGAGATCAAAGATCATGCGATCAGCAAAGCAATACTTGCAGGTCAATAATATGGAGAACGCTTAGTAATGTTTATCACAGATATTAAAAGGGTTATTGACCAGGTAAGCCGAGAAAAGGGTATTGAACCGGAAGTTCTTATTAACACCTTGAAAGAAGCCATTATTTCAGCAGCTAGAAAGAAAATCGGGCCAAGGGCAGATATTGAAGTCCACTATGATATGAAGACGGGTGATGTTGAAGTATTTCATTTTAAAGAGGTGGTGGAAGAAGTTGAATATCACGACAGTGAGCTGACGCTTGAGGAAGGATATGAATATGATCCTGAATGTGAGATTGGCGACAGTCTGGGGATTCGGATTGATACAGAAGAATTCGGTCGAATTGCCGCCCAGTCAGCTAAACAGGTCATCATTCAGAAAATGCGGGAAGCGGAAAGAAATGCAATCTATGAAAATTTTATCCAGAAAAAGGGTAAAATCATCAATGGAATTGTTCAACGCTTTGACCGGGGCAGTATTATCGTCAACCTGGGACAGGCTGAGGCGGTCTTGCGACCCAGGGACCAGATGCCAAGAGAAAATTACAAGCGTGGCGACAGGATCAGAGCGTATGTTTTAGATGTCTTAGAGGAATCAAAGGGTGCCCAGATTATTTTGTCCAGAACACACCCGGAATTTTTAGTTGAATTGTTTAAAACAGAGGTTCCGGAAGTTGCAGAAGGTATTGTAACCCTCAGAGGGGCTGCAAGGGTACCAGGGTTAAGGGCTAAAGTTGCGGTATCGTCCAGTGATTCCGATGTGGACCCGGTTGGTGCCTGTGTGGGGATGAAGGGGAATAGGGTCCAGAATATTGTTCAGGAACTTCGTGGTGAAAAAATTGATATTGTTCAATGGAGCCCGGACATAGCCAGATTTGTGTGTAATGCATTGTCTCCTGCGGAGATTGCCAGAGTTATTATTGATGAAGACAACCGATCCATGGAAGTCATTGTGAGTGATGAATATCTTTCCATTGCCATAGGCAAGGGCGGTCAAAATGTTTCACTTGCCTGTGAAATAACCGGATGGCATCTGGAAGTGACCAGTGAAGAGGAATACTCCAGGGATTTAAAAGAAGGATATGACAGCCTGATGAAACTTTCCGGGGTGGGGCTGTCCATGGCAGAAGTTCTTTTTAAAAGTGGATATGCTTCTGTTTTGGATATATCTGAAGCAGACATTGAAGATATTATTTCAATCACTGAATTTGAAGAGATTCAAGCTAAATCAATGATTGAAGAAGCAAAAGTTATTCTGAAAAAGGAATTACAGGAAAAAGCGCAGGAAAAAGCGCAAAAGCAGTTGGAGAAGAAAGATCGGGAAAAACAAGAGAAAGAGGGTCAAGAAACTCAAGAAGGTGAACACGATTAACGGTTAGGTCATATGGACAACAGAAAACAGGCGAAAAAAGAATATCAAAAGAGATTTACTTGGGGGCAATAAATGGTGAAGATCAGAGTATATGAGTTGGCTAAAGATCTGAACATGACGAACAGAGCGCTTCTTAATAAGATGAAAGAGTTGAAGATTGAAGTTAAAAGCCATATGAGTTCTCTGGAAGACAGTGATGTTAGCGCAATCAAAAAACACCTATTTGGAAAAGCGAAAAGGGATAAGGATGTTATGGTAAGGCCATCCGTCATTCGAAGGCGCAGACATGACTCTGAAGAGATTGCGGGGTCGGAAGTTGAGGAAACAATTATAGCGCCGGTGGAAGAAAAAACAGAACCGATCGTTGCCCTTAAAAATGATGCGCCTGATGTACAGGAAACAGCACCACCAGCAGCATCAGATATTGAGCAGGGGGTTCTTCAAGAAGAACCCAAAGACCCGGACATTGAAAAGGGGACTGAAAAAATCACTCCTGCTCCTAAAAAAAAGAAAGTAAAAGTTAAAAAAGACATGCCTGCAAAAATTATTAAACCCGTCAAAATTGATCAGCCTGAACCAATTGAGACGGAAAAGACAAAAATTGAACCCGAATCTGGACCCGAACCTGACAAGACAGAAATTCCACCTGTTAACCAAGAAGAGCCTGAGACTATGATTGAAGAGCCTGTGATTGAAGAACTGGTTGTGGGAAAAGAAGAAAAGCAGATTGCTGAGCCGGAAGTTGACGCACTTGTTGAAGATATAGAGAAAAAAGAAAAAGAAAAAAAGAAAAAGAAAAAGAAAAAATCTACGCCTGCAAAAATTGTTAAAATTGCAGATCCTGTAGTGCTTGAAAACTTAAGGAAAGCAACTCCGGGCGAAGATGATAAATGGGGTGGGGTCAAAAAAGACAGCAGCAATGAGATTGCAAAGAAAAAACCCTTTAAAAAGAAAGATTTTGTGCCTTCAGCACAGGTGCCCGTTCCTGCAGACGTTGTGATTGTCAATGATCTTGACGAGCTCAGTGAAATTGATGCGGCAAAAAGGAAAAAAGAAAAAAGAAAAATTGTTTTTGGTGAGGACAAGCCTGCTGCCGGGAAAAGAAAACAGCGCAAGAAAAAATCTGTGGTTGAAGGGGATGAATTGTATGCTACTCCCCGGGGCAAGAAAAAACGGGGCAAAAAGGAAGTAAGAGGGGGTGGGAAAAAGGGGAATTTTCAAAAAACCCAGATTACCACGCCAAAAGCAATTAAACGGCGGATTAAAATTGATGATGCCATTGAACTTGCGGAACTTGCAAAGCGGATGGGTATTAAAGCCAATGAGATGATTGTCAAATTGATGGCCTTAGGGGTTATGGCAACAGTGAATCAGACGATTGATTTTGATACGGCCGTTCTGGTGGCGACAGAATTCGATTTTGAGGTGGAAAAAGCTTCTTTTGAGGAAGAGACCCTTCTTAATATTGAAGCTGGGGATGATGATGAAGAAAATTTGACTGGAAGGGCGCCGGTCGTTACCATTATGGGTCATGTAGACCATGGGAAAACTTCGCTTCTGGATGTCATCCGGAAATCTAAAATTACCAGTGGCGAAGCCGGTGGAATTACCCAGCATATTGGTGCCTATAACGTTCAAACACCCAATGGCGGTCGGATCACATTCCTTGATACACCGGGACATGCTGCCTTTACAGCAATGCGATCCAGGGGCGCACAGGTTACAGATCTGGTCATCCTAGTCGTTGCTGCTGATGACGGGGTCATGCCCCAGACAATAGAGGCAATCAATCACTCTAAAGCCGCAGGTGTGCCCGTTGTGGTTGCCGTCAATAAAATGGATAAACCAGGCGCTAATCCAGACAGAATTATGAGAGAATTATCAGAGCTTGATCTGCTTGCCGAGGACTGGGGCGGGAGTGTCATATTTGTGAAAGTTTCTGCAAAGACAGGGGAAGGCATTGATGAGCTTCTTGAAATGATTCTCCTGCAGTCTGAAGTGCTGGAACTCAAAGCAAACCCAGACAGAAAAGCGTCAGGCTATGTGATAGAATCCCGGTTAGACATAGGACGCGGTGCCGTGGCAACCGTACTTGTAAAACAGGGAACCCTGAGAGACGGTGACCCCATTGTCTGCGGGCATTATTCAGGTCGACTCAGGGCAATGATTAATGATTCCGGGGACAGAATTGATTCAGCAGGCCCAAGTACGCCTGTTGAAATCGTTGGTCTGAATGGTGTTCCCGATGCTGGTGATGAATTTATAGCCGTTGCCTCTGATAAGGATGCAAAACAGATTGCAGGACACAGGATGCAGAAACAACGGGCAAAAGAACTGGCCAAAAAAAGTCGGGCAAATCTTGAGAAAATGTTTGAAAATCTTGGTTCTGCTGAAGTCAAGGAACTCAGACTGATTGTTAAAGCAGATGTACAGGGGTCTATTGAAGCATTGAATGATTCATTAAAAGACCTGGCCAAGGAAGAGGTGGAAGTTAAAATTGTTCATTCTGGTGTGGGTACCATAAATGACTCGGATGTAGCGCTTGCTGCGGTTTCTGATGCCATTATTGTCGGTTTTAATGTGCGGCCGACACCCCAGATTCGAAAATTTGCCAAGGATGAAAATGTTGATATGCGGTTCTATGATATTATTTATAATGTTATCAATGATATTAAGGCTGCACTGGATGGTATGATGCCGTCCACATTCCATGAAATTATCATTGGCCGGGCAGATGTTCGAGATACATTTGTCGTGCCAAAGATGGGAACCATTGCAGGATGTCTTATTTCAGAAGGCAAAGTGATTCGAGGGAAGAAAGTAAGGCTCTTAAGAGATGGGGTTATCAAGTGTGATACTGCATTGTCATCACTCCGAAGGTTTAAGGATGATGCCAAAGAGGTGGAACAGGGATTTGAGTGTGGCATCGGGCTTCAAAAATTCAATGATATCAAGGTGGGCGATACGATTGAATGTTATGAAGTTGAAGAAAGAAAATACAAGGCTGATTAATTAAACATGAAACCCTATACACGAGCCGACAGAATCAGCGGCAAGATTCAATTTGCCATTACTGAACTGTTGAGTAAAAAAATGCAGGACCCAAGAATTGAGATGACCACTGTGAGCGGAGTGAAAATGTCGTCTGATCTTCGAGTTGCCAATGTGTATATTGCTGTTTTTGGTGATAAAAAGCGAATTTCAGATGCCATGAAAGGCTTTAGACGTTCCAAGGGATTTATTAAAAAAAATATTGCCTCGAAGTTGGGATTGAAATACATGCCGGATTTGAATTTTATCCATGATGAGTCTTTTGACAAGGCAGCCAAAATGGATGAACTCATCAGCTCTGCATTAACCGGAATATCAGAGGAATAACACGTCAAAAAAAATCCAATGGAAAATGGCATTTTAGCGATTCATAAGCCTTGCGGGATCTCTTCAGCCCGTGTAGTAGCCCGTGTGAAAAAGGTTTTGAAAGCGAAAAAAGTCGGGCATACAGGGACCTTGGACCCTTTTGCCACGGGATTGTTGCTGTGTGCGATTAACAAGGGAACAAAGATATCTGGATTTTTTTTAGGTGGCCATAAACGGTATCTTGCCAGAATCTGTCTGGGGGTTGAAACGGACACCTATGACCTGACAGGGAAAACGGTTTTTACGGCCTCCCAAGATGTCATGGATGGTATTAAACACCAGGATATCCAGGAGATCGTAAAATCATTTATCGGAATACAGGACCAGGTGCCACCAGCTTTTTCTGCTCTGAAGCATGAAGGACAGCCCCTGTATAAACTGGCTCGCCAGGGAAAGCAAATACTGAAACCGCCACGGCAGATTGAGATTTTTGATATCCGCATCAATCATATTGAATTGCCGAATATTGATATAGATGTTTTCTGTTCGTCAGGGACCTACATCAGAAGTCTTGGCGTTGATATCGGCAGAAAACTTGGATGCGGTGCCCATCTGTCAAAACTTTGCAGAACGCAGTCAAGTCAATTTGTATTAGAAAATGCCATTGAATTGGATGCGCTTGAACGACTGGATAAAGATGCTGTTGAGCAAAGGATTGTTCCGTTATCCGAGTGTCTTGAATTTATGCCCCAAATTCTTGCGGACAAATCCATTGCCCAGAAAATTAAATTTGGTCAGCAACTTTTAACCAAAGACTTTCAATCAGTTCCGGAAAAAGAAGGTCAACTCGTCCGGGTGCTTGATGATAAAAAAAATCTTCTGGCGATCATTCAATCGGGTGAAAAAAAGAATGAATATAATTATTCTTGCGTTTTTTCAAGTTAATTGCTATTTTTAGAAGGTTCATATATGTGATGGTATGATGATCTGTTTTGCATTTCTTGTTTCTGAATGGAATATTGGATGGGAAATCATAAAAAATCAGGTTGTCAGAACATGCCATGTTTTGTTTATTCCAAATTAAAGGAGTTTTAAAGTGGTTTTGTTAGCAGATAATAAAGAAGAGATGATTGGACAATTCAAGCTCCACGAGTCTGATACAGGCTCACCAGAGGTACAGGTTGCCATCCTGACTCACCGCATCAGTTATCTTACTGAGCATCTTAAGATTCACAAGAAAGACCATCATTCAAGAAGGGGGCTGCTGATTCTTGTCGGACGACGCAGAAGTCTTCTGGATTATGTTAAGAAAAAAGATGTAAACAGATACCGTTCTTTAATTGAAAGACTCGGACTTAGAAGATAAAAATGACATTCAACTGGTTTTTGGCTACTTGTGTGTCAAAAACCAGCTCTTTATTTTTATCAAATTTATTTTTACCAATTTTATTATCAGGGCGGCAATTTTCAGGAAATTTCTTAAATAAGTTCGCAGGTTTGCGATTAAGTTTATATTTAATGGCAAACCTGCGGGTTTATTATTTTTAAAAAATTTCCTTATACTTTGCTGCCCTTTTTATTACAGGAGAAGTTATGGAAAAAAAATTTACAACAGCCATTAATGGAAAAGAGTTTTCCATATGTAGTGGAAAAATTGCCAAACAGGCATCTGGATCAGTCATCGTGCAATATGGGGAAACCCTGGTATTGGTTACGGCGGTTGCATCAAAAGAACCAAAAGCAGACATCAGTTTTCTTCCGTTGACGGTTGAATACCAGGAAAAAATTTATTCAGCAGGAAGAATTCCTGGAAATTACTTCAGGCGTGAAATCGGAAGACCCTCTGAAAACGAAACCCTGACAGCAAGGTTGATTGACAGACCCATTCGTCCTCTTTTTGATGAGGGGTACAATTATGAAACCCAGGTCATTGCCACGGTCCTTTCAATGGATAAGGTCAATGAGCCTGATACGCTTGCCATGGTTGGGGCATCAGCAGCCCTGGAAATTTCTGATATTCCCTTTGCAGGTCCCATTGCCGGTATTAAAGTCGGCAGGATAGATGGACAGTTGATTGCCAATCCGACCATTGAGCAGATGAAAGAAAGTGATATTGAGCTGGTTGTGGCAGGATCTAAAACCGGTGTTGTCATGGTTGAAGGCGGAGCAAATATTGTTTCTGAGAAAGACATGCTGGAGGCTATCTTTTTTGGTCATGAAGCCATGCAGCCCATCATTGATCTGCAGATTCAACTAAAAGAAGCCATTGGAAAAGAAAAACAGGTGTTTGTACCTGCTGTTATTGATGAAGAACTGTTTGCCAAGGTTATCGCGTACTCAACGGATCAGATTTATAACCAGGTTCAGATCAAAACAAAGATAGAGCGCCAAAATGCACTCAGTGATTTAAAAATGAAGGTTGTTGAACATTTTAGCCAGGCCTATCCTGAACAGACAAAAGATATAAAGGAAGTTTTTTCCAAATGTGTGAAAAAAGTCAGTCGGGATATCGTTCTGAAAGAAGATAAACGGATTGACGGCAGGGCGTTTGATGAAATCAGACAGATTGACTGTGAAGTGGGAACCCTTCCCATGCCCCATGGGTCAGCACTTTTCACAAGGGGTGAAACCCAGGTCTTAGGTGTTTTAACCCTTGGATCAGGCATGGACGAACAACGGGTCGAAACCCTGATGGGAAATGAAACCCGGGCGTTTATGCTGCATTATAATTTCCCTCCCTTTTCAGTGGGGGAAGTAAAACGGGCAGGCGGCCCCAGCAGACGGGATGTTGGCCATGGAAACCTTGCGACCCGCGCCATTCAGCGAGTCCTTCCAACCCCTGAAGAGTTTGAATATACCATTCGCCTGGTGGGTGAAGTTATGGAATCCAATGGGAGTTCATCCATGGGAACCATATGTTCAGGTATACTGGCATTAATGGATGGTGGTGTTCCGATAAAAGCGCCGGTTTCCGGGATTGCCATGGGACTTGTAAAGGATGGCGATAAAATTGCTGTGCTTTCAGATATCCTGGGAGATGAAGATCATTTCGGAGATATGGATTTTAAAGTGGCAGGGACGGCTGAAGGGATTACCGCCCTCCAGATGGACATCAAGATTAAAGAGCTGTCCCGGGAGATCATGGAGAAAGCCCTTAATCAGGCCCGGAACGGCCGGATACACATATTGAATAAAATGCTTGAAACCCTTAAGGACACAAGACCGGAGGTTTCTCCCCGTGCACCCAAGATTGTCAGTATCCAGATAAATTCCGATAAAATCAGAGATATTATCGGTCCTGGCGGAAAAGTGATTCGTGCGCTCCAGGCTGAAACCAACACCGTCATTGAGGTGAATGATGCAGGGGTTGTCAAGATAGCAGCTCAAAATGAAGAAGATGCTGCCCTTGCTTTAAAAATGGTATCAGATATTGCCCTTGATCCTGAGATTGGTGCCATTTATCAGGGCACGGTCGTTAAAATCACCGACTTTGGTGCGTTTGTCAATATTAAACAGGGAACTGACGGGCTGGTGCATATTTCTGAACTCGCAGACTACCGGGTTAAAAAGGTAACAGATGTGGTTAAAGAAGGGGATGTCATCCCTGTTAAGGTACTTGATGTGACCCGGGACGGAAAAATAAAGCTGAGTTATAAAGCAGCAAAAGAAGATGACAAATAATTCATTTAGTATCTGTCCCCTTGCCAGCGGCAGCAAGGGGAACAGCCTTTTTGTATCGTGCTGCAACAGCTCCATTCTCATTGATGCCGGGCTTTCAGGAATTGAAATTCAACGGCGTTTGAATCTCTTGAATATCAATCCAGAAAGCCTTACGGCCATCATCATCACCCATGAGCATTCCGATCATGTAAAAGGCGCCGGCATATTGAGCCGTCGCTTTAACCTGCCGGTTTATATCACGCAAAAGACCTATGCTGCCGCTCAAAGCCTTGGCAAAATTGAAGACGTCTGTTTTTTTGAGTGCGGCACCCCATTTGAAATAGACGGAATCCGGGTCAGTCCCTTTTCCACCTCCCACGATGCCACAGATCCTGCCGGATTGACCATGGAATATAATGGCCACAAAATAGGGATCGCAACAGACCTGGGTATTGTGACAACGCTTGTAAAAGAGCATTTGAAAAACAGCACTGTTTTGTACCTTGAATCCAATCATGATCTTGACATGCTCATCAATGGATCCTATCCATGGCATCTCAAACAACGAATCAAAGGCAGGACCGGGCATCTTTCCAATCTGGATGCCGGCAGACTTTTATCTGAACTGAAGACAGACGACTTAAGACATGTCATTCTTGCACATTTGAGTGAGGAAAATAACTGCCCGAAAAAAGCGGTTCAAGAGATTTTAAAAAGTCTGAATGGTTCAAATATTGATTTACAGGTTGCTCATCCTGATCGACCCGGAGCAATCATAACATTATAATCCCTGAGAAAGGAAACAATAATGAATCCGGTAATTAAGGCTTTAAATTTTCGTCATGCCTGTAAATCTTTTGATCCAGGCAAAAAGATTCCAAAAGAAAAATTGGATATCATTCTGACAGCCGCCCATCTATCGCCCAGTTCGTTTGGTCTGGAGGCATGGAAATTCCTTGTGATCAGCTCTGATGAGGTCAAGCAAACCCTTCGGCCGGCCTGCTGGAACCAACCGCAGATCACAGATGCCAGCCATGTTATGATAATTCTTGCAAAGCCGGAACTTGCTGATCCTTCACATGAATATATTAAATTTAATTTTAAACGGCGGGATCTGCCCGAAGATGTCACAAAAGCCTATATTGAGAGATATACGCATCACATGGAAACAGAAGTTTTTCCCAGAATGAGTGCCTATGCCTGGTGTTCCAAGCAATGCTATATTGCCCTTGCAAATATTATGACAACGGCAGCATCAGAAGGGATTGATACCTGTCCCATTGAAGGCTTTGAAAAAGAACGGGTGGAAAAAGTGCTCAATATCGATACAGACCAGTATGAAGTGGCAGTGGTTTTGGCCCTGGGGTATCGTGCCAAAGAGCAACCCCTGAGAAGGCGCCTTCCCATAAAAAATATTGTTGAATATATATAGTGCCTGACCGAAAACCCCGTGTTTGGGCAAAAAGTTGCCCATATACAAGGCGCAAAAAATCTTGAAACCGGAGTGTACTACAGGAGTTTCGGAGATAACAGGTTATAAAGTTCCCAAAGCCTTTATTGACAGGGGTTTACCTCATGACGCGCTGTAAGACCCCACTCTCGTCAACCTGGGAGCCAAATGCCGATAGGACTTCGGCCTGGGTCTTACTCGGGGTTTCAAGACGACGGCTTGGCAGCCTTGATCCTTTCTGGAAGCTCAGGATAGAATGAAGGTGTTTCATATCATCCATAACATCTTCCGCCGTCCGTCTTACACCTGATGCTGCCAGTTTCAATTCAAGCCGGCGAAGGTAAGTCATGGCCACTACACATGTGAACAGGTGGCATCTGATTTTGCTGTCGGTCCAATGCCGAATCGGTTGTACGCCAACGAAATCATCATTTTTACTCAGCCGGAATCGGTCTTCAACCTGCCAGCGATCCAGACTTGCTTCGATGATGTCCCCCGTCATCCAATCAGTATTGTCTGTGATGATGATGTTTTTTCCAAACAGTGCCTGCTTTTGTTTTACTTTATTCGGATCTTTACGGAAACTCATGCTTAAGCCACCTTCCGATGTCTCGAACTGGAGGGTGAAAAGATCTGATGACATATGAAGCCTTTCACATAGGCGTAGGTATCGTTCCTTGACAGCCTCTGCTTTTCGCCACTGCAGAAGCCCATCCCTGACTTTTGAACGCATCTCAAGCAGTTCCTGCCGGATCACTTCGAGTTTGTCCTGGAACGTATAGAGCTTTTTTCTCGCTGTTCCCGGGTTAAAGGTAACGATGACAGTCCGTTCCTTTCCCCAATACTCTCCCACGGTGCGATAGGCCAGAAGGCATTCCTCCTGATGATCCTTCTCAATAAGCTGCCGGTTTTTCAAAGTGTCTGCGACGTCGAACCTGTCAAGTGGTGTGGCCGCAAGCTCCTGTGCAAAATAAGTCGAGTAGGTCGTAATAAAATGGACCCTGGGGTGATCATCAATCCATCTGTAATTTCCTTCTGAATTCATTCCTTTATCAATGACAACGGTAAGGCGCTCCTTGGTTTTGTTCAATCCACAGACAATTCCGAACATTTCGTCCATAACAGTTTCGAACTGCTTGCTGTCATGCAGATTACCGGGATATACCGAATAATACAGGGGAAGCATTGACTGCCGGGATACCAAAAGTCCCAGGCCTATCTGCCGGAGGTTATGACGGCCAACTTTATTTTTACCGCGACAGGCTATTTCCGATTCAGTATGGCTTGCCATAAAGGTGTAATAATTGGTGGTGTCAAACAAAAGGCAATCTGCAGATGGTGATTCAACATCCCATAGCTTTTGAAAAAATTTCAAAGCAATGGTTTTAAGAGACTGTTCATCTATACGGTCCCATTTCTCCCAGTAGCGTTTGCTGGTGAGATCATTGATGTCAACTGGTCGAATATGCTGGATGGCTGTCCTTCGGTACCATTCCGGCAGCTTGTTCTTGCTGACGGCTTCGACCATCCTGTTCCAGATGCAATAAAGAAAATATTCTCCAATGGATGGCCCTTTTTCCCTATCAACTCTTGGTGCAACAGAATCAATGATAGAGCAGACATCGATATCTTTGTCAATTTGCCGGGCCAGCCATAATGCCCCGAATTCTTCAACCTTCAATGTTTGAATGGATGGCGCCTGACCGCTGATAAGATTAGCGACGCGTTCAGGAGATCCGATATATGTTTGGGAAATAACCTTAGGCTTGCCGTCCACACGGGCAATCTCCCTCACATATAAGTAGGGTCTTCCCTTTTTCTTTTTAACATGGAAATGTGCCATGCTCGGTATGTATCAAGTAGGGTCTTACATGTCAAGAAAAAAATGCGGAGAGCCTATATTTTTTAGTGTTTTTACGGCCTGAATGAATATTCGCGATGGGTCTTACGTGTCGAGTAGGCTGAGATGCTTGTCAATAGGGGGTTTTGGGAGTTTCGAGAGGCTTATCCCCGAAACTCCTGT
>Ga0180007_10004075_pt1 | contig 15734 bp, 17 predicted proteins | sample MM_PC_MetaG_FD_121122 | JGI IMG/M metagenome (GOLD analysis project Ga0180007, IMG submission 121122) | Groundwater microbial communities from the Aspo Hard Rock Laboratory (HRL) deep subsurface site, Sweden - MM_PC_MetaG | ecosystem: Environmental > Aquatic > Deep subsurface > Groundwater... | reverse complement strand
TGCATGATCATAGGGCTGAAACTATTCTATGAGTCAGTTCTATCCATTTGCTTAACCCCGCCAAAATGGCTCAATCAAAAGATAAAACGTACATTAATTCGTTATTTTTTGTAGAATGTCAGTCGACTGACATTGACAATTCATATAGAAAAATGGTATTACTAAACTGTAAGGCCATAATTTTTAACAATGAAAGGCGGGAGAAGTTCATCAAAGCCACCAATAGATATCGACATTACTACCATGGATAAAGTCAGGGGCGAAAACCATCAGTCCTTAGAATTTAGCGAGGTATCAAAGCCTGCGTCAGATGAAAGCGGCCTTATTCTAAGACCTCCTGTGAAGGTAAGGTGGGTAAGGGATGATATTACACAGGTAATAGTGGCCGCTGCTGGCATGTCTCATTCCGCGCCAATTGCGCCAAGCAGGCTTCCTGTCATGAACGCGGCTTCAGTCACCAAAAGAGGCCGGCGCAAAAGTGATCCTGCAGATCAGAAGGAGACCCTGGCGAAGTTTGAAAGCGGTCAAAGGCCTATTGTCCGCGTAAAAACTACAAGAGCAAAAAAAATAAGAGGGGAGATGAGCGGGATGCTGAGAGGCAGGACAGTAAAAAGAGGCCCTGAAAAATCCGTAGAGGAATACACTCACAAGTTAAGAGAAATATTCAGGAGGATTAGTAATCTGTATGAGCAAAATACGTTAGAGGCACACGAAAGAATTGTCATACTTCTGCATGGACTGAGTATATCGGCGCCTCAGAGGTGGGAAGACATTCACAACGCTGGAGACCTGAACCTATCTACTCCTACAAGGGAACAGCCAAATGAATTTGCCAGATGTATTGCAGACATGATAAGGGAAGAAATGGGCAAAGCTGAAAATCCTGAACAAAAATTATTATTAGATCTTGGTGCTGGCAGGGGGGTGGATGCAGGATGTATTGCCGATGCCGGCGTTAATGTAATCGGTGTCGACATCAGTGACGCTGCTGTCACTATGGCAAATCAGAATCTGGTAAGCGGCGGACTTGGTGAGAGTGGCGGTAAAGTTATTATCGCGAAGGGTGATTTTCTGCAGATGCTTGAAGGTTGTGTGGGTCAGCCAATTGATTACATTTATTCCCATTCCGCGCTTCATTACTCACCTCATATGGTTCTTGAACAGCGTATCTTTCCGAAAATTGCCGAAGTGCTCAGGACAGCAGCGGGAAAATTCTGCTTCGCAATGAAAATAGGCTCTTCCGCCTCCGCGGATCCAAAGTATCAGTTCAGACTGGCTACGGGCAACCCCTATAATCCTTCGATAGACCGTACACACAAAATTTTCAGAATTTATCCGGAGACAGAGGAGCATATACATGCCATTCTGAGACCCAGTTTTAATGTTGATGACTCCCGCCTGGTGGATGTTGAAGGGTATGACAGGGATGGCGAAGTAGAACGGTTCTGCCAGATTGTTGCCAGCCCTAAAAAATAACGGGAAGGATTGGGCTGCCGTTAAAGTTTGAAGGTTCTTTTGGTGTAATCACCCCATGTCAGCATAAAGATTGATTTAAACATCCGGGCGACAACTTCGCTTTCGATGATAACACTGATGGGGGAGTCCTGTTTAAGCGACAAAATAGCGACTTTGTTCCCGAAAATTCTCACTTCCCCCTCGATAGGAAAAAGATCATAAGGAATATACAAAGCTTTGCGCAGTTCATTGCTGTCCTTTTTGTAAAGCTCTTCGTTTCGCTTATGATAAGGCATGATCGCATGGGCCGTAATACCCATTTTGTTCCGGCGTTTGATGTAATCCTCTACGAAGTCACCCAGCGTTCCGTAAATTTTAGTTATGTCTCCGTAGCGGTAATAGTCTACGCCTTCCTTTAAAACAGCCTCATAAACCTGCTTTATCCCGTCGATTCCTTCATAATACCGGATTTTTGGCAGATGAAGACTTCCCTCTTCGCCAACGATAAGCGAAGGAAGGGCCGCCAGAATAGTGGTATTGACTTCTTTCAGGATTGCACTCCTATCTTCAATCAGTGATTTTAGGGTGTCTTCGGGATCTTCAGTGAAAAAACAGATGATTCCGTGCTTCATCGTTTTGGTGGCCAGACCAAGCTTAGACAGGTTGATTAAGGCCTTGTAAGCGGTGGTCCGGTTTATCCCCATCCGGTTGGCCAAAATACTGGCAGGCTGAGCGCCAGCCGTTTTAAGAAGGGTTAAATAAGCCTCAACCTCAATTTTGGAAAGGCCGATTTCTTCGAGCGCTTGTTTTAACTTCATAACAAAGAATATTAAAAAGTGTTGTGATTAAGCTGTAACATAGCCATTTTAGCTTATAAGCAAGCACAAATCAAGTAAATGTTATACATGATTGACAATAGTATTGCGTTGGGCTAAACTAAGCACAGTTAACAACATGGAACAATACGTCAGAATTTCACCTCAGAGAGTTAACTTATGTCATGCGGGAGGGCAACTTTATTAGGAAGGGGGAGGTGGCTTGCCACCTCCTTTTTCCTAACTCATAATAAAATAAAAGAATGACTAATATACCGGAGGTTTATCTATTACAGGCGACCAAAAAGAACCTGGAAATGGCCAGGACATTTCAGGAAGATATGGGGGCCCTGTTTTTTGAGCACACGATGTATGACGTTAAGGACGCTCTGACTTCAATTCTGGCCCTTTGTGACATGGAAGACATGAAGCAGGTGCCCCAGGTTAAAAAATGCATCCAAAGGGTTACCGATCTGCTAAATGATGTGCGTTTGTATCATGAGAGCACTCTTTTTAACATCAACCACCTCGTAATCAACGTAATCAATGTTCTGAAGAAGAATTACAAATCAAAAATCCGCATCAGTGAGGACCTTTCCTCTATAAAGGCACATACCGAAAGCAACCGAAATCATGTGGAGCTTGTTCTGCTTTATTTATTAATAGAAGCCGCGGAATCATGTCAGAAAGAACTCAATATAAAAATCGAGCTTGTCCAGAAGGAAAGGGACGCTGTCATCACGATCAGGCTCGGGGAATTTCAGTTTTCCTCGGTAATCCTTAAAGAAATAACAGATTTTCATAATCAGGCAGTTTTCAGAATGCAGATTGATGTAATTGACCAGGGAACAGAAATAGTCATTCGCCTGCCCCTGTCTTTTGAAACAAGGGAAAAAGAACATGTGCCTGCAAGTGAATCAACAAAAATAACCCTCAGCAGTCCGAAGCGTGTTTCTGTTCATGGTGCTCAGGAGAGGACTTGAACCTCCACGGCCGATAAAGTGGCCACCAGCCCCTCAAGCTGGCGTGTCTACCAATTCCACCACCTGAGCACACAGCTAACGCGTGAAGAAGCATACGTCAAGTCTTGTCTTTTTTCAAATCTAATTTGTTTTAGCAAGAAGGCGCGCAACGGCATTAACGGGAATAGCAAAACTGATTCGCCCATTGGTTGTATCAAGAGCGGTGCAGATGCCGATTACTTCACCATGAAGATTAACCAGAGGGTCCCCGCTGTCGCCAGCATTTATGGCGACGTCCGTCTGAATAAGGTCGGTCAGGGTTTCAGAACCACTGAACCCTCCGGCTGTGATGACAAGGCCGGTGGCGCTGATAATACCGTCCGATACGGTATTTTTATTTGAAACGGGGGAGATACCTATGGCCACCACACGCTGCCCGACCTCGATTTCGTCCGAATTTCCCAGTTTGGCAACGGGCAGATTGGCAGGGGCGTTCCCATCCGCATCCGTCAGCTTCAGAACGGCAAGGTCATAGATTTCATCGGCGGTAATACCGCTAACACTAAAAGCGCGGCCGTCACCCAGAACGACCGAATATTCAGCTTCCGGATCGTCCACAACATGCCGGTTAGTCACCACAAGACCCTTTCCGGAAACAATAAAACCGCTACCTGCGCTTCCGCCGCCCCTGGCAGGAGAGTTTTTTGACACAATCCCTACCACGGCGGGACTGACCGCGCTAATGACATCCGAAATACCCGATTCCTCAACGTAAATTACTTTGGGCTCACTGCGAAAAAACAACCCAACGGCAAAACCTGCAATCAGCGCGAACAGGATGAACGGGGCAGCCCGGTTGGCGGTAGTCCGTTTATTCATGACAGCATACTTAAAAATTTCGACTCATCAATAATCTTAACGCCCAGTTTTTCGGCCGTTTCGTATTTACTGCCCGGCTCGGAGCCGGCCAGTAAGTAATCGGTCTGTTTGCTGACAGAGCTGGAAGCCTTGCCGCCGTTCTGTTTGATCAGTTCTTTTGCCTGGTCGCGGCTGAGCGTGGGCAGGGTGCCCGTGATGACAAAAGTCAGCCCTTTCAGCTTACTGCTCTTGTGGCGTGGCGGCACCAGAAGCTTTATGCCGGCCCGGTCGAATTTGTCTAAATATGACTGATTCTTTTCATCCTGAATCCAGTCGTAAATGGACTGAGCCACCTTTTCACCGACACCCTCGATGCCGTTGAGTCCGTCGACCGTAAGTTTTAAAAGCGCCTTCTGAAGCGCCGGGATCTCAGCCACTTCCGCTTTCTCTTCTGCTGATTCTCCCGCGAACAGACTGAGCTGATTTTTCTTCTGAGTCTTTTTAAGGGTGATGGTTCTTGTCTTTAAATCCAGCGAGTCAGCCAGCAGTTCAGCCGTTTCTTCGCCAACGTGCCGGATTCCCATGGCGAAAATAAAGCGCGGAAGCGCGATGATTTTTGACTTTTCGATCGCCTCCAGCAGGTTTTCCGTTCGTTTGTCCTTAAAAAGATCCAGATGCATCAGATCACTGGCCTGAAGCGAAAAAAGGTCGGCGGCGTCCTCGATCAGTTTATGTTCGATCAGTTGCTCCACTACTTTCTCACCCAGCCCGTCGATATCAAAAGCTTTGCGCGAAACAAAATGTTCAAGCTGCTGCTGGTGAACGGCAAAACAGTTCTTGTTCAGGCACCGGCTGACTACCTCGCCTTCGGGCCGTTCGATTTCGCCTCCGCAGACAGGGCATTTTTTGGGCATATGGAACTTTTTCTCTTTGCCGCTCCTTAAATCTTTCAGCACTTCCACGACTTCGGGAATAATGTCGCCCGCCTTCTGAATGACCACCGTATCGCCGATGCGCACGTCTTTGCGGTCAATCTCGTCTTCGTTATGCAAAGTGGCCCGGCTGACCGTGGAACCGGCTACCAGCGTGGGTTCTAAGATAGCGACGGGTGTCAGTGCCCCCGTCCGGCCGACCTGCACCTCGATGTCGAGGACTCTGGAAGTCGACTGTTCCGCCGGAAATTTAAAAGCGATAGCCCACCTGGGCGCCTTGGCCGTGGAACCGAGCAGGTTCTGATGGCGGAAATCGTTGACCTTAACGACCAGTCCGTCGATATGATAGGGGAGTCCGTCCCGTTTCTTTTCCGTTTCGGACATGGCTTTTCTGACGGAAGCAAGCGACGAATGATGAACAAAATTTGTGTTCACACGAAGGCCTAAATCTTGCAGAAGTTTAAGTGTCTCCTTCTGAGATTGAGGGTAGGGAAGCACGGAGTTCTTATCAAAATAAATGCTGTAAAAAAACATATCCAGCTTCCTGTCCGCAGACACCTTGGGGTCCAGCTGCCTCACCGTGCCGGCCGCCGCGTTCCGCGGATTGGCAAAGACCTGCCCCTCCCGTTTGTTGAGCTCCTTAAAGCTTTTGATGCTCATATACACCTCACCGCTGACTTCGATGACAGGGTAGTCATTCAGACTGGCCCCGCCGACTTTCCTGAGTTCCAGCGGAACACTGGGAATAGTGCGGACACTGTGCGTCACATCTTCGCCGTAAACCCCGTCACCTCGCGTGATAGCCCGGTGCAGTTTGCCTTTCTCATAGATAAGCGAAAGGTTCAGTCCGTCGATTTTGTACTCGGTAATGTAGTCCAGCTTCTCACCGGGAACCAACTTTAAATTCCGCTCTTCCCAGTCCTCCAGTTCCTCATCCGAAAAGCAGTCCATAAGGGATTGTTTGGGTCTTAAATGCTTGATTTTGGCAAACTTGCCCGACAGCACACTGCCCACGCGCTGAGTGGGGGAATCAGGCGTGATAAATTCCGGGAACCGCTCCTCCAGTTCGATCAGTTCCTTCTTGATTTTATCCCGCGCGGCCTCCGAAACATCATTTTTATTCAGCACAAAATACTCGTAGTTCCACTTTTTAAGCCACTCTTTCAATTTCTCAATCCGTTGTTTTGCTTCTGTTTTATTCATTTTTTGCTTCTGCCACATTCTAAACAAAAAAGCCGAATTTTAAAAGATGTTCGTACAAAACAGCAAATTATCGTATTATTACATCAAAATTTCGTATAAAACCTAATTGTAGTAAATAATTTTTTATAAAGTGAGTTGTTTCATTGTTATCAGAGGACCACTAGGTGTTGGTAAATCCACGATTGCTAAAAAATTAGCAAGTGAGCTTAATGGTGAATACGTAGATATAGACAGGATATTGGATGAGAATGGACTGGATAAAGTGAGTGAGGATGAAGGCTGTATTCCAGCTGAGAATTTCATAAAAGCTGATAATCTGATCCTTCCTGAACTTAAGAAAAAACTGCAAAATAACCAGCCGGTAATTTTTGATGCCTGTTTTTACCATAAGAAACACATAGAACACTTAATCAACAGTCTGCCATTCCCCCATTACGCATTTACCCTGAAAGCACCTGTGGATGTCTGTATACGACGTGATAGTGAAAGGAGCAAGACGCATGGCGAGGGCGCTGCTCAGGCAGTCCACTATCTTGTATCCAGATTTGATTACGGAACGATAATCGATACCAACAATAAAACAATCGACGAGACTTTCAGGGAAATTCTTAAACATATTCCCAAAAAGTCGTCATAAAAAATTACATCCTACAACATACGGTTTTATACGAAGTGTTTTGAAATAATCCGGGAATTTGGCGTATGCCCGAAAGTTATTCACTGGAAATAGCACGCTGTAGTAATTTCACACATTTAGGACACTGTAGTTGAGTTTTTGTTTTGTGAGCTGGAATTTGAGGATTCCGAATTTCAGCGGAGGAAGAAAATGTTTGGTTTTCTGGGGGCGTTTTTCATTGAAGTATCTCAGTGTTCTTAAGTTTACTTTATGCAGATCACCCAGCGAAGTAAAGGCTCTTCCTCTGTAAACCTCCTCCTGGTCGATCCGATGTGTACGCTCGACGTGGGAATTGGCCCTTGGATAGGCCGGGGGAATCAGATAGTGCTCATAGCCGAACAGTTTACACTGAAGGGTAAAAGGGTGTATCTCCGTAATCCCGGGATTCAGCCTCCATGTGAACTCGAATCCGTTATCCGTCTGAATGACTTTGATGGGGAACGGGTAAAAGAGGCGGACTTTTGTGAGGAAGTCCACACTCGAGCGGGAATCGCGGGTCTCGTAGATAGCCTTAAACTTAATTCCCGTGGCGACGTCCAGGGCGGTGTACTGGTAAACCCAGCGGAAGGCTTTGCCGAGCCTCACGGCCCGCTCGTCCGCAAGCTTCACATATTTTACGTCAGCCTGCACCTTATCTCCCGGAAGATACTTGGGAGCTTCATAAGTCTCATTCCGTTTCCGTTTATGCTTTCTTACGCGGATCAGGCCTTCCCGCCTGAGGGTTTTGTAGATTCCCGTCACGGACACATAGACCTGGTATTTGTCCCTTAAGATGAACCATACATGGTCTGCCCCTCTGCCCGTCCTTCTGCGGATTCTGACGATTAGCTTTATCACTTCAGGGCTGTAGGCGCGCGGGTTTGTTTTAGGCTTTCTGGAATAGGCCAGAAGCCTCTGGTATCGGGAATGCCCCTTTCCTTTCCCTGAGGACACCATATCCAGTCTCTTTTTCCAGTAATAAAACCGGCTCCGGCTGATACCGCATTTACGGCATACCTCAGCCGCATTCCACAGTTCCTTATAAACCTTAAACCACTGCCGTCGAAGCTTTGCCATCTCTTTTTCTTTTACTTGCTGTTTTATTTCATGTAATTCTTTCTTGGACATCGTGTGTTTAGTTAATTGTTAAGCGACTTTAACGATACACGGTGTCCTAAATGTGTGTGAGTTATTTATGGAAATAGCACGCACTCTTGCAATTTAAGCCAAAAAATGCTATAATTATAAGAAAATAAATAAAAAAAGATGATGACTCTGGACCTGAAAGGCGTCATGCAGCAGGCGGCGGAACACCACTCACCCGATCTTCACCTGCAGGTGGGACAGCCGCCCATAATCAGACTGCGGAACGGTTCACTCAGCGCCCTCGAAAAGGCTCCGGTACTGACCAAGGCCGACATCGACGAAATTATCGCGGATATCACGACCGAATCCCAGAGGGAAGTTTTTGCGAGGGAAAGTCAGCTCGATTTCTCTTATCATCTGGAAGGTGTCAGTCGTTTTCGTGTCAACATCTATCAGGAGTACCACGGACCGTCCATTGCCTTTCGCCTGATTCCCGATCAGATTCCCACCCTTGATGAACTCGGGATGGACGAGATCGTCAAATCGCTGGCCATGATGCACAGCGGCCTCATTCTGGTCACGGGACCCACTGGCATGGGTAAATCCACGGTCATCGCTTCTATTATCGATTACATCAACAAAAACAGGAGCGCCCATATCATCACCATCGAAGATCCTATTGAATTTGTCTATAAGTCCCAGAATTGTCTGTTTTCGCAGAGGGAACTGAATGTGCACGCGCATACTTTTGCCGGAGCTATACGGGCGGCCCTGCGTCAGGACCCCGACATCGTGATGGTCGGCGAGATGCGCGACCTGGAAACCATTTCAGCCGCCATTACTCTGGCCGAAACAGGGCATCTGGTTCTTTCTACCCTGCACACCATCGACGCGGCGCAGACGGTGGACCGTATCATCGACGTATTTCCCGCTCATCAGCAGCAGCAAATCAGAGCTCAGCTTTCCGGAACACTGAAGGCGGTTATTTCTCAGACGCTCGTACCAAGGGCAGACGGCAACGGACGCGTGGCCGCCCGCGAAATCATGGTCGTCAACGACGCCATCCAGAACTGCATTCTGAAGGCGGAAACCAATCAGATTTACTCCATTATGCAGATCAGCGGCGAAGAGGGGATGCGGCTGATGGATGACTCGCTTGAAATGCTGGTGAGGGGCGGAACGATCACGGCTGACGAGGCGATTTCGCATGCTTCGGACAGTCAGTCACTTTACCATAAATTAAGCCGATAATGTTTCATCTGCTGAAAAATCTTTTGGCCTCGAAAGACGATAAGAAGACGCTTAAAGCTGAAGAAGATTTTGACGCTTTGGTGAACGAGGTACAAGCCGACGCGGAAGATCTGGAAAAACTGGCGGAACATATCGAAGATGAATTTGAAGGCCTCGATATGGAAGTGCAGGCCATTCAGAAGGGGGTGGATGAAATAGTCGGGGATGAACGGTAAAAATTGTTAATAATGGTTTGACGATGTCATCTGAAGCCTATAAGATGGTCTTTGAAAGTAATCAAAGCCATATGGCACTCAGAAAAAAATATAAAAGGGTGATGCTGAAGATTTCCGGAGAGGTGTTGGGCGACGCCCATGGGCAGGGGATCGACACCAAAGCGCTGAATAAAATAGCGAAAGAGATTGCCGACCTCAACAAGCACAAAATACAGGTGGTCGTCGTGAACGGAGGGGGAAACATATGGCGCTACCGCGACACCAAAAATTCAGGCATCGAACGCACCACTTCCGACTACATGGGCATGATGGCCACCATCATGAACGGAGTCGCCCTTCAGAGTGCCATCGAAAAAATGGGCGCGCATTGCCGCGTGGCGACCGCCCTGGATCTTCCGCAGATCGCCGAACCGTATATCCGCAGGCGCGTCATCCGCCACCTCGAAAAAAACCGTATCGTTATCTGCGCCGGAGGGACCGGAAATCCCTATTTCACCACCGATACAGCCGCCGCGCTCCGGGCCGTTGAGCTGGATTGCGACGTTATTCTGAAGGCCACCAAAGTGGACGGGGTATATACGGCCGACCCGGAAAAAGACAAAAGGGCGAAGAAATACAAAAAACTTTCTTACACGGAAGCGATCGAAAAGAATTTACAGGTAATGGATCAGACGGCGTTTTCGCTTTGCCGTGAAAGCAGGATGGAAATCGTTGTCTTCAACATGCACAAAAAGGATGCCATCCTTCATGCCGCCCAGGGCAGGGACATCGGAACCCTGGTTTCGTAATTATTAATTAATAATTTTTGTATGTCAGATCAGGTAATCGCCGAGGCGAAGCAAAAAATGGAAAACGCCGTGAAGTATCTGCACGAGGAGTATGGCAAGCTCCATACGGGACGGGCCAGCGCGGCCCTGGTAGAAGGGCTGGAAGTTGAAGTTTTCGGCAGTGTCATGCCGCTCAAGGGTTTGGCAAGTATTTCCATTCCGGAATCCAATCAGATTGCCATTCAGCCATGGAACAGGGATCACCTGCCTAACATAGAAAAAGCCATTCTGGAGGCTAAACTGGGCCTGAATCCAAGTAACAACGGTCAGGTCATTCGGCTGATCATTCCGCCGCTCACCGAAGATCGCCGCAGGGATTTGGTAAAACTGGTGCACAAATATGCCGAGGACGCGCGGGTGTCGATCCGGAATTCCAGACACGATGCACTGAAGAAATATGAATCGATGGAGAAGGGCAAAGAGATCAGCGAGGACGAACTGGTTGGCAAAGAAAAATCTCTTCAGAAAGAAGTGGAGGATTTTAACGCCAGGGTGGAAGCGGACGCCAAACAGAAGGAAAAGGATATTATGACTGTTTAATCCGAAATGATACTTATTACAATTCTTGCTTTCATCGTAATTTTCTCCATTCTGGTACTGGTGCACGAATGGGGACATTTTTACTTTGCCCGGCGAGCCGGAATTAAGGTGGAGGAATTCGGCATCGGTTTGCCGCCTCGCGCGAAAGCTTTTTACAAAGACAAAAAAGGGACGGTGTACTCGCTCAACTGGATTCCTTTTGGTGGGTATGTCCGCCTTTATGGTGAGGACTCCAGTGATCCAAGGGTGCTGAAAGCCAAGAACAGCTTTGCCTCAAAATCACTCCTTAGCCGCTCCGGAGTGATCGTAGCCGGTGTATTTATGAACTTTGTGCTGGCCTGGGTTCTTTTATCAGTGGTTCTTACAATTGGCATGAGGCCAATTCTGGTAACTCAGTCGGATATAAATAACGCTTCGGCGGCGGGTTTAATTGAAGTGCAGGATGTGCTTGCGGTAAACGAGATTCTGCCCGGATCACCTTTGGCCGGAACGGATCTGCAGGAGGGGGACTTAGTGGTGTGGATCAATGGCCAGGGCGTGCCTGCCGCTTCGGATTTATCCCGAATGCTCCAGCCCGGTCAGCCGGTTGTACTTAGTATTCTGAGGGGCGAACGGGAAGGGGTTTTAACGGCAATTCCGGATGAAAACGGCAAACTGGGATTCGCGGTATCAAATATGCCCTACGTCGTTTTTCTGAAAGATTTGCAGTATCCATTTTATAAGGCGCCCTTCGAAGCGGTAAGGGAAGTCGGCCGTTTGTCTTATTTAACGCTGAACCTGCTCGGTGATGTTGTGGTGAGCCTTGTCCAGAAGCTGACCGTCCCGGAAGAGGTGACAGGACCGGTGGGCATCGCCAAGATGACTTACAAATTCATGCAGGAAGGAGCTGTCGCTTTAATTCAGTTTGTGGCACTTCTGTCCATCTCGCTCGGGGTCATCAATATTATGCCTTTTCCTGCACTGGACGGAGGGCGTTTTTTGTTTATCATTTTTGAAGCGGTGACTAGGCGTCGGCCAAACGCAAAATGGGAGACGATGATTCACGGTGTCGGATTCGTTTTGCTGATATTGTTAATCTTTGTGGTCACCTGGAATGATATCGTAAAAATGTTTTAAATAAGCCGTTTTTGACCACCACAAGATTGGGCCGGCATCTTTTTTGCAATGCGGTCACAATGCCCTCTGGGCGTCAACACGGTTTTCTTTGCAAATCAAAATCATTCCTCTAATATCGAATCCCAATACAAAAATAAAACAAGTCTGGCCTGAGGGCCGCATTTTTTCTTTTTGTAATTTTTCTATGGGACATAAAGAACTTTGGATCAAAATTATCGAAAAGATGTCCGAGGATCTTCCCCATGCCCAGATCATCACCTGGTTCAAAGACACGGCCATTCTGGAAAACATGAACGGCGTATTAAAGGTGGGGCTTCCGCTTCCGTTTTTTCTTGGATAGCACCAGACCCACTATGCAAAAAAGACCCTTGAGGCGGCCAGAAGCGTTGACCCGGCGATAATCGATATTGAATACATTGTTGACATCGCGCTCACTGATGGCAGTCCGCTGGTCATTGATCTGATCAAACATTTTCCGAAGAATGATGCGCGGAAACTTCCCAACAGAAACGAAACCCGGTCAAAAGACGGAGTGGTTTCAAAAATTCTGAACCCCGCTTACACTCTCGATAATTTTATTACGTCGGCCGAAAACAGGCTGGCCCACGCGGCCTGCCAAAACGTGGCGAAATATCCGGGGCAGAACTACAACCCGCTGTTCATCTACGGAGGTGTGGGGCTTGGCAAAACGCATCTTCTGCAGGCCACTGGTGCCGAAATGATCAGAAACGACCCCGGTAAACATGTCATGTATACCTCAACCGAAAACTTCGTGAATGAAGTTGTACAGGGAATACGGAGTAAAAACATGGAATACATACGCAAAAAATACCGAAGAATCGACACTCTGATTATTGACGACATTCAGTTCATTGCCAACAAAGAAAAGTCTGAAGAAGAATTTTTTCACACGTTTAACGCGCTCTTCGAGGAAGGAAAGCAGCTCATCATCAGTTCTGACCGGCCGCCGCAGGAACTTACCCTTTTGAGTGACCGCCTTACCTCACGCTTTGAGTCGGGCATGATCATCGACGTCAAAATGCCTGATTACGAAACCCGGCTGGCTATTCTGCAGAACAAATGCAAAGACGCTCAGATCTTTATTAATCAGGACGTGCTGGAATTCATCGCCTTCAACATCAACCATTCGGTGCGCGCGCTTGAAGGGGTGCTAAAGCAGGCCATCGCCAACTATGAACTTGAGCATACGGCTCCCACGGTAAAATCGGTTGCCGCCATGCTCAAAACCACCCAGAAGAAGGAAATCAAAATGGTTGGCTTCCTGCCAAACGACGATAGGCCAAAGGGCGCTGTTACCATGGATCTTCTGATCGACTCCGTCGCTGATTACTTCACGGTTCCGAAAAGCGAAGTCATGGGGCAGTCACGTGTCCGCGATTACACCCTTCCACGGCAGGTCATCATGTATCTGGCCTATGCCAAACTGCGAATGTCTTTAAGCAAAATCGGCCGAGCGCTCGGCAACCGCGACCACACCACGGTTATGCATTCCATAGGTAAAATGAAGGAGCAGATCAAAAACGACCGTCAGCTCCTCCGCGACGTCAACGCGATCACCAGAGAAGTCGGGATTCACTAGTGTCTGGCAAAGGTTTCAATAAAGCTTCCGCAGAAGTTGCGAAGCTCTTCCTTAACCATACGCACATCAATCGGAGAAACCGCTTCCTCCACAATACCGTCATGAACGATCTGGGAAGATTTGTTATATGTCATGGCCGCCTGATTCGGATTCTTTTCAACGTGGGCGGAAAGCGTCATTTCTGAACCACAGCGGTCACAGCAAACGTCAAACATACATTCGTTATCCACAATATCGGTAATCTGGATGTTGTGAGGAAGGATTGCCGCCTCGCAATCAACGCAGTTTAAAGACTGTGAAATCTGAGAATAAATTTCATGAATGTCATGGTGGTTCAGGTCTTTCATTTTTGTTTTTTTCTAAAGAAATCTCATCATTATAGCAAAAAAAACCGGCAAAATCAATGCTCCGCCCCCTAAATATCATTCCCAACGGCCACCTTTTGGGGCAGTAGATTTTTAGTTTGAATAAAATTCATGTAATTTTGGTGCTGTGGATTTTTTAACACCAAAACACCATGAATGAACATGATCTCCTGTGGGCCATGCTGCCGGACGGCCTTGATGCCTTCTTCGACGTTGAGAGCTTTGAGAAGACGGACAGGATTTTCAGGATAACCCTTACAGAAAAAAATACAGTCCCCGCCGAGCTGCCAAAGCAGTACAGGGGGAAAAGGGTTATAAACACGGTCTTTAAGCCCGTCACCGTCGACTTTTTTCCCATCAAAGGCAGGAAAACGGAAATAATTTTAAAAAGAAGACGGTGGCGGTTTGAGGGTGTGGATACTATGCTGAGGCGGGACATTGCCCTATGCGCGGAAGGGACAAAACTTGAAAAGGAATTTGCGGATTTTTTAAAAGAATTCAATTGAGAGCGAGCCTGTAGCGATCAACCTCGTGGCAAAATGGAACTGGCTCAACGGGAGGACTCTTGAAAAGCAGTATAAAGAAAACATTTCCGGCTTCCGCGAATGGAATCGCCTGGATCACTGCGAAGACTGGCTTCTTTTCCCCGAAAACATAGGCCCCAGGCTGAGCATCGATGAAACGAATCTGAGTAACGGCGAGCTTTACACAATAGTCACAAACAAAAAAGCCAAGGGCAAAAAAGGCGTGCTGGTCGCAATAATCAAAGGAACCAAAGCTTCGGATGTTTCGATAATACTGATGAATATCCCGCTGAAAGAACGGATAAAAGTGCAGGAGGTAACCCTGGATATGAGCAACGCCATGGATTGGATAGTCCGCGAATGTTTCCCCAACGCCAAAAAAGTAAATGACCGGTTCCATGTCCAGATGCTGGTCAGCGAGGCCCTCCAGGAGATGAGAATAAAGGAAAGATGGAAGGCGATTGATGAAGAGAACGACATGATGGAGCAATGCCGGAAGGAAAAAATACAGTACAGACCCTTCACTTATCCGAACGTAGATACCAAAAAACAGCTGCTGGCGCGCAGCCGTTACGTCTTATACAGGCCGCAAAGCAAATGGTCGGATTCCCAGAAAGAAAGGTCCGGAATTCTGTTCAGGGAATTCCCGGAGCTGAAGAAAGGATATGAACTTTCCATGATGTTCCGGTCTTTTTATGAACACTCGAAAACCCATGAGGAGGGAAAAGAAAAACTGGATAACTGGTATAAAAAGACTGAAGAAAAAGGCTTTAAGTCATTTATAACAGCAATGCAGTCCGTTAAAAACCATGAGGGATGGATTCTCAATTATTTCCCCGAAAGAAGCACCAATGCCTCGGCGGAGTCCTTCAATGCCAAACTTAAGGGGTTCAGATCAATAGTCCAGGGTGTGACAGACAAAAAGTTCTTCCTGTTCCGAATAGCAAAGATTTACGGGTAAAATATTTTATTCAAACTAAAAATCTACTGCCCCCACCTTTTTATGGTCTGATACTAAAACGGCAGACCGGAGGCAGGAAGAGACTGCGTATAACGTTTGCAGTTTATAGGAAGAAACTTGCTGGTACAATTATCCAACCAGTGAGTTATTTGGGCGAGCGAAGTTCCAGTCTATTTTAAATAGGGAGCGAGCCCTATAAACTGCTGTTCGTATATTAAAAGCGTGCCTTAATGGTACGCTTTTACCTGGTGAGTGACCACGTAGCTGCTGTGGGAGCTTTAGACTCCGTCGCATAACATGTGGCCTTCTCGGAAGTCGCTTTAGAAAGCGAATAAGTTAGTTGGAGCGTTTAGACTCCGGATCATACAC
>Ga0180007_10004074_pt1 | contig 15739 bp, 11 predicted proteins | sample MM_PC_MetaG_FD_121122 | JGI IMG/M metagenome (GOLD analysis project Ga0180007, IMG submission 121122) | Groundwater microbial communities from the Aspo Hard Rock Laboratory (HRL) deep subsurface site, Sweden - MM_PC_MetaG | ecosystem: Environmental > Aquatic > Deep subsurface > Groundwater... | reverse complement strand
TGCGCAAAATTCCTCACTGCTGCCTCCCGTAGGAGTCTGGACCGTGTGTCAGTTCCAGTGTGGCTGATCATCCTCTCAGACCAGCTAACCATCGTAGCCTTGGTAGGCCATTACCCTACCAACAAGCTAATGGTACGCGGGCTCATTTTCAAACAGTAGCTTATATATAGAGGCCACCTTTGATCTTTTAAACCAAGGATTAAAAGATATTATCAGGTATTAGCCCGCCTTTCGGCGAGTTATCCCAAATTTGAAAGTAGATTACCCACGCGTTACTCACCCGTGCGCCACTTTACTATCTTTAGCAAGCTAAAGATTTCTCGTACGACTTGCATGTGTTAAGCACGCCGCCAGCGTTCATTCTGAGCCAGGATCAAACTCTCCAATTAAACTTTTGACTTTTGATTCTTTGCATGCAAATGCATGCGCCCTAACTCACAAGCTGTCACTATTTAGTTTTCAAAGATCAAGCGATTGCCAAAGCGACAACCTCTGTACTAAAAAAGATATTTTATACTTTATCATAACCCTTTGTGTCAAGTCTTTTTTTATTTATTTTTTAAAAAATAACTTATGAAGCACATTTGGTTATCTTTAACAGAAAGAGTTTTTATAGCAAACTTGCTTTCTGTTTGTCAAGCTGTTTTTTATCTTAAATTTACGTTTCATGGCTGTTCCCAGAGATATCAATATCTGAAATCTGAAGAAATTATGATTTTGCTCACTGCAAAATTTTCCAGCCTTTATGAAGACTCAAGTTGTAAAAAAACAAAACTTCAAATACTCAAAACGTAGTGCTTTCTATCCTTAGGGACATCTTATGTCAAGCGATATTTTACTGTTTTATTCTAATTTTATGAATCCGCTTTTTGCCTGATCTTAACAAAATCTCCATCTCACCGATATCATTCAAGGTAATTAATTTGTCAAAGTTTTAGATTTGCCTATTATTTATATATACGCCTCCCTGTTCGACAAGCCTTTTTCGGCAGCTCCGGGTGTACATCAGGGATGATTGTGTCAGAAAGAGGCAACTGTTTTACTTGGAGTGTGCTCCTCAAGTATGTTTCGTCGTCACATTAATCGTTATGATAACATTGGATTAGAAGGTATACTATATAGAAATTTACACAGGCTTCATTTCGGAAAGCAACCGTGGATGAGGTCATGACGATATCGGAACGTTATCGGACAAAACACATGGGTTGGAATGTTAAACATTTTCATTCATGGTATCAGCGTGACGGTGGCCTGCGCTATTATAGCTGGGTTAAGAACACATTACAATCAAAGGGGTTGGATGTGATCGTTAAGCGGAGTTTGTTCAGTGCTCTTTATAGGGTCAGGGGAGCCATTACTGGTTTACACCGGAGAAGGGAGGTAAAGTAAGTAAGGCGCAGCCTACCTAGTTTAGGAGGCAATACAGCGCTTGAGGATTGACATAATTGCCGCCTATTCTCTGCGAGCACGGGGAGTGACTGCTGAAACTGTGTCAGCTTTGAGGGAATAACTTTGCAAATCCCTGCTGACAGGTATCGATGCCATTACGTCAGTGTCACTGTTTTATTCTGATTTTATGAATCCGCTTTTTGCCTGATCTTAACAAGATCTCCATCTCATGGATATCATTTAAGGTAATCAATTCGTCAAACTTTTCGATTCGCCTATCATTTACATAAGCTCCTCCCTGTTCGACAAGCCTTCTTGCGGCAGCTCCGGATGAAGCAAGTTCTACCTCATGAAAAAGCTTAAAAGCGGGAATTCCCAATTTAAAAACATCATGATCAATATAAGAACAAGGAACGGATACATCTTTGATTTCAGCGCTATCTCTTGGCACAGAGCTGTGCATCAACATATCTTTCGGGACAAATCGTTTGTTAAAAACGCTTGCAGCAGCTTGATATGCTTTAACCGCTTCATCACGTCCGTGTGCAAGTAAAGTTGTTTCAAACGCAAGTATTGTTTTGGCACTATTTAAATCAGCTCCTTCTAATTTTTCGATATCTCTTATCTCATTTATCGGCAAAAATGTAAAAAGAGCCAAAAAACGCGCTACATCCCTGTCGTCAGTATTTATCCAGTACTGATAGTAATCATAAGGAGTTGTTCTTTCCGGATCCAGCCATACAGCGCCTTTTGCAGTTTTTCCCATTTTAGCTCCATTACTGGTTTTTATTAATGGAAAAGTAATGCCAAAAGAGATGCTTTTTTTAACTTTTCTTATAAGTTCAATGCCTGCAACAATATTTCCCCATTGGTCACTGCCTCCCATTTGCAGCCTGCACTGATATTTATCAAAAAGTTCTAAAAAATCATATGCCTGTAGTAACATATAATTAAACTCAATAAAGCTAAGCCCTTCTTCAGAATCAAGTCTTAGCTTATAGCTTTCGGCTTTTATCATCCGGTTAACTGAAAAATGCCTTCCAATATCTCTTAAAAAAGGGATATATTTTAATTCACTAAGCCATTCATTATTATTAACAAGAAGGGCCTTGTTGTCACTAAAATCAATAAACCGTGAAAGCTGTTTTTTTATACCGACAATATTGTCTTTAATCTTTTCAGGAGTCAAAAACTGCCTCATCTCGGTTTTTCCGCTTGGATCGCCTATCAGGCCTGTTCCACCACCTATAAGAGCAATAGGTCTGTGCCCATATTTTTGCATATGGGCAAGTGACATTATAGGGACAAGGCTTCCAACATGCAAACTCGATGCGGTGGGATCAAAGCCTATATAGCAAGTGACCTCATTATTACCGATATAGTCTTTGAGCTCCTCATCATGAGTGGTGTTTTCAATAAAGCCTCTTTCTTTGAAAATATCTATTAAGTCAGCCATGCTTCCCTCATTTATTTGCGAACTCAACAGCTCTTGTTTCACGAATCACTATCACTCTTATCTGCCCGGGGAAAACAAGAGATTCTTCTATCTTTTTGGCAATATCTCTGCTTAACATGACTGAATCTGCATCCGATATGATCCCGCTTTCTACAATCACTCTAAGCTCTCTTCCAGCCTGAATAGCATAGGTATTTGAAACGCCTTTAAAAGAATTAGCTATTTTTTCCAGATCTTCTAACCGTTTAATATAGCTTTCAAGCATTTCTTTTCTGGCTCCCGGCCTTGCTCCTGAAAGAGCATCCGCAGCCTGGACAAGATATGCATATACGGATGAAGGCGGTATATCTTCATGATGAGCAGCAATTGAATGCACAACTTTAGGGGCTTCACCAAATTTTTTCGCAAGATTCGATCCGATAACAGCATGTGGCCCTTCGACCTCATGATCAATTGCCTTGCCGATATCATGCAGCAGACCCATACGTCGTGCAAGCTTTGCGCTAAGCCCAAGCTCTGAGGCCATTATTCCGCTTAAAAAACCGACCTCAATCGAATGCTGCAAAACATTTTGCGTATAACTTGTTCTGTATTTTAATCTTCCTATAAACTTTATTAGTTCAATATGAATCCCATGAACACCCAGATCAAAAGCTGCTTGCTCACCAGCTTCCTTTATAATCTGATCAACCTCAATGCCAACTTTTTTTACTACATCCTCTATTCTTGCCGGGTGAATCCGACCGTCAGATATAAGCCTCATAAGTGAAATACGTGCCACTTCTCTTCTTACCGGATTAAACCCTGATAGAATTACTGCTTCAGGAGTGTCATCTATAATAAGATCAATTCCGGTAGCTGCTTCAAGGGTCCGTATATTGCGCCCTTCTCTTCCTATTATTCTTCCTTTCATTTCATCGCTGGGAAGTTGAACAACAGAAACAGTTCGTTCAGCTACATAGTCCGAGGCATATCTTTGCATAGCAGTTGCCATAATACTTTTTGCTTTCTTCTCAGCATCTTCTTTGGCTTCATTTTCTATTTTTTTAATTAGCTTTGCACCATCATGACGGGCTTCATTTTCCATGGCTCTAAGCAAAAGCTCTTTAGCCTGTTCAGAGGTTAAACCTGATATTCTTTCAAGTTGTCTGTTTTGTTCCTCAATTATTTCATTGTATTTATTTTCGCTGTTCTCAATATTATCTTCTCTTTTTTTAAGAATAGCTTCTTTTCGTAAATTTTCCTTCTCTTTGCGTTCGATCTGATCAAGCTTATTATCTAAACTTTCTTCTTTTTGAATCAGCCTCTTTTCACGTTTTTTATGCTCGGCTCTTGTTTCCTTGGTTTCAAGATCAAATTCTGTTTTCATCTTGAATAATTTATCTTTTGCCTCTATCTGGGCTTCTTTAATAACAGCTTCCGACTTTATTTTTGCGGCTTCTATTATTCTGGTCGCCCCATTCTCTGCTGCCTTGACTTTTTGGGAAGTCATTTTTCCTTTTACCCAATAGGCAACTAAATATCCTATGGCAAACATTGCAACGCCAATTATTATCAGATATATGTTCATTATCTATCTCCAGTTGTTCAAAATTAGCTTATATAAAACAAGATAGGTTTAAGCTACCATGTAAGATTTAGCAATTTAAAAATTAATTATGGGCAATGGCATGAAAACAGCTGATAGGTAGGAGGAAAACGGTAAGGGACAAAGATTACTCCTTAAAGATATCAATTCTATTTTCCTGGTAAATTTAATACCCCCGCACTGTGCCGTGTTGGCAAGCCTCTGAACCTAATGTTCAAAGTTGGCGCCTTATGGTTTCTTTAGGCTTTTCTGTACAAGCAGAACATGCACACCAAAACCAAGGAAGGCTCCCTACATTTTCTTTGTTGGATCAAAGATCAAATACCAATCACAAACACGGCAGGGGTATTATAAAAACCAATTTCGTTTCGGAAATCCCGGTCAGAAATACGTTATATATTTGAGAAATCGAAGAGAAATCTTCTATTTTCAGCTTATTACTATTACACTTTTGAAAGTCGGAACAAAATATCTTTTTTGATTTTTAATATTTAGGAACTTATTTCAAGTCCGTATCTTACAAATACTATCAAAAATCTAATATTAAAAGCTTTCTAATTTATTCAACAGCATTGACGATTTATCAGAAATTTTGCGAATAAAATCCACATGGTTGTCTTTGCTATCAATATTATCTCCAGCAATATTCATAGCAGTCAATATCATGATTCCAAGCGGATTAAAGCGTGCCGGGGAGCCCTTTTGTTGAGACTCAACTTTTTTTACTTCTTTAACAAGAAGCTCGGCCACTTCTTTAGCTTTTTCAACCTGAGTTTCAGCTTTGAATGTATATTTCTTTCCAAAAAGCTCTATTGTTATAATTTGTTCCAATAAGAAATATCTACCTTTCAATAAAATTAAACGGCATTTAACTATCAGCCTCTGTAACATCACCCAGCCTGTTAAGAAGATTATCTATCTTTGATTTAATAATATCTCTCTCCTGTATGTAGTCCTTTTCCCTTTCGCTCTTTTCCTGTAGTTCCTCCTCTAACTTTACTATAGTACTCTTAAGTTCCGAGTTTGTTGCTTCATATGATTTACAAACTGCAACCAGTTTTTCAAGTCTGTTTTCTATCTCATCAAATTGCCGCAGGATCAGTTCTGTATCCAAGTTTTCACCTCATATCCATAATCTTTTATAATATTTAATTCATGCCAAAGTCAAGATATAATACATCATTTACTTATATCGAAAATCATTGAGTCATTCTTTTTTTCATTATTTTTTCTACTACCATCAACTCCTCCAAGCTGTTTACACCTAATACCTCTTCACTGTCTTGTCCTATCATCGCTCCTACCTTTTTGTTTTCGGAATATCCGATTTTAACAACATCTGTAAGATAAAATTCACTCTGAGCGTTATTTGCTTTTATTTTATTCAGAGAATATTCCAAAAAACTTCTCTTTATACAATATATTCCTGAATTAATAATGTTTATACTTTTTTGTTCATCATTTGCATCAGCTTCCTCTATTATCCCGGATACACAGTTTTTTTCATCCATAATAATCCTTCCATATCCTTTAGGATTATCGATTTTAACTGCCAGAACAGATACGTCACGATCCGATTTAACATGGTCTTCATAAAGCTTTTTCAGCGTTTCAAAAGACAGAAGCGCTACATCCCCACACAATATTAAAACCTGCTTAGAATGTTCGGGCAGAAAAGATAAGGCACACTTAACCGCATGCCCTGTACCAAGCTGCTCTTTTTGTAAAGCAAAAATGACATTATAATCTTTTGATACTACCTCGCCGACTTTTTCAGCCTGATTTCCAACTACCGCAACTATGTTATCGCCGGCAATTTTTTTAGCTGTTTCAAGGATATACATAATCATGGGCTTACCATTAATCTCATGTAATACCTTTGCCTTATCTGATTTCATCCGTTTCCCTAATCCGGCAGCAAGAATAACAGCAACAAGTTTATTTTCCATTTCTAACCTGATATCCTTTTTTTATAATTTATTTATGCATAGGTTAAACAGCTACTCTTCTTTAACCTATGCATTGAGATTATGTCCACAAATTAAAATGATTTCCATTTTTTTTAAACATACCAGCACTAAAATTGAAAATCAATACCACTGGATTTATCAAAAATTTATCAAAAATCATTCGTCAGACAACAACCTATTTTTAGAATGTTTTTGTTACAAATGCTTTTCGCCTGTGTTTATCCTGGAAATCTACACTTCCATCCTTCACAATCTCGTTAAGATATTCGATATTACGGTCAATTGCTTCGATATATAGATTGCGGTCAATCATAAATCTCTCTTTAAAATGGCGCTGCGCATACTTATAGACATTAAAAAAAATTTTGGAAAACCGCTTTTTCATTAATTTATGAAAACTTATGGTTTTTTTTATAATATCAAACTCGATATCAAACCCTTTTATTTCAGCCTCTTGAAACTCATAAAACAAAAATAATAGTTTCTCCAGATAGTCACTGTCTGACATCTGAGATAAAATATCGGATGTGCCAAGTATATATCCGGACAGTTTTTCTTCATCGGAGGAAAAAGCTATGGTACCCGGTTTAATCTGCAAATCCGTACACAAAATCAAATTTTTCATAGGTAAAATTTGATCCGGAGTAATTTCAAAAACCTCATGATGCCTTTTAATAAATTGAATACTTCTTTTTACATGAGTTGCGGTATGTTTTGCACCAGTGCCTGTACTATCATTATTTTCTTGAATATACCCCGTATCATGAAAAAGGGCGGAGTTCAGAAGGGCTGACGCAAGTAAAATCGGAAGGGGTTTGTTTTCCAAGTTGTATCCATCTATTAATCGGGCGGTTGCAAGCAAAATATCCACAGTGTGCGTGAAATCATGATATTCAGTGTTGCATGCCTTATAACCCGGAAACTTCCCATCAAACAGGGTTTTTATAATATAAAAATTATCATGTATATTATCAAAATTTCTATTTGAATAATGGAAACAAAAGGTCTTTCTGACCTCAGTGATAATTGATTCAGGACTGGGATTACTTATAAGCTTTGACAACTGGATACTATCGCTTGAATTCACATGCATAACCTTTATTTAAGAAACAAGTGAAATTTATCCTTATAATTAGAGCAGGTCGAATTTTATGACAATCCAAAAAGAGTTTATTTTCTTTTCAATCCGATAGTTATCTATCCCATAGATAGCTATAAGTCAATAAAAAAGGGCTTACAGCTCTTATCTGCTGTAAACCCTTAAATTATCTGGTAGGCGCGATTGGATTTGAACCAACGACTTCTACCGTGTCAGGGTAGCGCTCTCCCCCTGAGCTACGCGCCTTTATTATAATTGGCTTTAGCATCAGTTAATTTTTGTGTCAAGAGATTTGGATTGCCTCTTTTTTGGATATGAACTTTTGAATTAAATGGTTTTTTAAAATCATGGTAGATGATGCCAATATATTAGATTGCACTATATAATTTGACTTTATAAAAAATATCCGTTATTTTTGCACAAATAAATTCTCCCGTTATAATTCTCCTCTGTTTTTCCAGCCGGCACATCTCATCTTTGAAGGGAGAGATCCTGATGAATAAATAAGTAAAAACAAACCCGGAACGAATCGGATAAATATCCATCTTAACGCAGGAAATAAGCAAAGCACACCTGTAATAGAGGAAATGATATCCCCATGACTATAATATTTATTTTGTCGCTATCTATTTCCCTGCAATTCTTTGCAGCATTCATGGCTTTCAGGCTTATTCCTATTACCGGCAAACGGTTAGCCTGGAGTTTTATCTCAGTAGCCCTGATGTTTATGGCTATGAGGCGGTGCATCCCTCTTATCCGTATGCTTTCCGGAAACACGATGATTCGCCCGGATTTAAACGCCGAACTCCTGGCCCTCTTAATATCAATTTTAATGGCAGCCGGCATAATAAGGATCGCTTCAATTTTTTTGGAACGCAAGAAGGCGGAAGAGGCACTCCGGCATTCCGAAGCCTTTCTTAATAAAATTATTGAAGAAAGTCCTAACCCAATGTGGATTGCTGATGAGAAAGGCACACTGATCAGAATCAACCAGTCTTGCTGCAATTTATTAAACCTCATACCGGAAGAAGTGATCGGAAAGTATAATATGCTCAATGATAATATTGTTGAAGAACAAGGGCTACTCCCCTTAGTAAAATCAGTATTTGAGGAAGGTAAAACAGTAAGATTTGACATTACATATGAAACACCTCAACTGAACCAGCCTGCACTTCAAAAAGAAGCATTCGTAATTCTGGATACCACCATTTCCCCCATATGGGATTCAAGCGGAAAAATCACGAATGCAGCCATCCAGCATATTGACATAACAGAGCGCAAGCAAGCGGAAGAAGCGCTTCGGCTTAGCGAAGAAGAATACAGGTCTTTAATTGAAAATCAACCCGATCTTGTTTGCCGTTTCAAGCCCGACGGAACCTTTATATTTGTTAATGATGTGTATTGCAAATTGTTTGGAAAAACAAAAGATGACTTGATCGGGAAAAAATGGCTGCCTTTGCCTCTGGATGATGACCTAAAAGAAATACAGGAAAAATTGCTTAAATTGTCCCCGACAAACCCGGTTGTTAATATTGAAAATAGAGTGCGTTCTGTCAATGGAGATATACATTGGATACAGTTTGCCAATAAAGGTTTTTTCGACTTTAACGGAAATATGCTGGAAATTCAATCTGTAGGACGCGATATCACCGAAATTAAACTGGCGGAAGAAAAAGCGGCTCAAACAGCACGGGAGTGGAAAACTACCTTTGATGCCGCAAATGATGCTATCTGGGTTCTGGATCAAAATCAGCGGGTATTGCGGTCGAACAAAACCGCGGAGCGGTTTTTTCATCTCTCCTGTGAAGATTTCATTGGTAAACACTGTTGGGAAATTGTGCACAATACATCGAAACCGATCCCCGAATGTCCTCTCTCCCGGGCACAAAAAAGCCTTTGCCGTGAAACCATGGAATTACAGATCAGCGATAACTGGTTTCAGGTTACCGCAGATCCCATCATAGACGCGGCCGGCCATTATGCCGGTGCAGTCCACATCATACGCGACATAACCGAGCGTAAAAGAATGGAAGAGGAGCTTTTGAAGGCCCAAAAACTTGAATCCGTGGGAATTCTTGCAGGAGGCATAGCCCATGATTTCAATAACATCTTAACTTCAATATCAGGAAACATTTCCCTGGCAAAGATGCAGGTAAAGCCTGAACAAGATATATTCGATTTGTTAAGCGCAGCAGAAACCGCCTCAGTCAAGGCCCAGGGTCTTACAAGGCAGTTACTGACATTTGCCAAAGGCGGAACTCCGGTAAAGGAGACTGCTTCTATTCAAAAGCTCATCAAAGAATCTTCTCTCTTTTGTTTGCGGGGTTCAAAATCCGCATGCAAATTTCAGATAGCAGAAAACCTATGGCATGTTGATGCAGACCTGGGACAGATAACCCAGGTCATTAACAATATTGTGATAAATGCAAATCAGGCAATGCCGGATGGAGGTACTATCCTGATTACGGCAAAAAATCTGATAACGGAAGAGATACATACAATACCGGTAAAGCCGGGAAGATACATCCGTATATCGATAAAAGATCAAGGGGTGGGCATAGCTGAAAAACATCTTTTGAAGATATTTGATCCATATTTTACTACAAAGCAAGCCGGAAGCGGCCTTGGACTTGCCACGGCATATTCCATAATAAAGAAACACAACGGGCACATCTCAGTGGAATCTGTTCCGGGAATAGGAACCACGTTTGATATTTATCTGCCGGCTTCCGACAAAAAGATTCAGGAAACAGAAGAAGAATTTCTGTTAAAAGGCCGGGGTAAGATACTTGTGATGGATGATGATGTATTGCTTAAAGAAATGGTCAAAGAGATGCTTGATTTACTTGGTTATGAATCGGAGTTCGCAAAAGATGGCGATGAAGCGATTGAGATGTACAAGGAAGCGATTGAATCAGAAAAACCTTTTGATGCCGCCATCTTGGATATTACAATTCCTGGCGGTATGGGAGGAAAGGAAACCATAAAAATACTACAGGAAATAAACCCCAAAGTTAAAGCCATTGTTTTCAGCGGTTACTCTGATGATGAAGTTCTTGCAAATTTTAGCAAATACGGCTTTAAGGGCATGATGCCAAAGCCTTTTGATGTCTATGACTTGGGGAAAGTGCTAAATGATGTATTAAAAGACAACAAAGAGGTTTGAAAAATGCCTGTCTTTGGGCAACTCATGGGACACAACAATATAGCAACCATATACCTTTTGGCTATTGATACGCATGGGAGTTGACCTGCGAGGTCTGGCGGTTAAGAATCAAACCAAGCACCTTTTCTTTGGGCAGCATTTGCAAAGCTTTGTTGACTTCGAACATGGGCGTTTTACCGGCCTGCACAACCAGTATAATCCAGTCTACCAGCGGTACAAAAGCCAGGGCATCGGCTCCTACAAGAAGAGGCGGAACATCAAAGAACACATAGCGCTCAGGATAGCGGCCCTTCATCTCTTTAGCAAGCTCCCGCATCCGCGGCGATGCTATAACTTCGCTGCTCTCGTGTATGGTTTTACCGCCTGAGATCACTGTCAGCTTTTCCACGCCTGGCCAAACTACAAGATCATAAACAGGTGTGCCATCAAGTAAATGGTTTATAAGCCCTACGTCGCTACGATAACCCATTGTCTTATGGATGCTCTGCTTCCTCAGATCACAATCCACCAGCATGGCTGTGTGTTCGTATTCCTTTGCGAATGTGAGAGCAAGATTTATGGCAGTGGTTGTTTTGCCTTCTCCGGGAAGGGCGCTGGTAATCATTATGGCACGTCCTCCCTGTTCCTGAGTTAGGCGCAGTATGCGGGTTCGAAGCAAATTATAGTACTCTACTTCCGGGCTGTTCGGAAACATGGCCACGCAACGGTTTTTTGAAATAATATCAGGATCAAGCCTTACGCTCTTGGACCGAGAATAGGTTGGAGACACCCAGCCGGCTCTCTTCTTGCTTTCGGGCAAATCGGTAAGATCAATTTTATCAGTCGAATCTGTTTCTTTTGATTCCTTATTTTTCGTTTTGTCAGAAAACATATTGGGTTTCATAGGGTACTCCTTTTAATTTTAATACCTTTGAGAAATGTTCATGTTTGCTTCTTATTCCAACTCTTCAAGCATCTTTTTCTTGTTTCTAAAACCTCATCTTCAGGTAACGCATTATACGAATCCACAAAACACCCAGATCCATAATCAGTAAATGAATGACCACCAGAGCCACCAAAACGCAGAGGATCAGAGCAACCAGCATAATTATGCGCTTTTTTCTATCCCGGGCTAAATCTTCCACTGTAACAATCTCCGGTATCTCTGCGAGAACGGGTATCTGAAAAGCCTTTGTTAAGTCATCGGAACGGCGGACTGATTGGTCGGAATACTCCCATATAGATGCCATACCCACTCCAGCACCAATTCCAAAAATAAGGCCGATAAGAAGAATAACCGGAATATTCGGCCTTACCGGTTTCTCAGGAAGTCCGGCAGGGCTGATCAGCGTAAAGCGTTCACCAAGTTGATCCTTTTCAAGTCCTGATGCCACTTTTGCTTCCATAAATTTTTTCATCAGATCATTATATTTAGCCTGCGTATTATTTCTTTCAGCCAGCAGATTATTATATCCTTCCTCCACACGGGGAGAAGCTTCAATTCTTTGATTAAAATTTTGTCTTTTTATTATCAAATCGTCAATCTGCCGTTTTGCAGATTCGATTTCTGATTGTATGCTGGCCAATTGTGAACTGAGAGTAATGTAAGCAGGAGTGTCTAATTGCCGAACCGCCGATAAATCACTTACAGTATTTTGACGCTTTTCAAGCTCTGCGATTTCCGCTTTTGTTTTGATTACATCAGGATACTCATCAGATACCCTGGTTTTTAAATTAACAAGCATTGCGCTTAGTTCTCTCAACCGGACCTGGTCACCCATTTGGGCATCCGATGGTATATTTGCCAGTTGAGCCTGTGTGGAGCTTTCCTTCTCCCGAAGGGTTCGGAGCTGGTCGTTAAACTGGTTTAAATCTTTATCAATACGGTCCAGTGTTATGAGATTGAACTGAAAAAGTTCGGGAAGGGCAATATTGTTTTTTTCCTTATAGGTGGCAATATTCTTTTCCAATTCAGCCAGATTTTTCTGGACTGACTTCATTTCATCCTCCAGGAATTTTGTCGTACTTGATGTCTGCTGCGCCTTTACCTTAATATTTTCTTCCAGATAAAGAGATGTAAGCATATTTGCAACCTGCTGGACTACTACCGGATTTTTCCCCTCATAAGAAATTGTAAAGGCAATTGTGGCCTCTGTCGGTCTTCCGGTCCTTTGATCGATGACATCGGCAGTTACGGTCTCAAACTTGATGTCTTCCTCACGCATGTTGTCTATGATCTCTTCAGTCGTCAATCTATCTCTTTTATCAGCATAAAGATTGAAGCGATTAATTACACTGAGAAGTCGCGGCGTGCTCATGATCCTCTGGGTAATGGTTTGCAGACGCTGTTCCGCAAGACTTGTCACAGTAGCCATAACATAGTCCCGGGAAATTTCCTGCTCTTCGATAAGAATCGTAGATGTGGAACGATAGACAGGATCTATGCTAAAACAGATTATCACGGCAATCAAAAAAACGGCAATTGTTGGAATAATAAGTCCCCATCGCCTTCTTTTAATAATTCCGATAAGCTCATTGACTGTTAATGTGGTCTGTGCTTCCATAAAGTTCCTTTCCAATTATGTTACAGGGTTCAGGGTTCAGGGTTCAAGGTTCAAGGTTCACGGTTCAGGGTTGATTGACTTGAATACATAGAATCCTTTTTTTCATAAGTCAAAACAGTTGTTTTCTATCACTCAAACCCCTGAATCCGCAAACCCTTAAATCCTTTTCCTTCGTCAACCGTGAACTGTGAACCCTGAACCTTTTTTCTTTTTCCAACCGTAAACTGTGAACTGTGAACTGTTTTTCTTTTCCAACCCTTCTTTTGCTATTCCAACAGAGAATGCTGAATATACAGTCGAATAGAGAAAAGGTGTCTATCAGCTTCTGTGTCCGCTGTATTATCGTTATATAGACTATATTTATATTTCGCTTCAACAGAGATATCTTTTGACACATTGTAACTAATGCGTGGATTAATATAGTAGCTTTCCTTATCTATGTTTTGTGTATAAAACTCAAGCTTATCTGTTTTATTGGCAAAATAACCGACGTGAAGATCCGCTGATAACTCATAGGTCATTTTATACCGGCTGTAAAGTTCCAGAGAATTACGTTCCATTGCAACACCATAAAAGCTTGACGGCCTGATCTCCCTTATGTAAGAAATATCACAGTAACCGCTTTCTCCATTGTATATCAGAGAGACCTTGCCAAGCCAACCCCATGCATCTTCCGTTTCTTTATAAGCTACCCTCTGATATAAAAACGGCGGCAATACCGGTTCCAATCGGTATGTTAAAATTTCAGATTCTGCATACCGCAAGCCTGCGTAAATACCGACGCTCCACAGCTCGTTTAAAGCTTGGGAGAGCCCCACAGTTCCCGAAGTAATATCCATTTGATTGTCGGAAAAATCGTAATTACTGTAGCCTATGCCAAGATACCCTTTAAGAGCCGGAACATATTTGTTGAAATCGTGCGTAAGCCCGGCATTAAATTCATGAGTCAGTGTATCGGAATACCCCTCCTTGTCAAATGTCTCCTTACTATATGCATAGGAAAGCGATAAGGCGTCTTGCTCGGTAAACTGATAATCAGTGGATAAAGCAGTATTAACTCTATCCCTGCGCAAATCCGAAGTGATAAGGCCGGTTGTTTCCAAATCCCGGTCCGGGCGGGAATCACTTAGATACCCGACATCTGCTGAAATGCCGAACCGTGGTGTAATATTATACCTAAGCTTTCCCTGGTATAATTGATCCGTAGCATTAAGATCCCGGTTGTCGGCATAACCGATAAGGTCGAGCCGGACCTTGATGTTGGCATTCGACCGCTCTGTTCGATTCACAAGCTCAAAAGCCGGAGAAAAAGTTGTAATAAAGTCGCTTTCAGGCTCATATGACGTGAAAAAAACATTGCTGTTATATTCTTCTAACGCAGTTACAGAAGGTATAATCTTAAATTCATCACTTCTAGCACCAGAAGAAATCATAATAAAAGAAAAAATAGTAACTATAAGAATAATGAGTTTTTTACTTGTCATGGGATACCAATCCGTTGATCAGGGTACAACAACTATATCACCCTTTTTCAGGCGAATATTCTGTTCCAGATTTTCACCTTTCACAATCTTGTCATATTCAAAAGGAAACATTTGTGTCTTACCATTTTCTTCACGAAAAATCTTTATTTTATTGTTTTTTGCAAAAACATTTAGCCCGCCTGCGGTTGAAAGCGCTTGCAGTACATTGATATTGGCATTTAGATTAAATCTGCCTGGAGCATTCACCCGTCCGATAACGTAAACAATCATGCTGTTGGCCTGTCTGACTTCAAGGGACAAAACTATATCCGGTACATAGCGGGCGAGTTTGCCTTCAATTTCCGCTTTAAGCTCTGCAACGGTATTTCCGGCAGCCTGTATGTTGCCAATCAATGGAAAGGAAATAAAACCGTCCGGCAAAACAGTTGGTACGCTTGTCAATGCCTCATCTTTCCATACCGAAATGCTCAAAACATCTCCAGGTCCGATTATATAACTCCCTGCTTCAGGCAAGATAGCTGCTTCCTCTGCTGCCCAGGATGATGAGTGAAGCATGATTGTAAATATGCCTGCCAACATAATTAAAACATACATTTTTTTCAACATGTATACAGTCTCCTTCTTTGAGTAACTCATGAGTTCAAGGTTCAACAAGGTTCAAGGTTCAAGGTTCAAGGTTCTGGGTTCAAAGTTCTGGGTTCAAAGTTCTGGGTTCACGGTTCAAAGTTCTGGGTTCAAAGTTCTGGGTTCACGGTTCAGGGTTCAAGGTTCACAGTTCGAGGTTCAAAGTTGATTGACTTGAATGCATAGAATACTTTTTTTCATAACTCAACACTCAAAACAGTTTTTTTCTTTTTCCAACCGTGAACTGTAAACTGTGAACTTTTTTTCTTTTTCCAACCGTGAACCGTGAACTTTTTCTTCTTTTTCTAACCGTGAACTTTTTTTTCTTTCCAACCGTGAACTGTGAACTTTTTTCTTTTTCTAACTGTGAACTTTTTTTCTTTCCAACCGTGAACTGTGAACTTTTTTCTTTTTCTAACC